>Ga0307375_10000110_pt1 | contig 111930 bp, 101 predicted proteins | sample TR1MG_FD_202531 | JGI IMG/M metagenome (GOLD analysis project Ga0307375, IMG submission 202531) | Soil microbial communities from Risofladan, Vaasa, Finland - TR-1 | ecosystem: Environmental > Terrestrial > Soil > Coastal area > Acid sulfate soil | place: Finland: Risofladan, Vaasa... | reverse complement strand
AGGCAAAGTGATTTTTACTAACGGCATCTCCAGCGAGGGGGTTCCGGCCTGTGCGGTTTGCCATGGTGCGGAAGGTGCCGGCAGCGGACAGTTCCCGCGCATTGCGGGGCAGCATGCCGACTATATCCTCAAGCAATTGAATGTGTTTCAGCGATCCTCTGAGGAGCGCGCCGATGCGTCAGCCATGAAGGTGGTCGCCCACAACCTCAAGCCGGCGGAGATTGAGGCGGTGGCTGCCTATGTCTCTACCATTGCATCAAAATAGCCGCCTATGTTGTACATCAAGCGCCGCTGACTGATTTTTCCACCAGCAGCGTATGCAGCCGGCGGCTGTCTGCGCGCAGCACGTGAAACTTGAGGCCGTCGAATTCGATTTCATCGCCACGCTTGGGCAGGTGGCCGAACTGGCTCACCACCAGGCCGCCGACGGTATCGAATTCCTCGTCGGAAAACTGGGTGCCCAGCACCGCATTAAAATCGGCAATTTCGGTCACTGCCTTGACCCGGTAGCGCCCGGCCTTGTCGCGGATGACATTGTCTTCGGTTTCGTCGAAATCGTATTCGTCCTCGATGTCGCCGACGATTTGTTCGAGCACGTCTTCAATGGTGACCAGTCCGGCGACACCGCCGTATTCATCCACGACGATGGCGATATGGTTGCGGCTGGCGCGGAATTCCTTGAGTAGCACGTTAAGGCGCTTGGATTCCGGGATGAACACGGCCGGGCGCAGCATTTCGCGCACGTTGAATTCCTCGCCCGCGTTATAGCGCAACAAGTCCTTGGCGAGCAGAATGCCGATGACGTCATCCTTGTTTTTATCGATTACCGGAAAGCGCGAGTGCGCGGTTTCGATCACATAGGGAATGAATAGCTCGGGGGTATCGTTAATGTCCACCATGTCCATTTGCGCGCGCGGGATCATGATGTCGCGCACCTGGATTTCCGACACCTGCAGCACGCCTTCGATCATCGACAGGGCATCGGCATCGAACAGGTTGTGCTGATAGGCGCTGTGCAGTATCTCTACCAGCTCGCCGCGGCTTTCCGGCTCGCGCGAGAGAAATGCGCCAAGACGCTCTAGCCAGCTGGATTTGGCGGGTTCTTCCATGTTAAGTCTGCTCCATTTCTAAATAAGGATCGGCAAAGCCCAGTCCGGTGATGATTTCAGTCTCGCGCGCCTCCATGGCCTGCGCGTCGGCATGGTTTTCATGATCCATGCCGTGCAGGTGCAGTACGCCGTGGACGATCAGGTGCGCATAGTGGGCGATAGCGGATTTGCCTTGCTGTAGCGCTTCACGACTCACTACAGGGGCGCACAGAACCAGATCGCCGCTGATCACCGGGGTTGAGGCATACACGAACGACAAAACGTTGGTAGCATAGTCGCGGCTGCGGTAGTCGCGATTGAGTGCGCGGCCTTCCTGCTCATTGACCAGACGGATGGTGATTTCGGCATCGCGTTCCAGTGCGGCGCGCGCAAAGCGCATGATCTGGGCGCGACTGGGCGCATCGGCTGCACGAACCGCGCGTTGCACGGACAGCGCAAGACGCGGCCGCGCCGGTCGACTTCGGGGTGAGGGTTCAGCGGGTTTGGTCGCGCTTTTCATAAGCATCGACGATGCGCGCTACCAGTGGATGGCGCACGACGTCTTCCGACAGAAACTGGGTGAAGGCAATGCCGCGCACCTCGTGCAGCACTTCGCTGGCGTCGACCAGGCCGCTTTTCTGATGCCGCGCCAGATCGACCTGCGTCACGTCACCGGTGATGACCGCCTTGGAGCCAAAACCAATACGGGTAAGGAACATTTTCATTTGTTCGGGGGTGGTATTTTGCGCCTCGTCCAGGATGATAAAGGCCTGGTTCAAGGTGCGCCCGCGCATGTAGGCCAGCGGTGCGATTTCGATGGTGTTGCGTTCAAATAACTTACCCACTTTATCATAGCCCAACAGATCGTATAGCGCATCGTACAGCGGGCGCAAATACGGGTCTATCTTCTGCGCCAGATCACCGGGCAGGAAGCCCAGACGCTCACCAGCTTCCACCGCCGGCCGTGTCAGCACAATGCGTTTGACGGTGTCGCGCTCCAGCGCATCCACCGCACTGGCGACAGCCAGATAAGTTTTGCCGGTGCCCGCAGGCCCGACGCCAAAAGTGATGTCATGCGCCTGAATTTGGCTCAGATATTCGGTCTGGCGTGGTGTGCGGCCTCTGAGATCGGCACGCCGTGTCATCAATACCGGGACGCTGCCTGGCGTTGGACTGGTGGTGCTCTGGTGCGCGACTTCGACTAAAGCCAACTGGATGTCGTCCACACTGATCGGTTCGCGTGCCTTGAGATAAAACGCTTCCATCAACCGGGCGGCAAGCCGTGTCCGTGCTGTTTTTCCGGTAATGCGAAAGTGCTCGCCGCGGCGTGTGATCACGACGTCGAGGCCAGTTTCGATCTGACGAAGATTTTCTTCCAGCACGCCGCACAGATTGGCCAGCCGGGTGTTGTCTACAGGAGCGAAGGCGATTTCCATTAATGTGTAACCATTTCACCGCGCAGCGAATGCGGTTCCGCGCCGGTGATGATAACTTCGGCAAAATGCCCGATCAGGCGTGGATGGCCGAGGAAGTTGACCACGCGATTATTGTCGGTGCGCCCGGCCAGTTCACTGGCATTCTTTTTCGACACGCGATCCACCAACACGCGCTGGCGGCTGCCCACCATGCGCTGGCTGATGGCCTGCGCATTGGCTTCAATACGTTGTTGCAGCCGCACCAGGCGCGCCTGTTTGACGGCATGCGGTACATCATCAAACAGTTCGGCAGCCGGTGTGCCGGGACGTTTACTATAGATGAAACTGAACGAGTTATCGAAACCTGCATCCTCAATCAATTGCATCGTGGCCTCGAAATCGGCATCGGTTTCGCCTGGAAATCCGATAATGAAATCCGATGACAGCGCAATGTCCGGGCGTGCCTGGCGCAGGCGACGGATGATGGATTTGTACTCCAGTACGGTGTAACCCCGTTTCATTGCCGCCAGGATGCGGTCAGAACCGGCTTGTACCGGCAGGTGCAGATGCGAAACCAGCTTGGGTAGGCGCGTATAGGCATCGATCAGGCGCGCGGTGAATTCGCGTGGGTGGCTGGTGGTATAACGGATGCGTTCGATACCGGGGATATCGTGGACATATTCGAGCAGCAGGGCGAAATCAGACATGTCGCCATCCCTCATCGCACCCTGATAGGCGTTCACATTCTGTCCCAGCAGGTTGACCTCTTTTACACCCTGAGAGGCCAGCCCGGCGATTTCGGCCAATATGTCGTCGAACGGGCGCGATACCTCTTCGCCGCGGGTGTAAGGCACGACGCAAAACGAACAGTATTTAGAGCAGCCTTCCATAATGGATACAAAGGCGCTGGCTCCTGTCGATTCAGTGGACGGCAGATGGTCGAATTTTTCGATTTCGGGGAATGAGATATCCACCTGGGGTTGACCGGTGGCGCGCTTTTGCGCAATTAATGCCGGCAGGCGATGCAGGGTTTGTGGCCCGAACACCACGTCGACATAGGGCGCGCGGGCAATGATGGCAGCGCCTTCCTGGCTTGCCACGCAGCCGCCTACACCGATAATCAGATCAGGATTGGCGTCCTTGAGTTCGCGTACCCGCCCCAGGTCGGAAAATACCTTTTCCTGAGCCTTTTCGCGCACTGAGCAGGTGTTGAACAGAATGACATCCGCATCAGCCGGGTTGTCGGTGGGAGTAAGTCCGTCAGACGCGCGCAACACATCGGCCATCTTGTCCGAGTCGTACTCGTTCATCTGGCAGCCGAAGGTTTTGATGAAGACTTTTTTCACAATGAGCGCCGGGCAGTTATCAGACTGAGGGCGAAGAAATCGGGTGGTGGTGATGGGCGGAGTCGAACCGCCGACCTATGGGTTATGAATCCATCGCTCTAACCATCTGAGCTACATCACCCCATGAAGCAAAGCGCGCAATTATCAGGGTTATGCCCTTGTCCTGTCAAGATTGGCGACGGTACGCCCATGTCATCATCGCCACGCCAGCGACGATCATCGGCAACGACAACCATTGTCCCATGCTGAGTCCGAGGCTGAGCAGGCCGAGAAAGTCATCCGGCTCGCGCGTGAATTCGACCAGAAAGCGGAACAGGCCGTAGCCGGTCAGGAAAAGTCCGGACACTGCACCCATGGGCCGTGGTTTGGCGGAATACAGCCAAACGATGATGAACAGTACGATGCCCTCCAGGCCGAATTCGTACAGTTCCGAGGGGTGGCGTGGCACATTGTCCACGGCAGGGAAGATCATTGCCCATGGTACGTCAGTTGGCCGGCCCCACAGCTCGCCGTTGATAAAGTTGCCGATGCGTCCCGCACCTAGCCCGAGCGGCACCAGCGGGGCGATAAAGTCGGTGATGGTGAGCCAGGGCTTGCCTGTGCGTCGCGAGAATAACCACATGGCAAAGATTACGCCGAGAAAGCCGCCATGAAATGACATGCCGCCTTCCCACACATAAAAAATTTCGAGCGGATGCGCCAGGTAGTAGCTGAACTTGTAAAACAGCACGTACCCAAGCCGTCCGCCGAGGACAGTACCGAGTACGCCGTAAAACAAGACATCATCAAGATTCTTGGTGGTCCAGCCGGAATCCGGATGCTGCTTGATCCGCCAGCGTCCGAGCACCAGTACCAGCATGAATGCAGTCAGGTACATCAAACCGTACCAACGAATGTCGAGCGGGCCGATGGAAATAGCGACGGGATTGAACTGGGGATGGATCAGCATAGTGCGTGGTAATGAGCTAAAATTGGCAATTCCGTATTATCGCACTAATCTGAGGTCAACCATGCCCGTCTATCGCTCCCATACTACAACACACGGACGCAACATGGCCGGCGCTCGCGCCTTGTGGCGCGCCACCGGCATGCAGGATGGCGATTTCAGCAAACCCATCATTGCCATCGCCAACTCTTTTACCCAGTTTGTGCCCGGTCACGTGCACCTGAAAGACATGGGCCAGTTGGTGGCGCGCGAGATCGAAGCCGCTGGCGGTGTGGCCAAGGAATTCAACACCATCGCAGTGGACGACGGTATCGCCATGGGGCACGGCGGCATGCTGTATTCGTTGCCGTCGCGCGAACTGATTGCCGATTCGGTGGAGTATATGGTCAACGCCCATTGCGCCGACGCGCTGGTGTGCATTTCCAATTGCGACAAGATTACTCCCGGCATGCTGATGGCGGCAATGCGGCTCAACATTCCGGTGGTGTTCGTTTCCGGGGGGCCGATGGAGTCCGGCAAGGCCACCATCCATGGCAAGGTCGTCAAGCTCGATCTGGTGGATGCGATGGTGTCTGCTGCCGATGCGCGCGAATCCGATGAGGACGTGATGACCATGGAGCGTTCCGCGTGCCCCACCTGCGGTTCGTGTTCCGGCATGTTCACCGCCAACTCGATGAACTGCCTGACCGAGGCGCTGGGACTGTCGCTGCCTGGCAACGGTTCCACGCTGGCGACGCATGCGGACCGCAAGCAATTGTTTTTGCAGGCCGGGCGCCTTATTGTCGATCTGGCAAAACGCCATTATGAGCAGGACGATTATTCGGTGCTGCCGCGTTCCATTGCCACGTTTGAGGCATTCGAAAACGCCATTGCACTCGACATCGCCATGGGTGGTTCCACCAATACCGTGCTGCACCTGCTGGCGTCTGCATTCGAGGGCGGCGTGGCGTTTACCATGAAGGATATCGACCGCATGTCGCGCAAGGTGCCCAATCTGTGCAAAGTGGCGCCGGCCTCGCAGCAATACCATATGGAGGACGTGCACCGCGCCGGCGGTGTGATGGCTATTCTGGGCCAGCTTGACCGCGCTGGACTGTTGCATCGCGACCTGCACACAGTGCACAGCAAGACCATGGCCGAGGCGCTGGAAAAATACGACGTGTCACGGACTGCGGATGAATCCGTGCGTCAGTTTTTCCGCGCCGGGCCGGGCGGCGTGCCGACGCAGGTGGCGTTCAGCCAGGACAAGCGCTGGACTGATCTCGACCTGGACCGCGCCAACGGCTGCATCCGCGACAAGGCGCATGCTTATTCCCAGGACGGCGGCCTGGCTGTTTTGCACGGCAATCTGGCGCTGGATGGTTGCATCGTCAAAACGGCTGGCGTAGACGAAAGCATTCTTAAATTTTCCGGCCCGGCGCGGATTTTTGAATCCCAGGATGCTGCCGTGGAAGCGATTCTCGCTGACCGGGTCCAAGCGGGTGATGTGGTTCTGATCCGCTATGAAGGTCCCAAGGGCGGCCCGGGTATGCAGGAAATGCTGTACCCGACTTCCTACATTAAATCCAAAGGGCTCGGCAAAGTCTGCGCCTTGATTACCGATGGACGGTTTTCGGGGGGTACCTCGGGTTTGAGCATCGGCCATGTGTCGCCCGAAGCGGCTGCGGGCGGCAGCATCGGTCTGGTCGAGGAGGGTGACAGCATAGAAATCGACATCCCCAATCGCAGCATCCATCTGGCCGTGAGCGATGCTGAACTGGCGCGCCGTCGTGCCGAGATGCACGCCAGAGGCGACAAGGCATGGCAGCCGATAAAACGTGACCGGGTCGTGTCAGTGGCGCTGCGCGCCTATGCGGCGCTGACTACGAGTGCCGCCACTGGCGCGGTGCGCGATGTCAGCCAGGTGGAACAGCGCAGCCGCATCGATGTGCAGTGACCATTAATGAAAACCATCCTGATCGCCAACCCCAAGGGCGGCAGCGGTAAAACCACGCTGGCGACCAACATTGCGGGCCATCTGGCTGCAATTGGTCAGCCAGTGCGACTGCTGGATATGGATCGTCAGCAATCGGCCAGTGGCTGGCTGGCGTTGCGATCCGAAGTATTGCCGCCTATCGAACTGTATTCAGATAAGGCTGGCAACAATGTAGCGAATGAAGGCTGGCTGGTGATCGATTCGCCTGCGGGGCTGCATGGCAAAAACCTTGAACGCGCGCTGAAACTGGTGAATCGGGTGGTCGTGCCAATTGCACCCTCGCTGTTCGATATGAGCGCCAGCCAGGACTTTCTGGATGTGTTACAAACCGAAAAAGCGGTGCGCAAAGGCAAGATATTCGTTGGTGTGGTAGGCATGCGTATGGCGCCGCGCACCCGCGCTGCCACGGCACTCGAACAGTTCATAACACAGCTGGATATGCCGATACTGGCCTACCTGCGCGAAGCCCAGTTGTATGTCAACGCTGCCTTCGAGGGAAAGTCGCTGTTCGATCTGCCGCCCTACCTGGCCGAGCGCGAACTGGAGCAATGGCAATATCTACTGTCCTGGCTGGATACCTCGGTTTGATTACAGGCTTTTCCTGGTAGGTTTTGCAAGGTGTGGCACAGCAAATTGTACGGCTTGTTGGCTGGCGCAATTCGGGTAGTATTGCATCACAGATTTTTTTACCCTGTTAAGTAAATGAGGAAAACACAATGAAAGCATGGATGGGGATCGCTACCGCTGCAATCATCGCGCTGGGCGCGGGTCCGGCGCTTGCGGCAGATTCGGGTTTGTCACTGGCGCAGAAAAACGCCTGCATGAGTTGCCACGGCGTGGACAAGAAGATTGTCGGCCCGGCGTACAAAGACGTCGCTGCCAAATACAAGGGTGACAAGGGTGCAGAGGCCAGGCTGATGGAGAAGGTCAAACGCGGCGGTGCGGGCGTGTGGGGTCAGGTGCCGATGCCGCCCAACCCGCAAGTCAATGACGCTGATCTGAAGACGATCGTGAATTGGATACTCAGCCTCTGATCCAGCATGTACTGTGGTACCCCGAGCCGGCTGTCATAGCCGGCTTTTTTCCGCCTGCAGCGCGCGCTGCGAGTTCGTGTGCCTGGCTTATTGCGTTCACGGTTTTTGGTGTTTGTGGTATAAGTTGAAAAAATTTGTGTGACGGAGAACGCGTTGAAATCCCCCGTATTGAACGCATTGCTGGTTGCGGCAATGGCCGCGCTGGCGCTTGGTGGCTGCGGCAAACATGACGGCACCGCCTCTAACATCATCAAGATTGGTTCGGTGGCGCCGCTCACCGGGCCGCAAGCGCATCTGGGCAAGGATAACGAAAACGGCGCACGCCTGGCTGTGGATGAAATCAACGCCGCTGGCCTCACCCTGGGCGGCAAGAAAATGCATATTGACCTGTTGAGCGAAGACGACCAGGCCGATCCAAAAACAGCCACTACCGTTGCGCAAAAACTGGTGGATAGCGGTATTGTCGGCGTCATTGGCCACCTCAATTCAGGTTCCACCATTCCGGCGTCTACCATCTACCACGACGCAGGCATCCCGCAGATATCGCCTTCCGCCACAGCCATTGCGTATACCGCACAGGGTTACAACACCGCGTTCCGCGTGATGACCAATGACGAACAGCAGGGACATGTGCTGGGCCAGTATGCCGTCAACAAACTCGGTGCCAAAAAAATCGCCATCATTGATGACCGCACTGCGTACGGTCAGGGGCTGGCCGATGAATTCGCCAAGGCCGCCAAGGCCGCCGGAGCGGACATTGTCGGGCGCGAATACACCACCGACAAATCCACTGATTTCATGGCAATCCTTACCTCAATCAAGTCCAAAGCCCCCGATCTGGTGTTCTTCGGCGGTATGGATCCGCAAGCCGGTCCAATGGCGAAGCAAATGAAGCAGCTTGGCTTAACGGCACAATTGCTGGGTGGCGATGGCATGCAGACGCCCGAATTCATCAAGCTGGCAGGTGCAGACGCCGAAGGTGCGATTGCCTCCAACCCGGGGCTGACACTTGACGCCATGCCCGGCGGCAAGGCTTTCAGGGAAAAATTCACCGCACGCTTCGGTCCGATCCAGAACTACGCACCGTATGCCTACGATGCAGTGTATGTGATGGTGGAAGCAATGAAACGCGCCGGCTCGTCGGAACCGGCCAAATACCTGCCTGAACTTGCCAAAACCGATTACCAGGGCGTGACCGGAAAAATCCGCTTTGACAGCAAGGGCGATGTGAGCGGCGGCGCGGTGACGCTATACCAAGTCAAGAATGGTGCCTGGCATCCGCTGGAAACCGTATTCAGCGACAAGTAGGCCATTCTTCTTCAGCCCGCAGCATGGATATTTTTGTTCAGCAGTTAATCAATGGCTTGGTGCTGGGCAGCGTGTATGCACTGGTGGCATTGGGTTACACCATGGTTTACGGCATCCTTAGAGTTGATCAATTTCGCTCATGGCGAAGTGACCATGGTAGGTGCCATGGTCGCATTATCGGTTATCTCGGCGCTGGTTGGCAGCGGGGTGGAACTACCCGGCATAGTCATAGCGTTATTGGGATTGTTGGCCGCGATTCCGGCATGCATGGCGCTGGGTTTTACCATTGAACGGCTGGCTTACCGGCCACTACGCAATGCCCCGCGTCTGGCGCCACTGATTACTGCAATCGGGGTTTCCATCGTGTTACAGAATCTCGCCATGCTGATCTGGGGACGGCAGTACATCACTTTCCCGCCCATCCTTCCGCAAGGTCGCCACCAGTTGCTGGGCGCAACTATCACCGACATACAAATCGTTATTCTGATCACTTCGGTCGTACTGATGCTGGCACTCACGCTATTGGTAAAAAGAACGCGTCTGGGGAGAGCCATGCGCGCTACCGCGCAGTCCCCCCAGATTGCCGGTTTGATGGGGGTGAATGCCAATACCGTGATCTCGCTCACCTTTGTAATGGGCTCGGCACTGGCTGCGGTGGCGGGCGTAATGGTGAGTGCCTATTATGGCCTGGCACACTATTACATGGGATTTCTGCTGGGGCTCAAGGCGTTCTCGGCGGCTGTGCTGGGGGGTATCGGCAACCTTGCCGGCGCCATGCTCGGCGGCCTGTTGCTGGGTGTGATCGAGAGTTTGGGCGCAGGTTATATCGGCGACTTCACCGGTGGCTTCCTTGGCAGCAATTATCAGGATGTATTCGCCTTTTTCGTGCTGATTCTGGTGCTGGTGTTTAGACCCTCCGGCCTGCTGGGCGAACGGGTTGGTGAGCGCGCCTGACTTATGTCACGCAGCAAGCGCCAGGTCTGGTTAACATTTATCGCGCTAGGAGCGATGCTGGCCTTGCTGCCCTTTGTGGTGGATTTCGGGCTGGGACGTTACTGGGTGCGCATCATGGATCTGGCCTTGCTGTATGTGATGCTGGCCCTTGGACTGAATATTGTAGTGGGTTACGCCGGGCTGCTCGACCTCGGCTACATTGCCTTCTACGCAGTGGGCGCATATTGCTACGCTTTACTGTCTTCGCCGCAATTTGGTCTGCACTTGCCGTTCTGGGCGGTGCTGCCCATCGGCGCGGCTGTCGCCGGATTGTTCGGCATACTGTTGGGTGCCCCCACGCTGCGTCTGCGTGGCGATTATCTGGCCATTGTGACGCTCGGTTTTGGCGAAATCATTCGCATTTTTCTCAACAATCTCAACGCGCCGGTGAATATCACCAATGGCCCGCAAGGCATTAACCAGATTGATCCGGTGAGCCTGTTGGGCATGTCATTGGGAAAAACCCATCAGCTGTTCGGAATCACCCTGTCTGCGCCGCACCAGTATTACTATCTGTTTTTGCTGCTCACCCTGCTGGTGGTGTTCGTGTCCATGCGTCTGCAGGATTCCCGTATTGGCCGTGCCTGGGCGGCGATCCGCGAAGACGAAGTGGCTGCCGAAGCGATGGGTATCAATGTGCGCAATATCAAGCTGCTGGCGTTTGCCATGGGCGCCACTTTCGGCGGCCTGGCGGGCGGGTTGTTTGCGGGGTTCCAGGGCTTCATCAGCCCGGAGAGCTTCAATCTGATGGAATCGATAATGATCCTGTGCATGATCGTGCTGGGCGGCATGGGCAATATTCCCGGCGTGATCCTGGGTGCGCTGCTGCTCACCATATTGCCCGAAGCGCTGCGCTATACCGGCGACCTGCAGCGCGCATGGCTGGGGCATGTGGTGGTGGATCCATCGGATTTACGCATGCTGCTGTTCGGCATGGCCCTGATCCTGGTCATGCTGTTTCGTCCTGCCGGGTTGTTGCCGTCGCGCCAGCGCAAGCGCGAACTGGTTGCCGAGGGCGACGTCGCGGTGCAGGAGCAGGCCAATGTTTATGATACAAGGCGTTGACTGGCGATGACTGAACTCATCAGACTGGAGCAAATCAGCAAGAATTTTGGGGGGATACACGCGCTCAAAAATGTTTCGCTGCAAGTGCATCAGGGTGAAATACTCGGATTGATTGGTCCCAACGGCGCGGGTAAAACCACGCTGTTCAATATCCTCACCGGGCTGTATACCCCCAGTAGCGGTAATATCGAATTCAAATGCTGCTCCATGCTGGGCATGAAACCGCACCAGGTGCTCAAGCTGGGGATCGCGCGTACTTTCCAGAATATCCGCCTGTTCGCCAACATGACTGCGCTGGAGAACGTCATGGTAGGGCGCCATGCGCGCACCCATGCGGGCGTGATCGGCGCAGTGCTGCGCAACGCCGCCACACGGGCGGAGGAGGCGGCCATTGGGGCGCGCGCGCATCAGCTGCTGGAATGGGCGGGCATTGCCGGCCATGGCCACCTGCTGGCCAAGCATTTGTCATACGGTGATCAGCGCCGCCTGGAAATTGCCCGTGCGCTGGCCACCGATCCCCAGGTGCTGGCGCTGGATGAACCTGCGGCAGGCATGAATCCGGTAGAACGCGATACGCTCCGGCAGCTGATCTGCCGCCTGCGCGACCAGCTCGGTTTGACGGTGCTGGTGATTGAGCATGATGTGAAACTGATCATGAGCCTGTGCGAGCGTATCGCCGTGCTCGATTTTGGCGAGCTCATCGCGCAAGGCACGCCAGACGAGGTGCGTAGCGATAAGCGCGTTATCGCCGCTTATCTCGGCGGGGGCGCGGGGTGAACTTGTTATCCGTCGAAAATCTTGCGGTTGCCTACGGCAACATCAAGGCGGTGCGTGGCGTCAGCCTGAATGTGGATGAGGGTGAGCGGGTGTGCCTGATCGGAGCCAACGGTGCGGGTAAAACCACCTTGCTCAAAGCGATTGCGGGGATGCTGCCGCCGGCCAAGGGGGCCGTGCACTTTGCCGGGCAGTCCATCACGCGCAAACCTTCGTATCAGATTGTACGTTTGGGGCTGGCCATGGTGCCGGAAGGACGTGGCATTTTTTCGCGGCTCACCGTGGCGGAAAACCTGGCCATGGGAGCCTATGCCAGACGTGATGACGCCGCCGTGCGCCAGGAAACCGATGCCTTATACCAGCGTTTCGAACGCCTGGGGGAGCGCCGTAACCAGCCTGCCGGGCAACTCTCCGGCGGCGAGCAGCAAATGCTGGCGATCGGTCGCGCGCTGTTGTCGCGTCCGCGTCTGCTGCTTCTCGACGAGCCCAGCATGGGTCTGGCGCCAATGATGGTGGAAAAGATATTCGACACCTTGCGCGATATTGCCGCGCGCGGCGTCAGTATTTTCCTGGTCGAGCAAAATGCCCGGCTGGCACTGGCCAGCTGTGATCGCGGCTATATCATGGCCAGCGGAAGCATTACCGGTGCAGGTGCGGCGGCTACGCTGATGGAGGATGCAGCGGTGCAGGAGGCGTATTTCGGCGCCTGAAACGATGCATGCCGCGTTCCGTGAGCACGGCATCGAGCGGCACATCCCACGGGTCGTGCGGCAGCTCGCCGTTGATCCGCTGGCACTCGAACGCCACGCCTACCAGATAAGGTTTGCGCCACACCACCCGGCGCCGCAGATAGGCCAAGGTTGTATCGTAAAAGCCGCCACCCATGCCGATGCGGTTGCCGCGGTCGTCGAATCCCACCAGCGGCATAAACAGCAAATCCAGCTGGCGTGCGTGCAGTTGCTGGGTGGTGGTGTTTTCGGGAATGCCGAAGCGGTTGGCTACCCAGGATTGCCCCGCTTGCAGGCGATTGAACCAGAGCATCCTGCCGCGTCCGAATGACAACATCGGCAAATAACACGCGCGTCTTAGTGTCAAGGCGCGGTTGATCAGCGCCAAGGTGCTGATTTCGGCACCGTGCGCGAGGTAGATGCCGATGCGTTGATAGCGCGTCAACAAGCCATGGCGCAGGGCATTGCGTGTCAAATTGACGGCAGCGCGGCGGCGTTCGGTCCGGCCGATAGCGGCGCGGCGCTGGCGCAGAGATTTACGCAGTTCGGATTTGTTCATGAGGGGTGGGGTGCTCCCCGCGATGCCGTCTGGTCGCTATCTTGAACCTGCGGTTCAAGGGGTCGCAGCGCAAGTACTTTAGGCACATTAGCTTGTAACGCGCACACCGGCACCAGAATATAGCCGCAACCAGGTCAAATTTATTGGTTCAAAGAATTCGCGGCCAAGGCGACATCGCAGGGAGCATTAACCGGGTTAGGAAGAAGTGAACAGCTCGTTTTGTTCGGCCATCGCTTCGTCCAGTAGTGCTTCCATGGAACTCATTCTACGCTTGATGGCAGTGATGTCAAAACCCGCGTCCTCCCTTGTAGACAGTAGTTCGTAGGCAATATTCAGCGCCGCCATCACGGCAATCCGCTCAACCCCGATGACCTTGCCCTGTTCGCGTATTTCGCGCATTTTCTTGTCCAGATAAGCCGCTGCGGAGAGTAACGCATCCTGCTCGTCTGCCGGACAGGCGACGCGAAATTCGCGCCCAAGGATGTTGATATCCATACCTTTGCTATCGCGGCTCATGCTTCACCTTCGGGGATTTTTTCCAGCAGCGTTTCTATACGTGTGCGCGCCTGCGCCATGCGCTGTGCAAGTAATTGTTGCTCGCCGGTAGCCGCGGCAATCTGCTGGCGCAGCTTCTGGTTCTCCGTGCGCAGATTCTGGCACAATTGCACCATCTGCTGAATTTTTGACTCGAGGGCGTTAAGTTCACTTTCCATACAGACACTATAATTTGGAAAATTCAGCTGCGTCAACAGCTAACCGAACTAACCGAAAGTAATTTTTAAACAAATGAGCGATACCGGCCAGTTTGTCGACCCCAATGCGGATTTCGACGAAAACAATCCTCTGCGTGATGATGCTGTGCATTATGCAGGCAATACCAAACGTGGCAAAGCGTGTGAACTGGTAGACAACACGGGTTGTGCGCTTGCTCCTGATGAATGCAAGGATATCCTCGGTGGCCTGATCGAAAATGACTTGTTCGGTTTTCATCCCTTTTCCGCCAATGGCGGTGAAACCATCAGCCTGGATCGACGCGAGTCCACTCACGTTCAGGTGGGTGACGAACTGTACCGTCTGATCGTGTTCCGTTACCAGGCACGTATCGAAAACTTCTGATGGCCTACCTGCTCGATTACATCAAGTCACGTTGGGCGCCGAAAGGCAGTGTGGTGACCGCGGGCGTCCCTCCTGAAGCGCGGGTGGAGCAGGTGCCGGTAACGCGTGAACTGGTCGTGCGCCATCTTGCGGCATCCCCCCGCCTTTCCCAGGGCGAGCCGGCAGAAAACGCGATTTTCATGGCATTGTCCGACCCGCTGTTTCTGCAGACCGGCCCGCGCGCGCTGGCGCAGCAACTCATTGCGGCTGGGTTCGGCGCCGAGCTGGAGCCACTGGTGAAGCTGCTTACCGTGCTGACGCAAGAAGTTACCCGTTGCATGTACATTGATGCGGCCAGCCAGCGTCCGGAAGCCATCGGCATTCGTCTGTTTCCGCTTCACGCCACCGCGGATCCGGTCATTCAGGCGCTGTGCACAGCCAATGCCCATGGGCTGGGCTCAGGCGTCTATCCTTTTGCCGCGGTGCCCGACAATCCCACGCCCGGGCAACCATGTGCTTTCTATATCCGTGTCGTCACGCAGAATTAGTCACTTAGGCGCCGTTCCGCTATAATCTGCGGCCTTGTCAGGTGCCGCGCGGTCTTCCGGCTGCGCAGTTAAACGGGAAACTGGTGCAATACCAGTGCTGCCCCCGCAACGGTAAGCGAGTGTGGGCGCGTCATCACTGCCACTGTGCGAAATGCATGGGAAGGCGACGCGCCAAATCTTGCGAGCCCGGATACCGGCCTGTCAGACCATCCGAAACATCGCGGGGAGGCGGTGTGGCCGGGAACGTCCTGTGCGCCTTGTGCGCTTTCGCGCCTGCCTGCTTTCTCCGATGTTTCCTTTTATCCGCTGCAAGCGGGGACCCTTGCGAATTTGAGGAATCATCATGCACGCACGTTTTGCCCTGAGCGCGATTGCGCTCGCCCTTTCTTCTGCCACACAGGCGGCAAACCCTACTTATGCGCTCGACGACATCGTGGTCACCGCCACACGTACGCCGTTACCGGAGCGAGAGGTGATTGGTGACATCACCGTCATCACCCCGGAACAAATCCGCGATGCTGGGCAGACTACATTGGTCGAGTTGCTGCAGGGGCAGCCAGGTTTGGAAATCACCCAGAATGGTGGCGCTGGCGCCTTGGCGTCAGTTCGCATTCGCGGCGGCAACAGCGGTTATACGCTGGTGCTGGTGGACGGCCTGCGTGTCGGCTCGGTCACTGCGGGGACGACGCCGCTGGAAAATATTTCGCTGGATCAGATTGACCACATTGAAATCCTGCGCGGACCCGCCAGCAGCCTGTACGGTGCGGATGCGGTAAGCGGCGTGATCCAGATTTTCACCAAGCGAGGCAAGGGCGCACCCCACCTGAGCACGGCGCTCGGGCTGGGCAGCTATGGCACGGTGAATGGCCGCGTGGGTTATTCGGGACAAGTGGGGGCGACGCGCTTCAACCTGGGAATGGGTTATGACAAAACAAACGGCGGCTTTTCGGCCGCGCGCCCAGGCACGTTTGGCTACGTGGCGGATGATGACGGCGACCGCAAGCGTAGTGCCAGCTTGAGTCTGGAACATGCCTTGAATGCCGATCATAGTATCGGTCTGACCGGTTTTTATAATTATGATCGGGTGCAATACGACGCAGGCACGGCCAACGATTATGCCAATAATCAGGTCAATGGTTTGTCTGCCTACTGGAAAGCTCGGCTGGCGTCGGCTTGGAGCAGCCGCCTGTTGATCGGTCAGGGTCAAAATCACACCCAGGATTTCGGTGGCTACCCTGGTAAATTCGATACCAATCAGACCCAGTATCAATGGCAAAACGATTTCGCGCTACCACTTGGCCTGTTGTCCGCCAGCCTGGAACGTAACGAGCAAAAAGTGGATGCATCGACCAGTTATACGCGTACCAAGCGTACCGTGAACGCGGCCCAGCTGGGTTATTCGGCACGCCTGGGTGCGCACAGTGTGCAAGCCTCGCTGCGCCATGATGATTACAACGATTTCGGTGGCCATACGACCGGTACGCTGGGCTATGCTTACCACATCAATCCGCTATGGCAACTCAACGCAAACGCAGGCACCGCATTCAAGGCGCCCACCTTCAACGATATGTATTACCCGCTGTCGTTTGGCTATCAGGGCAACCCTGACCTCCAGCCCGAGCAATCGCGCCAGGCTGAAGTGGGTGCGCGCTACCATAGTGGCGTCAACCAGTTTGGCGTAACGTTGTTTGAAAACCGGGTCAAAGACCTGATTGTCATCAATAGCAACTTTACTACGGTAACCAACGTTGCCGAAGCACGCATTCGCGGCCTGGAACTCACTGGTGCGACGCGACTAGCCGGGGTCACTGTCAAAGCCAGCTTCGATTGGCAAAATCCACAGGACCGTGCCACCGGCAATGTGCTGACCTATCGAGCGCGCCGCCACGGCACGCTCGACCTGGGCAAGTCGTTTGGCAAGCTGGAATTGGGCGCGCAAGTTATCGCCTCGGACAAGCGTTATATTGACGCGGCCAATACCCACAGCCTCGGCGGTTATACTCTGTTCAATCTGCGTGCACGTTATAAGCTGGCGCCGGAATGGGGTGTGCTGGCGCGCGTCAACAACGTACTCGATAAGAATTACCAGTTGGTCGATGGCTACAACACGCCGGGGATCAACGCTTTTGTCGGTGTGGAGTACAATCCGCGTTAATTGTTAAAGGAGTTCGCATCATGTCGTTGTCATTCAAACACCGTTTGTGGATACTCGCCGCGCTGGCTGCGGTCATGGCGGCCACGCGCATGAGTCACTTCGGCACGGCCGCGCTGCTGCCCGACGCAAGTCTGGCGGTATTTTTGCTGGCGGGTGTGATGGGGCTGTCGTTCAGCTGTTTTGGCCTGCTCATGGCGGCGGCATTTGGCATCGACGTGATCTCCGCGCAAACCGCCACAGAAGCGGGATGGTGCATGACGCCCGCCTACTTCGGGCTGATTCCTACCTATGCGCTATTGTGGGGCGCGGGGCGCTGGCTGGCACGACGGCATGCTGATTTCCCCGCTGCTATCAGCGCGGCTGTGGCGCTGTCTGCGGTGGCGGCGGCGTTTGTCGTGTCCAATGCGTTCTGGTATGCCTTGTCCGGCACCTTGGGCGGTATGGGCGTGAGTTCGTTTGCGCTGGCTGTGGCCAAATATTTCCCTCCCTATCTGGGTAGCGCTGCGCTGTATCTGGCGCCGGCCTGGCTGGCCTATCGCTTGACGCACACCCGGCACGCCGCCACCCACTAAGCGCCATTCCTGCTGTAAGCACTGCGGGCTGGCAAATTTTTGCCAGCCCGCAGTGCTTTGTCGGTGTGCTGTCACACGCACGTCATGCTGCTTTGCTACAAAACGGTTGCAGACGAATGTGGCGTTCCCGCCCATCGTGCTGCGACTGGAGTGGCGAAGTGAATATTCTGATGATTTCGGACGTGTATTTTCCGCGTGTGAACGGCGTGTCCACATCGATCATGACCCTGCGCCGCGAGTTGCAGGCACTCGGGCACGGGGTGACACTGGTGGCGCCGGCTTATGACATGCACGAGGCGGCGCAGGCGGATATCCTGCGTATCCCGGGACGCCGGGTGCTACTCGACCCGGAAGATCGCATGATGTCGGCGCGCGCCTTGCGTCAATTGCCGGAAGCGCTGGCCGGGCAGCATTTCGATCTGGTACACATCCACACTCCGTTTTTCGCCCACTACACCGGCCTGCGTCTGGCGCGGGCATTCAATATCCCCTGTGTGGAAACCTACCATACCTTTTTCGAGGAATACCTGTACCACTACGTGCCATTCCTGCCGAAAGCGGCAATGCGTTATCTGGCGCGATATTTTTCGCGCAAGCAATGCGGCCAGGTAGACGGGCTGGTGCTGCCGTCCATTGCCATGGACGAGGTGCTTAGCCGGTATGGGGTGCAGGCATTCAGCAAAATCATCCCCACCGGCATTGAGCTGGCGGATTTCAGTGCGTGCGATGGCGCGGCTTTCCGCAGGCAGCACGGCATTGCTCCCGAGCGTCCGGTGGTGGTGTATGTGGGCCGTGTCGCGTTCGAAAAAAATATCGGATTTTTATTGGCCATGATGGCTGAATTGCGCCACAGTCTGCCCGACGCGTTGCTGGTAATTGCGGGTGAAGGCCCGGCCGAGCCCAGGCTCAAACGCGAAGTGGCGGCGCTGGGGCTGGCGTACAACGTATTGTTCGTCGGCTACCTGGAACGCGGCACCGAATTGCCCGCGTGCTACTGTGCGGGCGATGCCTTCGTGTTTGCCTCGCGTACCGAAACCCAGGGGCTGGTGCTGCTCGAAGCCATGGCACTGGGCGTGCCGGTGGTGTCCACTGCGGTGATGGGCACGCGCGATATCCTGGCCGCCGGACGCGGCTGTCGCGTGGCCGAGGATGAGCCCAGGGCTTTTGCTGCCACGTTGCGCGAAGTGCTCACCGATACAGCACTGCGTGCACGCTTGAGCAGCGAAGCAAAGCAGCATGCGCAGGACTGGAGCGCCCCGCAGATGGCGCGGCAGATGCTGGATTTTTACCGAGAAGTTCTAGAACGCCAGGCCAAATAGATAACCATATGCGCGATAATGGCGTGCATGGTACGCGCAGATTCACCCTACATTGGCCGCTTCGCTCCTTCGCCCACCGGACCGCTGCATTTTGGTTCGCTGGTGGCTGCCCTTGGCAGCTATCTGCAAGCACGAATGAATCATGGGCAATGGCATCTGCGCATGGAGGATCTCGATACCCCACGCTGTATGCCCGGTACGGCGGACGCTATTCTGCATGCGCTGGAGCGATTCGGTTTTGAATGGGATGGTGCGGTGGTGTATCAGTCGCAACGACAGTCTGCCTACCGTGCCGCCCTGGATCATCTGCAGGCCACGGGTCAGATATACGGATGCGCCTGTACCCGGCGTGAGATCGCCGACTCAAGCCTGCACGGCATCGAAGGCGTGGTCTATCCCGGCACCTGCCGCCACGGCGTGCCGCCAGGCAGGGCAGTGCGCGCGCAGCGGGTGCGTACCGACAATACCCGGATCTGTTTCGATGACCTGCTGCAAGGCCGCGTATGCCAGCAGTTGCAAACCGATCTTGGAGATTTTGTCGTGCTGCGCGCCGACGGTATCTTTGCCTACCAGCTCGCCGTCGTGGTGGATGATGCCGAACTGGGCGTGACCGAGGTGGTGCGCGGCGCAGATTTGCTGGCTTCCACCCCGCGTCAGATATATCTGCAAAATTTACTGGGCTTGCCCAACCCCGCTTACCTGCATCTGCCCGTCGCACTCAACGCAACGGGGCAAAAGCTCTCCAAACAGACCAATGCTCCTGCACTGAATCCGCGCCATGCGCTTCCGGAGCTGTGCCGGGCGATGGCTTTTCTCAAGCATCCGGCACCGGATGAGGTGGGCACGCTGGATGAATTCTGGGGATGGGCACGCTCTGCCTGGCGTCCGCAACAGCTATTGCGCACAGGATTGTAGGCCGGTAGTGACGTGTTATGCTTTGCACCCGAGAGGAACCCCATGGCTTTACCCGAACGTACCCAGCAGGTGATCCAGACTTATGCGCAGTTTATTCATGCGATTGCCACAGCCTGCCTCAAACCCGAGTTAATGACGCAAACCCAGCAGATGCTCGCGCAGGCCGAGCAGCAAGGCTGGGGCGCGATGGTGATAGCTGTGCGTCAGGTGCTTGCCGGCAGACGCGACAGCAGTGTGTATGCCGGTCTGGATGACGATGACCGCATTATTGTGGAGGCGATCCTGCGCGGGATTCAGGATCCCGCCAGCTTGCCGGATCCCAATCAGCAGCCCGACCCCAACGCCGCCGCACCGGGGCTGGCGGGGATGATTCATGCTGCGGCGACGGGCGACGTGCCAGCCCTTTCCGCGCTGGCGGACATGGCCGAGCAGATGGTCAAGGTAGGCGGTGACATGGGGCGGCTGGGCGGTAGCCTGCGGCGTCTGGTCAACGGTGAACGCGATGTGGATCTGCTCACCCGCGGCATGAGTGCAAGCGGCCGCGATCTGGTAGCCAAACTGGTGGATGAACTGGCGCGCTTCAACGTGCATTGACCCGGCGATTCCGCTATCATCGGCGCACGTTTTTCGTAAGGAGTAATGGCAATGGCAATGGCAAGAACCGTCAACTGCATCAAACTGGGGCGCGAGGCCGATGGACTGGACTTTCCACCGATGCCGGGTGCGCTGGGTCAGCGTATTTATGAGAATGTATCGAAGGAAGCCTGGGCCGGCTGGATCCGTCAGCAAACCATGCTGGTGAACGAGAACCGCCTTAACCTGGCCGACGCCAAGGCGCGCAAATACTTGATGGAGCAGGTGGAGAAATATTTCTTTGGTGATGGTGCGGATGTGGCTGCCGGTTATGTGCCGCCCGCCAAGTGATTTCTCTTCGCAGCCGATAAAAAAGCCGGATTGATTCCGGCTTTTTTATCGGCTGCGAAACGCGGTTAATGTTGTGCGACGCGTTCGATTTCTTCCACCGTGGTGTGGCGCACGTCCTTGCCCTTGACCATGTACACCACGTATTCGGACATATTCTTGGCATGATCGCCCATGCGCTCGATGGCCTTGGCGACGAACATGATGTCGATGAAAACCGAGATGGTGCGCGGATCTTCCATCATGAAAGTAATGAGGTGGCGCAGTACCAGGCGGAATTCCTCGTCCACCTGCATGTCCTGACGCACGATGTCGGCGGCACTGGATACATCCAGACGCGCAAAGCCGTCCAGCGCGCGGCGCAGCATTTCCAGCACCATGCCAGACATGTATTTGATCTCGTTGAAGCGCGGCTGGGTGAGGCGATCGGACTCATGAATGCGCCGTGCCATACGTGCAATCTTGGCGGCTTCGTCGCCGATGCGCTCCAGGTCGGTGATGGTTTTGACTACCGTCATCACCATGCGCAGGTCGGATGCGGTGGGCTGGCGACGCGCGATGATTTGCGTGCAGTCTTCGTCCAGTCCGACCTCCAGTGCGTTGACCTGGTGATCGTTGTTGATGACCTGTTCGGCCAGTTCCAGATTGGCGCTGATCAGCGCTTCGATGGCGTTGGATATCTGTTCCTCGACCAGGCCGCCCATTTGCAAGACGCGTGAGCGGATGCCTTCGAGATCAGCATCGAATTGTTTGTATGTGTGTTCCTGCACCATGGCGGAGGTACCTCCTTCAGATAGTTCCCGTGATTATAGCGTCAGGCTCGTGCAGAACAATGACGTATTCATGACAAACATGAGTATTGCGTTTCATCCGTGGAAAGGAATTTCCACACTTGTGCCATCCACTGTAAGGGTTAACACCCAGTCGCGCCGTCCGGTTACGCACACCGGCAGCAATACTTGCGCCTGCCAGTTGCCAGCACCGCCGGATAACAGATGGTAGCGGTTAAATCCCATGTCCATACCGCGCATGATAAAGCTGGCATATATCTCGCGTGCAGCGGGCGCATGCAATTGCAGGGTAAACGGATGCAGCCCGGAAGGCGGCGCAGAAAAGCGCAGCTCGACCGGTTTGCCGGCAACTTCAAACCGGCACAACTTGGTCAGATCAGGGCAGGATACGGTTTGCGGCGTGCCCCCATCATGGCGCAACACATGGTAGAGCTCGGCTGCAATCAGCGCCAGGATCAAGCCAATCAGTGCTGCACAGTTCAGCAGGTAACGCCGATTGCAGGTAAACAGGCTGGCGAGACGGGTGCCGAATTTCATAGCCATGCCCCGCGTAACAGCGCCACGCCATGCGCACCATGTTGGCGTGCGCGGTCCAGATCGGCGCCGCCAAGTCCGCCCAGCGCATAGATGGGGAGGGTGCGTCCGGTGCAGAGCGTAGCGAAGTTGTCCCAGCCCAGTACAGGCGCACCGGGGTGGCTGGGCGTGGGCAGCACCGGCGAGAGCAGGGCGAAATCACAACCCAGTGCTTCGGCGCGATCCAGTTCGGCGGCATTATGGCAGGAAGCCGCCACCAGCGGCAGATCGGGACGGCTGCCAAGCTCGCCCAGCTGCGCGGCGCTGAGCTGCACGCCATGTGCGCCGATACGTCGTGCCAGCGCCACATCGGCATTTATTAGTACGCGCGCATTATGGCGTCGGGCACGCGCCAGCACGGCACCGGCAAATGCTTCCAGTGTTGCAGCGGGCATGGATTTTTCGCGTACCTGGATCAGCCTGAGGCCGCCTTCCAATGCCTTATCCAGACGCGGCATGAACGCTGCCGGATCACTGCCGGCCTGGGTAATGCCATAAATCGCCAGCAGGCTCAGCGCCGCGAAAACCGGATGGTTGGCAGGCAGCACCGGGGCGACATTGATCGTCCCGGGGGTTTGCCAGGCCAGGGCCTGGCCTTCTTTGGCATGCGGCTCCCCGTGCCAGCTGCCGACGCGAAAAAATGACAAGGTAACGCGTGCGTGAGGATAATCAAAATAACGTGTAATCCATGGCGTGGCATGAATCACCTCGATGCCCAGCTCTTCGTGCAGCTCACGTACCAGCGCAGCGTGCACGGTTTCACCCGGCTCGACCTTGCCGCCGGGGAATTCCCAGTAGCCGGCATAGGGCTTGCCCGGCGGGCGGCTGGCCAGCAGGAATGCCCCGTCTGCGCGGGTTAAAACAGCCACCGCGACCTGGGTACGACGAATTGATGCGGGTTCGTTCATGTCTGATCACGTTGCTTGAACATGCGCCAGGGGGCGAGCAGCATGGCGTACATGGTACGTTTTAACAAGGGCATGGCTTCTTTTGCGGGCGAGCTGCTGGCGCGTAACGCCAGATAAAAAGCGAGCGCGAAGCTCACTGCCAGATTCACCAGGCCAATCAACAGCACGCCTGCAGTAGAGAGTGCAATGGTCTGCCACGGCAGATGCCAGCCCATAGCCTGCCAGCCGTAAGCGAAATTGGCGGAGCTGAACGAGATGTGACGAATATCCAGCGGCAGCCCGGAGAGTGCCCCAAAGGCAGACACCATGCCCAGATAAAAACCGAAGAAGACATTGCCAGCGAGGCCGCCAGGATGGTTGCCAACGTAGGTGACGATCGCCTTCCAACCACGCTGTGTCACCAGGTAAGGCGGCCAGCTCAGCGATGCCAAGCGTTCCGGGATGCGATTATAAACGCTTTTATTGTCGTAATAACCACTGACAATACCGGATAAAAACAGTCCCACCCCGGCTACCCCGGCATACACCAGATTCATCGGCGCGGCTGGGCTGATCTCACTCAGCAGGCGCTCTGCCTTGTGCGCATCCACCGGTTGCGCGCCGAAAAAATAGTCGAGTCCGCTGCCGATCAGTGCGGCGGTGATAAACGCCAGCAACAGGTTGCCGGCAATCGCCGCAGACTGGCTGGTGAATACGCTGGTGACAAAGCTGGACAGGACCTGATCCTGATCCTTGGCGCTGCGCGCACGAGCAATGGTGTGCGCGATCAGGCTGGCGGTCATCGCAGGCTGCTTGGTGGCGATGGTGAAATTCAACACAAACACCAGCAGAAAGCCCAGCGCGTAATTCAGGCTCACCAGCAACGCCTCCTGCAGCGGCGCCAGGTGGGATTTGACAATCAGCACCTTGAGCAAGGCCATGGCGGCGACGATGATTCCGGCGCCGGCGGCAGAACGGAACATGCCCATCAATTCGCTGCGGCTGTCGGCAATATAGTGCTGCCCGGTACGCCCGGCGTGCTGGGTGATCTGGTATGCCAGCCTGCCAGTGGTGGCAGACACCAGGTTGCGCACGCTGTAACGCTCGTTGGAGGTGGCGCTGAAGGTGAGAAACAGCGCGGTCAGAATGGGCACGCGCGTTGTTATGGAATCAGCCTGCAGTAGTTCCAGCAGGCTGCTTATGCGGGTAATTTGCTGGTGCAAACGGTTACTTAACAGGGTCAGATTGACGCTGGTGCCGACGCTTACCGCGCGGCGCTGAATGCGCTCCAGAACCGCTTCGCACTGATCCAGCAGCACCAAAGCCTGGCTAATGTCGAGCGGCGCTGCGTTGCTTGCCAGACTGAGCTGAAGCAGTGCGTAAATTTCTTCATGCTGCGCCAGAAATGGCGAGGCGTATTCTTCCAGCGCTGGCTCAATACGCAGCAGCTCGGGGTCGAGGCCTTCGGCAGCGATACGGTGTGACAGGCCGTTGATGGCATCAAGCAGCATTTGCCGCAGCGCGGTGGCGATGTCCTCATCCAGCGTGTCCAGATTGAGCGCATACAGCACCCGCTGCCAGAGCTGTACATCCACGGCGGCGATCCATTCTGTGTCGCGCGCGGTCAATGTCTCGTCCAGCCAGTCACGCAGCGAAGCCGGATCGGCAACAGGCGGCAATAATTTGAAGCCAATGCGGCGCGACAGTTCGGTGCCGACGCCGCGACGCGGCAGTATGCCGCTGTCGCGCAGCAGGTTGCCGGATTTTTTCGCCAGCAACAGTCCCAGCAGATGGAAACGTAAAGCCTGTGCGTAACTGGTATTGCGCTCGATCAGGCCAAGCAGGTCGGCCAGATGAGTCGCGGCGCGTTCATTGGGTTCAGACGTGCCGGGACGGAGGTGAAAAATCAGGCGTTTGATCAGCGCCGGGTCGGCAGTCTCGGTCTCAGCTGCCATGCGCTTCAGGGTGCGTTCCAGGTAAGGCGCGGTGTAATCCATGCGTGAATCGTGGTTCCTCGTGGTCCGTCAAGCAACGTCTGGCACGGCGAGGCAGCGGAAGTTCAGCTCTTGTCAGTGATGCGGGTATGTTTCAACGCACTGGTGGCAACTTGTACGCGATTCTGCATGCCCAGTTTGTCCATGATGTTGGAGAGATGGTTGCGCACCGTGTTTTCGGACAAGTCCAGGCGGCTGCTGATGGCCTTGTTGGAAAGCCCTTGGGCGACCAGTTCGACGATCTCGCGCTCGCGTTGCGATAGTTTGCTGAACATGTCCTGCTTGAGTTCGCCGCGTGCCAGTTTTTGCATGATGTGCGAGGGGAACATGCTGTTGCCCTGCGCCACGGATTGAATCGCGTTGATGAGCTGTTCCGGATCCGCGCTTTTCAGGATATAGCCATCCACCCCGGCTTCGATGGCTTCGCTGATCTCGAAATCTTCTCCGGCCATGGTCAGCATCACCGTGCGGATGCCGCGTTTTTTTAATTCCTGTACCAGGCTGAGGCCATCGCCGTCAGGAAGGATGCGATCAAGCAGGGCAATGTTGGCCTGACTGCCTGGCGTCGCCAGCCACTCGCGGGTGGTTTTGATGTCAACGCATTGTGCATTGACCTGCATTCCCGGGGTGTTTTCCAGCGTGCGGGCAATGCCCAGGCGGGTGAGCGGATGGTCGTCAATCAGCAGGATGGAAATGGTCATGATAGCGGCCTCCAAGCCGGTTTGAAGCAGATGTTATTGCACATTGTAACCATCAACTCAACGATATTCACAGCGGTAGATTACGCGGCTTGTGCGGAGCGTGGCAGAACAGACGGTCGTATAGCGCCCGCGGCAGCAGCCGCAACATTCTGGCAACGATCGCCATTTGCCAGGGCAGCGTGACATAGCGCCGACGTTGAGCGATGGCGCGGGCGGTTTTGGCGGCGGCGACGGCGGCAGGCAGGATGAACGGCATGGGGTAAGGGTTGATTGCGGTCATCGGTGTGACGATGTAGCCGGGGCTGACGGTGGTGACGGCGACGCCGCTGCCACGCAATTCGACCCGCAGGGATTCGAGATAGGTGATGGCGGCAGATTTGGAAGCGGAATAGGCGCTGCCACCCGGCAGGCCACGGATACCGGCGACGCTGGCAATGCCCGCCAGCACGCCGCTGCGCGCATTGCGCATGGCAGCGACGAAGGGCTGAAAGGTGGTCACCATGCCGATCACGTTGATGTCCATTACCGCCTGGAATACCTCCAGATCCGTGGTGTGTTCGGTGAGCGTGCCAACGCTGATGCCGGCTGCGGCGATGACGATATCCGGCACGCCAAAGCGCGCGATAAAATCGGCAGCTGCGGCCTGCATGGCAGGATGGTCGCGCACGTCCAGCGGGTAGATGGCGCAGCCGGGTAACTCGTTGGCAAAGGGCGCGAGCTTGTCCGCGCGTCGTGCCACCAGCCCGAGCTGCGCGCCCTGCGCGGCATAGTGGCGGGCCAGCGCCGCCCCCAGACCACTCGATGCGCCGGTGATGAATACGCGCAAGGCGGTCATTGCATAGCTGGCCCGGGAGCGCTTAGTGCTTTTTGGCAGGCGTATGCCGGACCGGCTTCGAATGCTCTTTACGCACTTTTGCGATCAGGCTGTCCAGGGTCTTGAACAGCGCATCTTCGCTTCCGGTCATGGACACCGAGGTGGAATACTTGCCGGCTACGACAAACGCCGGCACGCCATTGATTTTGGAGTCGCGGGTGAGCTGGTTGGCGCGCATTGCCTTGCTTTGCACGTCGAATGAGTTATAGGTATCGGCGAATGTCTTGCGGTTGATTCCCTGTTTCGCTGCCCAGTCGAACAGGACGTCCGGGTTGTTGAGATCGATCCCCTGCACGTGAATGGCGTCGAATACATCGTCATGCAAGGCCGGCACCTTGCCCAGCAAATCCAGTGTGTAATAAGCCTTGGCCAGCGGCAGCCAGGATTCATTCAGCACCGCGGGGATGCGACGGATGGCGACGTCCTTGGGCAATTTCTTGATCCAGGCATTGAATGCCGGTTCAAGATGAAAGCAGTGCGGACAGCGATACCAGAAAAATTCCGCCACCTCGATTTTGCTGCCGCTGTCGGTGTTGAGTTCAGGGCTGATAATCTGATAATCCTTGCCTGCCACGGGATGTGCTGCATCGGCATGCGCCAGCGGTAATGCACCCACGCCCAACAGGGCAATCATCAACACAAATTTGCGCATCAGGGACATCGTCTTCTCCTAGTTTTTTACGGTGTTGGGTTCGACTGCGTATTCGTCGTTGCGTTCTTGATTCGTACCAAATGGGTCTTGATCTGATTTTGCTCCAGCGCGGTACGTGTCTTGTTGAGCTCATCCATGCTGTTGAAAGGCCCTACGCGAACCCGGTGCCAGATGCCCTTGCCGGGGATTTCCGCAGTCTGGATGGAAGCTTCGTAACCCAACAAAGCCAGCCGCGCCTTGAGGTTGTCGGCATCGGCGCTGTTGGGGAATGCGCCCGCCTGCAGATAGTAGCTTTCACCCGCAGGCGGCGTCGGGTTGCGGTGCAAATCCTGATCGGTCATGGCGGCTTCGTTGCCGGGCAGGATTTTGTAAAAATCGAAGCGCGGTTTTTCCTCTGCGGGCGGGGTGGTCGCAGGCGGATTGGTTGCGGTTTTGCCCTTGCTCTCGCTCGCGGCGGGTTTTTCGCGTGTGGTGAACGGGTTGCTTTTGCTCACCCACAGCGCAATGGCGATGGCACTGGCGAGCCCGATGAGCAAGCCAATGAGTATGCCGGAGAGTAGCGAGCCACCTTTTTTCTGTTCGCTGGGGCGGGATTTGTAGTCACGTGCCATGGGTCGGAGAGTCCTTGTTGGATACTGCTTACATTTTGTCCGGGCAGCTTACACCCAGCAGTGTGAGGCCATGGCGCAATGCATGGCGGGTGGCGGTGATGAGGGCGAGTCGTGCGTGGCGCAAGGCATTGTCGTCGACCAGAAACTGCTCGGCATTGTAATAGGCATGCAGGGCGCCAGCGATGTCTTTGAGGGCGTAGGCAATTGCGTGGGGCGCCAGTTCGCGCGCCGCCATGTCCACCACCCCGGGGTATTCGGCGAGGCGGTGCAGAAGGTCCAGCTCGTAAACGCTGGTGAGCGGCGCGCAGTCAGTGTCTGTCAGCAGTGCCGGGTCGCCGTCCCATTGCGCCAGCACGCTGCAGATGCGCGCATGGGCGTACTGAATATAGTAGACCGGGTTGTCGCTGGTCTGTGATTTGGCCAGGTCCAGGTCGAAATCCAGATGCTGGTCGGACTTGCGCAACACATAGAAAAAACGTGCTGCGTCGTTGCCGACTTCGTTGCGCAATTCACGCAGCGTAACGAATTCGCCCGAACGCGTGGACATCGCGGCCTTCTGGCCGTTGCGATAGAGCACGGCGAACTGCACCAGCGCCACGCTGAGTTTGTCGGCGGCAAGTCCGAGTGCCTGCAACGCGCCGGTCACGCGCGCAATATAGCCGTGGTGGTCTGCGCCCCACACGTCGATAAGCCAGTCGAAGCCGCGCTCCAGCTTGTTGAGGTGGTAGGCAATATCCGAAGCAAAATAGGTGTACTGGCCATTTTCGCGCAGCACCACGCGATCTTTTTCATCGCCGAAGTGGGTGGAGCGAAACCACTTGGCGCCGTCCTGCGTGTAGATATGGCCGTTTTTTTCCAGCAAAGCCAGCGTGCGCTGCACGATGCCGGAGTCGTACAGCGATTGCTCGGAGAACCACTGGTCGAATTCGACACCGAATTCCAGCAGGTCATTGCGGCAGTCGCCGAGCTGTTCGGTGAGCACCAGGTCATGCACGTAGGCGTAATCCGCACCCAGCAGGATTTTGGCATTGGCGATCAGCTGATCCAGATGCGCGTCGGGTGTGGTTGCGAAATCGGGCGCGCCATCAAGCACGCGCCACGGTTCGTGCACGTAACGATGGGCGTGCGCATCGAATATCATTTGCGCCATGCCGTATACGTAATCGCCCTGATAGGCATTGCCCGGGAAAGGTACGTGGATGCCGCACAATTCGAGATAGCGCAGCCAGGTGGAGAGCGCCAGAATATCCATCTGGCGCCCGGCATCGTTGACGTAATACTCGCGCGCCACGTCGTATCCGGCGGCGGCCAGCACATTGGCGAGGCTGGCGCCGTAAGCCGCGCCGCGTCCGTGTCCGACATGCAGCGGCCCGGTGGGATTGGCCGAGACGAATTCCACCTGCACCCGTTTGCCGTGGCCGCTGCGGCCATTGCCAAAGCTGTCGCCCCGGGAAAAGATGTGCGGCACGATTTGCTGGTAGGCAGCCGGCTGCAAAAACACGTTGATGAAGCCGGCGCCGGCGATTTCGGTTTTTTCCACCAGCGGCGAGGCAGGCAGCGCAGCCTGGATGAGCAGCGCCAGTTCGCGCGGGTTGCGGCGCAAGGTCTTGGCCAGTTTCATCGCCACGCTGCAGGCATAGTCGCCGTGTGCAGCGTCGCGCGGATGTTCGATTTCTACTGGCGCATCACTTGCCTCGGGCAGCGCGGCGGCAATGGCCGCGCGGAACAGCTCGATCAGGCTCGGTTTGATTTCGGTGTAAGTGGCGCTCATGGTGCAATCTGCAAAAAAGGTTGCCTATTATAGCCGCCTGCCTGCATGGCCGTGTAGGCATCATATCTCCAGTGGATCCACATCCAGATTCCAGCGTACGTTATTCGCTTTTAGTGCATACAGCTGCGGCATCCAGACGCTTAAAAAATTCTGCAGCAGCTTGCGTGTGGGCGATTGCATCAGCAGCAGGGCGCGCTCTACCCCGGCCTTGCGCGCCATGACGGCCTGCGTCGGGTCGAACAGGATGATGCCGGTCATCGGCGGTGCGGCGCATTGGGCCTTGTGTAAAAAAGCCAGCGCGGTATCGAGATTGCCTGCTTCCGCGCGCAGTACGGCCTGATGCACGAACGGCGGGAACCCGGCAGCGGCGCGCTCGGCCAGAAGACTCGCGGCAAAGCTTGCATAGTCATGGCGCTGCAGCAGGCGGTACAGATGGTGCTCGGGGAACTGCGTCTGGATCAATACCTCGCCCGCTGCGTCGGCGCGCCCGGCGCGCCCACCCACCTGCATGAGTTGCGCGAACAGGTGTTCGGTAGCGCGGAAATCCGGGCTGTACAGGGCGCTGTCGGCATTGATGACGCCCACCAGCGTGAGCTTGGGAAAATCGTGTCCCTTGGCCAGCAGCTGCGTGCCAACCAGTATGTCGGCTTCGCCCTTGTGTATGGCACGCTGCATGTCCGGCCAGCTGTGTTTTTTGCGTGTGCTGTCGCGATCAACCCGCAGGATGCGCGCTTGCGGAAAGTGGCGGGTGAGGGTGTCCTCGATGCGCTGGGTGCCGAAACCGCCCGGTTTGAGGTCGAGGTTGCCGCACGCCGGACAGGCATGCACCACGGGCTCCACATGGCCGCAATGGTGACAGCGCAGTTGACGCTCGCGCAGGTGCAGCACCAGTTTTGCGGAGCAGCGTGCGCACGCCGCGCTCCAGCCGCATGCAAAACACATCAACGCGGGGGAGTAGCCGCGCCGATTGACGAACACCAGGCTTTGCTGCCCTTGGGCGAGACGGTTGCGGATGGCGCTCAGCAAAGTGCCCGACAGCCCTTCGTCGGGTTTGTTGCTGCGGGTGTCGATCAAGCTGATGGTGGGCAGGCGGGCGTTGACAATGGCGCGCTGATTGAGGCTGATGAGCGTGTAGCGGCCACTCTGCGCATTGTGCCAGGTCTCCAGTGCCGGGGTGGCGGAGCCGAGCACCACCGGCACGCCACGCTGCTGCGCGCGTACTACGGCCACGTCGCGTGCGGCATAGCGCAGGCCATCCTGCTGGTGGAAAGAGCTGTCGTGTTCTTCGTCCACGATCATCAGCGCCAGGTCTGGCAGCGCGGCAAATACCGCCAGCCGGGTGCCGAGCACGATACGCGCGCGTCCCTCGGCGGCGGCCAGCCAGTGTGCAAGGCGTTCGCCCTCCGCCATGCCGCTATGCAGGGTGGCGATTTCTATGTGCGGAAAGCGTGCGCGAAATACGCCGGTGAGTTGCGGCGTGAGATTGATCTCCGGCACCAGCAGCAATGCCTGTCCGCCACGCGCCAGCGCGGCCGCAACCAGATGCAGATATACCTCGGTCTTGCCGCTGCCGGTAATGCCATGCAGCAGGAATGCCTGGTAGTGCGCAAATGCCGCGCTGATCTGCGCCACCGCATCCTGCTGTGCAGCGGTGAGTTGCGGCGCCGTATCGGCCACTGCCGGGTGAGGGTGCAGCATGGCGGGCTGGACGATCTGTGCTGCCCAGCCGCGGCTGACCCAGGCTTTCACAATGCTGCGGTAACCTCGGCAGATTGCGGTCAATGCCGTGCCGGAGTGGATCTGGCCGTCGCGCATGCGCTCAAGCAGTGCGCGCTGGGCAGGCGCATGTGCGGGTAAATCGCCTGTACTCAGTGTCAGCCCGGCGGCGGTAAGTTGCCATGCGCTGGCAAGCTTGACCTGTACCGGTTGTGCGCGGCGCAGTCCTGTGGGCAGCGCAGCCATCACTGTAGGGCCAAGCGGGTAATGGTAGTAATCGCTGCAGAAATTCAGCAGCCGCAGCAATTCGGTGGAGAGTGCCGGGGCATCGCGATAGACTTCCAGTAGTGGCTTTAATTTGTCTACGGCGTGGCTGCTGTCCGCGAGCAGGCCCATGACCACACCCACCATTTCCTTGCGTCCGAACGGAACGCGCACGCGCCGGCCAATGTCGGCTTGAGTTAACCCCGGCGCCAGATAATCGAATAACCGGGGTATCGGTATATCCAGCGCAATCTGGGCAATGGCTGGGGCGCTGGGCATGGTAGGCAAGATAGCGCGGTTTGCTCGGGTGAATTCTGCAATTGGTTGCTAAGTTATTCTCATCGCAGAGAAAATCAAGTTATCCACGCAATCTGTGGATAACTTTGTGTACAAAGTTCTGGTAAACCCTCAAAGGCAATGACGCTAAAGGCTTTTTAGTTCCGGCGTAAAAAAACGGCAATATAAATATTAATTATAAAACAATGTGATATAAGTTTTTATTGCAAGTCAAGCAAGTATGGTCAGAAATGGCAACGAATGCTCGATTATTGTGCATAAGTATTCTTTGATATTGACATTCGCACTAGGATGATGCCTTTCTTCGGGCTGCGCTTGTCACCCAGGCGAGTGGTAAGGACGGCTCAACTCATGTACTGCCTGCACCAGCGCTGCCGCGTTCTCCGGAGGGGTGAACTGGGAAATGCCGTGCCCCAGATTGAAGATATGGCCGTTGCCGCGACCATAACTGGCTAATACCCTGCCAACTTCTATGCGCACTGTGTCCGGGTCGCTGAGCAGGATGGCCGGGTCGAGATTGCCCTGCAACGCTACCTTGTCGCCCACGCGTGCCCGTGCGCTGCCAATGTCCACGGTCCAGTCCAGCCCGAGCGCATCGCAACCGGTGGCGGCCATGGCTTCCAGCCAGTTGCCGCCGCCCTTGGTGAACAGGATCACCGGAACCCGCGCGCCGTCGTGCTCGCGTTTGAGTCCTGCCACGATCTCCGTCATGTAACGCAACGAAAACTCGTGATAGGCGGCGTGCGACAGCGCGCCGCCCCAGGTATCGAAAATCATCACGGCCTGCGCGCCGGCCTTGATCTGGGCGTTCAAATAGTCGGTCACTGCACGTGCATTGGTGGCGAGGATGTGGTGCAGCAGATCCGGGCGCTGATACAGCATTTTCTTCACCGTGGCGAAGTCGGTGCCGCCCTGGCCTTCGATCATGTAGCACGCCAGCGTGAACGGGCTGCCGGAAAAGCCGATGAGCGGCACGCTGTTGTCCAGCGCGCGGCGGATCTGGCTGACTGCGTCGATCACATAACCCAGATGTTCGACCGGGTCGGGTGCGGTGAGTGCACGGATTTCCCATTCCTCGCGCAACGGGCGCTCGAATTTTGGGCCTTCACCTTCGGCAAAATACAAACCCAGTCCCATTGCGTCGGGGATGGTGAGAATGTCGGAAAACAGGATGGCGGCATCCAGCGGGAAACGCGCCAGCGGTTGCAGCGTTACTTCGGTGGCGAGGTCGGGGTTCTTGCACAGCGCCAAGAAATTCCCGGCGCGGGCACGGGTCTGGTTGTATTCCGGCAGGTAGCGCCCGGCCTGACGCATCAGCCATACCGGCGTGTAGTCCACGGGTTCGCGCAGCAGAGCGCGCAGGAAGGTATCGTTTTTCAGCTTGGGCATGGATGCGCTTTTCTTTAAGAGCTTGTTGGCCACAGGAATCACAGAGGGCTCGGAGAAAACCCGGAAATTGTAGTCGGGTTTCTCCGTGTTCTTTGTGCCCGCCGTGGCAAACGAATTTAGGTTTTAAGCAGTCTTACCATACACCCAGATAGCCGAGTATGCCCTCTGCCGCCTCGCGACCCTCGAATACAGCGGTGACCACCAGGTCGGAGCCACGCACCATGTCGCCGCCGGCAAATATTTTCGGGTTGGCGGTCTGGAACTTGTGCTGGCTGCCCTTGGCTACCACGCGGCCACCCTGATCGGTGGTGATGCCGAAATCGGTGAACCAGGGCTGCGGGCTGGGACGGAAGCCGAAGGCCACGATGACGCGGTCGGCGGGGATGATTTCCTCGGAGCCCGGCACCACCACCGGGGTACGACGACCGCGCGCGTCGGGCGGCCCCAGCTCGGTGGTAACCAGCTTCACGCCTTCCACCTTGCCGTCGCCGACGATTTCAACGGGCTGGCGGTTCCACAGGAATTGCACGCCTTCCTCTTTGGCGTTGACGACTTCGCGCTTGGAGCCGGGCATGTTTTTCTCGTCGCGGCGGTAGGCGCAAATGACGGAAGCCGCGCCCTGGCGGATGCTGGTGCGGTTGCAGTCCATCGCAGTATCGCCGCCGCCCAGCACCACCACGCGCTGACCGGTCATGGAGTGGTAATCATCCCCCGGCTGTTCGAAGCCGAGGCGGTGGTTCACGTTGGAGATCAGGAATGGCAACGCTTCCAGCACGCCGGGCAGGTCTTCGCCGGGGAAGCCGCCTTTCATGTAAGTGTAGGTGCCCATGCCCATGAACACTGCATCGTATTCGTCCATCAACTGCTGCATGCTGACGTCTTTGCCGACTTCCATGCCCAGGCGGAATTCCACGCCCATGCCTTCGAGCACTTCGCGGCGCCGCGTCATGACCCATTTTTCCATCTTGAATTCGGGGATACCGAAGGTAAGCAGGCCGCCGATTTCCGCATAGCGGTCGAATATCACCGGGGTCACTCCATTGCGCGCCAGGATATCCGCGCAACCCAGTCCCGCCGGCCCCGCGCCGATAACTGCGACGCGTTTGCCGGTTGCCACGACATGGCTCATGTCGGGACGCCAGCCGGCCTTGAAAGCTTCTTCGGAGATGTATTTCTCGATCTGGCCGATGGTCACCGCGCCGAAGCCGCCGGTGTTCGGGCCGCCGCCCACCGCCTCGCCGAAGCCGTCGGTGTTGAGTGTGCAGGCGCCTTCGCACAGCCGATCCTGCGGACACACGCGGCCGCATACCTCAGGCAGCGAGTTGGTCTGGTGCGACAGTTCCGCCGCCTCGAACAGCTTGCCCTCGTTGATCAGCTTGAGCCAGTTGGGGATGTAGTTGTGCACCGGGCATTTCCACTCGCAATACGGGTTGCCGCATTCCAGGCAGCGCCCGGCCTGTTCGCCGGCCTGAGTGGCGTCCATCGGCGCGTAGATTTCCTTGAACTCCACGCGGCGCACTTCCGCCGGGGTCTTGGCGCCGTCCTGGCGCGGGATGTTCATGAATTGAAAAACGTCAGACATGGGCTATTCCAGTGTGGGCGCAGGGCCGTTTTAATCTTTCAGCAGGGAATCCAGCGTGACCGCTTTCGGCTTCACCAGCCAGAAACGCGCCACCACCTCGGCGAAGTTCTCCAGCATCCAGCGGCCGCGCGCACTATTGGTATGCAGCACATGGGTTTCAATGCGCTGCCTGAGGAAATGGCGGTACTCCACGGTCGGCTCGGTATTGATGCGGTGTATGTCGATCAACTCGTTGTTGTAACGATGCATGAACTCGTCGCTGGCATCGTAGACCATGGCGAAACCGCCGGTCATGCCTGCGCCGAAGTTGAGGCCGGTATCGCCCAGTACCAGCACACAGCCGCCGGTCATGTATTCGCAGCAATGATCACCCGCACCTTCCACCACGGCGTTGGCGCCGGAATTGCGGACCGCGAAGCGCTCGCCGGCCATGCCCGCAGCGTACAACTCGCCACCGGTGGCGCCATACAGGCAGGTATTGCCGATAATGACGGCGTCGTGGGCGACAAAGCCGGAGCCGTGCGGCGGCTGGATGGCGATGCGCCCGCCGGCCATGCCCTTGCCTACATAGTCGTTGGCGTCGCCTTCCAGCAGCAGTTGCAAGCCCCTGTGGTTCCACACGCCGAAGCTCTGCCCGGCCGAGCCTTTGAGCTTGAGCGTCAGGCAGCCCTCAGGCAGTCCTGCCGCGCCGTGGGCACGGGCGATCTCGCCGGACAGGCGCGCGCCGATGGAACGGTTGACGTTGCGCACCACATATTCCAACGTGGTCGGGGTCTGGGTCAGGATGCACTCGGTCGCATCCCTGACCATTTGCTCGGCCAGTTCGCCCTTGTCGAACGACGGGTTGGACGGTTCCACGCAGAAGCGCGGCTCGCTGTCGGGAATGCTGCCCTGGCTAAGCAGGGTTTGCAGATTCAGCCTGCCCTGGCGCGCGGTGTCGCCTTGCGAGAGCTTGAGCAGATCGCTGCGGCCAATCAGTTCTTCGATGCTGCGCACCCCCAGTTTGGCCATCCACTCGCGCGTTTCCTGCGCGACAAAGGTGAAGAAGTTGACCACCATTTCGGGCAGGCCGACAAAGTGCTGTTTGCGCAGGCGCTCGTCCTGGGTGGCCACGCCGGTGGCGCAGTTGTTGAGGTGGCAGATGCGCAGGTATTTGCAGCCCAGCGCGATCATCGGCGCAGTACCGAAGCCAAACGACTCGGCGCCGAGAATGGCGGCTTTCACCACGTCGTAGCCGGTTTTCAGGCCGCCGTCGGTTTGTACCCTTACCCTGCCGCGCAGGCCGTTGGCACGCAGCACTTGCTGCGCTTCGGTCAGACCGAGTTCCCACGGCGTGCCGGCGTATTTCACGCTGGTCAGCGGCGAGGCGCCGGTACCGCCGTCGTAGCCGGAAATGGTAATCAGGTCGGCGTAAGCCTTGGCCACACCGGCGGCGACTGTGCCGACGCCGGGTTCGGCCACCAGTTTCACCGACACCAGCGCCTGCGGGTTGACCTGCTTCAGGTCGAAAATCAGCTGGGCCAGGTCTTCGATGGAATAAATATCATGGTGCGGCGGCGGCGAAATCAGCGAAATGCCGGGCTTGGCGCAGCGCAGCCGGGCAATCATTTCGGACACCTTGTGGCCGGGCAGCTGACCGCCCTCGCCGGGCTTGGCGCCCTGGGCGATCTTGATCTGCAATACCTCGGCGTTGACCAGATAATGCGGGGTTACGCCGAAGCGGCCGGACGCCACCTGCTTGATCTTGGACATTTTCAGCGTGCCGTAGCGTACCGGATCTTCGCCGCCTTCGCCGGAATTGGAACGTCCGCCGATGCGGTTCATGCCCTGCGCCAGCGCTTCGTGCGCCTCGGGAGAAAGCGCGCCGAGCGACATGCCGGCGGAGTCGAAGCGCTTGAGGATTTTCTCCACCGACTCGACTTCATCCAGCGGGATGGGCTGGATGTCTTCACGCAATCCCATCAGGTCGCGCAGCATGGCAACCTGGCGGCCGTTCACCAGCCCTGCGTATTCCTTGTACTTTGCGTAATCGCCGGACTTCACTGCACTTTGCAGCTGCATCACTACGTCCGGGTTGTAGGCGTGGAACTCCTCGCCGAAAATGAATTTGAGCAGGCCGCCCTGACCGATCGGGCGCATCGGGTTGAAGGCGAGGCGGGCGAGCTTTTTCTGGTCTTCCTCGAAGTCGGCGAAGTCGGCGCCGGAAATGCGCGACACCGTGTCTTTCAGGCACAGATCAACGACTTCCTCATGGATGCCGACACCCTCGAACAACTGCGCGCCGCGGTAGCTCGCCACGGTGGAAATGCCCATTTTGGACAGCACCTTGAGCAGGCCCTTGTCGGTGCCCTTGCGGTAGTTGGCCAGCGCCTTGGCAGGCGGCAGCGTTATTTCGCCGCTTTTCACCATCTCCAGAATGGCCTGGTAGGCCAGATACGGATACACGGCAGTCGCACCATAGCCGATCAGGCAGGCGACCTGGTGCGGGTCGCGCGCAGCGCCGGTTTCCGCGATGATATTGCAGTCGCAACGCAGCCCCGCGCTGATCAGGGCGTGGTGCACTGTACCCACGGCGAACAGCGAGTGGATCGGCAGCAGGGTTTTACCGATCTTGCGGTCGGACAGCACCAGAATGACGTTGCCAGCCTGCACTGCGGCAATCGCGTCGGCGGCGAGCTTTTCCAGTGCGGCCTTGAGGCCGGTCTGTGCCGGATCGTAGCCCAGTTCCAGCGTGATGGACCGGTATTCCGGGTCGGTGAGTGTGGTGAGGTGGGTGAAGGCATCATGCGACAGCACCGGCGACGCCACTTCCAGGCGGTAGGCATGCTGCGGCGTTTCCTCAAACAGGTTGCGCTCGGGACCAAAGCAGGTGTTGAGCGACATCACAATCGCTTCGCGGATCGGATCAATCGGCGGGTTGGTGACCTGGGCGAACTGCTGGCGCAGGTAGTCAAACGGCGAACGTACCTGCTGCGACAGCACCGCCATCGGCGTATCGTCGCCCATCGAGCCGATCGCTTCCTGGCCGTCTTCGGCCAGCACGCGCAGAATCTGGTCGCGTTCCTCGAAACTGACGTTGAACAGCTTCTGGTACACCGACAGGCTGGGGGCGTCCATGGCCGGACAGTTGGCGTCCTGCTCCATGCCCAGTTCCAGGCGCTGGGCGTTTTTCAGCCATTCGCGGTAAGGGTGGGCGGACTTGAGCTCGCTCTCGATATCCGCGGGCAGCAGGATGCGACCGGTTTCCAGGTCGACGGCGATCATCTGGCCCGGCTTGATGCGGCCTTTCTGTATCACATCTTCCGGCGGGTAGTTCCACACGCCGATTTCCGAGGCGATGGTGAAGTGGCGGTCTTTGGTGATGACATAGCGCGCCGGACGCAGGCCATTGCGGTCGAGCAGGCAGGCGCCGTAGCGGCCGTCGGTCAGCACCACGCCGGCGGGGCCGTCCCACGGCTCCATGTGCATGGAGTTGTATTCGTAAAAGGCGCGCAGGTCGGCATCCATTGACGGCACGTTCTGCCATGCCGGCGGAATCAGCATGCGCAGCGAGCGGAACAGCCCCGCGCCGCCCATCACCAGACCTTCCAGCATGTTGTCCATGCTGTACGAATCGGAGCCGTTCTTGGCGACGATGGGGCGCACATCGTCCATGTTCAGGATCAGCGGCGTGGCGAACTTGCGCTCGCGCGCCAGCGACCAGTTGCGGTTGCCCTGCACGGTATTGATCTCGCCGTTGTGGGCGAGGTAGCGGAACGGCTGCGCCAGCCGCCATTCGGGCCAGGTGTTGGTGGAGAAGCGCTGGTGGTAAACCGCCAGTGAAGAGGCAAAGCGCTCGTCGCTGAGGTCGGGGTAGAACACCGGCAGCGCGGCGGGCATCACCAGGCCCTTGTACAGAATCACTTTGCCGGACAGGGTGGGGATATAGAATGACTTGTCGCCAGCCAGCGCTTTTTCGGTGAGGCGGCGTGCGATGTAAAGCTTGCGCTCGAAGCTTTCCGCGTCCAGCGAATCCGGGCAGTTGACGAACACCTGCTCGAAATGCGGCAGCGTTGCCAGCGCGTATTCGCCGCACACCGAAACATCCACCGGCAACTGGCGGTAGCCTGCCACGCTCAGTCCCTGGCCTCGCAGCTCGCGGGTGAGGGTGTCGCGTGCAGTGGCGGCAAGCGCTGCATCCTGATTCAGGAACACCAGGCCGGCAGCGTAGTGCTTCGCCAGATCGAAGCCGCATTCGGCGGCAACGGCGCGCAAGAATGCATCCGGTTTCTTGAACAGCAGACCGCAGCCGTCACCGGACTTGCCGTCCGCCGCCACCGCGCCGCGATGCGTCAGGCAGGCCAGCGACGAAATCGCTGTCTGCACCAGCCAGTGGCTGGGCTGGTCATCCAGCTGAGCCATGAGGCCGAAGCCGCAACTGTCCTGTTCGAAATCGGGGCGGTAGAGGGTACCCTCCAGCCAGCTTTGTCTGTCCATTGGCGATAACTCGAAATTTAGAGCGAAATAGCCCAATTCTACTCGCCCGCCAGGTATCAGGCAACGCTAATATTCACGGGGCTTTTGTAGGGGTATTGCGGTGTTGGCAGAGCGGCGCGTGGCAGAATGAAACGGTGGGTGAACAGAGCGAGCCAATATAGGTAGAAGAAAGCCTGCATTACGTTAATGCGGTGGCTGAAAGTTTTACCCAAGCGCACAAACCGTTATCCGATTGGGTATGAATATGTTGTTGCAATTAAGCCACTTCTGCCAGTTTGGACACTTTATTTGGTTTTGCTTTAAAAAATAGCATGGAGTAAGTTATCACCTTCATGCTTCAGCTTGAAAGCGACGAAAGTAATGTTGATCTACATACTAGCCGTCTCCTTAATTACATTTCTTGTTTCACTACTTTTCGCAGGAATGAAGGGACGTGAGGAGGCAAAAGTAAAATGGACTTGGTCTCTTTTGATCGCCTTCACAGTTTATACAATTGTAGTTACGAATATGAGTCATAGCGATGATGGCCGCATCCTCGTGGGTGGCATGCTCATTCTTGTTGGCGTGATAGTTGGGTATGTACTCAACCAAGTCGGGCGATGGTGCATCGATTTTATTGCCATTAAGGTGATGTCAGATAATCGGGAGCGAGCGGCAAAAGGTTATGAACCTCCGTTAAATTAATTGCAAGAATTAGCACTGCACACCACATTTTTTGTAAGCCGCGCCAAAGGCGCATGGGTTGCTGGCAGATCAGGTTACGCGAAATTCGGGGTCGCGAATTTCGAGGTCATGCATTAACACATGCCAATGAGCTAAAGGTGGCGAGTGTTGTGATATTCCAAAAAAAGATGGCGCGCCTATTCGGCGTGTATTGCTTGAACATAGTTTGCCGGGGGTAGCCCGGCAGCTAGTCACCTTTTCTTGTTTGGCCAAGAAAAGGTAACCCAAAAGAAGGCCACCCCACTGCGCCGTCCCTTCGGGATACCTTCGTCTGAACCGCTCAGACGGGGGCTGCGCAAACGCCCTGACAGCTTGCACAAACCGCAAGCTGCTGCGGAACTCGAACAGTGCTCGCCTGAACCTCCCGCCTGCCCGGCCCAGACGAAGCGGCGCAGAAGGGGAAATTTCAAAGAACCTTGAGTCACGCGCGTTGCGCGTGTTCGTTTTGTCTTGGCCTGTCCGAGCTTTGCCCGGACAGGGTGTTCTGCCATGAGGGTCAGGCGCCATAATTTTTCTTTCTTGGGGCTCTCGCGATCTGTGCCCAGTTCACGCTTCGTCCAGCAATTCTATCCAGTGCCGAACTGGCGTGGCGGTGCCGGATTGCAAATGCGTCAGGCAGCCGATATTGGCTGTCGCAATTACTTCCGGCTGGCGCGCCTGCAGATGGCCGAGCTTACGCTCGCGCAGCTGAGTGGAAATTTCCGGCTGCAAAATCGAGTAGGTGCCGGCCGAGCCGCAGCACAGGTTGGATTCGGAGACGGTCATGACTTCGAACCCGGCGACGGTGAGCAGGGCTTCCACCACGCCGGTGATTCTCTGGCCGTGCTGCAGCGTGCACGGCGCATGGAAGGCGACGCGCGCGCGCGGTTTGGGCAGCGGCTCAAACTGGCTTTTGAGCAGCTCTGCTTCGGCCAGCACGACTTCGCTGAGGTCGCGCGTCAAGGCCGACACCCGCGCTGCTTTGGCAGCATAGGCCGGGTCGTGTTGCAGGTAATGCCCATATTCCTTGACCGTGACGCCGCAGCCGGAGGCGGTCATCACAATGGCTTCAGCGCCCGCCTCGATATGCGGCCACCACGCGTCGATGTTGCGGCGCATGTAGTCCAGCCCTTCTTCCTGGGCGTTGAGGTGGTAGCTGACCGCACCGCAGCAGCCGGCTTTATCCGCTGCAATCAGGGTGATGCCGATCTTATCCAGCAGCCGCGCCGCCGCCGCGTTGATGTTGGGTGCCAGCGCGGGTTGCACGCAACCTTCCAGGACCAGCATGTGGCGCGCATGGCGTGTGCGCGGGCGGGGTGTGGCGGGCTGTTTGACCGGCAGTTTGGTTTTGAGGCTGGCGGGCAACAATGGCCGGGCAGCGCGTCCCAGCGCAAGCAGGCCGGAAAACAGCGCTCGATGCGGCAGAACCTGGCGCAGGGCGTAGCGTTGCACGGCTGCCAGCGGGCCGCGCGGAACCTGTTTTTCGATCAGGTCACGGCCAATGTCCAGCAGCTTCGAGTATTCCACTCCGGACGGGCAGGTGGTTTCGCAGTTGCGGCAGGTGAGGCAGCGATCCAGGTGCAGCTGGGTTTTTTCCGTGACCTCGCCGCTTTCCAGATACTGCTTCATCAGGTAAATGCGCCCGCGCGGCGAATCCAGTTCGTCGCCGAGGATTTGATAGGTGGGGCAGGTGGCGAGGCAAAAGCCGCAGTGCACGCAGCTGCGCAGGATACGTTCGGCCTCGATGCCCTGGGGCGTATCGCGGATGAAATCGGCGAGTTGGGTTTGCATGGTCAGAACTCCGCGTAGAGCCGCCCGCGATTGAAAATGCCGTGCGGGTCGAACTGTTGTTTCAGGCGCTGGTGCAACGCCAGCATGGCTGTGGGCAGCGGCTGGAATACGCCGGCGGATTTGTCCGCCCCGCGAAACAGCGTGGCATGGCCGCCCGCCTGGGCTGCGGCGTTGCGGATGTGCTCGGCCGGCGCGTCGGACTTGAGCCAACGCTGTGCCCCGCCCCAGGTGACGGCCTGTTTGCCGGGCAGGGCAATGGGTGGGGTGGTGGCGGGTACCGACAGCCGCCACAGCGGCGTATCGCCGCCAAACAGCGCGGCGGTCTGTTCGCGCGCGGCCAGCCAGAATGCAGCGCCGTGCGGGTTCACTTCACCGCCCAGTTTTACTTGTGCGGCGTGGATGCCAGGAACGCTCCCTTCCAGCCGCAGCATCATCACCCCGCCAACCCAGGCGGCGGCGGAGATGGGCAGCGGCTGGCCGGCGAGCTGGTTCATGCGGGTAATGGCGTTGCCCTGATCGAGTTCGAATTGCAGCGTGATCTCGGTGGCCGGGCGGGGCAGCACTTTGAGCGAGGCTTGCAGGATCACCCCGAGCGTGCCCAGCGCACCCGCCATCAGGCGCGACACGTCATACCCGGCGACGTTCTTGATGACTTTGCCGCCGAAGTTGAGCACGTCGCCGCGGCCATCCAGCAACTGCACACCGAGCAGCGCGTCGCGCGCGCTGCCGGCAAAGGCGCGACGCGGCCCGGCGAAGCCGCAGGCCAGGGTGCCGCCGAGCGTGGCATGTGCGCCGTAATGCGGCGGCTCGAATGACAGCATCTGCCCGTTGGCGGCGAGCACGGCTTCGATTTCGGCCAGCGGGGTGCCGGCTTTTGCAGTCAGCACCAGTTCCACCGGTTCGTATTCGACGATGCCGCTGTGTGTTGAAAGATCGAGCAGCTCGCCCAGCGGCGCATTGCCGTACCAGTCCTTGCTGCCGCCGGCGCGGATTTGCAGCGGGGCTTGTGCGGCGATGGCGGCGTGCACCTGGTCAATGATTGCTTGCATGGATGCCTGTCAAAATCGCGGTAATTCAGGATGCGGCAGTTGCCCGCCGTGCACGTGCATCGCGCCCAGTTCGGCGCAGCGGTGCAGCGTGGGTACGGCCTTGCCGGGGTTCAATAATCCGAGCGGGTCGAACGCGGCCTTGACGGCGTGGAAAGCCTGCAATTCGAGCGGACGGAACTGCACGCACATCTGGTCGATTTTTTCCACGCCGACGCCGTGCTCGCCGGTAATGGTGCCGCCCTGGGCGACGCACAGCTCGAGGATCTTTGCGCCCAGGGCTTCGGTTTTTTCCAGTTCTCCGGGAGTGTTGGCATCGTAGAGGATCAGCGGGTGCAGGTTGCCGTCGCCGGCGTGAAACACGTTGGCAACGCGCAGTCCGTATTGCGTGGACAGGTCGGCAATGCCGGCCAGCACGGCAGGCAGGGCGCGGCGCGGGATGGTGCCGTCCATGCAGTAATAGTCCGGCGACAGACGTCCCACGGCGGGGAAAGCGTTCTTGCGCCCGGCCCAGAATTTGAGGCGTTCGGACTCGTTATTGGCGGTGCGGATTTCGGTCGCGCCGCTGGTGGCGAGGATGTCATGCACGCGCAGCACATCGTCGGACACCTCCTCGTTGGTGCCGTCCACTTCCACCAGCAGAATGGCTGCGGCGTCGAGCGGATAACCGGCGTGGACGAAAGCTTCCGCTGCCTCGATCGCGGGTTTGTCCATCATCTCCAGGCCCGCCGGCAGGATGCCGCCGGCGATGATGGCGTTCACCGCAGCACCCGCCGTCTCGATGCGGTCAAACGCCGCCAGCACCACTTGCGCGCGCTCCGGTTTGGCCAGCAGCTTGACGGTGACTTCGGTGACCACGGCGAGCATGCCTTCCGAGCCGTGCATCAGTGCCAGCAGGTCGTAGCCGGGGCTGTCCAGTGCTTCGCCGCCGAGTTCCAGCACCTCGCCGTCCATGGTCACCGCGCGCACGCGCATGACGTTGTTCACCGTGAGGCCGTATTTCAGGCAATGCACGCCGCCGGAGTTTTCCGCCACGTTGCCGCCGATGGAGCAGGCGATTTGCGAGGACGGGTCCGGCGCGTAGTAGAGGCCGTGCGCTGCGGCGGCTTCGGAGATGGCGAGATTGCGCACGCCGGGCTGCACGCGCGCAGTGCGCGCCAGCGGGTCCAGGCGCAGGATCTTGTTGAATTTGGCCAGCCCCAGCAGCACGGCGTCCTCGCGCGGCAGTGCGCCGCCGGACAGGCCGGTGCCTGCGCCGCGCGCGATGACCGGCACCCCGGCTGCATGGCACAGCCGCAAAATGGCGATGACCTGGGCTTCGGTGTCGGGCAGCACCACGACGCCCGGCTGGCATCGGTACGCGGACAGGCCATCGGATGCATAAGGCGCCACATCCTCGCGCACGGACAGCACGGCGGAGGCGGGCAGCAAGGCTTGCAAGTCGCGGATAACCGAGGCGGCAATCATGGTTGAACCTGCAAACTCAGTCGGCTCCCGGGCATAAATATGCCTGGTTGCGGCTGGCCGGCTGCAGGCAGAGACAAGATAACCGCAAAACGCATTTCCATCCCGCTGTCCTGTGTGGATTAAATTGCGATTTTCAGGCTGATTCGCATGAAGGGTTAATTCTACTGCCCCTGATCATTCGCTGCCATGCGGTTTTGCGCGCTCAGACGCTGCCAGGCTTGCGTGAGCGCACTCGCGTCGCCCACATTGCCGGGGAAGATCACTACCGGAATCTCGGGAAAGGGATGCGTGGCAGGGGTCAATACCACACTGCAGCCGGGCAGAATCTGCCCCACCAGCCGCGCGGTGGGCAGCACCAGCCCCTTGCTCAGCATGTCGTTGGAGGTGATGCCGCCCTTGCTGATGATGAAGCCGATGCTGGCGGGCAGGCCGTGCACCACGTCCATCAGGAAACCGGAAACATGCTCGCCAAACGCCAGGCGCGTTGCCTGGTCGGGAAACTGGCGCTCGATGCGGCTGGTGAACACCACTGGCGTCATGCCGCGCTGGTGAGCCTGGGCCACTTTTGCCAGCACTTCCTGCAACAGGGCCGGGCTTTGTCCCGGCATCCGGCTCACGTCCACTTCCACGGCTACGATGCCTGGCTGTTGCAGCAGGACTTCAAGCTGCTCGGTGGTTTTCCTGACATGCGAACCGACCACGACCACGCCGGGACGTCCGCCTTTGACATAGCGCTGCATGTCCTCCGCCGGCACCGGTTGCGGCGGCAGTTTGGCCAGGGCCGTGAGCAGGCTGGCGGCGCTGCGGAACAGGAAGCGCTTGCCCTGGCCGGCGGCCTGTTCGAGGTCGTCGGCGAAGCGGTTGAGGTCGGCCTGGCTTTCAGCGTCCACCACGCAGCAGGCATTGCCTTGCAGCGCCATCAGCCGGTCCAGCGTGCCGGTTCGGATAGCGTTGAGCGTGAAGCGCACCACCTGATCGGCCTTGATCCTGCCCTGGGTTTTTTCTTCGACATAATCGGGCAGAAAACTGTGGCGGTAGCCGAACACGGAATCGCGTGCGAATTCGGTTTCGTGCACCGGCACGGCCTTGCCGTCCACTTTGAGATAATGCACGCTGTCCACGGTGAAACGTCCGCCTTCGAAAAAAGCGGGGACCAGAAAATGGGCGTCGAACGGACCCAGCTCTTCGGCCATGACGTCGGTTTCCACCGGGTAATGGCCGCGCAGGGTCGAGTCGGAGCGGCTGACGAACAGCGCCGGGCGATCAAATCCTGCCATTGCCAGCTTCAGGTTGCGGCATGCTTCGCGCGTCACCTGCGCAGCGTCGGCAGCGCCCATGCCGCGGGTGTTGGTGAGCACGAACATCAGCGGCGAAGCGTCGGCCAGCCCCTGCTTGAGCGTCGCCACATCCCAGCGGGTGAGCAGCAGACAGCCGTGCACCGTCTGAGAGCCGGTGGGGTCGTCGTCCAGAACAATGATTTTTGGTGGCATTTTATTTAAACCTGAAAGCGGCGGCTAAACCACGGAGTTCACGGAGAAAAAAGAAAAATCTCAGACAGCCCTGCAGACTTGATTTTTGCCGTCATTGTTTTCCCCGTGTTCTCCGTGCGCTCCGTGGTTAATCGCTTAGCCTTTTAATCCTCAAGCAAAGCCAGCGCGCGCTGTTCCAGCGCCTTGGCGTTCATGCCGTTGAGGTCGAACAGCTGTCCCGCGCTGGCGGTGGTTTCGCCGCGCTGCCAGCAGAAGGTTTCACGGCGTGGTGCGCGCGTTCTCAGCAGTACCGGCTCCAGCATCGCGGAAGGCCCGCCAGTGACCGCAATCAACGCGTCGCCGTGGAACATGGCATCGAAATCCGCGTCGCCCATGAACTTGCCGTCGGGCTGCGACACGGTGTTCCAGGAAACATCCGTCGGACGATACAAACGACGCGGATTGACCACGGATACGATGCGCACGCCGACACCTTGCCTGATCAGCGCCTCGGCTGCCTCGAACACCGGCAGCAGCACCATGTCGCCGGTGACCGCGAACACCACCTTGCTGCGGCCATCCTTGTCCAGCAGCGTGATCGCACCTTCCTCGACCGCCGTGCGGCTTTGCGCCAGCGTGGTGCGTACCGGCAGCGGCGTTTTCGAGGCGGTGATCACGATCCCCTTGTTGTGGGTTTTCAGCGCCCAGTCGTACGCCGCCTGAATCGAGTTGGCGTCGGTCGGGAACAGCGGGAACACATTGCCGTTGCGCATCATGGCGGCGAAGTAGGCCTCGACCTCCGGGCGCTGGTGGGTCCAGCCATTGCGTCCCTGCTCCAGTGCACCGGCAGTGAACAGCGTCACCGTACTGGGCGTTTTGCGGCGCAGTTCGGCCATCGCCTGGATCACCGTCTGCCAGATCGGCAGGCCGTTGATGACGAAGGATTCATACGAGCACCACAGCGACCTGCCGCCGAACAGCGACACCGCGGCCGCCAGACCGGCGCAGGCGTCTTCGTTGAGCGGCTCGTAAACCTGGCCGTTCGGACCCTGGAAGTACAGTTCGTCAACGGTCGGGTGACGGATCGTCAGCGCCTTGTTGATATTGGCCATGGCCGAGGCTTCGTTGCCGTCGGCATTGGTGACGATGAAGCGCGGATCGCGTTTGCCCACTGCACCGACCACTTCACCAAATGCGGTGGTGGGCACCTTGTTTTCCTTGCCCGGCTCGAATTCGGTCAGCGGCAGTTCGCCGAGGTCGGGCAGATCCAGCTCGAATTCCGTCACCACGGTTTTCACCGCCGGGCCGCCGCCGGCATGACGGAAATTCTCGCGTACCAGCTCCCAGGCTGCGGTGGACAGTGCGCGGCGCTGCAGGCCGGATACGACGTCCGCGCTCTCCAGGGTGTGATGGGCATAGAGGTTGTGCGACTTGGAACCGGTGGCATGCACGCCGGTGCCTTTCAGTTGCTTGAGGATCAGTACCGACAGTTCGCCGTTGAGCGCATTCCGGGCGGCGCCATCGCTGGCCTGCAGCACCGCGCCGGCAAACGCCACGCGCTGCTGCCACGAGAACAGCGAGCTGTCGACATAGGCGCCCTGCTGGTTCTGGTCGTCGAATTCCTTGGCGTCCACCAGATACACATGCTTGAAGCCGTGCGCCTTCCAGTAGGCCGTCATGCGGGCATTGTCCCAGGTCGAGACCATGCTGTGGTGCTCCTGGGAGTAGCCGTTCCACACCAGGATCGGCAGGAAGTTGGTGGCTTTGGGATAGGCGGTGTTGAAATGCACCATGGCGCTCATGATGTAGGGCTCGCCCAAGCCGCCGTCGCCGATGGTGACCGGGAACAGCTTGCCCGGATGGAGCAGGGCGCCGGCCATGGCGAAGTGCTGGCCCTGGCCCAATGGGCCGGCGGGTGCCAGCAGGCCGGGAATGGCACCTGACAGGTGGCCCAGCAGGCCGTGGCTTTCGCGGAAGCGGTCACGCATTTGCTGCACTGTGGTGATGCCCATCTCTTCCAGCGAGGTATCGAGGAACATGGCGCTGTAGAAACCCGGCGCGTGGTGGCCCACTTCGGTCACGATATTGGTGTGGCCCAGCATCACCATGGAAGCGTAGGCTTCCGCGCTGCTGGCGAAGCCGCCGGGGTGGCCCGAGGATTTGGCGCCGGTCACCTGCAAGGTGAGATAACGCAGCGCATCCGCCACCAGCAGCGTCTGGTAGGCCGCCTTTACATCGCCGGCATCGGTCACGCCGTGAACTTTGTCAGACAGGCATGGCGCATCGCCCATCTGTGCGAAATCCGGCATGGATTCCGCGAAATATTGAATTCCCTGGCAAAACGCCGGGGTTGTTTGGGGTTCGATCAGGTTTTTTTCCGCGCTCATTTTCTTCTCCGGGCAATTCAGAAAGCTGCTAAACGGCAGAATCTGTCTGCCGGCTAAATTTCATATTGTGAAATCACAATTCGCTCTATGAGAAATACTAACAAAGCCCCTGCATAATTGCAACGTGATGCAGCGGGTTTTGTCAGGCGACGCGGTTCTGCGGTGCGCCGCGCAGGTAGGCTTCGATGTTGTCGATAAGCTGGTCGGCCAACGTCTGCATTGCCTCGCGGCTCGACCAGGCGATGTGCGGAGTCAGAATGAAGTTGGGTAAATCCAGCTCCAGCAACGGATTGCCTTGCTGCGGTGGCTCTTGGTCCAGCACGTCGAAGCCCGCGCCGCCGATGCGCTCGCTGCGCAGCGCGTCGAGCAGCGCGGATTCATCCACCAGGCCGCCGCGCGCGGTGTTGATGAGTAGTGCATGGGGTTTCATCAGTGCGAATTCTGTAGCGCCGATCAGGTGGCGGGTTTGCGGGTTGAGCGGCAAATGCAGGGAGATGACGTCGCTTTCGCGAAGCGTGCTGTCGAAGTCGGTATAACCCGATCGTAGCGTCGCCGCCCCCTTGTGCTCGGCGATCAGCACTTTCATGCCGAACGCCAGGGCGAGCCCTTCTACCGCCTCGCCGATGGCACCGTGGCCGATCAGTCCCAGGGTGCTGCCGTGCAGGTCGCGCAGCGGGTGGGTGAACAGGCAGAACTGGTCGGCACGCTGCCATGCGCCGTCGCGCAGGTCGGCGCGAAACGCCAGCAAATTGCGGCGCAATGCCAGCAGCATCATGAATACGTGCTCGGGAACGGTGTGCACCGAGTAGTTGCGGATGTTGGACACCACGATGTTGCGCTCGCGGCAGCAGGCGATATCCACGTTGTCGGTCCCGGTGGCGGCGACCGCCACCATCTTCAGTCCGGGTAATTGCTCCAGTGTTTCGCGGCGCAGTGCGACCTTGTTGGTGATCGCGATGGTGGCGTCGGCAAGCCGCGGCACAATCTGATCCGGTGCGGTTGCCGGATAGTCCGCCCAGTGGTGGGGAACAGCCGGACGGCGGACGTCGGCGATGATGCTGGCGGAATCAAGAAAAACGATTTTTTCCATTGCGGTCGCCCTAGTCGCCGCCCATGCCGGACATGCGTTCCACGACCTTGACCAGCGCCGCGGAATCCAGGTCGGTATCGCCGCTGCCCATCAGGGCATTGAGGTGCTGGGTGACCAGAGCGGCGGCGGGCAGCGCCAGGCCAAGCTGGTGGGCAGTCTCCATGACAATGCGCATATCCTTCTGGTGCAGGCCGACCTTGAAGCCGGGTTTGAAATCGTTGTCCAGGATGCGCTTGCCGTGCACTTCCATGATCTTGCTGCCAGCGAAGCCGCCCATCAGCGCCTCGCGCACCTTGGCCGGGTCGGCGCCGTTGCGGCGCGCAAAGGTCAGCGCTTCGGCCACGGCCTCGATGGTCACCGCCACCACGATCTGGTTGCAGGCCTTGGCCACCTGGCCGGCGCCGTTGCCACCGACGTGGACAATGTTCTTGCCCATGCATTCGAACAGCGGCCTGACGCGTTGGAATACCTCCGCCTTGCCGCCCACCATGATCGACAGGGTGGCGTTGATCGCGCCGGTTTCGCCACCGGAAACCGGTGCATCCAGCATCTCGATGCCCAGCGCCGCCAGCCGTGCTGCGAAGGTCTTGGTGGCGGTAGGCGAGATAGTGCTCATGTCCACCACCACGGCGCCCGGCCGAACGCCATGTACTACGCCCTGTTCGCCGAACAGCACTGCTTCCACGTCGGGCGTGTCTGACACAATGGTGAAGATGATGTCGGCATGGGCCGCCACCTCGGCGGGCGAGGCGCAGCCGGTGGCCCCGGCTGCGGTCAGCTTTTGCAAGGCTTCGGCTCGGCGCGCGAAGGCCCACAGCTGATGCCCACCCTTGATCAGGTTGATGGCCATCGGACCGCCCATGATGCCTGGGCCAATAAAACCGACATTGATAGACATGGCGCCTCCTTGATTGAATTTCAGAATTGATGAACCAGCCACAGGCACAGTGGCAGCGTGAACCAGAACAGCAGCGTGCTCCATCCCACCAGTAGCGCCCCTGCTTCGGTGTCCAGATGGAAGCGGTCGGTCAGAATCAGTATGGTCAGCATGGTGGGCATGGCCGTCTCGATGACTGCAGCATATTGCGGCTCGTTCGCTGGCGCAAACAGCAGGCTGGCGGTGATCCATACCAGCAGCGGCATCAACAGCAGTTTCACTGCGGCAGTCGCCAGGATCACACCGTTCGGCCTCAGTTTGCGCCAGGGAATGGACAGTCCGAGCACGAACATCATGATTGGAATGGTAGCCTCCCCGATCATCCGCGCGGCATGAATCAAGGGTTCGAACGCCAGACCGGTGATGTGCAGCGTGGCGCCGATGATAAATGCCCAGATCGGCGGCATCCCCAGCATCACGCGCCAGATGGGTTGGCGCCCGACGTTTGCTTCCGGCGGCCCGAGCCGGGTGCAAATCCACACGCCCAGGCTCCATACCAGCGGCATGGTCATCAGCATGTCGTGGAACGCCGGATAGCGGGCCGCTTGCGGGCCGTAAAGAAAGGTCAGTACCGGCATGCCGATGAAGAAGGTATTGCCGAACATGCCGCCCACCACCAGCGCAGCGCGGGTGCCGTTGTGCAAATTGCGCCCCACCGGCGAGTGATAGAGCATGAGGTACAGCACAGCGGCGGCCAGCAGCGAGCCGATCCCGCCCAGTAGCGGTACCAGCAGCAGCCCCGGCGTAATCGGTGTGGTGGCTGCGATGGAAAACAGGATGGCCGGAAAAAACAGGTTGAGTACCAGCCGGTTGAGCTGGATGCGCAAGGTCTTGCTGGGAACCTCCTGGAAATAGCTTGGCCATATCGCACCCGCGCCGACCAGGATGGCGATCGGCAGCATCACCTCGATCATCAATTTGGCCAGATGATTCAGATCCATGTTTTGGTCAGGCTTTGGCTCGGATAGGTGCGCGCATGAGCGGGCACTGGCGAAGTGCGGCGCTCATGGTTTCAATGTGCTGGCCAATGCGCATTGGCGTTTATCCCAGTGTCGGCATTACCAGAGTCGAGGCGCTGTGCTCCGCTTGTTCCGGCCAGCGGCTGGTGATGGCCTTGGTGCGGGTGTAGAAATACACGCCTTCCATGCCGTGCATGTGCAGGTCGCCGAACAGCGAGGACTTCCAGCCGCCGAAGGAAAAGAATGCCATCGGTACCGGGATCGGCACGTTGATGCCGACCATACCCACCTCGATTTCGTGCTGAAAACGGCGCGCTGCCGCGCCGGAACCGGTGAAAATGGCGGTGCCGTTGGCGTAGGGGTTGCTGTTGACCAGCTTGATGGCTGCATCGAAAGTTGCAACGCGCAGCACGATCAGCACCGGGCCGAAGATTTCCTCGCGATAAATGTCCATCCCGGTCGAGACGTTATCAAACAGGGTCGGCCCGACAAAGAAACCATTTTCAAATCCAGACACCTGGATGCCGCGCCCGTCCGTCACCAGCGTGGCACCTTGTGCCACGCCGCTGTCGATGAGACCGACGATCTTGTCGCAGTGTTGCGCAGAAATCACGGGGCCCATGTCGACGCCCTTGCGGTCGCCCGGACCGACCACCAGTTTCTCGGCCCTTTCCTTGAGCTTGGCCACCAGCGCGTCGGCGACATCGCCTACCGCCACTACTGTGGAGATCGCCATGCAGCGTTCCCCGGCGGAGCCGTAGGCGGCGCCCATGATAGCGTCGGCGGTGAAGTCCAGCGCGGCATCGGGCAGCACCACGGCGTGGTTCTTGGCGCCGCCCAGGGCCTGCACGCGCTTACCGTGATGCGCCGCTGTTTCATAGATGTATTTCGCCACCGGTGTCGAGCCGACGAAAGACACGGCGCGCACGTCGGGATGGGTAAGCAGGGTGTCCACCGCTTCCTTGTCGCCGGGCACGACGTTGAATACGCCGTCGGGCAATCCCGCTTCCTTGAACAATTCCGCCATGCGCAGGCTGCATGAGGGCACTTTTTCCGAGGGCTTGAGCACGAAGGTATTGCCGCAGGCGATGGCGAGCGGGAACATCCACATCGGCACCATCGCCGGGAAGTTGAACGGGGTGATGCCGGCGCACACGCCGACCGGCTGCAACATGGAATGGCAATCCACGCCTCGACCGACGTTCTCGGCATGCTCGCCCTTGAGCAGATGCGGCGCGCCGACGGCGAACTCGACCACCTCGATGCCGCGCTGCACCGAACCGGCAGCGTCTTCCAGTGTTTTGCCGTGCTCTTCACTGGCGAGCTGAGCCAGCTCGGCGCGATGGATTTCAAGCAGCTCGCGGAATTTGTTCAGGATACGGCTGCGGCGCAGCGGCGTGGTTTCGCGCCAGGCCGGAAAGGCTGCCTTGGCGGCCTCCACTGCATTGATTACGTCATCGCTGCTGGCCAGTGGCACCTGCCGGATCACCTCGCCGGTAGCCGGGTTGGTTACGTCGGCCAGACGGCTGCTGCGGCTTTCGGTGCGCTGGCCATTGACCCATAGCGGAAGAATTTCTTTTGACATGATTTGACTCCTGGTTGCATTGATACTGAAGGGAAATGAACTCGGTTCCTCACGATTTGGCAATGACGATGTATTCGCAGTGGGTTTCGCGGATAGTCAGTGCGCCGACCAGGCCGACCACGGCAAACGCCAGCATGATGCCCAGCCCGGTCTGGTAATTGTGTTCCGAATAGACCCGGGCGCCGGCCTGCAGTCGTCCGTTCCAGCCCTGATCCATGACCCAGCCTACCAGCGGCTGCAGTACCGCCGCACCCAGGAAGGCGCCGGTGTTGATGACGCTGGTCGCCATCCCGGACAGGGCGGGTGGATTGACCTCCTTGACGCAGGCCCAGGTCAACGTGAAACCAGCGGCGCTGAGCCCCATGACGGCAAACAGCAGATAGTTTTGGCTGACCGACAGATGCCAGCCAAATACGATGGGTAGCCAACACAGTACATAAACCGCCAAGCTGCTGACGATCACCGGCAGCCGCTTGCCGATCCGGTCCGACAGGGTGCCAAACAGCATCGCGCCGAGCGCGAAGGATAGCAACAGCAGCAGGGTGTGATAGGAAGCGACATTACGTTCCATACCATAGACATCACGTAGGTAAGGCATGGCCCACAGCCCGGCAAAGGCAAACAGGCTGCCGCCGATGCCGAGGTTGGGCCAGAAACCGGGCCAGGTGGCACGGTTTTTCATGACCTTGAGCAGGCCGTCGTACCAGTGGCCGTGATGGCGCGGATGCGCCTCCTTGCCCTCCAGTTCGCGCATGGTGGGCAGGCCGGCTTCGCCGGGATGACTGCGCACCAGGAACCAGACCAGCACGGCCAGTACCAGAGAGAACACGCCGACCGCGACAAACACGTTGCGCCATGAGGTCTGCGATATGACCCAGACCAGCGGTGTGGCAGCCAACACCGATCCAAGGTTGCCAAGCAGCAGCGACATGCCACCGATGGTGCCGAAATGGCGGTCGTAAAACCATACCGAATTCAGCTTCATCAGCGAAATGAACATGGCGGAAACGCCCAAACCCACCAGTATCCGCCCAAAAGAAGCGACTGCCAGCGTATCGGCCAGGCCGAATAGCAGTGACCCCAGGCCGGCTATCAGGGTGCCGATGGCAACGATCTTGCGTACACCCAAAGTGTCGGCCATGACGCCGACCGGGATCTGCATCACGGTATAGGTATAAAAATAGGCAGCCGCCAGAGCCCCAAGCGCAGCGCCGCTGGCGTGGAAGGATTGCTGCAGGTCACTCGCGATCGCGGCGGGCGCCAGGCGGTGGAAGTACGCCAGCATGTAGCCGATCACCACCAGCGTGTAGCTGGTCCAGCGCAGACGGCGCATGCGGGCGTGGATATGCCTGGTCATGGCAGCGACAGATAAGCTGGCTCGCGTAAGCCGATCCAGGGATAAAGCCGCAGGGCTATTGATGTTTGAGCCATGCAACGACTTCTCCTGCATTTTTGTCCGGCGGAAAAACCGGGTAGAACACCTTGGCGATTACCCCGTCCGCGATGATCAGCGTCAATCTTTTGAGCAGGGTCAGGGAGCCGACTTCGAAAGTGGGTAATTTCAAGGCCCGCACCAAGGCCATGCCGGCATCGCTCAGCAGCGCGTAGGGAAGATGCAGTCGCTCAACCGCCTCACGCTGATAATCCGTGGTTTGGGTGCTGAGGCCATAGACGTCAACGCCCAGGTCCTGAAGCGCCTGATAATGGTCGCGGAAAGCGCAGGCTTGAGGGGTACAGCCACGTGCTCCGGGAATTTCATCCCAGCCGTGAGGCAAACTCAGGTCGGGCCGTCCGGTCAGCGGATAGCAGTAAATGACGGTTGTGCAGGGCAGCGCCGATACATCCACGGACTGCCCCGATGTGGCCTGCAGTTTTATCGCCGGCAGGCGCTTCCCCAAAAGGCTGGCACCCGCTCCGTCGTCTGCCGGCACGGGCAGGCCTTCTGGCAAGGTATTCAGATCGGCCATGGCGTGTGCAGGAGTTGAATAGATTAATGCGCCGCACCCAGATAGGCCGCCCTTACTGCAGGGTCATTTTTCAGCTGCTCGGCCGGCCCGTGGCAGGAAATCCGCCCGTTTTCCATGACATAGCCGTAGTCGGCGACATTCAGTGCGGCCGCGGCGAACTGCTCGACCAGCAGCATGGTAATGCCACGCGTTTTCAGCTCGCGAATGATGCGAAACACTTCTTCCACCAGCAATGGAGCCAGGCCCATTGAGGGCTCGTCCAGCAGCAGCACGTCGGGATTGAGCATCAGCGCCCGTCCCATGGCCAGCATTTGCTGCTCGCCACCGGAAAGCGTTCCGGCGAGTTGCTCGCGCCGTTCCTGGAGGCGTGGAAACAGGTCGAATATGCGGTCGAGGTCGCCCTGCACATCGCCGCGCTCGCGCCCAAAGGTAAGGCGCGGGAAGGCGCCCAGGGTCAGATTGTCGGTCACCGACAGGGTAGAGAACACGCGTCGGCCTTCCGGCGAGTGAGCCAGGCCGCTACGGGCGATTTTGTGCGAAGCCAGGCCGGTGATGTCCTTGCCGTTAAGGCGAATCTCTCCGCCAGCCGGCTTGATCATGCCGGATACCGCACGCATGGTGGTGGTTTTGCCGGCACCGTTGGAGCCGATCAGGGTGACGACTTTGCCCTGCGGCACGTCGATGGAAATGCCGTGCAGCACTTCAACCTTGCCATACGCGGCATGCAAATTATTAATCTGTAGCATATTGATTCCTCAGGCTGCCTCGGCGTTGCCGCCAAGGTAGGCTTCAATCACTTTAGAGTTGGACTGTACTTCGGCAGGCTTGCCTTCCGCGATTTTCTGGCCGAAATCCAGCACCGACACGGTGTCCGAAATACTCATCACCACGTCCATGTGGTGTTCGATGAGAATGACGGTGATGCCATGGTCGCGGATCTTCTGGATCATGCCGATCAATTCCTTGATGTCCGGCGCAGTCAGGCCGGCTGCCGGCTCATCCAGCAATAGCAGGCTCGGACTTAGCCCCAGAGCACGGGCTATCTCCAGCAGGCGCTGTTTGCCATAGGGCAGGTTGCGCGCTTCCTCGTTGGCCAGGTCAGCCAGGCCGACGAATTGCAGCAGGCTGGCGGCGCGTATGCGTGCCTCGCGTTTTTCCTTGAGACAGCGCCTGGTGTGGAAAATGACGTCGAACGTGTTGCTGTGGTAGGTATGGTGCAGTCCTACCAGTACGTTTTCAATTGCGCTCATTTCTCCGAACAGCTGCACATTCTGAAAAGTGCGTGCGATCCCTTCGCCTGCGATGGAGGAGGGGGTTGTGCCGGAAATGATCTTGCCGTTGAATTCGATCTCGCCTTCGGTTGGCTTGTAGATGCCGGTGAGCACGTTCATCAAGGTGCTCTTGCCCGAGCCGTTAGGGCCGATCAGGCCGTGAACGGTTCCTTTGGCAATATCCAGTTGCACCTGGTTGAGTGCCTTCAGGCCACCGAATTGCATCACGACATTGCGCGCTTCCAGCAGATTGCCTTTGGCGGTGACTGCACGATCCGGCAGCGACCAGACATGCTGGGAGTCGCCATGATCGGTGATGATTTCATGGCGATGTATCCACTGCGGCCGGTATTTCTGCACCACGCCGCGCAGGAAACCCATGATGCCGTCCGGCAGGTAATAAATCACAAACAGTATCATCGCGCCGAAAACCGTCAGCCGGTAATCGGTGATGTTGTGAATCCAGTAACCGAAAACGGCGAGTCCCACGGTAAACAGAAGCGGAATGGCAACCTGTTGCGGGGTACGTTTTTTAGTGAATACCGCGTAAGACGAATAAAGCACTCCCAGTGCCGCAATACCGAGCGCGATCTTGCGGAACAGATCGATATCCGACAGTACGTTGGGCAGCATGACGATGATGATGGCACCCAGGATCGGGCCGGAGCGGGTCTTGCGCCCGCCCATGATCAGCGCCAGCAGGAACAGGATGGTCAGTTCGAAGTTGTAGGTGTTGGGTGAAATATATTCTTCGGAATAGGTGAACAGGCTGCCAGCCAGGCCTGCCAGGGCGGCGCTGAAGACAAAGGCGTAGACCTTGTAGGCATACACGCTCACACCCATGCAGTCGGATGCCACCGGGCTGTCACGCAGGGCTTCGAAGGCGCGCCCGAGGTAGGACTTGACCACGCGTTGCACCACCAGGATGGTCAGCAGCAACGCCACCAGTACGATGTAGTAGTAGTCGGTGCCGGTGACCTGATGCCCAAAAAATACCGGCTTGCGCAGCGAAATGCCGAGCGGGCCGTTGGTGAGAAAGTCCATCTCGTTGATCAGTATCTGGATGATGGTGCCGAACGCCAGCGTCACCATTGCCAGGTAAGGCCCGGTTACGCGCAACGCAGGCAGGGCCAGGATGGCGCCGAACGCAGCGGTGACGACGATGCTCGCCGGCACTGCGAGCAGGAATGGCACGCCGAGCTGAAAGTTGAGCACGCCGGCGGTGTAGGAGCCAATCCCGAACAGCGCCGCATGGCCGAGAGAGACTTCGCCGATATAACCCACCACGATGTCGAGGCCGAGCAGCAGGATCGAATAGATGCCGATGATCACCATCAGATGGATGTAGTAGGGGTTCGACCAGATCAGGGGCAGCGCGGCCAGCGCGGCCAGAGCCAGAAGCAGGGAGGTTTTCTTGATGGCGCCCATGTTATACCTTGTTAATGATGGTTTTGCCGAACAGACCGGCCGGCTTGATTGACAGCACCAGCAGCAGCAGTACCAGACCCGGAACATCCTTGTAGCCGGTGGAGAGGTAGAAACCGGTGGTGGTTTCTGCGATACCCAGCAACAGGCCGCCGACGATCACGCCCATACCGCTATTGAGACCGCCGATAATGGCAACAGCAAAAGCCTTCAGTCCCAGCACTACGCCCATGGTGGCGCCAGTGAGCGTCAGCGGGGCGATCAGCACCCCGGCGAAGGCCGCAGTCATGGAGCTCAGGGCATAGGAAAAAGTGATTACCATGCGGGTGTTGATGCCCATCAGTCCGGCGGCATCGCGGTCGTTGGAGGTCGCCATCACTGCCTTGCCATAGATGGACTTGCGGTTGAACAGTTCCACTGCCAGCATCATGCCGAGGGCGCCTATGACGACCACTATTTCCATTGGCAGCACGTTGATACCATGGAATGTGAGCGGGGCTTCCGGCAGTGGCGAAGGAAACTTGAGATCGTCGCGGCCCCAGATGTTTTCCGCCACGTTTTTGAAAATAATGGCCAGGGCAATTGTGCCCATGATCCAGCCGAATTCGGATTTTGTCTTGAGCGCGGGCCGTACGGCAACGCGTTCTACTACAGCGCCCTGTAACGCGCCGAAAATAAGTACCAGAGGAATCATCAGCCAGTAGTTCATGTGGCCAACCAGGGTAAGGCCGACCAGCGCACCCAGCATCAGCGCTTCGCCTTGACCGAAGTTAAGGGTGCGCGAGGTGGCAAAAGTCAGTTGATAACCAAAGGCAATCACGGCGTAAATCATGCCGAGCGATATGCCGCTTACAATCAGTTGCGCGAAGATTTGCATGGGAGTTTTCCATCTAAAATGAGCCGGGAACGGACCCCGTTCCGGCTCATGGAGTTGCTACAGGTTTAGCCTGGTTGCGGATTGGTTTTTGGGGTGAGTCTTGACTTGTTTCTTCTCATGCGCTGGTGCAGCCAGATCGGCATCAGTGGGCATAAACCACGCGTCCGTTCCTAACTTCGCCCATGACCGTCATGTTCATGGTGATGGCCTCATGATTGTCGTGGGTGTAGGGATGGTTGTAAGTCGTGATCACGCCAACCACCGGGGTACGCAGATTTTCCAGCGCTTCACGGATTTTTGGCCCGTCCGTGCTGCCGGCCTGCTTGATGGCATCCGCCAGAAGGTACATCGAATCGTAACCCTGGGCAGCTGAAACCGGGGAAGGAATACGATCGACTTTATAAGCATGCTGATAGGCGGTAATAAATGCCTTGCGCTTCGGTGTGTTGGGTTCCTGGATGAAGGTCTGTGGCATGCGCGCACCTTCACCGTTCTTGCCGGCATTGTCGATGAAGTTGCCCATCGACAGAGTCCAGCTGCCGATCATCGGTACTTTCCAGCCGAGCTTTTCCATTCCGTTGGCGATTTGTGCCAGTTCAGGTCCGATGCCATAAGTCAGGATTGCTTGGGCCCCGGCTGCCTTGGCTTTGAGCAACTGGGCGGTCATGTCCACATCCTTGATATTGAATTTTTCTTCTGCGACTGGCTTGATGCCCTTTGCAGCCAGTACTTTTTCCAGATCTTCGCGGCCAAGCTGGCCGTAGTTGGTGGAGTCGGCCAGAATCGCCACCTTGGTGAACTTGCGCTTTTCGATCGCGTCATTGACGATCATCGCAGACTGGATGGTGTCGTTGGCGGAAGTGCGGAACACGTAGTTGTCAGGATATTGTGGTGGCAGAAACTGTTTGGTGACGATGGAACCGGTGGCGACGTTGTTGATCACCGGAATTTTCGCTTCTTCGTAGAAGCGTTGCGCTGCCAGCGATACGCCGGTGTTGATGAAACCGAGTGTTGCAATCACATGTTCCCGGTTAATCAGTTCCTGGGTGACCTGGATGCCGCGGCTGTTATCCGCCTGATCATCGCGCTCAATCAGCTGGATTTGGCGCCCAAGGATGCCACCTCTGCTGTTGATTTCTGCCGCCGCCAGCTTCACGCCGTCGCGCATGCTGACACCCATCGGCGCGGACCCGCCAGTGAAGGGGCCGGAAACGCCGATCTTGATCGGTTCTGCCGCCATCGTCGCGGTGGAGGCGCACAGCGCAAGCGCCGCTACCAATGCCTTAAGGTTGCTATTCATAAACTGCTCCTTGGGTCGTGGTTGTAATGTCAAGCCGCGCAGGCGGATTGACTTCGGGTTCCATGCTACGCAGGGCGTGGCGACGGAATTTAAATTTCACATTATAAAAATCATTGCTGCAGTGTGAAATACTTTAGCTGATAATTTTCCCGGATTCAAGAATTCGTGCGAATATAAGATATTAATAATGCATTGATAATATTATTAAATACTAATAATTACCAAGGCAGTCGCATTTCGCTGCAGTTCTGTCAACCAGATACCAAAAAGACCAATACCCGATAAGGACCATGTGCACCCAGCGTGACGGTCTGTTCGATATCTGCCGTGCGTGAAGGTCCGGAAATGAAATTGACGGCACGCGGGGGCACTGTGTATTCGTCGCGCAGGAGATCCCACGCGTCTTCCATCGAGCCAATGATACGCCGGGTTTCCATGATGGCGATATGGGTTTCCGGCAACAAGCTATTACTGGGTGGCGTTTCCGGCCCGGATAGTGTCATCAATGTGCCGGTCTCGGCAATCGCGCAAAATGCGCCGGTGATGCCAACCAGATCCTGACTGTTGGCAGGCCGTGCTGCAATCTCCAAATTGGCAGCGCCCCACGGCAGGCTGGCGAAAGCGGGCCAGCATACGCCACGTGGCGGCAGACTCCGCTCCGCGAGATAGCGTGCCAGATGTGCCGGGATTGTTGTCCGGTCAGCGATCTCGATAATATCGCTGGACAATTGCATGGCGCGCTCCTTGAAATGCGCGACCAGATTGTCCAGTTGAGTTGGCGCCGGCCCGCGTGGATGTGCGGCCAGATATGCGTCGATTTCTGCTGGGGTGCTGCCGCTTAGTGATTTACCGATGCGTGCCAGAATCCGCTCGCGGGCGCTCATGACCTTTTCCCCTGACGGTAGAGTTCGCGAAAGGTCTTTCCTACCGGTGCCGGAAGATCCCGGCCGTCGGTCCAGCCTGACGCGCCTGGCAGGCGATGCAACAGGCCTTCTCTACCTCCCGCGTATTTCAAAACCCGGACTGTGATTTTTGTTGACAAGGCATAAACTGCCGGGTGGCGAGCCATCCACGACCAGAGTTTGAGGGCAATTTTTTCTTGCCAGGATTTCAGTCCACGCGCCATCTGCTTTTCGCGTAACTGGCGCAGCAGATCCGGCAGAGGGATCTTTACCGGGCAAACCACGCCGCAGGCACCGCACAGGGTGGAGGCATTGGGCAGGTCCGGCGCATTTTCCAGGCCAACGAAAGTCGGTGTCAAAATCGAGCCCATTGGCCCCGGGTAAACCCAGCCATAGGCATGACCACCAATGTTCTGATACACCGGGCAATGATTCATGCAGGCGCCGCAGCGGATGCAGCGCAGCATGCTTTGCATTTCGCCGCCGAGCAGGCTGCTGCGGCCATTGTCGACCAGAATGATGTGAAAATGCTCGGGTCCATCATGGTCGTCAGCACCTTTGGCGCCGGTCAGCACCGATACGTAATTGGTGATGGACTGACCAGTGGCGGAGCGCGGCAGCAGACGCAACAAGGTGGTCACGTCTTCCAGTGTCGGGACTACTTTCTCGATGCCGGTAATGGCGACATGCACGCGCGGCAGCGTCGTTACCAGGCGGCCATTGCCTTCGTTGGTGACGATCAAGGCTGAACCGGTTTCCGCCACCAGGAAGTTCGCTCCGGAGATGCCCATGTCAGCGGAAAGAAACGCCGGCCGCAGAATTTCCCGTGCCTCGCGGCATAGCTCGGCAATATCGGTCTTGCGCGGCAGATGGTGCTTGTCTGCGAACAGGTCGGCGATATCCTCCTTGTTCTTGTGCACCACTGGGGCGACGATGTGAGAGGGTGCTTCATGGGCGAGCTGCAGAATATATTCACCCAGATCGGTCTCGACTACCTCGACGCCCTGCGCTTCCAGTGCTTCGTTCAGGCCACATTCCTCGGTCACCATGGACTTCGATTTGGCCGCCTTGCGCACGCCGTGCCGCGCGGCGATTTCTGCAACGATGCGATTGACGTCAGCGCCGCTTTCCGCCCAGTGTACTGTCGCGCCGCGGGCGGTCGCCTGCTGTTCGAAACGCAGCAGCCACTGATCAAGGTTTTTCAACACGCAGTCGCGGATTGCTGCTGCGGCCGTACGGCTTGCCTCGAAATCGGCAATTTCATCGATGACTGCGGCGCGTCCACCTACAAAGCGGGTTTGCAGGCGGGACAGGGCGTTCTGCAGCTTCGCGTCGTTGAGCTTTTCCGTGACAGAGCGTTTGAAATGGATAGCGGAGACTTGCATTACGTATCCTCCACGTTACCGGCCAGCACTTCCGCGATATGCAGTACCTGGATGGTGTGATTACCGCGGCGGCGCAGACGTCCCTCGATGTTAAGCAAGCAGCCAAGATCGCCGGCGACGATGGCGTCGGTCCCTGCCGCCTCAATGTGGCTGCACTTATTGTCCGCCATGCGTGTGGATAATTCACCAAATTTTACCGCGAACGCACCGCCGAAACCACAGCAGGTAGTTGCTTCGACCATTTCCTTCAAGGCCACGCCGGGCATTTTCGCCAGCAGGGCGCGCGGTTGATTTTGTACGCCCAGCTCGCGCAGGCCGGAGCAGGAGTCGTGGTAGGTGAGCGTGCCATGGAAATGCCCGGGAATAGTCTCAAGGCCGGCCACGTTGACCAGGAAATCCGTTAGTTCGTAAGTGCGCTGGGAGAGGAGGGTGATTCTGTCCAGAATAGCGGGGTCATCGCGCCACAAATCGGGGTAATGCATCCGGATCATGCCAGCGCAGGAGCCGGAAGGCGCCACCACATAGTCGCATGTTTCGAATTCTCCGAGTACTTTCAGCGCCAGTGTTTTGGCGGTTCCGCGGTCGCCAGAGTTGTAGGCGGGTTGGCCGCAGCAGGTTTGATCTTCTGGCACAACCACTTCGCAACCGGCCGCTTCCAGCAGCCGGATTGCGGCGAAGCCGATACTGGGACGCATCGCATCAACCAGGCAGGTAACAAAGAAACCCACGCGCATTGCCTTATCTCCTGGATTAACAGTCGCTAAATGGTTGCTTGGACAAGCACGATGACTTAAGCAGATTGACGTTGCTATGCTGTCGGGAAAAGCAAAATTTTTTGCATAATGATCCCATATTTCATATGCTGCAACAGCTGTGCGCCAGTATTCAGTTTAAGAGGTAAAGACAATTGAGTGAAGTCGAATCCAAGTCGTCGATTCAGGTCATCGATCGCATGATGAAGCTGCTGAACGTACTCGCCGTCCATGACGAACCCCTCGGCCTGAAGCAATTGGCGGCCCAGACCAGTTTGCATCCATCCAGCGCGCATCGGATTCTGGGCGTGATGCTGGAAAAAGGGTTTGTGGAACGCGTCGACCCCGGCAACTATCAGCTTGGCATCAAGCTGCTGGAACTGGGTAATCTGGTCAAGGCGCGCATCAACGTGCGCCAGGTAGCGTTGCCCTTCATGCAAAAGTTGCGCGACGAACTGGATGAGACCGTCAACCTGACCTTGCGCCAAGGGGATGAAATCGTCTATATCGAGCGCGTGACGGCGGGCAAGTCGATGATGCGTGTCGTGCAAGTGGTCGGGACGCGAGCGCCGCTTCATATTACCGCGGTCGGCAAAATATTTCTTGCCCAGGATGGCCAGCAAAGTTGCGAGGAATATGCCCAGCGTAGCGGCATGCCGGCATTCACCAAAAATACTATTACCACCCTCGACAGGTTGCGCGAAGAAGTTGAAAAGGCCAGCCGTACCGGATTTGCTATTGATAACGAGGAAGCGGAAAAAGGGGTTTGTTGCATTGGTGCAGGAATTTGCGATTCTTCGGGGAAACTGGTGGCCGGGCTGTCCATTTCAGCTCCAGCGGATAGAATAAACTTCAAGTGGTCCAGCAGGGTAAAGGGAGTCGCTGACGAAATTTCCAAAGCCATGGGCTATCGCGGATAATGTTTTTTTCCGTTGCTAATTGTAAAACTGACAACCAGATATAAAATGGAAAAAACCGGATAAACTACGGATAGTGGGTGATCACAAAACCATCAGGATCCTTAGGGTGCAACCTTTTCAGGAAACTTTTTTCCGACCCGATAGCGAGTTGCTGCGCACCGCGCGTACCCTGCCCGCAGCCATATACAATCTTGCGCATACGTTACTGGTGCAGAGCCAGACCGGTTGTGTTTTCGTGCCTATCCGCGCTATGCAATATATGGCCGTGCTGGATACGGCGGAATTCATCTTTGTGGATCGGGAACGACCGGGCGTAATTGAGCTGGCCTGGCAATCATTTCATCCGGGTGGCCGGACGGCGCTGGAAGACCCGGTACCGTTCGACCTGGTTTATTACGATGTGCGCGCAGCGCAGACCATGCAGCGCCTGGTTACGGAATTTCACAAGGCCTTGATGCTGCTAGCCGAACGCCGGGTTGCAGATGTGCCGCCCGCCAAAATTCTCAGTTTTTCGCGTAAGTACTAGATGGTCGCAGCGAAGACGTGCTGTCGAGCCTGAGTGCGACAGTACTGGCTGCGCGATGCTCCAGCCAGGTTTTGATGCGTTCGGCATCGGCAACACGCGCGTATTTCCCGGCATCAAGCAAAACAATAATGACTTCTTTATGCGCGATTTTCGCTTGCATCACCAGGCAATGTCCGGCTTCGTTGATAAATCCGGTCTTGGACAGGCCGATATTCCAGTTTTCATTCCGTACTAATCGGTTGGTGTTATGAAATTCGACACGTCGCACGATATGTCGCCATTCTTTTTTGCGCCTGTGGCCGACACGCACCAGTGCAGGTCGAGTGATTTCATAGCTGCCAGTGGTGGTAATGTCGCGTATTTGCGGGTAACGCGTGGCAGCTTCCACCATTTTGGCCAGGTCTTCAGCCGTGGAACGGTTATTGCTGGATAATCCGGTGGGGTCTTCAAATGTAGTGTGTTGCATGTTGAGCGCGCGTGCCTTGTTGTTCATGGCATTAATGAAACGCTGAAGTCCGCCTGGATAATTTCGCGCCAGGGCATGGGCAGCGCGATTCTCGGAAGCAATCAGTGCGAGGTGGAGGAGCTCTCCGCGGCTGAGGGTAGTGCCGACAGCCAGGCGTGAGCTGCTGTGACGCAAATTGTCCACATCCTGCGGGCTGATGGTGATGGCTTCATCCATGGGCAAATGTGCGTCCAGTATTACCATGGCTGTCATCAGCTTGCTTATGGAGGCAATTGGGGTCTGGACGTCGATATTTTTTTGATACAGCGCCTCTCCATTGTTCTGATTAAGCACCAGAACGGATAGTGCATTGAGTCGGGGTTCGCTCAATGGAGTGCTGAATGTTGCAGTCGAATCATTCTCTGCAACGGCGCGATGATGGGTATGACCAACGCCAGCATGAGCATGCAAGGCCGGCATTGCGAAAAGTGAAACGATCAGAAGCGCGAATAGCTTGGCATTCATGGCGTGGTGGGCGGGACCCGTGTGAAATGGAATGTATCAAAAAAAGCGGCACTTGGCGCAATAACTTTAGATTTATTTTAACTATCGGACAAGGCATTCAGAAAGTCCGGATTTTCGTTGACATGCAGAACAATTACGGATTATAAATAACAACATGGGAGCTGATCTGCATAAAATGCTCGAAAAAATAGACATAACTGCGCTCCCATCGCTCCCGCATCTATTGCTCAAGCTGCTGGCTGTTTGCGACCAGGAAGATGCAACGATTGGGGATGTGGCCGTACTGTTGCGGCAGGATTCCGTACTGAGCGCGAAGGTGATTGCCAGCGCCAGCGCACGTGCCTCCGTTGCTTCGACACGACAGGGTTCGTTGCTATTCGCACTGCAGGTGCTGGGGGTAGAAGGGGTGCGCGGGATTGCCTTGAATTCGGCGTTGATTGGCGCCACCGTTAAATCGGCAGCTGATTGGCATGAAATCTGGCAGCTATGGCGGCATGCCGTGATCACCGCACATCTGGCGCAGGCGCTGGCGGTCAAGTCCGCTTATGCGGATAGTGAAGAAGCCTATCTGGCGGGCTTGTTGCACGATATTGGACGCAATGCATTATGGACAAGTTGCCCCACCGATTATGTCAACGCACAGGCCGGCGCACACGATGAGGGCGCGCTGATGGCCCGCGAGTCACGCATACTGGGGGTCAACCATGCCGAGATAGGCGGTGCTATTGCCCGCAGCTGGGGCATGCGCTCGTTCCTTGCGGATGCGATACGTTATCACCATGAATCGGCTGCCCGGCTCAGCAACGCGCATCCGCTGTTGCGGATTGTGAGCGTGGCTCAGCATCTCACGGAGCTGGACGAAAATACGCCGCATGATGCGCAAATGTTGGGTTTATTGAATCTCACACCTGCCGATGTGCAGGCAGTTGTACAGCTTGCCCATGCACGCCTGCGTGAGGCAGAGCATGCCTTTGGATTGAATGCCGAAGCGGCCACGGAACCTGCAGATACGTTCGCGTCCGCTCGCGATGAAGAAGGGGAGCGGCGACGCTATCGGGCAGACCCCGGCCGAGTGAGCCCGTCTGCCCAGGAGTTGGCCGACCAGCGTGTGCGCGAGCAGCTGGCAGAACGTGTGCGCGATATGGTGATGTTCGATACATTGAAAAATGGCATGTTTACAGCAGTCGATAACGCGGCCTGGCGCGGGGCGCTGAATTACAGCCTGCATGCAGCATTCGGCTTAAAGGATGCAATTTTGTTTCTGCCGCAAGGGCGTGACGGCATGTTGCGAGGTGTGGGTGATGGTGCTAACGGTTTGGCAGGGCAAATACTCATTCCGCCGGATGATCCATACAGCATGCTGGCACTTGCTCTGCGCCAGGGGCGGCCCGCACATAGCCTGCAGCCGGATACGCAGCCATTGACTGTGCTGGATGAGCAGGTAATTGGTCTGACTGGAAAAAACGGCATGCTGTGTTTGCCGCTTCTCGATGCAGGTGTGCCGATGGGATTGGTGATATGCGGGATAGATCCGCAGGATGTTGCATTGCTGAACGAACGTTTGCCATTGCTGACGCGCTTTATTCGCCAGGCGGCGCGGGCGCTGCGGCAAAAACAGGCCGCCAAGGCGGTGCCTGCGCCGCGTATCGAGCAGGCGCGCAAAATAATGCATGAGGTCAATAATCCACTCAATATCGTCAAGAATTATCTGCTCATCCTGAGTACCAAGCTGCCTCAGGAAGACCCGGCGCACGGTGATCTGAAAATCATTAGTGATGAACTTGAACGGGTCAGCAGTTTGCTCCGGGGATTGCTGGGAGGGCAAGCCAATGTTCCCAGAGTGGCTACGCTTTTGGATATCAACCGGGTGGTGCTGGAAGTGGTGGGCTTGCTCAAGCCAACCCTGCTCACACCCGGCCGGGTACAGGTGGAAACACTGCTCGCGGCGGATCTTCCAGAGCTGGCCAGTGATGTGGGTCAAATCAAACAGGTGCTGCATAACCTGATTAAAAATGCCGCAGAGGCAATGCCTGAAGGCGGCAAGTTGCACATCGCCTCCAGTCGGATGCAGCACGGCGCGGACACCTGGGTGGAACTGCGCGTTGAGGACAGCGGCCCAGGTATCCCTGAGGCAATTCGCGCCAAACTATTCCAGCCAGTCACGACCACCAAGGATGGAGATCACGCCGGCCTTGGATTATCCATTGTGTACGGTCTGGTGCGAGGTCTGGGCGGTACGATTGAGTATGAAGCACGGTCTGCCGGAACCGCATTTGTTGTGCGTCTTCCTGCCAAGGCAAGCACCACCAGTTTTTAGCGAGGATAACCATGCTAGCGGAATTAAAACAGCGCATCATCGAAGGCCAGGTGCATCAGGTATTCAGTGTGCCGCGCATCCTGGTGGTAGATGACGAGCCGCTGCTGCGCGACAGTCTGCGTGATATTTTGCTGCAAAACGGTTATGAAGCCAGTGTGGCGCGCAACGGGCGCGACGCGCTGGTGCAGATCGCGCGCCAGCACTTCGACGCCATCCTGCTGGATCTTTTCATGCCTGATATCCATGGCATCGAGGTGCTGGATTTTATCGCCCGGCGTGGTCTGGATACACCGGTGATCGTGGTCAGTGGCGATGACTCGGTGGATTCGGTTATCGACGCGCTGCGCGGAGGAGCGCAGGATTTTTTGCGTAAACCCTACCAACCCGATGAAATGCTCAAGCGCGTGGGAAACGTCATCCAGCGCCGCCGTCTGGAACTGGAAAATCGCTCCATGCTGCAGCAGATGGAGCAGTCGGAAAAGTGGCACCGTTTTCTGGTCAATAGCTCACCCGATTTTATCTATACCCTGGATTGCGAAGGCCGTTTCACTTTCGTCAATGACCGCGTTGAATCACTGCTGGGCTACAAGCACGAAGAGTTACTTGGACAGCATTACACCGCCGTGATTCACGACGACGATTTTATCCATGCCCAGTATGTGTTTAATGAGCGGCGTACCGGAAAGCGTGCCTCGCGCTATGTTGAGTTGCGCCTGAAATGTAAGGACTGCACACGCCCCGACGCACCCGACAGCCGGGTTCTGGTGGTCGAACTCAACGCGATCGGGATGTACGAACAGGCTGACAACAAGTTTGCGTCGCGATATCTGGGTACCTACGGTGTGGCGAAGGACATCAGCGAGCGCAAAAAAGCCGAAGAAACCATTTATTATCAAGCGTTTCACGACCTGCTCACCGGCCTTCCGAATCGGGTGCTATTCAAGGATCGCCTCAATCTCGCCATAGCCCAGGCGCGCCGCAATAGCGAGATGTTTGCTGTAATGTGTCTGGACATGGATCACTTCAAGGTGGTCAACGATACACTTGGCCATGTTTTCGGTGACGAATTGCTGCTTGCGGTCGCTGCGCGTCTGTACGGATGTTTGCGTGAAGGCGATACGCTGGCGCGCATGGGTGGCGATGAGTTCAGTCTGTTGTTGCCACAAATCGGCAGTACCGAAGTGGTGGCGAGCATTGCCGACAAAGTGATTGCGGCATTGGCCAAGCCATTTCACATCGGTCATCGCGAATTGTTCGCCACGGTGAGTATTGGTGTATCGCTCTTCCCCAACGACGGCGAAACGGGCGACAGCCTCATCAAGCATGCCGACATCGCGCTCTATCACGCGAAAACCTGCGGGCGTGACAATAGCCAGATGTTTCACATGGGCATGAATGTGCCGTTATCCAACCGGCTGTCACTGGAGAACGACCTACGCCATGCCCTGGAGCGTAATCAGCTGGTGGCGTACTACCAGCCCCAAGTCAATCTTAAACGCGGACACATCGTCGGGTTCGAGTGTTTGATACGCTGGCAACATCCTGTGCGCGGGCTGGTTTCGCCTGCCGAATTCATTCCGCTGGCAGAAGAAACCGGCATGATTGCTGCAATCGGTGAATGGATGCTGAATACCGCATGTCATCAGCTCAAAATCTGGAAAACCCAGGGGCTGCCACCGGTGCGGCTGGCCATTAACATTTCCCCACGCCAGATGGAGCAGCCTGCATTTGTCGAGCATATTCTGGATGCGCTACACCAGCACGACCTGGACCAGGGTTCGCTGGAAGTGGAAATTACCGAAAATCTGATCATGAAAGACGTTGAGCGCACCGTTGAAAAGCTCAAACAGCTGAGTGCGAGCGGAATTAAAATTGCCATTGACGATTTCGGTACCGGCTACTCCTCACTCAATTATCTGAAGAAATTTCCCATCCACACCATCAAAATTGATCAATCCTTTATCGCGGATATTGAGCGCGACGGCGATACCTCGATCGTCACAGCGATTATTGCCATGGCCAAAGGCTTGCACCTGAACCTGATAGCCGAAGGCGTGGAGACGGAAAGCCAGCTTGCCTTCCTGCGCAAGATGGAGTGTGACGAAATACAGGGTTTCCTGTTAAGCGAACCGCTCGCTGCGCAAGCCGCCACCGCTCTGCTAGCTCCAAACATCACTCTGCCGGCGATGTTTGGAGGTGGATAGCCCGCGTGCCAGCATCTGAGGAAGTGCTATCAGACTGGTAAGTGGAAATGGGTAAGAGGGGATGTTACGTTCCGCACCCAAGCTGTCTCAAATAGTCCCAAGGGAAAATTCCGCGATCATGCCCGTCGTCAAAGCAAAGCTGAATGGCGTAGGATCCCACCGGCACAACCGATAGAATCCGGATGTTTTCCTGGCAAGGTATGGCGTCCTGCCTGGCGGATGCTTGCCGGCAAGTCGTGCAGCGACAAGCGCGCCGCAACGCCGCGTCTTTAAAGCGGCTGACGAATCCGTCGCTCCAGCGGATATCCAGTTCTCCGGAAGCCTGAAGCTGTCGTATCTCTATTGGCGTAGGATGATCGGGCATAATTACTCTCCTTGCTCAATGCGCTGCTCCGCCACATCTTCAGCAACAATACTGCGAATGTGTCCGCGCGAATGGCGCTCCTTGTCGTCCAGAAGATAGGTTAACCACAGGTTGCTCACCTTCTCCTGCACGCTGTTTTGGCCCTGGCGCGCCTTGAGATTCCCGAAGTCCACCGCAAACAGCGGTTGGTGCTGATTGAAACAGGAAAACACGACGCCAGCCGGCAACTTCGTCTCCGGGTCATGATGCTGGCACAGGCACTGGGCGCAAACCTCCTTCATCATGCACTGCATCGGGCTGTTGACTGCCACCAGCGCTTTGAGCTGGGGTTTCAGCAGATGCCGCAAGATGGTGCGCAATGCGCCTGACATGCGTTCCATCGAGGCCGGATTGTCGGACATCAACAGGGTATCCGTGAGCGCCAGCCAGCTTGAATAGCTTCCTTCGGTTTCCAGGCAGGCACTGATGAAGTCGTCGATTCCGTGAGTAAAACAGCTGTCCTGCGGCCGTTTGCAATGGAGCGTCGGACCTTCGTCGAGTATCCATATCGCCTGGTCCGACAGAATTTCCATGACCGCCTGAACAGCTTGCGCCTGCTGCCCGTTGCGAAAATGTCCGATAAATATGATCCGGTTTCCCGCAGCACGCCAGGCCGTGCTGCCATCAATCGTGCTGGTCACGGCTGAGTGGCCGCCCATCACCGTGACCGTCTGGTTTTCAGGCATGGGAAGGCCGGTCCCGGTCGGCCCCATCAGTATTACCGGCTCCCCGGGCGTTAGCTGGGCAGCGATACGGCTGGAGGCGCCGACTTCATTAACCAGCAGTTTGATTTCTCCGGTCTGTTTATCCACGTCGATGCCGTCGATCGCCATGCCTTCCATTTGCAGCACAGTCCCGTGCAGGCGATCGGCACGGGCATGGAAATTCTGCAGCCGGTAGATCTGGCCAGGCTGCCAATTCTGGGCAGCCTGGGGCGCCCGTACCGTGACGCTCACTACATTGCCGCCCAAACGCTCCACGCTGGTCACCACCGGGCTAAGCCATATGTCCAGATTTTCCACGAAGCGTTTCCAGGTGCGCTGTGTTTGCCTGGTTGAATCAATCGGCGCATGCAAGCGCTCCTCGAACAGCGCCACAATCTCACGCGCACCCCGTTTTCCGGACGCCATTGCCTTCACCACGCTGCCCTGAAACTGCGGGTGATTATCGCCGTAGATGCTAATTCGGTGAGGCCCCTTATGGTAGGAAGTCAGGAATCCGATATCCTCGCTCTTGCAGTTCCCTTCCGTGGCCGCTCTGCGCAAGACTGTCTCGCCCGTCTGTTGTTTGTGCGTCGCAAAATACTTGCCATCCATCTCGAACACACCTGGGTGCTCGCGATTGTAAACTGTGTTGGGACTGCTGCCGGCGGCGATGAACACCGAGCGCGCAGGGAGTTCAACTTGCTCCCCGTCGTCGATCCAGTTGTCCTCAGCGCCCCTGACCAATCGGCGAAACATCATTCCCTTAACGTGGCCCGCAACATCCAGCATTGCTTCCGCCGGGTCCAGCCCTTGCACGTAAAAGATACCTTCCTGCAGGGCCTTCTCGATTTCCTCGTGATTGCGCAGGTAGGCAGGCGATTCGTTCATCGCACGACGGTAAACCACGGTCACGCCGCCCCATGCCCGCAGCAACGGCGCAAAATCGGGCGCTTCGTCAGCCAACCGTGCACGTAGCCGCTCAGCGCGAATCAGCCTGCCGTGTGCCAGGAATTCTTCGAGAATCTCTTGCTCGACTGCGCTGAGGCTGACGACCCAGCGACCAGTGGAGCTGAGCCTCTCATGGCGCTCCAGCAACTTCTCAACTTGCAGCACGTAATAAGCCTGGACTTCGGTTGCCGTATCGATTGCGCTGAGTCCGCCGCCTATGACCAGCGCCGGCAGCCGAACTTGAAGATTGGCGAGGCTGTCTTTTTTCGAGGCGCCGGTGAGTTGCAGCGCCATCAGAAAGTCGCTTGCCTGGCGGATGCCATGCGCCAGGTTGTTCTTGATCTGGATCACCGTCGGCTTGCCGGCGCCAGTCGCCAGCGCAATGTGCTCGAAGCCCAGCGTCCAGGCATTGTCTATGGTCATGGTACCGCCGAAACGAACGCCGCCGTAAACACGAAAATAGCGATTGCGCGCCAATGTCAGGTAAACCAGTTTGAGGAAGTTCTTGTCCCAGCGCACCGTGATGCCATATTCTGCCACACCGCCGAACCCGGTCATGACGCGTTCATCCAGGGGTTCATTCAAGTCGCTAACGTGTTCGATGGGCAAGGGAATCCGGCCAGCCGATCCGGTCCATGCTTCATCGAGCGGCTCGATTTTCAAGCCGTCGATTGCCACCACGCCGAACCCGGCCTGCAGCAGGTGATGTGACAGATTGAATCCTGCCGGCCCCGCGCCTACGCAGAGAATTCGTGTGTCGTGGTGAGGCAGCGCATAGGGGCGAGCTCGATTGAGCGGGTTCCAGCGGGTGAGTAGATAATATATTTCGAAGCCCCATGGCCAGTTCAGAATATCGGTCAGGATGCGCGTCTCGATCTGCGGAATATCGACCGGATCCTGCTTCTGGTAAATGCAGCCCTTCATGCAGTCGTTGCAGATGCGGTTGCCGGTGGCGGGCAGCAGAGGATTGTCAATCATGATCACCGCCAAAGCACCTAACGTATAGTTGTCCAGCTTCAGCGTATGCGCTTCCGATATGCGCTCTTCCAGCGGGCAACCGGTGAGTTCCACACCCAGGGAATTGGTGCGGAATCCGCCATTCTCTTTGTCTGGAAATCCCTTGGAACAGAAGTCGCCTTCGTGGTCATGACAGTAAACACAGTAATGCACATGATCCATCGCTTCACGCAAATTGAAGCGCGGGTCTGTCAACCCGAAGCCGTCGCGCCGCCGCTGCCGCTCGGGAAGGCCGCCAACCCGCCCGGCCGGGTCGTTCTCCATGGGCAGTGTCGGCACCAGTTTCATGTATTCTATTTTCTGCGGCAGCTTGAAACTGACCCATCCAGCTACACGCTTCCTGCCTTCCGGGGTGTTGTACGCTGCATGGGCCCATTCTTCCAGCAGGCCAAGAATATCGTCTGTACCCGACTCGACAGCCAGTACCCAGAGTCGCGCGACAGCCAGCTCCCGGTCGGTCGGGTGCTGCGCACCCAGCCTTTGCTCCAGCAGCGTGTCCAGGAGAGCGAAGGGACGGGTGGCGGCACGCTTGCGACGAACGCGCGGCTTGATGAATTTTTCCTTGAACGCATGCACGGGCTCATCGAGCAGCTGTTGCCGTCGCAAGCCACTGCGCGCTGCCTCAACACCAAAAGCACCGACCAGAAAATCTTCAAGACAATGCGCCACTTCGATCAGCAAACCGGATTCTTCCACGGCGCCTATTTCCGCGTTATTTCTATACGTCTGGAATTGCGTGGCCAGAGCGTTGTCCCGTTCAGCAAGGAAGCGCAGGAACAGTTCATCCAATACTGGCAAACGCTCCGCTTCGTAAACATCCCCGTATTTGAATCCGGGCAGCTTCAATTCGAATGATGTCATCTCTGCTCTCTCTTAAAACGATATCTATTTATTCAGGAACGCGTCTTGTCGCTGGCTTTTCAAATCCATGATCATGACAAGACATGTCATTACAAGTTTTGCAGCAAGAAACCAGGCACTATCGCCTGGCTCCGAATAACCTGGCTAAATCAGTTCAGCCACGCCTTGTGGCCCTACTTCCATGCCGAATCCCCCCATTCCCTCTTTGAGGTCTCCGCCCATGGCCTTGAAACTTTCTTCGCGGATAAGCTCATGCAACTGCCGCCTCAGTTGGAGAAATTCATTCGACGTCGTCATTTCCGCGACGCGCGGCCGAGGCAGTGGCACCTCGATTTCTGCCTTGATACGACCCGGCCTCGCAGTCATCACATAGACCTTGTCGGAGAGGAAAATGGACTCGTCGATATCGTGCGTGATGAACAACACGGAGAGGCGAAAGCGCTGCCACATGTTAGTCAGGATTTGCTGCATGACGACGCGAGTCTGCGCATCCAGTGCGCCGAAAGGTTCGTCCATCAGTAGTACCTGCGGGCTGGTCGCCAGCGCGCGCACAATGCCGACGCGCTGTTTCATTCCCCCCGACAACTGGTCCGGATAATGGTTTTCGAACGCGAGCAATCCAGCCAGACCTAGCAGGGTTCTGGCCGCTGCTTCTCGCTCGCTCCCTGGGCGGCCCTGCATTTTCAGGCCGAACTCCACGTTCTTGCGAACCGTCATCCAGGGAAACAGCGAGTACTGCTGAAACACCATGCCACGCTCGGCACCAGGTCCGCGCACCTCCGTCCCATCGACCAGAACGCTGCCGCCAGAGCGCTTGACGAATCCCGCCACGACATTCAGCAGTGTTGATTTTCCACAGCCGGAAGGGCCGAGGATGGATACGAACTCACCTGGTTTCACATCAATGCTGACATCACTGACAGCCTCGACCTTGTTTGCACCGAAACCGAAACGAACATCCAGATTCCTGATTTCCACATTGCCTTTATCTGCAGTCATGCCTTGTTCCCTCCGTTCTGGTTAGCCCAGGGCATGCCCAAACGTCCGATCCAGCGTATTACCGTACTGCAGGCCAGGCCCAGGAATCCGATGACGATCATGCCGATGACAATGTCCGAATACTGGATCAGGGAATAAGCCTCCCAGGTGAAATAGCCGATCCCGTACTGGCCGGAAATCATTTCCGCGGCGATTAATGAAACCCATGCCACGCCCATGCCCACTGATAAGCCATTGAAGATGTCCGGCAGCGCTGCTGGCAAAATGACTTGCCTCAGCAATGCAGGTTCTTTTGCGCCCAGACAACGTGCCGCACGAATCAATATCGGGTCGACGCTCGTCACGCCATGCACCGTACTCAGCAGAATCGGGAAAAATGACCCTATAAAGGTAATGAAGACGATACTGCTTTCGTTGGTCGGCCACAGCATGATGGCCATGGGCACCCAAGCAATGGCAGGAATTGGCCGCAGTATTTCGAGCATCGGAAACATGAGTTGCCGGGCCCGACGGTAACGGCCGATGATAAGCCCCAGGGTGATGCCTGAAACGATGGCAATACCGAATCCCATTAGAATTCTACGCAAACTGATCAGCATGTTTTCGTAGAAAGTGTCGGTCTTGCTCAACTGCACTATTTCATCCAGCACGTCCAGCGGTGCCGGAATGTTGGTAAAGCGGACATAGAAATCGAACCGGTATCTCACTGCCAGATACCAGAGCCCGATAAATATGGCGATGGACATCAGCGCAAGCACCGCGGAGCCAATATTGCGAGTGAACCAATCCGCCATGTTTCGCCAGACCATGCCTCCCGGTGAGGCATGGCTAGCCGGAACCTCCGGCGGTTTGACGATCGTGCCGCTCTGGTCATTCGCAGACTCAGTCGCACGCTCCGACGCGCTTGCCGCATCGTTCGGCTCTTCATGGAAATTGATCAGCTCTGCGGTTCGCATGATTACCTCCCTACGTAAGAAGCAGCGAGTACTTCGGTGTAATCCGCCAGCTTGCCGCCATGCTTGGCTGCGTATGCCTCAGCATCTTTTTTCAACATGAACGGCACAATGGAAGGATGTTTTGGCTGTTTGGTATTGAGCGCAAAGAATGCCTTGTCTGCGAACAATTTGATGCCATACGTGGTATCGAACAAATACGTCACATCGATTTTCTTGCCTTCGGACACGGCTTTCTTCACGGCTGCCAGCGTGCAATTCGGCGAGCTATAGGCGGTAATGGCGCCTTTTTCTATCCATACTTCGCCGCCTTCCCTGGGATTCTTGATCGGCTTTTTGCACAAAGGATCCATGCCGCCAATTTCATAGCCGGCAAAGCTCGCCTTCTGCTTGTCGTAATCAAGTCCTTTTTCCTTGAAAGCTTCGCGGATGTAGGTCTCGTTAGCCCATGTATCTGCGTCGAATTGCTTGACCTTGCCCAGACGCTGCAACACGCCTGTGTCGTACTTGATGGCTTTTATCCAATCAGGCTTGATCGTGGGATCCAGCGTATGGATACCGCTTGGCCCAATGAATATGTAAGCGACTTCCTTTTCGATCCCGGTCCATTCCTGAATTTTCTCTGCTGCCAATTCCGGATTTTTGCGTACCCATTCGTTCGCATCCAGCAGTGCCCTCAGATAGGCGACGACCACCTCCGGATATTTATCCGCAAAATCCTTGCGCACCACAATGCCATGCATGGTGGGCACTTTGGTCTCGACACCGTCGAAGATTTTGCGTGCAAAGCCGCGGTAGGGAAGTAGTTCTGCAAAGGGAACGAAATCTACGTGCGCATCGATCTTGCCTTCCTGCAGATTGGTCGTGCCAACCTCCGGGCTTTGATTCGACAAATTCCAGAAATCATCTTTCCAGCCCCTGTCTTCCATCGCCTTGAGCAGCATGCCATGGGCCGCTGAACCGAACGGGACGGACACGTTCTTGCCTTTCAGATCGGAGAGCTGATAGTAGGGTGAGTCCTTGCGCACTACGACGCCATTGCCCGAACCATCCTTGTTGTAAGCAATGATCGCGATCAACTCGCTCTTGGTGTCCCGTCCATTCTGGAAAGTGGCACCATTCACCAGCAATGGATAGTCGCCCATCATGCCGATCTGCAGCTTGTTTGCGATCATGCCGTTGGTGACCGGCGGACCGGACGTGAAATTCTGCCAATCGACCTTGAAATGGATATCTTTGTACTTGCCGGTTTTCGGCAGGTATTTTTGCAGCAGGCCCAGCTTCTCGATGACGATTCCGCCAGTAACTGTATTGGTCGTGGTGTTCTGGATTCCGATGCCGAGAGTCACGTCTTCGGCATGTGCCACCACCGTTAAAAATGTCGAGGATGCCAGCGCCGCGGAAGCGAACAATAATTTGAATAATGATGCTTTTCTTCCGGTTGTATTACTTGTTAGCCGCGTAATCACAATAAGTACCCCTTTTAAAATAAGTTACACATGTATTTAAATAGGCAACTTTCATACCCAATGAGTATTTTTTATAACAACCTGTTTTATTTAATCTTTATCCTCTTGCCACTGCGTTCCATGCCCCTCATGCGTGCAGCCTGTAACAACTTGCACTGCATTCATGCAGGCACACTTCAGCCTGTTTGCAGGTATTGAAATTTCTCCTGCACACCCATCCATTCGTCTGCATCTGCAGGCGCGTCCGTCCTGGCATTGATCACCGGCCACAGCTGGGACAATTCTTCGTTCAAAGCCACGTATTTTCCGTACTCTGGCGGCAAATCCTCCGCTGCGAAAATCGCACCGGCAGGACATTCGTCAACACACAGCGAACAGTCGATGCACACAGCCGGGTTGATCACCAGAAAATTGGGTCCTTCATGGAAACAATCCACCGGGCAAACTTCGACGCAATCGGTAAATTTGCAGCGGATGCAGGGTTCGGCAACGATATAGGTCATGGTATTTTCTCTTTCAGCAAGCTTGATCAGCGCGCTAGCGCCCGATCTGGGTCATGGCCAGCCTGGCCAGTTTGCGCACATCCGGATCAGGGTCTTCGAGCGCTCTTTCCAGTGCGGGCAGCGCCCTGGGGTCGCCAATCTCGCCAAGCGCGACTGCGGCTTCCTTGCGCAGGTTGCTCACTGGATGCAACAAAGCCTCGGAAAGCGCGGGCAGCGCCTCGCGACTCTTGAGCTTGCCGAGGCTGCGCGCAGCCTTGATCCTGACTTGCCAATAGCTGTCTTGCATCGCATCAATGAGCTGGGAAATTGCGCTGTCTGCGCGCAGTTTCCCCAGCGTCATGACGGCTTCCTCCCGCACCTGCCAGGAATCATCCAGCAGTGCATCGACCAGTGCAGGAAACACGGCGGGTAGCTCCGGCGCAAATCCGAGCGCACCCACTGCGATGCGCCTTACCTCCGCATCCGCATCCTGCGTGGCAACCCTGGACAACGACGCCAGTGCTTGTGGATCTTTCAGGTAACCCAGCACGCCGACGGCCGCTTGGCGCACTTCGGCGTCCGCATCGGCAATTGCTGCCAGGGCCGGTTCCAGACTGCCCGGCGCCCTGAGTTCCTTCAGCGCCCTGAAGATCGCCGCCTTGGCGTAACCGGTAGATGCATCCAGCGCGTTCAGCAGTACTCTGCCGAGACTTGGGTCTTTCAGTTCGCCAAGCGATAGCGCTGCATTTGCGCCAACTTGCGGGTCGCTGTCAGTCAGCACGCCGAGCAGCGCAGTAACAACTGCTTCGCTTTCGTATCCTTCCAGTGCCGCAGCCGCCTCGGCGCGAACATTGGCATCGACGTCATGCAACGCCTCGATTAATAGCGGCACGACCAGGTCTTCGTCTTCGCTATCCGCCAGGTCCATCAGTGCAATGCGCCTGATTTCCGGATCAGCGTCGGTCATGCGCAGTTTCAGTTGCGCGGATAGCCCATCTTGAGTGTTCAGTGCGGTCATGTTCAGGCTCCCGGCTTAACGCAACAGATAAGGAATATCGACATGCACGGCTCCGGTGGGACAGTCTTTCTCGCACGGCATGCAATACCAGCACTCGTCGAACTTCATGTAAGCCGTGCCTTTGGCAAGATCGATTGCCAATACATCGAGCGGGCATACGTCCACGCATACGGTGCAGCCCTTTCCGGCAATGCATTTTTCTTCATCTACCGTGACTGGCACGGTTACCCGGTTCATTGCGTAGGTCATGACATTTCTCCCGTTAGGCGGCTGCGGATTCTTTGACGATCCGCAGTTTTTGATAGGCGGTTTTTTCTTCCTCATCGAGTGGGACGATGTAGGGTTCGATCGGCCGCGTGAAGCAGGTCATGTCACCGTTGGCATCTTTCTTCACCTGCACATGCACGAACCAGTCGGCGTCGTTTCTGTCCGGGTAATCCACGCGATAGTGATACAGTCCCCACCGGCTTTCCTTGCGGAACAACGACGCTTGTGCGGCCATTTCAGCGCAATCCCGGATGGCATGTATCTCCAGCGCCCGCATCAACTCGTGCGGGTTGGCGGCACTCAATCGGGACAGATCCTCGTGAATTTCTGCGAAACGCTGCAGGCCGATTTCCATCTTGCGGGTGACTTTGGGCGGCTGCAGATAGTCGTTGACCATGCGGCGCAACTTGTACTCGACCTGACTGGGGGGAAGCCCGTCGACCACATCGAGTGGTGCCCAGACGCGTTTTCGCTCCTGCTCAACCTGATCGTTATCAACTGGAGGCAATGTGTGAGTAGCGCAGTATTCAGCCGCGCTTTCGCCCGCCAGCTTGCCGTAGACGAAAGCGCCCAGCATGTAGTTATGCGGTACGCAGGCCAGGTCGCCGGCCGCGTACAAACCCGGCACCGTGGTTTCTGCGCGCTCGTTCACCCACACCCCGGATCCGCTATGACCGCTGCACAACCCGATCTCGGAGATGTGCATTTCCACCATGCCCGTGCGGTAGTCGAGGCCGCGCCCTTCATGAAAGCGCCCGCGGCTGGGCCTTTCATTGGTATGAAGAATCTCTTCGATAGTGGAAATGGTTTCTTCGGCCAGATGATCCATCTTCAGGAACACCGGGCCATTGCCGCCTTCGAGTTCCTTGTAGAACTCCATCATCATCTGGCCGCTCCAGTAGTCGCACTCAATGAAACGGTCCCCGTTCGCGTTGGCGGTAAAGCCGCCAAACGGCCCCGTTACATAAGCACAGGAAGGGCCGTTGTAATCCTTGATCAAAGGATTGATCTGAAAACATTCGATGCCGGAAAGCTCGGCGCCTGCGTGATAAGCCAGGCTGTAACCATCGCCCGCATTCGTGGGATTTTCATAAGTGCCGAACAGATAGCCGGAAGAGGGCATGCCGAGGCGCCCCGCTGCGCCGGTGGCCAGAATGACGGTCTTCGAACGAATCACGTAGAAATCGGCAGTACGGCTGTCTACCGCCAGCGCGCCGGCAATCGCCCCATTCTCATCCAGCAGCAACCGCGTTGCCATGAGCCGATTGGTGATTTCCACACGCCGTTTTTTCAGCTGCCGGTACAACACTTTCTTCATGTTGTGTCCTTCCGGCATGGGGAGAACATAGGTGCCGATGTGATGGACTTTCTTGACCGCATAGTCGCCGGTCTCATCCTTTTCGAATTTCACGCCCCAGCTATCCAGTTCCTGAATCATCGCGAAACTGCTGGTGGCGTATTCCATCACGGTCTTTTGGTTGACGATGCCGTCGTTGGCCACCGTGATTTCCTTCACGTACTGCTCAGGGGTGGCATGCCCGGGAATGACTGCGTTGTTGAGTCCGTCCATTCCCATGGAGATGGCGCCGCTGCGTTTGACGTTGGCTTTTTCCATCACCAGCACGCGCAGCGCAGGATTCTTTTCCTTGGCTTTGGCGGCAGCCATCGGCCCGGCCGTCCCGCCGCCGATGACCAGCACATCCACTTCCATTTCGATGGTATTCATTGAATCTTCTCCTTGGTTCTAAATGAAACGACGTTAAATGCGGCCGCGTTCAACACGGAGCCGATATTGGAAGGCATCTCCACGGTAGTAGAGATATTCGAAGTCGAGCGGCTGATTGTCGGCGGTAAACGTCAGGCGCTCGATGCGCAGAACGGGTGCCCCTTCCTGCAGATGGATCAATCTGCCCAATGATTCGTCGGCCAGCATGGCTTCGATCTGCAGTTCTGCCTGACCCAGCGAATAGCCGTAGTCATTTTCCAGAATCAGAAAAATGTCGCGGTGCGCGAGGTCTTCCTTGATCAGGCGTTCGCCTATCGTTCTCGGCAAATAACTCACATCGAGTGAAATGGGCGCGCGGTTCAGGTAGCGTACGCGGCGGATCTCTGACACCATTTCGTTCTCATCCAGCTCCAGTTTTTTCGCAACCGGCTTGTCGGCTGGAACGATCTTGAAACTGACGACCTGGGAGAAGGTTTCGTAGCCCATTGACGCCATCGCCTCGCCAAACCCCTGCAACTTCCCGAGGTTCTGAAACGCCTTGGGTTGCGACACATACGTGCCCTTGCCGTGTATCTTGAAAATCAGCCCTTCCTTCTGCAGGTCGCCCAAAGCTTGCCTGACAGTAATTCGGCTTACCTCAAAAGAACGCGTCAGTTCGCTCTCAGAAGGCATCTGCTCGTGGGCCTTGTAAGTTCCATCGAGGATGCGGGTTCTCAGAATCTCCTTGATCTGCGTATACAGCGGCACAGGCGAGAGAGACAGTACAGTTTCTTTTTTCGGTTCCATTGATCGGCTAGCTCCAATGCACATGCTTACTTGTTATGACAAGATTGACAAAAGCAAGCCGCGTGCCAGCACAATAAACCCTCAATGAAATTAATTAACCAATTGATATATAAGGATATATAAAGGAGCTTAACGTGTCGCGAGGAGGATTTTGTTAGCACTGAAATCGTGCGTACCTGAATCGGAGCGCACTGAATATGAGCTGGGGAAGCGCTCATTTAAGCGCCGGTAATTTCCCGAAGATCGAGAAAATATCGCCATTCGAGCATCCCGTCACAGAGCCCAGGATGTGACGCCAAACGAGCTTTGCCGAACTGCCATTGCGCAATAGGAAACGCCTCTCCCGGCGGAAAGTGCTGTATTAGCTGAGACGGAACGGAGCATTGCATGGGCAGATTGCAACCACTTTTGTGGTGTCATCGGCGCTGCGTTTCGTTCACTCTTTTTTTGGGAATAGGGAACGAACAGAATCGAATTTGTGTGGATTTGTAGGAAATTAAGTGGGGGTGTGTGCTTGGTCAATACGCACAGATGTGTCGGATACCCGAGTGGATTGAGGAAGCCTCGGAAATAAAAAAGCCGGCTCAGATGAGTCGGCTTTGAATGCTGGTGGCCAGGGGCGGAATCGAACCGTCGACACGCGGATTTTCAATCCGCTGCTCTACCAACTGAGCTACCTGGCCGTGAAGCCCGCCATTAGACCCTGTGAGGGTCATTTCGTCAAGTTTTTTCAGGATCCCGGGGGGGTAAAAAAAGCCGCTGACCGGCGTCGGTCAGCGGTTGGCGTAGGGCGTTTAAACGCTACACTCAGTGGGCGTGGATGCCGGTGTTCTGGCGCACATAAATTTCATCCCACATTTCCGCCGCATGCGGGTCGCGATACAGCAGCGAGCCGAGAATCACCATCAGAAAACCCAGCGGGATGGAAATCAGCCCGGGGTTTTTGAGCAGAAAGAAGGGTTTGTCCAGACCGACGATACTGGTCTTCCCTTCGTTCTGTTTCAGATCGTCCTGGGCTTTTTTAATGGCTGCCTCCAGTTTGTCGATTTCGGCTCTGGTTTTGGCAATTTCCGTAGCGTCGGTCATGCTGGCCAACTGGGTGTTGAGCATAGCCAGTTTCTCCACGGCACCCGGCGTGGCGGGCTTGGCCAGGGTCGCAGGTTTGGCCGGCTCGGCTTTTTTACACACGGCAAACAGCTCACACACAAAGCCTTCGCCAGGCTGGGCTGCCACGGCAGGTTTGGCTTCTGTAGCGGGCTCGCCCTGCAGCACCTTGTTGGCAGCTTTCACCACGTCCTTGGGGTAGGTCATGTTGGGCGAAACCATGACCAGGGATATGGCGGAAATCGCACCCACCAGCATACCCAGTACGACGCCGCCCGTATTGCAGCGCTTCCAGTGCAAAGTCAGGAGCACGGCTGGCAGGTTGCTCGAGGCGGCCACGGCAAAGGCCATGCCCACCAGATGGGCCACGTTCTGGCCCTTGGCTGCGATGCCGATGACAATGGCGATGACGCCCACGATCACCGAGGATATGCGCGCTGCTTTTACCTGCTCGTCAGGCGTCGCATGATCGCCGCGGATGACGCCCACATAAATGTCGTGGGCCATCGCAGAAGCGGAGGCCAATACCAGGCCTGCCACCACGGCGACAATGGTGGCGAAAGCGACGGCCGCCACAAAAGCAAGGAAGAAATTGCCGAGCATGGAATCTGCCCCACCACCCAGGTACTGGGCCAGAATGGGTGCTGCCATGTTGCCGCCCTTGTCCAGTCCGGCGATGTTGGCGGGGCCCACGTTGATGGCGGCACCCAGGCCGAGGAACAAGGTCAGCAGGTAGAAGCCGCCGATGATGATCATCGCCCACATCACGGATTTACGCGCTTCCTTGGCATTCGGCACGGTGAAGAAGCGCATCAGGATATGCGGCAGACCGGCGGTACCCAGTACCAGTGCCAGACCCAGGGATATCTGGTCGATCGGACTCTTCAGGAACAGGCCCGGCTCCAGAAAACGCTGTCCTAGTTCCTCGGGGGTCATGTTGGTTGCGGCAGAGCCGAGCAGCTTGGCGACCTGTTTCTGTACCCCCTCATAATGAACCACGCCGTTCAGGAAGCCGGGCAGGCTGAAGCCATACGGCGTCCACACCAGCACCACCAGAACGACGGAGGCAACTACCAGCAATCCCGCCTTGACGATCTGTACCCAGGTGGTGGCGACCATGCCGCCAAATACCACATAGGCCAGCATCAGCAAGCCCACTACGATGACCGATACCTCGTAATCGATGCCAATCAGGGTTTTTACCAGGATTCCGCCGCCTACCATCTGGGCAGTCAGATAGAAGATGGACACGGTGATGGTGGTAATCGCAGCGATGGTCTTGGACTTTTTTGGATCATTGCGGAACGCCAGGATATCGCCCAGAGTGTATTTGCCGATATTGCGACACGGCTCGGCAATCACCAGCAATACGGTGATGTAGGCCATCAGAAAACCCACCGAGTACATGAAGCCATCGTAACCGTAGAGGGAGATCAGACCGGCGATGCCCAGAAAAGAGGCGGCGGACAGGTAGTCACCGGCAATCGCCCAGCCGTTCTGAAAACCGGAAATAGAGCGGTTGGCGGCATAAAATTCAACCGTGGTATGGGTGCGTTTGGCCGCCCAGTAAGTAATGGCCATGGTCAGCGCGATGATGCCGCCGAAGACCGCGAAGGTGATCCATTTATATTGCGCGCTGACCGCCCCTTCACTAGCGAGGGCGGCATTGCTGAATATGCTGAGCAGGATGAGCCCCAGCCACTGTGGCATATTGTTCAGAATTCGCATGGTGTCAGGCTCCCAGGTTGTGCGCGTCGTTGACGATATCTAGCGTCATGGCATCGAATTCGGTGTTGGCTTTGCGCAAATAGATATACGCAACCAGCCATGCCACCACAAATTCGGACAACGCGAACAGGAGGCCGATATTGACTGGCCCCCATACCCTGATTTTGAATATTTCCTGAAAATACGCTGCGCCGATCGGCAGCAGAAAGTAATAGACCATCGAAAAAATCATCAAACCCCACAGAAACCGGCTTTTTTTGCGGTGCAAAGCCTGAAAGCGGGGATCAGCATCAATCGCCCGCCAGTTCATTTTAGTAGTGGTCATACTGCCTCCTACGGCGGTTGGGCACTGGCTGCCGTTGAACCGGCGCCATTATTATTGGTGGAACGCCCGGTGCAGAAGAGTCGGGCGCAACGTGATGCTACTACCGCAGCGTCGGTTTCTGCAAACACAATAAAAAACCCCGCCGTAGCGGGGTTTTTCAGGGCTGCCGAGAGGCAGGGTTACATCATGCCGCCCATGCCACCCATACCGCCCATGTCGCCCATGCCACCGCCACCAGCGGCGGATTTGTCTTCCGGCAGTTCGGCCACCATGGCATCGGTGGTCAGCATCAGGCTGGCCACGGAAGCGGCGTTTTGCAGCGCGGTGCGGGTCACCTTGGTAGGATCGAGCACGCCCATTTCCACCATGTCGCCGTACTCGCTGGTCGCAGCGTTGTAGCCATAGTTGCCCTTGCCTTCCAGTACCTTGTTGACGACCACCGAGGCCTCATCGCCGCAGTTGATGACGATCTGGCGCAGGGGTTCCTCGATGGCACGCAGCACGATCTTGATACCGGCATCCTGGTCGTGATTGTCGCCTTTCAGCTTGCTCATACCGACCTTGGCGCGCAGCAATGCCACGCCGCCGCCGGCGACGATGCCTTCTTCCACCGCAGCACGGGTAGCGTGCAGCGCGTCTTCCACGCGGGCTTTCTTCTCTTTCATTTCGACTTCGGTAGCAGCGCCGACCTTGATCACGGCAACACCGCCAGCCAGCTTGGCCTTGCGTTCCTGCAGCTTCTCTTTGTCGTAATCGCTGGTGGCTTCCTCTGCCTGGCGGTTGATCTGGCCGATACGCCCCTTGATGGCGTCTTCCTTGCCTGCGCCGTCGATGATGATGGTGTTGTCTTTACCCACCTCGATGCGTTTGGCTTGGCCCAGTTCGGCCAGCGTGATTTTGTCCAGCGTCAGGCCGACTTCTTCAGCGATCACGGTGCCGCCGGTAAGGATGGCGATGTCTTCCAGCATGGCCTTGCGACGGTCGCCGAAGCCAGGCGCTTTCACGGCGCAGGTCTTGAGGATGCCGCGGATATTGTTCACCACCAGCGTCGCCAGCGCTTCGCCGTCGACATCTTCAGCGATGATCAGCAACGGGCGGCCAGCCTTGGCGACTTGCTCGAGCGCGGGCAACAGGTCGCGGATGTTGGAGATTTTCTTGTCGTGCAGCAGCACGAAAGGATTGTCCAGCAGGGAAATCTGCTTGTCGGCGTTGTTGATGAAGTAAGGCGACAGGTAGCCGCGGTCGAACTGCATGCCTTCTACCACGTCCAGCTCGTTTTGCAGACCGGAACCGTCTTCCACGGTAATCACGCCTTCCTTGCCGACCTTGTCCATGGCCTCAGCGATGATGTCGCCGATGGAGCTGTCGGAGTTGGCGGAGATGGAACCCACTTGAGCGATTTCCTTGCCGGTGGTGCACGGCTTGGAGATTTTTTGCAGTTCAGCGATGATGGCAGTGACAGCTTTGTCCATACCGCGCTTCAGGTCCATCGGATTCATCCCGGCGGCAACAAACTTCATGCCTTCCTTGAGCATGGCTTGTGCCAGCACGGTAGCAGTGGTGGTACCGTCACCGGCCACGTCGGAGGTCTTGGAAGAGACTTCCTTCACCATTTGCGCGCCCATGTTTTCGAACTTGTCCTTCAGTTCGATTTCCTTGGCCACGGAAACGCCGTCCTTGGTGATGGTGGGGGCGCCGAAAGCGCGATCCAGCACCACGTTGCGGCCTTTGGGGCCGAGGGTAACTTTAACGGCGTCGGCCAGAATGTTCACGCCGACCATCATTTTTTGGCGCGCAATGTCACCGAATTTTACGTCTTTTGCAGGCATTTTTAGCTCCTAAAACTGTGAATCAATTGGTTTGCTTTGGCAGGCCGAATTACTCGACAATGCCCATGATGTCTTCTTCGCGCATCACCAGCACTTCATCGCCGTCCAGCTTGACGGCCTGGCCGGCGTATTTGCCGAACAGCACGCGGTCACCGACTTTCACATCCAGCGCGCGCACTTTGCCGTCGTCGCTGACTTTGCCCTTGCCCACGGCAAGCACTTCGCCCTGGTCGGGTTTTTCGGTGGCGCTATCGGGAATCACGATACCGGAAGCGGTCTTGCGTTCTTCTTCCATGCGTTTGACAATCACGCGGTCGTGCAGCGGACGAATTTTCATTGCTCTATCTCCTGGAAAAAATCGCTGAATCAAAGCTTGCTTCAAACGCTGAGGCAAGCCAAAAATGGATTCAGCCGAGACTGCTGTTAGCACTCTTGGCTGAGGAGTGCTAATAATAGGGGCGCAGGCCGCTAATTTCAAGGTTTACATGAAAAATTCATATTGGTTGTAAGGAAGCGTTTAAAACCGGAAGAACGGCGAAAGCGGAACGGAAGTCACTAGCGGTAGGGGGATTTTCACTTTCATCGCTGACGGCGGACACACTTTGGTGTCCCCGCCAGCCAGTTGACCAAGGGCTGTAAAGGCAGCAGCGCCATCAAAATGATGGCCAGGCGGCAAGCGCCTATAACCGACCTTTCTATGAGCCACAGCCCAGCCAAGACCGCGCCGAACACTAGATCGGGCAGGAAGACGGCAACGAGAAGGATTAGCAACAACAATTCCATGAAGGCAGTATAGAAGCCACTTAACGCCCTGTGCCAAATAGCACGCAAATAACAAAGGCCGAGAGATACTCGGCCTTTGTTTTACTGCTACCGCCTGCGCGGCTCTGTGGCCGTGGTTTGCGGTTTCCCCATGTGTGCCATATTGCGGGCGCATCCAAGGTTATGGCGCACTTCTCGCCTCGATTGCATAGCCCAGAACGGACCCCCGTCCGATTAAATTCGAATCATTAGCATCGCGTTAACAATCAATGCCGCTTTGCCTGGCTGGCGTTGTGGCCGTTGACCACGGTGGCGACCTGTTTGCCGTCGATGTGGATATTGATGGTTTGCTTAGCATGCGCAATACCATCAAGCACCTGCTTGAGCTGCTGAAAATCATAGCCTTTGGTAGCATTCACCAGCGAATCCCCACCATAGCCGCGCAGCTGCTTGTCGATCTCGGCTCGCTTCGCTTTGCGCGCCTCGTCATCTATATGCTGCTGCTCCTGGAGCTTGGACAAGCGCTGGTATGCCTCATGTGCCTGATAGGCGGAATAGGCGACCGTCGCTGCAACTGCGACCGGCACGCCGGCTTCCAACAACGGCAGCGCCTTAGCCACCTTGGTTGCTGTGCCGCTGCCGCCAGGCGCGCCTGGAATCGCAGGTACGCCGGCGGGCTTCGGCCCAGAAAAGAGCCGCCCTATGCCAGCAGCCGCGGTTAATGCGCCAACTGCAATAGTTGCGGCATACAGCGCAGCAGTGAATCCAGGGAAGGCTTCAGCGCCTTTGTTTACGCCATCCAGCAAAAACCCAAGCGGCTTATCAAGGGCTCCCAATGTATCCATCGCCGCCAAAGCTTTCTTATTGCCTACCTGCTCCGCTTTGTAATCCAGGGTGTCGGCAACAGTGCCAAAACTGGTTTCCCCTTCCTTTCCATTTTCAGCCGTTACCGTTTTTTTGATCTGTCCATACTTCTCTTTTTGCTGAATCATGGCGATCAAGGCCATAAGCGCTTGGCGATCCTGCACGGTGTTGCCAATACCTTTTGCCATCATGAGATCGGCCATCGCACCATAAGTATCGCCTTGCTCTGTCCCCGTCTGCTTTTCGGATTTAGCACGAAGCTCCAGGTATTTTTTGTCTTTTTCACCAACGGTACTGACTAACGCGACAAATGCGTCGAGTGGATTCATTCCTTTCGCACGTGCAGCAGCCAAGCTGCCGGATAGATCAATCCCGAGTTTTTTAAAATCTTTCGAAGTATCTTGGGAGTTGATCTTGGCCAGCAGATTAACCAAATTATTGCCCGCCTCATCAGCACTACCCGCAGTGATGCGCGATACTTGATTGGCAGAAACAAGCGCTTCAAATCCCTTCATCCCCTTCATGCCCTGACCGCCAGCCAATGCCATCTCTTGAGGCAGCCACTTGGCCATGTCATTTAGTTCGAATCCGCCCTCCTGCCCGCCCTTGATTGCCTTTGATAACATCGCTGGAATTTGCGCATCTGTAATTCCCATGCTCTGCTTGGCAGCAATCACGATCTTGGCAAGGTCCTGGGGATCGGCCCCTGTTCCAGTAGCGTATTTTTGCAGCGTTGGCAGCAGGCTAAGCGAGCTGTTAATGCCAGCCTGGCCCTGACCCATCGCGCCCGAACCGATCAATTCATTCAGTGTTTCCGCCGCCTGTTCCGGCGTCCCGCCACCTTGCTTCACAGCACTGCGAATGGCCGCATCCATTTTGGATTTACCGGCAATCCTGCCAGCCACATCACGGTCGGAATAAGCAGTATTGGCCATAATCGCCAGGCGGCGGTCATAAGCCATCGGACGTTCAGCGGCGCTTTTCAGTACATAGCCGCCTGCGAAGGCCGCAGCACCAGCCTGCCCCACTTTTTGTAACACCGAAATAGATGCCTTGGCAGCGCCTTGCATGGAACGCAAAGCCCCTGTCATACGCTCGATCGCGGTGGGTTTGATCCGCCTCGTGGCATTAGCAATCCTATCCATGGATTTCGCCACGTTGCTGGATTCCTGCTGCACGGATTTCATGGCGGACTTCAAGCCCACGCTCATCTGGTCATTGAGCTTGAGCAATAGCTGCAATTCCAGGTTATTTGACACGCTTTTTCCGCCTTGTACTGGTGTAGGTTTTAGTATTTCCGTCTGATGACGGATTGCTGCGCGGGCCCGACAGCACGTCTATGATCGCTGCCGCGTGAGCTTCGGTTAACAGGTGTGGATCGGGATATCCATGATGACGCAGCACCATCTCTAACTCGGTGTAAGGCTTGAGCTTTGACTCAAGCCTTTCTGCTTTTTTCCAACCTCATCCTGCGCGGCGAAGATCGGTTCGATGTCATCTTCCGGCAACGCCAGCAACAACTCGCCTGTAATCTCTTGCTTTTCCAGCGTACCGAGCGATTCAATCTGTGCGGCTGCCTTGAACATACGCAAGCGCAAATTGGACGATTCAGGGCCTGCGGTTTCGATAGCTTCAATAGCGTCGGCAATCGTTGGGGCGCGCATCACAAAATCCCGATGCGTAACGCCGTCGCGCTCTACTCCAAAATTCAGCGAACCATTGACCGTAATCATTCAATCACCTCGCGTAGCCCAGCCGGGCGTATCGTAAATTTCTTCATAGTTAAAGCCTCGCTTACCTTGTTGATGATTTCACAGTGAGTGGCCTTGGAATGCTCCACAGACGCCGCAAGACGATCAGCCAAGCTGGGCCCATCGCCATATAGAAACTTTGATAACGTGGGGTTCCCAAGCTCGGACAGCCGCTTTCCGAGTTGACCAACCGCCGCAAGTTCCTGGTGCAGCTTAGGGGTGCTGTTCATGCGACGGCACCAACCGCTTCACTGAAGCTGCACCCAGCCACGGTTTGATATAGGTGGATGCGTCGGAGATGTCCCAAAGCGCTTTGGCAGGCTTTCCATTCATCCTGCTGCACCTGGTCAGCCAGCCCATTCAGCCCGGCGAGAGATTCAGAGAAACTGGCGTCCCCTTTCGTGTATTCGGCCATTTGATCAGGGTTCCGCTTGAGGTAATCGAATATGTGTCCCATCGCCTCTTTCACTGGCAATTTCTCATGAGCCGCATACTCGTAAACCCACTCCGCTAACTCCAGTTCTTCCGGCGTGAGCACAACGCCATCGGGCAGCTTCACGGTGCTCATGTTCCTGGCGCGGCCGAAGGCCCTTCCAATGGCTCTGTCACGTTCCCATGTCGCGTCGATTTCGCTTGGCGAACGGCGCTGTATGGGGGCCAGCTTGTCAGCCAGGGCACCGAGTTTGTCTACATGCTGGCCTGCCGTGAGTTTCTTCTGCTGGATCGGTTGGGCAAAGGTCAAGGCCATGATTTATCCCCTTAAATCAGCGTTACGCCGATTGCCCGCAACTCTTCCAGCAAGTCATCGGCGGCTTGGTTGGTCGCGCCGCTGACGTATGCCAGGGAGTCGCTAAAAATGGAATCCGGCCAGTTCGGATTGAATTGCCCTTCACAAGCGGGAAGCTGAAACACAGGCAGGTTGATTGGCACGCCGCCACTGATGATCCCTGCCGGTTTCAAGCCCTTGCTCTTGAGCAGTCCATCCAGCGCGGTCAGGCGCAGATAAGCCGCTTTTACCGCAAGCGCTGCCTTAACGTATTCATGGCAAGTGGTTTCAGCCTGGTTCATCACCACGGCGCGAAGTAGGCTCATATCCCTGCCATGCAGGGCGTGCAGTTTCCCCTGGGCTTCCGCCAGTTTGCGCTGGAGGCCGGCAATCGCTTGCGACGCTTCATTGGCAATGCGCTTTGCCGTTGCCAAAGCTTCCTGGTGAGCCTTTTTCTCGGCCTCGCTCTTCGTATCGAAAGCCTGTACCTCGCCGTGGGTTGCCTGGCCGACAGCTACGCCGGCCAACAGGTCTTCACGGGTGCGGGATAGATGTTCGATGCTCGGCACTGCAGCCGCCGCTGCGCTGGCTTCTCGCTGCTTGGTGGCGATCAAGTCTTCAAGATTGATGATGGTGTTGCCCAGGCATTCGATATCTGCCTGGTGAGCCAGCAACAGGGAAAGCTCGGACTGCTTGCTGGTGGCTTTCTGGCCAAGATTCCCGGCCGTTTTCGGTGTCATGTTCATGGGGATTCTCATTTTGGTGGTTGATTTAAAATATTTCGGATGTTTCTTTCAGTCATCCGATACTTGAGGGCAAGTTTGCGTTGCGACACGCCCAGTGCGCGATCAGCAAAAATCAGCGCGTTACGCTGCCCAATAAGCAGCTTGACGGCACGGGGAATTTCCACTGACAAACCGCTAAATTCCCCCGCCAATTTTTGCGCGATTTCCTCCCCCAGCAATTCGCACAGGGGGTGTTCAGGCTTGACCGTGACTGGTAAGTACAGGCGTGTTCCGCCGTATTGCGCAACCAGCTTGGCGGTGGCTGCTTCGCCGATCAGCTGACAGATGTCCTGAAAGACCCCAATGTAATTAGCCGCCCGAGCTCGGGGTAAAACAAAACTTCGCATGCCGTTCCCATCGCTTCGATTCATGGCGGTATTGTTTCCGCATGATGGCGCTAGGTTAAGGCGGAAGTCCTGCCGGGAAGGATTGGGGGAGGATTTGGAAGAGAATAGGGACTGGCGCGCCGTGTTTCTGTCTACCACCTACCCTTCCCGGAGGCAGAACCATCAACGGCGCGCCTTCTAAAAGGCTGGTTTGGCGGGGCTACTCTTCCTCTATGGCGTCCGTCAATTCCTCGCTTAAAATCTCCAGTAAGTCGGCCAGGTCGCCGCGCTTCCCGATCAAACACTCTTCTGGGGCATTTTCAGAGAAAGACAAGGCAGACAAGGCGCGCATGGCATTACGCACGCGAGCGATGCGGGCAGCGCGGTCATATTGGTTAATCTGTTGTGCACTCATGCTGCCCCCTTATCGCTTGCCATTTTCAGGGCGTGTCCAAGATGGCCGGTCACGATTGACAGCAAAGCATATAAATCATCCCGATTAACCATGTCCATACCCGACTCATTAGGTGGCACGAACGCGGTCGGGACAAGCAGGCCCTTGATGGCGTTCATCGCACGGTGAGTTTCATGGGCTGCCCCAATGGCCTCAACATAGCGTTCCTGATAGCTTTCCTGCATTTTGCGGCGTTCCTGCCACTCCTGGTCAGCTTCTGAACTCATCTCGATCAGTGTCTCAAGAAGATCTTGTCGTGCCGCTGCGCGGCCGTCTGGCATTGCGCTGGGCTGGGTTGTTTTGGCTGGCTGCTTGAATTCCAGCACGTCAGCCAACCCGGCGTGGTCGTCGCGGCTGCACTTGTCACCGTGGGCGGGAGCAGCATCTGCAATACATTCCGGGGATTGGCTGGTGGGGTTGGTGGTGTCTGTTTCAGGTGCGGAGGTGGTACGGTCAGTCATGGATATTTCCCTGGTAAGTGTTTGTGTTTTCCGCTCCCCGTTGTAAAACGGGCGGGCAGAACCGTGTAAGTTGATAGGCCGGATACAGACCTTTCTCGGGTGTTGCGTTAAAAACGCCAGAAAAGCCCCTTAAAGCGTTTTTTGATGCACCGGGCTACCTTCGTATCAATTTTCTTTTTAAAACGCACATACGCCGATTTAACGGTGTACATGCGCCGATCTTGATAGGCTGGCTTGCCGCCTTTTACTTTTTTCGCTCAATCCAGATACCCAATGCGGCAATGACACGTTGCACGCCATACCTATCGAGAAAGCGGGGGTGCTCTACCTTGCCGCGCGGTTTCACCCAAGCGATGAACCGGCGGTCTTCCAGGCCATCGTATCCAACCTGCTTTGCCCGGTCTTCGAGTAAGCGCCATTGGGCAGGGGTGGGGCGGGTTGGCGCTGTACCGCCCGCACCCTTGGGCTTGCGTTCGGACTTGGTGGAAGTGAACCCCAAGCGTTTGAATTCAGCCATGACGGAATCGAATCCTTCAAGCGTCAAATCACTGGAACTTTTCACGCCGCCATGCCGCAGCAACAGGGCACGGTAGTCTTCATCAACCATGCCAAGGGCGCGCTTGGCCGTGTGGATCAGGGCCAGCTTGGTGCCGAAAATCTGGCCACGTTTGAATTTCGCTCTGGAGCTGGGCGCTGTCATTCCGATCCCCCCCAGCATCCGGCATTTGCCGCCCCGAGTTTGAGCAGCCGCACATCTAGTTTTTTCGCCCCTGCGGCAAGGGCAAGCTTCCGTGTCTCACGCACGGTTTCAGCAAGGTAGCGTAGGCCCCCATCCTGCGTTCCGATCGCCATGCAGAATTGTCGCTCTTGCCTCCCTGTCACGCCCCATGCCTCCAGCAAGGGGTCAATGTCTTCTTCGCCTGGAATTTCGATGAAAACGTGCGCGCCTGCAACGCGAGAGGTGATTTGTGCCATCTTGGAATTTATCAACGTCTTGTATCCTTGGACATTGCCAAGAAAAACCAGAGCGATGCCGTGCTTATCGGGAAAAATCAGAAGCTGTTCCATAATGGACAATGGAATCAGTTGCGCATGGTCGAATATAAACACGCTGCCTTCTGGAAAGGTTCGAATGATGTATTCACGCATCTTTTCACCAGCACCTGGGTGTCCGCCATAGCCGGTTTTCGCTTCCGCTATGGCCTTAAGCAAAGGAACATATTTGCGGCGCTCCCCGTCCACTTGCACATGGATAACGTTTCTATCCATGCGCGCCATCCATTCTGCCGTCTCGGATTTGCCGGCACCGGAAGCGCCGTAAATCAGGGCAACACCCCTGCGCTCTTCCCTGCCACGGGGTGCCCGCGCCTGTTCAATGGCTTTCACAATGCGTGCAGAAGTGGGGGTCATGACGAAGTCCCCTTCACGCTCCGTGATTTCATCATCTATACCCGTGAGCCAGTCCGAAAGCGCCATCGTGACCTCGCTTTCCCGCTGGCCATTGATCCATCCTTCCAACGCGTTCACCTCCAGCGCAGCTTCATTGGCCATCCTTAGGGGTTTTATTCCTGCCTCCCGCATGGCGGCAAGTCTGGCGGCGATAGCATCTTCGCGCATCGGCGGCTTGTGGGGTTTTTCAATGCCCCGTGTTTCTCCTGCCGCCCGATCAAGATATTCCGTTGGCAGTTCTTCTTCCGGCGTTCTCGCTGTGTTCGTATCCATATACAATGACACCCCTGTTGTAGTGTTGTGGTGCCTGCCAAGTTGCAGCTTGTCAGGCGGGTTATTTGGAAATGCCGCCGCGCGCACGTTGTCTCACGCGCTCGGCGGATTCCATTGATTCCTTCTCGCGCATCTGTTTTGCCTCCTTTCTGATTGCATCGTTTTCCAAATCCTCGGCTGTCTTGCGCGCTTGCAATGGATCGGCCCGTCCTTTCACTATCTCCAGCACTTGCGCCGTAGGCAAAATCTCCCCGGTTTCCTTGTCCACCATCTCCGGCAACACCTCGGCGGCCAGCGCGTTCAAATAGTCCCGGCTGTCGCTATTGGATAGGTCTTGCAGCGCCTTGGCTTGCTGTTTCACGGCCTTGGTGTAGGCGGCTCTCTTCTTCATGATTGCCTTGCCTGCCGCCTTGTCATTGAAAGCCGTTAACTCTGTCCTAGCGGCTTCGCATAAGCGGTTTTCCTTGCGGTAAACATAGACTGGATCACTCAGATTATGTTGGTTGAATCGGGCGTAATATCCCTTTCCCGGTGCAAGTTTCGCTGTGCCTTCGCTCCAGTAACTTGCCCCCATAATGGTGAACGTTCCGTTTTTGCGAATGGTGATGGCCACGGCGGAATAGGCGCATAGCCTTAACTGGGCTTCTGTGATTTTTCGGAATGCCACGCCGGGTTTGTTCAGTTGTTCGGTGTAAACCTGAAGTGGGCTTTTCCCGTCCATGCCATGCCCGCTGTGTGGTGTGCGATGGTAGGCCGCGTTTTCTTCATCAATCACTTGCTCAACCCGCTCTACCGGAATCGGCTTGTCCGCATCAAACTCTTCCGGTTTGTTCCCGGTAGAGTCACCGCAATAAGCGCCACGAAAATCTGGTTGGGTTTCTATCATCTGGGCAAGCGTGCGGAAAAGCCGTTCCACTGGCTTGGCTTGCCCGTGGGCAACGCTTGCCCAATCTACTTCAATTCCCAGCAGGGGAAAGGTGCCGATAATTTCATCATCCAGCACCTTGCCACGTCGCCGCCAAGGTGCGCCGCCCGTGTGTTCTTTTGCAGCGGTTTCCATGCCATTGTCTGACTGTATTTTGCGCGGTATAAGCCGCCCGGTAGTTTTGAGGGCATTCAGAAAAGCGCCCCGCACTAGGTCAGCGTCCAAACTAGATCCCAGGGCGTAGCCCAGCAACATCCGGCTGCGCACCTCCTGAAAGGCATATACCCATAAGCGAAACTTCCGGCCTGCAGGGCCATATTTGCCCTTGGTGTCGATCACCATCAAATCCATGCGCCGCCCATCCATGGACCAGGTGGTATGCAATGGAAAGTTGTAATCCCGTATTGCTGTTGGCGATTTGACCTTGAGGGCGGTTTCGCCTTCCTTAAGCAGCGTCAAAACGTCATGGGGTATTTTTTTATAATCGTTCTTGGCCGTGTCGTAGCTGGGTATTACGCCCCAGCCTTCTTTGTCAGCCTGCCGCTTGGTACGGCTCCAAGCGGTTTTAATCTTGCAGCCCGGTGTCAGAGCGTTGCGGATAAAGAATTGCCATGCCCCTTCATGCCACGCCGCTCGCCGGACATTTTCTCCCGCCCATTGCCCCACCAGCAGCGCAGGCCAGTGCTGCGGATCGTAGCCCTTGATGCGCGCGATCTTGTCGTATAGGGTGGATTTGGAAAGGCCGAATTCCTGCTTTATCTCGACCAGCGCCGCCTGGTAATGGATGCCTTGGGCTTTCATGATCTGCCATGCATGGCACGCTTCGGCGTCCTTGTAGGCTTGCTGTTTGAGCTTGGCGGTGGCGTTCTCGAAGAACTTCCACAAGGCTTCGGCCTCTTCCTCGGGTAGCTCGCGGCGGTCTTCTTCCCGCCAGCCGCCCGGAGCTACGCTCATGTTTTGCGCCCAATACTTGGCTTGCGCCAAGGGGGGCAGGCTGGATAGTGGAATGTGCCACGCACCGGAGGCGTCTTTGTGGGCGGCGATAAATTTCCCTGTATCACACTGATGGCGCAAGGTACGTTCAGGCATACAGAGCAGCCCTGCCGCTTCTTCGATGGTGAATTTTGGGTCTGTACCTACACGATGGCAGGCCGTCATGACGTGATCCCTCTCCGGCCACATCCACGCCGCACACGGGCCAGACGTATCAGAGCACCCCGAACGCTTTGCCATGTTGGCTCTGCCCCATTAGCTTGGCGCGCACGGGCGGCGATATTATCGGCATCGGGTTCACCCACCAATCCATAGCAATCGTCTGGCAGGGTAAATGCTTGGCCCCGGTTTGATCCCGGGATACGGTAGCCCATTAAAATACTCATACCGTCGTCATCATCACTTGATTATTTCGCCGTCTTTGATGCCGAGCGTAACTGCTATTTTGTGGGACTCGCCCCAGCAGCCTTTTGCTTTTCCACTCAGTACCGCTCTGACGTGATCTACGGCGAATTTATTCTTGCGTGCCCAATGCGTTACTGTTTCGCCTCGACGATTGAATTCTTCCTTAACTTGCCCTGGAGTTTTCATTTGCGTACCATCCATTTATAGAAACTGGGATATTATGGTATTCAATTGGATTATCTGTCAACAAAAGTATTCAAATGAGTGATATTGGGGACAGGATTAAATCAGAGCGTGAGCGACTCGGTCTTAGCCAAGAAGCGTTTGGCGCAATCGGAGGGGTAAAGAAGCTGGCTCAACTGAATTACGAGAAGGGGAAACGCTCACCCACAGGGGAGTATTTTGAATGCTTACGTCAGAGCAAAGATATTGACGTTAATTACATTGTAACCGGCATGAAGACAGGTCCTGAGTGGGATGACGCCCTTGCGCATAGATACGTTTTGGTGAACATGGCCACAGCAATTGGCATCAACTACAGCGACTTGGGTAGGGTATGTGATTTGGCGTTGCTTCAGGAAAAGCAAGCTCGGTTAAATGAAGAATTTGATCCAAGCGAAGTGGTGAAAATGGTTCACGATTTAGTCAATTCAAGTGCCAAGATGGCTGGTATTGATGCCGAACTACTTGCTCTCATACTAGAAAAGGTAGAGGCTGCCGTTGACAAATTTAACAGCAAGATACCCGCGAAAAAGAAGGCTCGCGCTGTGGCTATGTTCTATCGCACCTTCATGTCCAGCGGCAAGGTGGATCAAAAAACGATCGAAGAAACCATTGCGCTGGCCAGTTCATAACCAAGATTTCGATTTTGTTGCCGCAAGGTGGCGCGTAAAAACATTCTGTTCATGAATCACCAGAACCAATGACAGCAAGGCTTTCAGGTGTGCGGCAACGCAAATAATAGTTTACTAATGTATTGCCGTGTTCAATGTCGCTTTTTCGGCAACGCTATCAGCAAAAAATATTCCCTAAGAAGTTTTCACCAGGCATCTGAGTTTATAATTTCCCGCTGGGCGCGATTTTTGCGCGCTATTTGGTACTGCGTGGCGGGGTAGCGTTAAACCACGGTACGACGCGGCTTTCCGCCACGCAAAAAGAAACGCGATGCACAGTTCCGAACCCCAACCCGCCGCCGCGCTCCTATTTTGAACCGCCTCTTCAGTCCTACCCGATGGCTGAGCATTTCTATACTGAAATTCCGCCGTTATCTCCCATTCCGTGCGTGTAAAATGTCATTTTCAATCATTTTTCTGAAGCCGTATTTTATGCTGTGATCCCGCTTGAACCCGCATAAACCCGGCTTATCCCACTTATTTGTTTGCTTCCCCGGAATTCCCTTTATGACATCTCCCCCTCATTGGTTGACGCGTAGCCGGGAGGCGGTCTGGCACCCCTGCACGCAGATGAAACAGCTGGAAGACTACCCGCCGGTGCCGATTGCGCGAGGCGCAGGCGTGTGGCTGTATGACTTCGACGGACGGCGTTATCTGGATGCGGTGTCGAGCTGGTGGGTCAACCTGTTCGGGCACTGCAATCCGCGCATCAATGCCGCGCTGCGCGAGCAACTGGAACAGGTCGAGCATGTCATGCTGGCGGGTTTTACGCACGCGCCGGTGATTGAGCTATCGGAGCGGCTGGCGCGCCTGACCGGACTGGGCCACGCGTTTTACGGCTCGGATGGTGCATCGGCGGTGGAAATCGCGCTCAAAATGAGCTTTCATTACTGGCGCAACAGCGGCCAGCCGGGCAAGACTGAATTCGTCAGCCTGCAAAACAGCTACCACGGCGAAACCCTGGGCGCATTATCGGTCACCGACGTCGCGCTGTTCAAGGATACCTACGCGCCGCTGTTGCGCCAGAGCGTACAGGTTCCCAGCCCGGACTGGCGGTTGGCCGAGCCGGGGGAATCGCCCGAGCAATATGCCCTGCGTGCTGCCGAATCACTGGAAAACCACCTCGCCAAACACCATGCGACGACTGCCGCACTGATCGTGGAGCCGTTGGTGCAGGGCGCGGCGGGCATGGGCATATACCATCCGCTGTACCTCAAACGGGCGCGCGAGATTTGCGACCGCTACGGGGTGCACCTGATTGCGGACGAGATCGCTGTAGGATTCGGACGTACCGGCACCATGTTTGCGTGCGAACAGGCGGACATTACAGCAGATTTCATTTGCCTGTCCAAAGGCATCACCGGCGGCTATCTGCCGCTGTCGGCGGTGCTGACTACCGACACCGTTTACGCGGCATTTTACGACGATGCCACCGCACGCGGTTTTTTGCATTCCCATTCCTATACCGGCAATCCGCTGGCCTGCCGTGCGGCACTGGCGACGCTGGACATCTTTGAGCAGGACGATGTACTGGCTGCGAACCGGATCAAGGCGGCGTATCTGGATGGTATTGCCGAGCCATTGCGTCAGCATCCCCGGGTCAGGAATTTTCGCCGTACCGGCATGATCTGGGCGTTCGAAGTGGCGGATGCGCGCGCCGGTTTTGCACGCGGCTTCTACCAGGCCGGACTGGCACAGGAACTGCTGTTGCGCCCCATCGGCAATACGGTTTATTTCATGCCCCCCTACGTGATTTCACAAGAAGAGATGGCCATGCTGGTCGAGCGTGTCTTGCTTATTCTTGACCAGACACCTAGGTAAAAACAGTTTTTAATAAAGGCTTTGACACCCATCCCGCACACCCATAAGATAGTAATCAATTACTATCCAGCTGGCCGGAAGGAAAGCAGCATGTCCAAGGATACCGTCAGGCAACGCCTCAGCGCTGAACAGCGTCGCGATGAAATCATCCGCGTCACGCTGGACCTGGCTGCTGTGCGCGGTGTAGACGAGGTGACCACACAGGATATGGCGACCGCCATGGGCGTAACCCAGGGCGCGGTGTTTCGCCATTTCCACAGCAAGGACGCCATCTGGCTGGCCGTGATGCAGTGGGTGCGCGAGCATCTGATGGCCGCGGTGGGGCGCGCCGCCGAGCAGGGGCGCGATCCGCTGGATGCGCTGGAGCGGATGTTTTTCGCGCATATTGCCTTCATCGCCAAACACCCGGCCATTCCGCGCGTGCTGGTATCCGAGCACCTGCATGGACGTAGCAGTGCGCTACGCAATCTGATCGGCGAGATCATGGGAAGTTACGAGCAGAAAATCGCCGATTTACTCGCCGCCGCCAAAATCCAGGGGCTGGCGCGGCCTGATCTGGACGAACACGCGGCAGCCACGCTATATATCGGCATGATCCAGGGGCTGGTGTTGCAGGCTTCCATTTTCCGTGGCAAGCGCAAGCTCGCCAATGAAGCCGGCAAAGTCTTTCCTGTTTATTTACACGCCATCCGCAATCACCCAACCACAGGAGTTAGCGCAGCATGAAAACAGCGATCGCATTATTATTTTCCGCCTTGGCGCTGGGTCCGGGCTTGAGCGGGGCAATGGCAGCGGAAAGCCAGTCCGAGCACGGCCACGGCACTGTCCGGGACAAGCGCGTTGTGCTGACGCTTACCCCCGAGGAACGTGCCATGATCCTGGAAGAGATGCGCGGATTCCTCTCCGGTGTGCAGGTGATGACCGGCGCCTTGGGCAAAAAGGATATGCAGGCGACTGCAGATGCGGCGCGCGGCATGGGGCAAAAAATGGTGCACGAGGTGCCGCCCGCCCTGCGCGCCAAGCTGCCGCCGGAGTTTCGCCAGCTCGGGTTCAGTGTGCACAGCGAGTTCGACCAGATCGCCATGGACGCGGAAAGCATGAAGGACGTGAGTTTTAGTCTTGGCCAGCTCTCAGCCACACTGCAAAAATGCGTGGCCTGCCACAGCGTCTACCAAATCCAGGTGCGGTCTGACATGGAAAACCATGAAATCAAGCGCTAAAACACTGACGCTCATTGTCGGTGCGGCCCTGTTCCTTGCGGCCTTCGTCTGGCTGCTCGCCACGCGTGGCCCGCTGGCGCCGGTGGGAGTGCAGAGTGGCGATGTCGTCCGCGCCGATTTGAATCCGGGTATTTTTGGTATTGGCACGGTGGAAGCGCGCCTGGCCTACGCCATCGGCCCGACCCAGCCAGGGCGGGTGTTGCGGGTGCTGGTGGATCAAGGAGATGCGGTAAAGATCGGGGCATTGCTGGCGGAAATGGACCCGGTGGATATGGACAAACGCACCCAGGCCGCGCACAGCGCTGCAGCACGCTCGCGGCAGGCGATGCAAGCAGCACAGGCGCAAGTGGTCGAGGCGGAAAGTCGGGTGAAGCTTGCCGAGGCCAACCGCGCGCGTTATCTGGCGCTGTATCGGAAAAATTTCGTTGCCAGGGAAATGCTGGATACCCGCAGCTACGAGGCGGCGTCGGCCGAGGCGGCACTGGTTGCGATGCGTGCCAACGCGCAGGCCGCCAGCCGGGACATTGGCCGAGCCGACGCAGAATTGCAGGGGCTGGAGCGGCAGCGCGACAGCCTGAGATTGGCGAGCCCGGTGAACGGCGTGGTCACGGCGCGCGAGGCGGAGCCGGGCACTACCGTGGTGGCCGGGCAGGCGGTGCTGCGTCTGGTGGACCCGGCCAGCTTGTGGGTGCGGGCGCGTATCGACCAGTCCCGCGCACTGGGTGTGCGGGTGGGGCAGCCGGCCAGCATCGTGCTGCGCTCCGCGCCCGGCAGGACCATGCCGGGGCGGGTTGCGCGCATCGAACTGCAAAGCGACGCGGTGACCGAAGAGCGCATCGTGGACGTCGCCTTTGATCCGCCGCCCACCCGGCTGTATCTGGGTGAGTTGGCGGAAGTCACGATCCAGCTGCCCGGCGTTGCCGGCGCGCTCACCGTGCCCAGCGCCGCCATAGCCCGGATGAATAACCAGACCGGCGTGTGGCGGGAGGTGGACGGCCGCGCCCGCTTTAAACCGGTACGTATTGGCAGCCAAAGCCAGGACGGCCTCACCCAGGTGCTGTCCGGCCTCACCCAGGGTGAAAAAGTCATCGTATACAGTGCAAAGCAGCTCAGCGACGGCGTGCGGGTGCGCGAACAGAAGCTCACGCCCTCATGATCAATCTCGCCCGCCGCGACATTACCCACCATCTGAAAAGCTATCTTCTGACCGGGCTGGGACTGGGGCTGCTGATTGGAGTCACGCTCACCATGGGGGGGGTGTACCGGGGCATGGTGGATGATGCCAAGGTGCTGCTACGCGCGTCCGGGGCAGACATCTGGGTGGTGCAGCAGCATACCCTGGGGCCGTTCGCCGAGCCTTCCAGCGTGCCGGACGACGCCTATCGTGCCATCGAAGGCCTGCCCGGTGTGGCACAGACCGGCAATGTGGCCTATCTCACCATGCAGGTATCGCATCTGAACAAAAGCCTGCGGGTGATGGTGACTGGATTTGAGCCGGGCCATCCCGGCGGTCCGGCTTTTCTCATCGCCGGGCGCCCGATCGGCCGCGCCCATTACGAAGCGGTGGCTGACGCCAAGACCGGTTTCCGGGTGGGCGACATCATCCATATCCGTCGTCAGGACTACACCGTGGTTGGCCTCACCCAGCGCATGGTATCCAGCAATGGCGACCCGATGCTGTTCATCCCCCTGCAGGACGCCCAGGAAGCGCAGTTTCTGAAAGACAACGATGCCATCATCAACGACCGCAACCGCCTGGCGGCCAACCCCGCCATCAACCGCCCCGGACAGCCGGGGGTGCTCGACGCGGTAGAGGCCAGCCAGATTTCCAGCCATAAGGTCAACGCCGTGCTGGTGCGCGTGCAGCCGGGGGTGGACCCGCGCCAGGTGGCGGATAACATCCAGCGCTGGAAGCGGCTCACCGCCTATACCAACGCCGACATGGAAGATATTCTGGTGGCCAAGCTGATCGCCACTGCGGCCAGGCAGATCGGCCTGTTTTTGCTGATCCTGGCAGTGGTGAGTGCGGCTATCGTGGCCTTCATCATCTATACCATGACGCTGGGCAAGATCAAGGAAATCGCCGTATTGAAACTGATTGGGACGCGCGACCGCACCATCGCCGTGATGATCATGCAGGAGGCGCTGGGGCTGGGCGTGATCGGCTTTTTCGTCGGCAAGTTCGCCGCCACCCTGTGGGGACCGGTGTTTCCCAAATACGTGCTGCTGGAAACCGGCGACGCGCTGCGCGCCTTCGTGCTAACCCTGGTGATCTGCGCACTGGCCTCGCTGCTGGCGATCCGCGCGGCGCTCAAAATCGACCCGGCGGAGGCCATCGGTGGCTGACGACACGGGACAACCCGCGATCCTGATCGAGGGCATCACCAAGCGCTACGGCAAGGGTTCTGCAGCCGTGGATGCACTCAAGGGTGTGGACATGGCAGTCTATCCGGGCGAGGTGGTGGGGCTGATCGGCCCTTCTGGCTCGGGCAAGACAACCTTGCTGAAATGCCTGGGCGCGGTAATCGAACCCACAGCCGGGCGCTTTACCTTGGGGGGCGAGGTGATCTACGACAACGGCTGGAAGACAACCGACCTGCGAGCGTTGCGCCGTGACCGCATCGGCTTCGTATTTCAGGCGCCCTACCTGATCCCGTTTCTCGATGCCACCGACAACGTTGCCCTGCTGCCCATGCTGGCCGGTGTGCCCAACGCCACGGCCCGCGCTACCGCGCTGGGCATGCTCACTGCGCTGGACGTGCAGCATCGCGCCCAGGCGCGCATTCCCGAGCTGTCCGGCGGCGAGCAGCAACGCGTGGCCATCGCCCGTGCACTGGCCAACAAGCCGCCCATCATCCTCGCCGATGAGCCCACCGCACCGCTGGACAGCGAACGCGCGCTCACCGTGATAAAAATTCTCAACCGCCTGGCGCAGGAATTCTGCACCGCGATCATCGTCGTCACCCACGACGAAAAAATCATCCCGACCTTCAAGCGCATTTATCATATCCGCGATGGCAGGACTTACGAGGAACAAGGCGAGGGAAGACCGATATGAAACTCACATTTCTTGGCGCAGCGCAGGAAGTCACCGGCTCATGCTATCTGGTGGAGGCGGCAGGCGCGCGCTTTCTGGTGGAGTGCGGCCTGTTTCAGGGCGGGCGCGAGACGCGCATCAAGAACCGCGACGCCTTCGATTTCGACCCGGATACCATTGACTTCGTGCTGCTCACGCATGCCCACATCGACCACTCCGGGCTGCTGCCGCGGCTGGTGGCATTCGGCTTTAAAGGCCCGGTGTATGCGACAGCGGCGACCTGCGACCTGCTCGCAGTGATGCTGCCGGATTCCGGCCACATCCAGGAAAAGGAAGCCGAGTGGGAAAACGCCCGGCGTCACAAGGCCAGCAAGAAAGCCCACGCCGATACTGCACCGCTGTATACCGTGATCCAGGCGCAGGCCAGCCTGAAACGGTTGCGCCCGGTGGAATACGAGGAAGAGGTCGACCCGGCTCCCGGCATCCGCTGCCGGTTCCGCGATGCAGGGCATATCCTCGGCTCATCGATAATCGAACTGTGGCTGGAAGAGGCGGGCAAGACCCGCAAACTGGTATTTTCCGGCGACCTCGGCCAGCCTGGCCACCCACTGGTGCGCGACGCCACGCCGATCGAGGAAACCGACGTGCTGGTGGTGGAATCCACCTACGGCAACCGCCTGCACAAAAGCATGGACGACACCATTGACGAACTGGTGTTCGCCATTCAGGACACCCTCAAACACCGCGGCGGCAACGTCATCATTCCCGCCTTTGCCGTGGGACGTACCCAGGACATGCTCTATCTGCTGGCCGACCTCACCCGGCACGGCCGGTTGCCTGCGCTGGATATCTATGTAGATTCGCCCATGGCCACGGCAGCCACCGGCATTACGCTCAAGCATCTCGACCTGCTCGACCCCGACGCGCATTTGTTGATTGACTGGGAAGGGAACAAAAGGGGGCAATCGCGCGTCCATTTCGTAGAGGACGTGGAAGCATCACAGGCGCTGAACCGGGCGCGCGGTGCGGTGATCATCTCCGCCAGCGGCATGTGCGACGCCGGTCGCATCAAGCATCACCTGCGCTACAATTTGCCGCTACGCGAGAGCAGCGTACTCATTATCGGCTTTCAGGCGGACGGCACGCTGGGGCGCAAGCTGGTGGACGGGGCCAAAATCGTGCGCATTTTTGGCGTGGAGGTGCCGGTGCGGGCGCGCATTTTCACCATCGGCGGACTGTCCGCCCACGCCGATCAGGCCGCGCTGATGGGCTGGCTTGGGCATTTTCGCGCACCCCCCGGGCAAACCTTCGTGGTGCACGGCGAGGCGGCAACGGCAATCGGTTTCGCCGCGCATATCCATGACACGCTGGGCTGGCGGGCGCAAGCGCCAGTGGCGGGGCAAAGCGTGGTCATCGCTTAGCTTCGCTACGATTCTTCAAGTCCGACAGGCTCCCAGGCATCCCGATTCGCCCATTCTGAAATTCAGGAGGCAGCATGATTTTCCGGCAACTGTTTGAACCCGTTTCCAGCACCTATACCTATTTGCTGGGTTGCGAGGAAACCGGACAGGCAATACTGATAGACACGGTATTGCCCACCTGGCAACGCGACCTGGCCGAGATCAACGCGCTTGGGCTCAAGCTGGCCTACACCGTTGATACGCATATCCATGCCGACCATATCACTGCTGCGCGCAAGCTCAAACAGGAAGCCGGCAGCCGCATTGCCCATCCGGCGCTGGATCAGCTGTCCTGCGCCGATGTATCGCTGGAAGACGGAAAACCGTTCACGGCAGGGAGCATCACGCTGGTGCCCCTGCACACGCCGGGCCACACCGACAACCATTTTGCCTATGCCGTGGATGGCCGCGTGCTGACCGGTGACGCCTTGCTGATTGACGGCTGCGGCCGCACCGATTTTCAGAATGGCGATGCGCCGACCCTGTACCGCAGCGTGCATGACAAACTGTTCACGCTGGCGGAAGACACACTGGTGTACCCTGCACATGACTACCAGGGGCGGCGCGTGTCCAGCATCGGCCAGGAAAAAACCCGCAACCCGCGTCTGGGTGACAACAAGCCATTGGCGGAATTCGTCGAGATCATGGCCAATCTGAAGCTGGCCTATCCCAAATTCATCGATTACGCGGTGTCCGGCAATCGCGAATGCGGGCAATGCCCGCCCGGCGTGCCGGAGGATCTGCAGCAATATTGCGAGCAGATGAAGAGCAGCCTTCAGGGTTAATCTGCGTGCGTCGCTCGGGCAGCAGGCATGCATTCCGCTACCACCGAAACAGTTTTTTAATCAGTTTGAATTTTTTGCAGCAAGGGATGGAATGAAACAGTTCAGCGGCTGTGTGGGCGTAAACGAAATTGCATTGATGTGCGGTGGCCTGCTGATGGTGGCTCAAATGGCCCATGCGTCCCCTGATTTAGGCACCTGCCCGGCCATACAAAATGACGCCCAGAGGCTGGCTTGTTACGACAAACTGGCCGGGACAATTCCGCTGCCGCCGTCGCCGGAACAGGCGACGCAGGCAGTCCAGCCGGCGCCTCCTGCGCCTGCATTGGCCAACGTGTCCCTGTTGTCGCGCCAATGGGAGCTGGACGACGCGGACAAGCACGGCACTTTTCAATTCCGTCCGCACCGTGCCAATTATTTCCTGCCCGTCAAGTACAACGACGCACCCAACAATGCACCATTCCGGGGTAATTTGCTGCAACGCACAGACAATCTGGACTCGCTGGAAGCCAAGATACAGTTGAGTGTGAAGACCAAGGTGGTGGAAGGGCTGTTCAACAAAGACGCCGATTTATGGCTGGGCTACACCGTATCGTCCTACTGGCAGGCCTATAACCGGGGCGTTTCCGCGCCTTTTCGCGAGACCGACTACGAGCCGGAGGCGATGCTGGTATTCCGCACCGACTACGATATTGCCGGACTGAAGGGGCGTTTCATCAATCTTGGGCTGGTGCACAAGTCCAATGGCCGCTCAGTGGCCCTGTCGCGCAGCTGGAACCGGATATATGCACAGTTCGGATTCGAGCGCGGAGATTTTTCGTTGCTGGTCAGGCCGTGGTACCGCATTCCGGAAAGCGCGGCCAATGACAACAACCCCGACATTCAGGACTACCTGGGGAGGGGAGACCTGGTGGCGACATACAGCAATGGCGGCAACACCTATTCGCTATTGCTGCGCAACAACCTGAAACGATCCCCCAACCGCGGTGCGGTGCGGGCTGACTGGAGTTTTCCGCTGCAGGGTCGTCTCAAGGGCTACGTTCAATACTTCAACGGCTACGGTGAATCGCTCATCGACTACAACTACAAGCAGCAATCCATCGGCATCGGCGTGAGTCTGGCAGACTGGATGTGAGCGAGGTGGCCGCAGGGCTCATCGCGGCGCCAGCCCCACCTGCTGCATGAGTGCCTTCACATAGCGGCTGGGAATGGCGTAGGAAATGGCGCTAGGGTCTTTCAGCACGTTTTCCTTGGTGCTTTTGATGAAGGTGCTGTTGACGGTGCCGTACACCAGCCCGGTCTGCGGATCGTATACCGGGCTGCCGCTATTGCCGGGGTAGGAGATGCCATCCAGCTGAAATATGTTGAACGGGTCCGCTTCCCTGCGCAGGGTTTTGGCGTCCAGATAACGCGCATTCGGTGCGGGGCGCACGATAGGGGTGATCGAGGAAATGCCGGCGCGGATGGAGGCAGGATACAGCCCCAGTACACTGCCAATCGGGAAGCCGGTGAAATACATCACCATGCCCTCCCGCACAGTATTCGAATCACCTATTTGCAGCACCGGCAGCGGCGTGCCGGAAAATTTCAGCAACACCACATCGTGTGCCGGGTCGCTCACTTCCACCTGCGCCTGGCGAAACTGTGTGGCCTCGCCCTCGCCGATAAATATGCCGAGCACTTCTTTGTGTTCGAGATCAAGCAGCTGCTTGACCACATGATAATTGGTGACCGCATGCAGGCCGTCGCCTACCGCATAGCCGGTGGCGCGAAACTCACCGCGCGGGGAACGGGCGGGTTCATAGGTACCCACCGCAACCACCGCGCGCTTCACCTTCTGGATGGTTTGCGGCAGCGTGTCCGCCTGTGCACCGGGCATGGGCGACGCCGCCACGACGGCGATGCTGACCAACATCACATGCAATCCGTGCAGAATGATACGTTTCATTGCGCTCCCCTCCTCATGCCAGAACAGGCATGATGCCTACAAGCCAATGATTTGCAAAGTCCCGCGCTTTCGGGGGCGCCCAAGTTTCAGTAGAATGCCTTGGCACAGAAATGGCTTAGAATCGCGCATTACAATTCAGGGAGACAGGCATGAGTGTTGTTGCAGTTGTGGGTCTGGGTTACGTGGGACTGCCGCTGGCGGTGGAATTCGGCAAAAAAATGGAGACCATCGGCTTCGATCTTTCCACGGCCAAGGTGGAAAGTTACAAGACCTACTGCGATCCTACCGGCGAGGTTTCGACGGCGGATCTGAAAGCCGCCGATAAATTGACGGTGACCACCGATCCCGCCCAGCTGGCTCGCGCCGACTACATCATCGTCGCCGTCCCCACCCCGGTGGGCGATGCGCACCAGCCGGATTTCTCGCCGCTGATCGGTTCCAGCACCTCTGTCGGCCGCCACCTGAAAAAGGGCGCGATCGTGGTGTACGAATCCACGGTGTATCCCGGCGCCACCGAAGAAGTGTGCGTACCCATCCTGGAGCGCGAATCCGGCCTGAAATGGAAGCAGGATTTCCACATCGGTTACTCGCCCGAGCGCATCAACCCCGGCGACAAGGAACACACCCTGACGACGATTTTGAAAGTGGTGTCCGGCGACGACGCGGACACGCTGGAAAAAGTCGCGCAGTTGTATGAACTGGTGATCAAGGCGGGCGTACACCGCGCCAGCTCGATCAAGGTGGCTGAAGCCGCCAAGGTGATCGAGAACACCCAGCGCGACCTCAACATCGCGCTGATGAACGAGCTGGCGATCATCTTCGACCGCATCGGCATCGACACCCTGGAAGTGCTCAAAGCCGCCGGTACCAAATGGAACTTCCTGCCGTTCCGTCCCGGCCTGGTGGGCGGTCACTGCATCGGCGTGGACCCGTACTATCTGACGCACAAAGCGGAAATGCTCGGCTACCACCCCGAAGTGATCCTCGCCGGCCGGCGCATCAACGACGGCATGGGCAAGTTCATCGCCGAGCAGACGGTCAAACACATGATCAATACCGGCAGCCCGGTAAAATGCCGCAACATCCTTGTGCTCGGCCTCACCTTCAAGGAAAACTGCCCCGACCTGCGCAACTCCAAGGTCATCGACATCATCAGCGAACTGCAAAGCTACGGTGCCAACGTCATCGTGCACGAACCGCTGGGCGAGCCTGCCGAAGCCAAGCATGAATACGGCGTGGACCTGACAGCGTGGGACGCCATCCCGGAAGTCGACGCCATCGTCGCCGCCGTTGCGCACAACGAATATCTGGCGCAACCGCTGGCCGGCCTCACCGCCAAACTCAAATCCGGCGGCGTGTTCATCGACGTGAAATCCGCCTACGACCCGGCAGCAGTCAAAGCCGCAGGTTATACCCTGTGGCGCCTGTAACATGAGCCGCTACGAGGAAGTCTGCGCGCAGCTTCAGGCTGCGCCGAAAACCTGGCTGGTCACCGGCGTGGCCGGATTCATCGGCTGCAACCTGCTGGAACAACTGCTCCAGCTCGACCAGCGCGTGGTCGGCCTGGACAGCTTCGCCACCGGCCACCGCTACAACTTCGACAAGGTGCAGGCCAGCGTCACTCCCCAGCAATGGGCACGCTTCAGCTTCATCGAAGGCGACATTCGCACGCTGGATGATTGCAAGGCGGCGTGCAATGGCGTGGACTACGTGCTGCACCAGGCCGCGCTGGGCTCGGTGCCGCGCTCGCTGGAAGACCCCATCACCACCAACGGCGCCAACATCGACGGCTTCCTCAACATGCTGGTGGCTGCGCGCGATGCACAGGTGAAACGCTTCGTCTACGCCGCCTCCAGCTCCACCTACGGCGACCATCCCGGCCTGCCCAAGGTCGAAGACAAGATCGGCAAACCGCTGTCGCCTTATGCTGTCACCAAATACGTCAACGAACTGTACGCCGACGTGTTCTCGCGCTGCTACGGCTTCCACACCATCGGCCTCAGATATTTCAACATCTTCGGCCGCAGGCAAGACCCCGAGGGCGCCTACGCCGCCGTCATCCCGAAATGGGTGGCCAGCATGATCGCCAACGAGCCGGTCTACATCAACGGCGACGGCGAAACCAGCCGCGACTTCTGCTACATCGACAACACCATCCAGGCCAACATCCTGGCGGCCACCACCGACAACCCCGAGGCGGTGAACCAGGTCTACAACGTCGCAGTCGGCGACCGCACCACGCTGAACGAATTGTGCGAACACATCCGGCGTTTATTGGCGACGCGCTTTCCACACCTGGAAACCTTCAAGCCGACCTACCGCGATTTTCGCGCGGGCGATGTCCGGCATTCGCTGGCGGATATTTCCAAGGCGCAGCGGCTGCTGGGGTATGAACCGACGCACCGGTTGGGGGAAGGATTGGCGGAGGCGATGGACTGGTATGTGGGGGATTTGGTGGGGGAATAGCAGGGGCTGTTGGACTTTTTAGGATGCCTATTTAACGTTAGAGGTTAAAGATCTCAGTTGACTTGGAGTTCTTGGAGTACTATAGTTCTCTCAATGCGGCGAGACATTGGGTCACGCGCAATTTCTTAGGAGCGAACCATGCATACCATTGAAGTCGACTTTGACGTTTTCAAACAGCTTACAGTCCGCAGGGCAACGGAAGATGTCAGCTACAACGACGTTATTCGTGAGCTTCTTGGCCTCGGTCAAGGCAATGTGAGTACTGCGAAGGAAACAACCGGCCCATCACCGGACGACTGGGTTGCTAAAGGAGTTCGGTTTCCCGCTGGCACCGAGTTTCGCGCTACCTACAAAGGCCAAGTTCGCACTGGCCGCGTTGAAGGCGGTTCGCTTGCCGTCAACGGACAACACTATGACTCTCCGTCAGCCGCCGCAGTGGCTGTCACAGGTAGCCCTGTCAATGGTTGGCGTTTCTGGGAATGCCGCCTTCCTGGCAAGTCCTCATGGCAACTCATCGAGAGCCTTCGCCGGTGAGCAAACCCCTAACACTGCGCCCCTGAGCTTCGACGTTGGGCTTCACTTCAGAGATCGTGCTTCGCCTGTGGCAACTAACAAGAATCAGCATTTCGTTCCGCGCTGCTATCTGCGCCAGTTCACAGTTGATGGAACGGACAGAGCAATTAACCTCTACAACATAGACCGAGACCGATTCATAGAAGGTGCTCCCGTCAAGAACCAGTGCTCCGGCGATTACTTCTACGGGAAGGACCCGCTACTCGAAAACGCCATTCAAATTGTGGAACGATCCTACGGTGCGGCCGTGAGAGAAATTCTCCGGCCTAGCTACTGTTTGACAGATGAACACCGTTCCTTGCTAAAGCTATTCTGGCTTCTGCAACACCTGCGAACGGAGGCCGCGTCGAAGCGCGCAGTTGAGATGACCAATTCAATGGCATCGCTCGCTGACCCACAAAACACAGAGTTTCGCATGCAGATTCGGGAAGCCGTCCAAGTGGCGATGCACACTTTTGTCGATTTAATGGAGATCGTGTCAGACTTGAAGGTCTGCCTAATGCGGAACCGATCAACGGCCCCATTCGTTACGTCGGACGACCCGGCGGTTCTGACAAATCGATGGCACCTACAAGACCCTAAGAGAACAGGTCTCTCGTTTGGTCTTGGTAGCGCTGGAACGGTACTTCTTTTACCACTTAGCCCCTCGGTCTTGTGCATAGCCTACGACGGAGACATGCATAGCATCCCTCATCGCGACGGTTGGGTCGATCTACGCCACACACAAGATGCTGACGCACTCAACCAACACCAATACTTGAACTGCCGCGCAAATATATTTGTGAGAGACAAGGTACATTTTGAGGTAGTGCGCAATGCATATCTGAAGGTATCGGAACTTCGTCCGGTTGCGCGGCACAGGACCCATTACGCTGTGCTGGACAAGACGATCGGCGAGCATAGTCGCTATGTCGTCGTTGACCCGGCGACGGCAGGGCCACACCAGAAAGCCCTAATTCATTCCCAGGCGGTTCACGTCTCACCTACATCATGGCCTCGTCAGCTTACGTGGCGCTCAAATGCATGCGTCTTCTACAATGGCACGGGAGCAGGGTATGTGCGCAAAGCGTTTGCTCACCGCCGCGGAACGGCTCCGTTCAAAAAACTGAGGGCATGTTCAGCATGAAGCCCAACCCATTATTCGAGCGGACCGCGCGCGAACAACCGCGCGAGGCCGCTCAATTCACACGTGTGTGCCGGGCATGGCACGTAACTATGTCGGTGGAAGTCCGGCAGCCAGGTTTTCGCAGAGCCGAAGGCTAGGAGAACGGCAAGGGCGTTGTCGCGAGGCAGGGTCTGAAGGAAGCTGAATCC
>Ga0307375_10000109_pt1 | contig 112812 bp, 115 predicted proteins | sample TR1MG_FD_202531 | JGI IMG/M metagenome (GOLD analysis project Ga0307375, IMG submission 202531) | Soil microbial communities from Risofladan, Vaasa, Finland - TR-1 | ecosystem: Environmental > Terrestrial > Soil > Coastal area > Acid sulfate soil | place: Finland: Risofladan, Vaasa... | reverse complement strand
TTTCTTGAATAATTTTGTGACGTTCCGAATCGGTAAAATAATTACCCCTTTTTAATCCTGAAATAGCTTTACTTTTTTCTACCATTTTACACTTTTTTAGTGTAAACCTATTTTAGGACAAGACAATGCTCAGCCCATCCTCCAGCAGGTGGGTGGCGTAGCTGTGGCGCAGGGAGTGCAGGTTGACCTCCTTCTGGATGCTGGTCCGCTTCAGCGCCTCGCGCATCACCCAGCTCAGCCCCTTGGCGCTGTAGCGCCCGTCCGGCTCCTTGCCGTTGAACAGCCATACCTGCGGGTGCTCCACCGCGAGGTAGCGCCGCAGCCCCCTGGCCATGAACCGCGAGAGCGGAACGATCCGGTCCTTCTTGTACTTGCTCTGGCGGATGTGGATGGTCCGGCGCTCGAAGTCGATGTCGGCCAGCTTCAGGTTGATGGCCTCCTGCGAGCGCAGCCCGGCCGAGTAGATGAGCGTGAGCACGATGCGGTGCTTGAGCAGCGCTGGGGCCTTGAACAGCTGGCGCAGCTCGCTCCGGTTGAGGATTACCGGCAGCGTGAGCTCCCGCTTCAGCGAGGGCAGGGCGATAGCCCGCTTCCCCTGCCCGATGTGCCGGTAGTAGTAGCGCAGCCCGTACACCGCGTGCTTAAAGGTGCTCCGGGAGGGCGAGCCGGGGCGCTGGGCCAATCCGGTGAGGTACTCCGCGATCTCCTCGTCCGAGAGCTGCTCCGGCAGCTGCCCGAAGTGGAGGCTTACCAGCGCCACCTGCCGGATGTAGCTGTTTAGGGTGCTCTGGCTCTGCCCGCGCAGGATGGTTTGCTGCTGCAGGGTGTGCAGCACGGCAGAAAAACCGGCAACGGTTTGCACGGCTTGCTCAACAATCGTAAATTCGCTTTTCTTTCCCATGGTACTGAACGCTAAGGTTAGACGTTAACTTTTTAAGGAGCTCTATTCTCCCGTTCAGTATCTTTTACTTACTTTACCATGGTTGGTATTCAAAGCTAGCCCACGTAGTGGGATTTAGTGCAACAAAGCCTTGCTTTCAGCGGGGGTGAACTGGAACTAGAAACGACAAACAAATTAATAAACGTCAGCGGTAAGCGACAGGAAAGTGGGACTTAATCCCCGCCGAAAAGCAAGCCTCGATCGTTGTGCATCATAGCATTTAAAACCATTAACAATGAAAATAATTGAAGATGATATTAGCGTACTTGATAATATTATAAGAATAGTTCTCGAAAAGAAGAGCATTAACGTAAGCCATCTTCCATCGCTTGGAAACAAGTATCTAGATGACCAACCTGAAATTAAAGAGAGTTCTTATGAATATTATTTTAAGATTTTAAAAGAATCTCAAGTTGTGATTGTTGCCATTAGTGAAAACCGAGCAACACAAATTATGGAATTGGACATAATCACTGAAAGATTTAATAAAAATGGTGGGTTCAGAAAACTGTTTGAAGAACAAAAGAAAAAAGAAAAACTTGAATTAATAAAGAATGAAAAAGAAGTCAATGAAGCTCAATTAATAAAGTGGCATAAAAAGACTTATTGGTTGACTTTCATTTTGGCAATTTTGGGTTTTATTATTGCTGTGATTTCGTTAATAATATCTTTACTTGACTAGACTGAGTTAAGCTACGCTGCACAACAGCCGCTAAACCCAATCAGGGCTGATTTGCAGATAAGAAAGTATTTCCTAACTTAGCAATACCGTTAACGAGGGACAGGGAAACGGTTTCAAACTCCCTGTCTGTGCTTAGCGGCAAACGTTGTGCTTCATTAAAGGAAACTGAAATTTGAAATGGTTAACTGACATATTCAAGAGTAAAAAGCTATCTAAAAGGAAGATTGACTATTCCCGCTCCCCCGGATATAAAATGAGATGCTGACGCGGAACCGTCAAACAGGCCGGTCAGGCTGTCCTCGTCCATACCCACCTACCAGGGAAACACACAGCAACCTTAGCGCCTAGCCTAAAAGAGTTAACTACCGCTGCCTACCATAAAGATTAAAGCGCTGCCATGGGCCTGTGGCCCATACGCCAAGCCGGGCAAGAGCGCACTACACACAAAATGTGATACTACCAAATTCTTACCGTGCACTACAAAACGAAACCCCGCTTTCGCAGGTTTCCGTTTTTACATGTTAGGTAGTAATCTGTCCCATAATAAAAACGGCATTCCATAGGTTAATGATAATCATTGATAATGGTTTTGTGTGAATAGGCACTAGTACTCTAAATCGGGGATACCTAGAGTCCTATCCACTTCAGCACATTTCTTATTTGCACCCATTCCTTACCCAGCTACTATTCTACTATGCAGTCCCAGTGAACATTTCGCAACCGCAGGAGTTTATATCCAACGCCATAGAAACTTGAAAAGGAGTTATCTAATTCGTATATTGCATCAATTAATAGGTGCATAAAGGGTCTATCTCTGTTGCGCTTACTGGGCTCACCGCTCTTAACCATATTATACTTATTCGAGGTAATATATGAAGCTTTACATCAAATACATGGTTAGCCTTCGATGCAAGTTGATGGTAAAGCAGGAGCTGGAGAAGCTGGGGCTACGCTACGTGGTGGTTGATCTGGGAGTGGTTGATATTTTGGAGGATATAACTCCAGCGCAGCGCGAAAAGTTGAGTGCTGGCCTTCTTAAAATGGGGCTGGAGCTGCTCGATGATACTCGAAGCATACTAATTGAGCGGATTAAGAACGTAGTTATCGAAATGATCCACTACGCCGACGAGCTCCCAAAAATTAAGTACTCCGACTACATCAGCGAAAAGCTGGGCTACGACTACACCTACCTTTCTAACGTCTTCTCCGAGGTAAAGGGCATTACGCTGCAGCACTACATAATTCTGCATAGGATTGAAAAGGTAAAGGAGCTGCTGCTCTACGATGAGCTCAACCTCTCCGAAATTTCCTACCGACTGCAGTACAGCAGCGTTGCCCACCTATCCAACCAGTTCAAGAAAATTACTGGACTTACCCCATCCTTCTTCAAGCAGCTCAAGTCGAAGCGCTCCAAAAATTTGGAGAACCTGTGAAAGATGTAACTCTTTCCCATAGTTGTGTAACTCTTTCAGCATGTTATAGGTACACCTTTGTATAGTCAAAATTGACTCACTAAAACTTGTAACATGAAAAAGGTAACTGTCAGCATAATGGTAGCTTTGATGCTTTTAGCAGTAGCTCCATTGCCAGTGAATGCAGCTCCAAAAAACACAACAACTTTGGTAGCAGAGCCTGCCGTTGCGAATACCGCAGAAAATGACGCGCTGCTCCTCCGGTTGAACGAGATTAAGAGCATGGATAAGTCAAACTTAAGCTCATCCGAAAAGAAGGGTCTTCGCAAGGAGGTAAAATCCATAAGAAGCGAACTCATGCGCAATGATGGCGGGATATACATTTCTGGAGCCGGTGCAATCATCATTATCATTCTTCTTATTGTTTTACTGTAAGCAACTTCAATGCTTACCGTAAGAATTCTTGATCACTCTTAAATCGTTTTATACAGACCGTATGAAGAAGGTTGGAATCATTGTTATGGTACTTGGCTTGGCCATTAGCCTTATTACTGGATTTAGCTTTGTTACCCGAGAGAAGGTGGTGGACCTAGGCGACCTACAGGTATCCAGAAACAAGAACCATAGCATAGCGTGGTCACCCATTGCTGGAATTGTGGTAATGGCAGTTGGTGGAGGCATCTTTTTATTTGGGTTGAAGAAGCGGTAGCTTCGTCACTCGCTTCATTGCCAACTATTAAATAAGCATTAAGAATTTAATCATTTTAATACATTGTTAATATGAAAAAGACATTTTTAGTATTGGTGGCACTTGCTTTTGTAGCAGCGGTGCCATTCTCTGGTTGTACCAATTCAGCACAAAAGGTTGATAATGCAAAGGATAATGTTACCCAAGCAAAGGAAGACCTGGATAAGGCAAACCAGGCATACCTTGCCGAAGTTGAAGCTTTTAAAAAGGAGTCGGAAGCAAAAACGGTAACCTACGACCAACAAATTGCCGAGCTAAAGGCAAAAGTTGCCAAGGTAAAGGGTAAGACAAAAGTTGGCTATCAGAAGGAAATAGCCAAGCTGGAGAAAAAGAATACCGAGATGAAGAATATGTTGAAGGACTACAAGGAGGACGGGAAGGAAAAGTGGACATCATTCAAAACCGAGTTCAGCCACGACATGGATGAGCTTGGACAGGCACTCAAAGATTTCACTGTTGATAACAAAAAGTAGCTCACTTCACTTCGTTTTAAAAAGGCTGGTTGCAGAATCAGCCTTTTATTTTTTGGGATCAATGGATCGGAATTATACAATGGCAATGCAAGAGGCATCGCAATTGTAGTAGAGAAAAATACGAGAGTATTGCTAACCCGAGTTGGAAGGAAAGCAGAGATACTCACAAGCGAAACAAAGGCTAATCTATACCTAACAAATTGAAAAAACTATGTGAATTTGTGCTTCTCACGCTCCTTTTTTTTGGAGCATTCGGCAAAACCTATGCACAAAAGAATCGTGCCGATAGTATAGTAGCGGACTATAAGGCAGTAAAAGCCAATGCCATTTCAACATTCAACATGTTTCGTGAGCCAAGCTACATAATGTTTGGTAGTGGGCTGGGCAACTTGGAACCTTTGGTATTTGAGGCCGACATTATTCCCTACTTCATGATAAGCCTGAACAAAAATGTAAGGTGGGGTATAGAGCTTTCGCCACGCATTCTTATGCGGATGTACGATAGCCACTCGCACCCAGTTCGCACGCCTTCGTATATGCCTAGGGTAACCTTTTTTTACCAGTTCATCGATAGGGAGAGGGGGCATAGCGATTTGTTTGCCTACTTTTCGTTGTTACACCATTCAAACGGGCAGGATGGCAACTTTTACATGGCCGATGGCACAACAATTAATACGCTAAATGGCAGCTTTTCTACCAACTGGTTCGAGGGTGGCTTTTTCCTTTCGCGTCCCAATAGTCAGCTAATTTTCATTACTAACTATATTAAGTTTTATGCGGCCTATAGCTATAACCAAGATGCGGAATTGAATCGCATTTATGGCCGATTACGCTTTTTTGTTAATGCCAAGATCACCGTAAAACTCTCGGATGTTTTTAAAGTAATTGTGCCGAAGAAGGATAATAGGAGGCACTACATTTTTGATCAATCGATACGCATGGGATGGATAGCGGGCGACCTGAATAATACAAAAACGCTGGATGTAAAGCGGTTGATTTTCAACTGTATCATTTCTTTTAAACCCGCATTCTTAAAAGATGGGGTAATTTTTGTGGATTACTACTACGGACAGGACTACTACAATATTCACTTTAACCGACAGCTCAATGTGGTTCGGATTGGCATTGCCTCAAAATCGAGCATTCTATTCTAATGTCTAGCTGGTTTTGCGAAACTGTTGAGCCCCCTTTGTTTGGCAATAAAAGTTGGTTGCGGCATATTCCATCTGGTTGGTGAGCCTGTGCAACAACAGTTTCTTCCCCTTCAGAATCTGTGAATAATGTAACTAATAGCTGAAGTTGTGTAACACATCCCTGCTCGAATATGATGACCTTTGTTTTTTAGCTATGTACACTTAACAACGATGAAATCATGGGAAATCTTTTGTATGCAGTTGCAGTCATTCTAATTGTCATTTGGGCAGTAGGTTACCTAGGTTATCATGCAGGCGGCATTATTCACCTTCTGCTTGTTATTGCTCTTATTGCAATATTGTTCAGACTTTTTCAAGGGAAAAGTGTTCTCTAAGTTGAGCATTATAAAATGTTACAAACCAAATATCCACCAATAACGAAGAAATCATGGGAAGTCTTTTGTATGTAGTTGCAGTAATTCTAGTCATCCTTTGGGCAGTGGGTTACCTAGGTTACCATGCTGGAGGTATTATTCACATTCTGCTGGTTATTGCCCTTATCGCAGTGTTATTAAGACTAATTTCAGGGAGAAGGATTCTCTAAGTTGAGCATTAGCAAATGTTACAAACCAAATAACCACGAATATGTCACACGAAAAAGAGGGAAAAGAGAAAACAGGTAAAAAGGCTGCGGTCTTAAGTCTGAAGGAAAAACGTGCTGCCAAGGCGGCCAAGCGCGACGAAAAGGGGATAGGTGGTAAAATTATCCTTCCTAATCCGTTTGAAAAAAAGAAGTAATCGCCTGGTTATCCGCTGTTTTTAATGGCTAAAAATGTCCTTCACCCGCATCAATAAGGGTAAAGGCACATAGAGTTGACCACTTCTAGACTCACATCTGTTTTGTGTTTTCTGCATGTTACTCTAGCATTTATGTAATGGGAGCATCGAGAAACCATCGAAAAGGGCTAGAAGACTTATGAATAGATTAATGAGTTTTAACAAAAAATAAAAAGGAGAGATTTGCATGTCCTATCTGTATATTATCATTTTAGTTTTTCTGCTATTCCTTTGGGGAATAAAAATTGTAAGGCCAACACAGCGAGGCCTAATTGAGAGGCTTGGGAAATACAATAAGTTTGCGAATCCCGGTTTCCATTGGATTATTCCCATAATCGACAAGCTGTTTCTTGTAAACGTTACCGAGCAGATGGTTGATGCTACTCCACAGGAGATAATCACCAACGACAACCTTAACGCCAGCGTAGATGCCCAGGTTTACTTCAGGGTAAAATCGGACGAGGAGAGCGTAAAAGGCTCGATCTACAACGTGAACAATTATAAGTGGCAGATTGTAAACCTTGCCCGCACAACTCTCCGAAATATAATAGGAACTCTTACGCTTAAGTCGGCCAACAGCGAGCGTGGAAAAATTAATGCTGATCTCTACAAAACCCTTCATATGGAAACCATGGGCTGGGGTATTGAGATTGTGCGCACCGAGCTTAAGGAGATTGACCCACCAAGGGACGTTCAGGAAACCATGAATAAGGTGGTTAAGGCCGAGAACGAAAAGATTGCGGCCATCGATTCGGCCACCGCTGCCGAGACTGTTGCCGATGGTATTAAGCGTGCCAAAATCAAGGAGGCAGAAGGATACAAGCAGTCGAAAATATTGCACGCTGAGGGAGAGGCCGAAGCCATTAAGTTGGTAAACGAAGCTGCCGACAAGTATTTTGTTGGGAATGCACAGCTTTTACGGAAGCTCGAGGCAATGGAGAATTCGCTCCAGAATAATGCCAAAATAGTAATTCCAACTGGTACCGAATTAGTCAACATAATTGGGGAAATGGCTGGTATTGTTCCCATTGACAGAAAACAAAAATAGGTAGGTTTTCTAAAACTAATTTCAAAAGGAGGATAATCATGAGTGCAAAGAGATTAACAAGGTCAAACAAAACATTGGTTTACGTCCTCATTGTGGTCGTTATTGTATTAATAGTGCTGCTTTTTGGTGGTGCTGGATGGTTAAATGGGATGCACGGACGCATGTCGATGGACTATGCCCATTGGAACTGGACTCAGATTCTAATTAGTCTTGGCGTTGGGTTCGTGCTGGGATGGTTCGTTTCAAAGAGGGTGTAAGAGTGCATTCACGTTCTGAAATGTTGCTTAATATCAATAAACAGTAGCAGTATGACAACCGACACAAAATCAGTAGCCACCCCAGTTTCGAAATGGACTGGGGTGAAGCGAACATTGAGAAATGCGTTTCGATGGTTTGTTGCCATAACCATAATATTGATTGGCATATTCATCTACTGGAAGTTCTTTTATACATACAGCGATGGATACAGGGCTGGGTTGCTGCAGAAATTCTCTCACAAGGGAAATATTGTTAAAACCTACGAAGGGGAGATGATCCTCAGCAGCGTGACCAGCAATACGAATGTTGCCCTTGCCTCCGAGAAGTTCTATTTCTCGGTTACCGACAAAAAGTTGGCCATGCAGCTCGATACAATTCAAGGTCAAATGGTAATTGTGCACTATCTCCAAAAAAACGGTGTCCTTTTCTGGCATGGCAATTCGGAATATCTGGTCGACAGCGTAAGGCGCAAATAGTTGCTAATGTTTTGTTAGCGACTTACTTTTAAAGTATACAATTGTTATGGAAACAACAAATAGAAAAAAGGTGCTGATTGCACTCGATTTTGATCCAACGGCACAAAAGGTTGCGGAGGTTGGCTTTTCACTTGGGAAGGCCATGGATGCTGAGATTACACTTCTTCATGTAATACTGGAACCTATAAATTACACTTCCACTGGACATGTTACAGTGATGGGTTTTGCCGGTTACCCCCAAACGGAAATGGGTATGTTGCAAACCGATGGTGAAAGTGCCCTTAAAAAAGTTGCTCAGCAATATCTCGATAAATCGAAACAGCACTTAGGCGACAGGAACATTCTGACCGTAGTAAAGGAGGGTGACTTTGGGGATTCAATTCTGAAGACGGCAGAGGAGCTGCATGCCAATGTAATTGTATTGGGCTCGCATAGCCGCAAATGGATGGAAAACGTATTAATGGGTAGCGTTACGGAGAAAATTTTGCAGCATACCTCCATACCGCTATTCATAGTGCCAACAAAAAAGAGATAGAGGCGAAGTAGGGCATCGGACCATTATTCGTTGTCGGTGGTTGTTGGGTAAATAGTGATGAGAGGCGAGCCGTTAAGCTTATGAATCCCCTGCTGTATGGTGCTCTCGTATATCACAAAATAAATTTTCGATCCATGACTCACGACGATTTTAAAGTTAAAACGCTAGGTCCCGGAGAATTTAAATCGAAGCTGTCGCCATCTTCTCCAACCAGTGAATTGTCGTTTGGCTTTGTTAAAAACGACGATAGGGTGCTATTCAATACAAAGCTCAGCAGCTATAAGCTGGGTAAGGAAGAAAGGGAAACCCCCATTTCGTTTGAAATGGCGGGGCCGCACAAATATCTTTATTTTAATCCTGCCGATACAAAGGTTGCCATAGTTACGTGTGGTGGATTATGCCCTGGGGTAAACAATGTTATTCAAAGTGTTGTAAACCAGCTCTACTACCGGTATCACGTAAAAAATATTGTGGGCATTCGTTATGGTTATGAAGGCTTTATTGCCAAGTATGACCATGAGGTGGTTGATCTTTCGCCACAGAGCTTGGATAAAATTCATTTTTTTGGTGGGACAGTTCTTGGAACGTCTCGAGGGGAGCAGGATGTAGTCCAGATTGTGGATAAGTTAAGCGCAATGAAGGCAGACATCCTATTTTGCATTGGTGGCGATGGTACCCTACGCGGGGCACATGCCATACACCAGGAGATACTACACAGGAACCTTCCCATTTCTGTTGCAGGAATTCCCAAGACCATCGACAACGATATCAGCTTTATCGATAAATCGTTTGGATTCGAAACGGCATTTACAATTGCCAACGATATTATTCGCTTTGCGCATAACGAGGCTATTGGAGCATATAACGGAATTGCGATAGTAAAGCTCATGGGCCGCAATTCTGGATTTATTGCTGCTCATGCGACCCTTTCTGTGCATGAGGTTAACCTTGTCCTCATTCCTGAGATGGCATTCGATATGGATGGACCCAATGGCTTTTTGAATGTATTACGGCGCCGGCTCGAGAATCGTCATCATGCCCTAATCGTGGTGGCCGAAGGTGCGGGGCAACACTTTTTCGATAGCACCACCTTGGAAAAGGATGCCTCGGGAAATATTCGGAATAAGGATATTGGATTGTATTTGAAAGACAAAATAAAGGAAGAATTCGAAGCGAAAGAATTTCCCTTTGTCCTCAAGTATATCGACCCAAGCTACATTATTCGCAGTGCACCAGCCAACGCCAACGACAGCAAATTTTGTGGGCTTCTTGCGCAAAATGCTGTTCATGCAGCAATGGCCGGTAAAACCGATTTTGTAGTAGGGCATTGGAATGGCCATTTTACTCTTCTCCCAATTCCAATTTCCGTTTCCAAACGCAAGGAGATAGATGTAGAGGGTGAATTGTGGTGGAATGTTATCGAAACCACAGGACAGCCTGGAAGCATGAAAAATTAATCGCTACCTCGCTGCATGTAGCCTTATCAGTGAATTATGTAAATTGTTTAATTAATTGTGTAACAGGTGTGTCCTGACAGTATGGTATATTTGCTTAATCATTCAACCTATGTCTTCACTAAAAAATTAGTACTATGAAGGAAACTATTGTTGGATTTTGGAATGAGCGGAAAGAGAAGCTCAAACTTGAGTATCCAGCTATCTCTGACGACGATTTACGCTTTAGTGAAGGGAAGGAAAAGGAGATGGTGGAATTGCTTGGCTATAAGCTTGGTAAATCGGAAGAGGAGGTAAGAGTCATAATAAACTCCTTAAAATAGAGTGACGGGTAATTTTTTACTATTGTTCACCGAAAATTGATAGCAGAAGCTAATAATATCTTTCCAGCTTAGGGATAAATGTTGGGGCGAAACTGAAAAGCCATACGAGTAGGAAAAATTAATAAACATAATAATGAAACGACTAGGAATTACAATCGTGCTGGCAATGTGCCTGTTTTCATATAGCAATGCACAGGATTACAACACCGGTATAGGGCTTAGGGCTGGCTATACCAACGGGCTAACAGTCAAGCATTTTATTGGTAGTAAGGTGGCCTTGGAGGGAATCCTTTCCAGTCGATGGGAGGGAGTTGAGATAACTGGGCTCTACGAGGTTCAAAATCGCGCTTTTAATACCGAACGACTGGATTGGTTCATTGGATTTGGAGCTCACGTAGGCTTTTGGAATGGCGATCATACCAATTGGGGAAACAGAGGCGAGTCCTACACTGTTGTCGGCGTTGATGGGATACTGGGGCTAGAGTATAACTTCAGAGAGGTACCTATTAATATTGGCATCGACTGGAAACCGGAGCTCAATTTTTCTGGATATTCCGGTTTTTGGGGCGATAATGGAGCGATTTCAATACGTTACATATTTTAAGCATGTAATATCCTCTCATAGCACCATATATCATTAATTATGCTAGAAATTAATGGTAATCTCCAGAGAAGGCGAGTTTTTGCCCTCTCTGGTTTTTTTTGGAAATAGCCAACCTTGCTAGCTGGTAATACCAAACTTTGCTATCGTCCGATTAATTCTTATAGCATGCTAAAATATATTTTTAGCATGCTTTGCTATAGATTTATGCGAGCTTGTTCTTTCTTACAAATCCGCGCATACTTGCTTCCTTACAAATATTACTATTTTGAAAATGAGTGAATTATGTAACAATTAGCAATTGTTGTGTAACAGATACCCTTGTGATGATACCTATCTTTGAGTTTATAAAATATTCACTAAAAATATAGATTATGAGGATAGGAAAAATAATTCCAGCCGTTGCAATACTGTTGGTAGTATTTACGGCGAGCTGTAAAAAGGATGATAATAATAGAGATTCTTCTATGCTTACTGTATCGGCAACCGACCCCTTAAGCAACGAAACAAGCGTTGCTCGTAACAAAGTTATTGCTGTGACCTTCAGCGAAGCCATGGATCCATTAACGGTTAACACAATGTCGTTTACCCTAAAACAAGGGTCGACTGAAGTTGGTGGATCTGTTGCATATGCTGGTTTAGTTGCAACCTTTACGCCATCGGCAACGCTGCTTGCAGAAACTGAATATACTGCAACAATTACTACTGAGGCAACAAGTCTTACCGGGAATACTCTTGTAAGTGATAAAGTGTGGAACTTTACAACTGCAGGTAGTGCAGTGGGTATTGCTGCGGTAAATCTAGGGGGTGCCGGCAATTACGTTATTTTGGCTAAAACAACAATTACCAATAACTCAACTTCTGCCCTTACGGGGGATTTGGGTCTTAGCCCTGCTGCCACCTCTTATGTTACGGGATTAGCGTTATCCAATGCAACCGGCTATGCCACTTCGGCACAGGTTACTGGACATATTTACGCTGCCGACATGGCCGATCCTACTCCGATAACCCTTACTACTGCTGTAAACAACATGATTACTGCCTACAACGATGCGGCAGGCCGTACATTGCCCGATTTCGTAGAGTTGGGAACTGGGATTATAGGTGGTTATACGCTTGCTCCAGGCCTCTACAAGTGGACGAACACCGTTACAATACCCACTGATGTTACCATTTCTGGTAGTGCAACCGATGTTTGGATATTCCAAATTGCGGGTGATCTTACCATGAGTTCGGCCGTGAATATTACTTTAAGCGGTGGTGCTATGGCTAAGAACATCTTCTGGCAGGTTGGAGGCCAAGTTACGTTAGGTACAACCTCGCATTTTGAAGGTATAATACTTTCGATGACGAGCATTACCTTTCAAACTGGTGCCTCAATGAGTGGGAGAGCGCTGGCGCAAACCGCCGTTGTGCTCGATGGTAACACTATCACTGAGCCTGCTCAATAGGCAACTTTTAACAAACGGGAGAAGCTCCTTTAGGGTAGCTTCTTTCTTTTTACCAATACTTCTACCGCAAGCGCTATTTCAAATTACAGCTATTACTATCTAAATCTTATCGGAGTGTGTGATTTATGTAACTCTTAGCAAGAGTTGTGTAACTATTTTGGTTAGTAACTGTCGCACCTTTGTATTCTAGGAAAACTATACACAAGCTCTACATAATTTTTCAGGATTGGATTACTACAAACCACCACTAAAAGGGAAACCATGAAGAAACAACATATTGCAAATGCCTTAAAGGTGCTTCTGGCTGGAATCAATTCCAAAAAGCATACACTTGCTGTTGCGCTGATGCTTGTCAGCGTGGTGGCAATGGCAGAATCTCCTCTGGCTTCACAGAAGGAGATAGGAATGTTTATTAACTCAACTACTTGTGTTGTGCTTGAGAATGGAACAGATCCTTACAATGCCTACATAAAGGATGCGGTGCAGAAGTATTGGAAATCTACTCCATACGAGTTTATCGATGCAACGGAGTTTGAAAAACGTAGGTTCGATTCGAAGTATTCGTTTTTAGTGCTGATGAAAAATGTTTTTGGGATTGATCCCGGGGGCGTGAGCTACAGCTACATCAGCCTAGTTCTGGGCGATAAATCAAAGGACATGACCAATATGCCGGAGCTATGCAGCATACCACTTTTATACTCCGACGACGGTTCCTTGAACTACAGCTATGCCATTCCAGCAATTGTTAAGTTTATGCAGATACATGCAAAGAATCTCGAAAAGAAGCGATTCTTTATCTCCTTGAGCGGGTTAAGCTACTACAATTCGTCGGGGTTTCAGGATAAGGAGCTGCTTGTACTCAAGGATAACTTGGCGCCCGATGTCAATACATCGGAGAAGATAAGCGCCGTTTACCCCAACTTTGTGAAGTTACTCACTGTAGATGAAATGCGGAAAGCCATTGACGCAAACCCAAAGAATGCCTTTTTCCTCTTGCACGTTGGGCCAAACAAGAATATGGGTGTAGGGAAATGTTTTGAAATGATCTTTGATGTGGAAGGGAATCTCTACTACTATAGCTCCCGCCGGGTTACCAACGATGACCCTGATGGTTTTACCCTGATGGATTTTCGACATATCAGATAGAAAAGTACCTAAAAAGGAATTTTTATAAAAACTAAATAATTCATAGCCATGAGGATTCTATCAATTGGATTTATTGCATTTGCCTGCTGGTCAGCGTTCTCAACGTATGTCTATGTGTGCAAGATAAAGGGGCTTTGCAATGAGCAGCAAACAACCACTGTTGTGGCGGTGAGCCAGAACGATAGCATTGCAGCCCTACCTGATACTGCCAAGCAAGCATTACTACCGCAAGATTTGGTAGTCCACTTTGCTTTTGATAATTCTGAATTTGACGCGAACGAAGAGGCGAACAGCTACTTCGACGAATCAACTACCTATATGAAACAAAATTCGACGGCGAAGCTTAGCATAGTGGGCTATGCCGATGCCGTTGGAACCGAAGAGTATAACCAGGCTTTGGGTTATCGACGAGCCCAAACCATGCAACGATATTTCGAAGGCAAGGGCATGTCGGCCGACAGAATCAGCATTGAATCGAAGGGCGAAAAAGAACCTATCGCCGATAATAATACCATTTTAGGTAGAGCCAATAACAGGAGAGCTGCAGTAACCCTTAAAAAATAAAAATATGAGCGCATTTATCGTATTGCTAGTGCAAACAAGAGGTGAAGCTACCTTTATAATCTTAGCCCTTTTGCTGGGAGCAGCAATCATTGGGTATGTAACGGCATGGCTTTACTTCAAGTCCATCTACAAGGCTGATGGAAAGGCACACGAAACACAAATGGATGAGTTGAAAAACCAAAATATCCGACTTGCGACTGAGAACGGTAATCTGAAAAAAAGCATTAGCGAAAGCAAGGGTGAACTGGTACAACTTACAAAGGAGGTAAACACGCTTCAAGCAAATAAGGCTAAAGCGGAAAGTAAAACCGAGAGCCTTACTCTAAAAAATGCCAATGCTGAACAGAAGCTGCAGGATCAAGATGAAGCTCTGTTTCAAATTGGAAAGCGTAAGCATTTGCTAGACTACAGTAGTTTTGGAACGGCCACAAAGGAGGAACGGGATAACCTTCAAATGATTAGCGGTATAGGTCCATTCATTGAAGAACGGCTACATGCTGTTGATATTTACTCCTTTAGGCAGATAAGTAGATTCACTCCGCTGGATACTGAAAAGATAAACCTTGCCATCGAATACTTTGCCGGTAGGATTGAGCGCGACGAGTGGGTTGCGCAGGCTAAGGAACTGCTAGAAGATGAAAAGGTAAGGGAAGAGGCCTTGGAGCGCATTAGAGCTCGAAAAACCCGTATCTATTTTCAAAGGATTGGGATTGCCCACAAGGAAGAAGCCAACGACCTTACTTCCATTGTTGGGATAGGTGGATGGATTGAGGCAAAACTTAATGCGTTGGATATTTTTGCCTTTCGGCAGATAGCAAATTTTAACGACGAGGACATTGAGCTGGTTACCGAAGCCATTGAGTACTTTCCTGGACGGATTGAGCGAGATGAGTGGATACCTCAGGCGAAGGAGCTCGTGAAAATAGAGGGAAAGAAGGCCGCTCTTCTTAATAAAGTTAAGGAACAAAAAAACAAAATTTCCTACGCCAGAATTGGGTCAGCCCTTAAGCATCAAGCCAATAACTTGACTCTAATAAAAGGAATCAGTTTATGGATTGAGGAGAGGCTTAATCTGATTGATATTTATACCTTTACTCAGATTGGTAGGTTAACTGCAGATGACGTGAAATCCCTTGCCGAAGCCTTGGACATTTCTCCTGAACGAATTGAACGAGATAATTGGATTGGGCAGGCACAGGAGCTAGCAAATGCGCAAGTTTCAATTTAAATTAGGTGAAATACCAAGGAATAATGGACAGCGTTGAGGTAGATAGATCAAAAACTTTTATCATAGTGGAAATCATTGAGTACGTTCCAAATTCGGTGGTTATTAAAACCATAATAAAGAAGACTACGGGCAAGGTAAGCGCCGCTTCGTTCGATTCGGGCGAAACGCTCACCGATAGGTCATCGCCCTTTGATAACTTTATTCAGATAATCGATGGAAGGGCAGAGGTTATTATTGACGGGACATCAAGCCATCTCGAAACGGGCCAGTCCATCATTATTCCGGCACATTCGTACAATACAATTGTGGCCAACGTGCGGTTTAAAATGATTTCTACAGTGATAAAGAGTGGGTACGATGAGGTGAGCTGAGGCAGCTTTTACAGCGTGGCGTTGCTGGTCCGTTTCTTATGGATTGCTACTCTATGCTGTGCCTGTCCTATTGTCCAGCGATTTTAGCTAAGTAGTAGCACAAGAACATAGCATCAATCTGGGCTCGCCAACTCTGGCGGGCCCTTTGCGTAGGCCTAGATTGCTAAAGTTGGAATGCTGGATTTTGATCCATTCTTTATGGAATGGTCGTAATGTAGGTGTAGGTTTATTGCTTGTATCGACTCTCGTACGCTTTTAGCACAAAGAGCCTGAAGAACAGTAACCCGGCGGCACCCACTGCGGCATTTACCCAAAAGATAAATGAGAGGGAGATGTGCTCGGCTATTAGCCCAGCCGTAATCATTCCAAGCCCCATTCCGAGGTCTACAGCCGTGTAAAGTGTTGAATTGGCTGCTCCACGGTGCACAGAATCGGCGAGGTTATTCACCATCGACTGGAAGGTTGGGAATATTACCCCGTTGCCAAATCCAATAACTATGGCCGAGAGAAAGAATAGCAGCGGGCTTTTTGCCATGGCCAGCATGGGAAATCCTATCATGAGCAAAATCAGGCATAGCGTAATAATCTTTCGCGGACCATTTCGGTCAAACACCTTTCCGGCGGTAAGCCGTGCTGCAGCTATACCAATGGAGAAAATAAGGAAGTATAGGGAGGTGTTCTTAATGCCTATCTCCTGGCCGTAAAGGGCAATAAACGACAGTAACCCACCGTAGGCAATCATGGTGATAAATACATTTATCGACGGCTGGATGGAGTTTTTATCGAACAGGCTGTTCCATTTTAGCGCTATCCGTTTGCCAACCACAAACCGTTTACGCAGGTGTACGCTGTAGGCACATGCAAGGCTTGCAACACTTATAAAACACCCCGAAACAAACATGGCCATGTATCCCCAGTGGTGGCATACAAATAGCCCGATAATTGGGCCAACGGACATTCCTAGGGTTGTCGATAGCGCAAAGTATCCGATGCCTTCGCCTCTTTTGGCCACCGGAATAATGTCAACCGCAATGGTCGATCCCGAAACGGTGGTAAATCCCCATACAAGCCCTTGCGCAAACCGAAGCAAAATTATGGATGTAATGGTTATGGCAACTAGGTAGCCCGCAAATAGCAAGGTGTAAATTATTAGAGCCAGCAGGAAGATGGTGCGTCGCCCAAATCGGTCGAGCGCAAAACCCGAAAAAGGGCGCACCATTACCGAGGCAATGGTATATACCCCAACAACCACTCCCACCTGCACTTTTGAGGCATGGAGGTTGTTGACCAAATAGATGGGCAGGGCCGAAAGTATGGCATAGTAGGTGATGTACATCAAGAAGTTGGACAGTATCAGGAATATCAAATCTTTATTCCATATCCTCTCATTCATGGCATTGATGCTTGTAAAACGAAGCTGCAAACTTATTAATAAAAAGTGGAGGTTGATCCTAATATTTACCTACTGTAGTTCATTTCCTTAGTGCTCAGCAAGAGTGCCTAGGCAAGTACCTGTTGCAGGCAACTTTCAGGACGTGACAACAACTGCGGACTTCGGACTCCTGTCTTTTTTTGTAACCTGTAACTCTGTCACTCGTCACTTTTCCGTCATTCGACAGGTAATTAGCGGTTTCGGACACTTGGTTTTTAGGAAAAAAGGTTGCTGACGTACCAATTCACACTTTCACTTTCTACATTAAGAGAATGTTACCTGCTTAGCAGTGCATAGCTTTTCCTTGATTTTTCTAGCCATTTCAGCCATTCCATCATCGAATAATTCAGAATTACTTCATGGGTACTTAATATTCAGTTAATGCGTTAACCTCAATTTTGCAACAAATTAATGCGCCCAACTCATTGTATGAAAATTTTTTAAAGAACGTATGCCAAAAAAATCCAAAACAAAGATAGTTGCCCTAACTATTTTTATGTTACCAACAACGCTTACCAAAGCACAGACTACCACTCCTCCTCAGCCAACCACCAACGCCACCACTTCTCAACTGCCAACTACCTACACAACAACTTCCGATTTCAAACCTTCGGGAAAGGTATGGGGCTATGCATTTGGTGATTACTATCTGAAAACGCACGCCGACTCCCTCAACCGTGGAAAGACGCAGTATGCCGGAAAGTTTTACCCAAAGGATTTTAATGCCTTTGACTTTCGTAGGATATACCTTGGATACAGCTACAACATAAGCGAGGATTTCTCCACGGAGTTAATACTGGCCCACGAGGGTGATGTTGTGAACGGAACTGGTGACCGCATGGTCTACGTTAAGGCGGCCAACCTCCGCTGGAAGAACATTGTTCACAACAACGATTTGGTTATTGGGCAAACTGCCACACCCACTTTTGCCATGATGTCGGAAAAGGTTTGGGGTTACCGCAGCATTGAGAAAACAGTTGCAGACATGCGAGGGTTAGGTTGCTCTACCGACATGGGCGTTGCATGGCAGGGAAAGCTAGATGACAAAGGCAGCTATGGCTACAACTTTATGATTGGCAACGGCACGGCTCAGAAACTGGAGAACAATAGGTATAAAAAGTTCTACGGTGAGGTATACGCCAAGCTGATGGATCAAAAAATAATCCTTGATCTTACAAGCGACCATGAAATTTCTTCCCCAACCCAATCCAAAACAACCATTAAAGGGTTTGTGGCATACCAAACAGATCCTATAACGGTTGGCATAGAGGTTGTTAATCAGCTGCAGAAGAATTACAAGGTGGACTCGGTAAATGGCTCGCAGGTAAATGCAAATGTTGTTCCATTTGCCTTCAGTGCCTTTGTAAAGGGGAGAATCATTAAGAACAAGTTGAACTTTTTTGCCCGTTACGATAGCTATAATCCCGATACCAAGTATAGCAGCTCCGATCGTTACCCTGTAGCTAAGCCATATACGGTTAACCTTTACACCGAGAAATTTTTTACGGGTGGGCTTGATTTTACCCCCAATAAGAATGTACATTTCATGCCCAACGTTTGGTTGAACACCTACAAGAGCAAGCTGGATAATGTTTCTGGCTTAGTCAAGAGTAATTATGACATGACAGTGAGGCTTACCTTCTATGTCATTTTCAAGTAATGGAATATAAACGCACACTAATATGAGACAGATGAAAATTAACAAATTATTCTGGGGTTTAGCCGCAGTGCTAGCCTTGGCATCCTGCTCTGGGAATCAAAAAACTAATAATAGCGGAAGCCAAGAATTGATTGGTGCCGGAGCAACCTTTCCTTATCCGTTATATTCAAAGATGTTCGATGAGTATAACAAGGCAAATGGTGTAAAAATTAACTACCAATCCATTGGTTCGGGTGGCGGAATAAAGCAGCTACAAAACAAAACCGTTGATTTTGGTGCTTCCGATGCGCCACTAAGCGATGAAGAGATGAAATCAATGCCATCTCCAATTGTCCACATTCCAACCTGCCTTGGAGCAGTGATGATTACCTATAATCTACCTGGTAATCCACAGCTTAAGCTCACCCCAGACGTGATTGCCGACATTTTTCTCGGGAAAATTACCAAGTGGAACGACAAGCGGTTGACCTCCCTAAATCCATCAGCAAATCTCCCCGACCTAGCCATTTCAGTGGTTCACCGTTCCGACGGAAGTGGAACTACCTACGTATTCTCCGACTACCTGAGCAAGGTTAGCAGCGACTGGAATACCAAGCCTGGAAAAGGAAAAGCACTCGACTGGCCAGTTGGTATCGGTGCAAAAGGCAATGAGGGCGTTGGCGGTATGGTAAAACAAACTCCTGGAAGCATTGGCTACGTTGAACTCGCCTATGTTATGCAAAATAAGATGGCATCGGCAATGATCCAAAACAAGTCGGGGGAGTTTATTGAGGCATCCATCCCATCAATCAGTGCTGCAGCAGCTGTAACATTGCCCGAGGATCTGAGAGTTTCTCTTACCAACACCGATGCAAAGGATGGTTATCCTATTAGCAGCTTTACCTACATTATCCTGTATGTAAACCAATCGTATGGTGACAGAACCAAGGAGCAAGCTAAAGCAACGGTATCGCTAATTGATTGGATGATTACCACTGGTCAACAATTTGCTCCGGGTCTCATCTACGCTCCCCTACCAAAGGAGGCCCAAGATGCTGCCCTGAACCAACTTAAGAAGGTAAATTTTGGAGGCACCCCTTTAATGTAAATATTTTTAGGATTTATGGTTTATGAGCGTTGTGCCCCATTTTGGGGCATACGCTTATATTTTTTTTCATAAATTAATCAAACAGTTACAAGAAAAATAGCACTGCTATTGTTTATAATGAAACAACAAATTTAGAATGCTCCAACAAGTTCATTCCAACGCTAATATAAGAAGCCTAAACTTTCGCGAGGCTGCCTTTCGTAAGACTCTGTCATTGTCAGCTATTCTGCTTATTGTCCTTCTTATAAGCATTTTTCTCACCCTTCTTGTATCGTCGCTTCCATCCATTCAAGCCATTGGTCTAAAATTCCTATATCAGAAAGTTTGGGATCCTGTTGCTAACGAGTTTGGTGCCCTTCCTTTCCTGGCGGGTACATTGATGACATCTGCACTAGCCATTCTCATTTCAACTCCCTTTGCTTTGGCCATTGGACTGTTTTTGGGTGAATACTATCCACGGGGCTGGATAAGCGGATTAATAAAAAATGCAGTTGAGCTCTTGGCTGGAATTCCCTCAGTAATATTGGGCTTTTGGGGTATTTTCACCATTGTTCCAATTGTGCGAGCCATCGAAATGCGGATGGGGGCTGTTCCTTCGGGAGTGGGAATTCTTGCCGCATCCATAATTCTAGCCATAATGATTACGCCATTTTCGGCATCGCTCATCCGGCTGGTAATTAGCATGGTTCCCTTACACCTTAAAGAGGCAGCATATGCACTTGGGGCTACGCGCTTCGAGGTGGTTAGGTTTGTGATCATACCATACATCAGGTCAGGAATGTCAGCAGGTATTTTGCTGGCTCTTGGAAGGGCCCTAGGTGAAACCATGGCAGTTACCATGCTTATTGGAAATACGCAGATTATTCCCAAAAGTATTTTCGATACAGGAAACACAATGGCTAGCGTTATTGCCAATGAATTTACCGAGGCAACCGGGAAAATATACTTTTCTGCCCTAATCGAAACGGGTCTGGTGTTATTTGTGGTTACTACAATCATCAATATTATTGGGGTGAGAATTATTAAACGATTTGAGAACTAATGAAAAAGTATTTCACCTTTAGAGAGGCCAGAAATTTGATCTTCAAATTTTTGATTATCCTTTTGACAGTTCTTTCCGTAATCCCGCTGTTGGCTATCTTGGCTTATATATTCAAACAGGGTATTTCAGTGATCAACTGGAATTTCTTAACCAGCCTTCCAAAACCGGTAGGGGAAGTTGGCGGGGGCATCTTTAATGCCATAGTTGGAAGTGTAATGATTATCTCCGTGGCTGCTTTAATTGCAATTCCAATAGGGGTTACCACAGGGGTATACTTTGCCGAGCAATCGCGAACACGAATATATAACTTGGCCCACTTAGCTGTGGATGTATTGCAGGGCATCCCTTCCATTGTGATAGGAATTATTATCTACATATGGGTTGTGAAGCCATTTGGCACCTTTACCTCCCTATCTGGGAGTATTGCACTTGCCATTATGATGCTTCCATCCATAATTAAATCGACGGAGGAAACGCTGAAGATGGTGCCATCCTCATTCAAGGAAGCTGCGCTATCGCTGGGTGTTCCCTACTACAAAACCATGATAAGCGTTATAATTCCGGCTGGATTAAGTGGTATACTGAATGGTATAATTCTTGGAATTGCTAGGGTTGCAGGTGAAACTGCACCACTTCTTTTCACTGCCTTTGGAAATCCATTCCTCAACACAAATATTTTAAAACCAACAGCCAGCTTACCCCTTGTTATCTTCAACTATGCCACTAGCCCATATGAGGATTGGCATAACTTAGCCTGGGGGGCTTCATTCATTCTAGTGGTAATTATTCTATTTCTGAACATATTGACAAAACTAGCAGAGAAAAGATGGAAAGTACAATTTTAAAAACGGAAAACCTCAATGCTTTTTTTGGAGATGCGCACGTTTTAAAAGACGTAAGCATCGAAATTCCAAAGAACACCATAACTGCCATAATGGGACCCTCCGGTTGTGGAAAGTCAACATTTATCCGCTGCATTAATCGAATGCACGAACTTACCGAAAATGCCTATTCAACTGGGAAGATCTATATCAACGATGAAGATATTTTCTCCTACAATGCCACCCTTTTAAGGCGAAGTGTTGGGATGGTGTTTCAGCGCCCAAATCCATTTAATACGATGAACATTTTTGAGAATGTTATTGCTGGATACACGCTAAACAGGTATAAGCTATCGAAATTGGAAAAGGAGGAGCTGGTGGAAGAGTCGTTGCGAAAGGCGGTTCTTTGGGATGAGGTTAAAGACAATTTGCACAAAAAGGGGACCTTTTTGTCGGGTGGACAGCAGCAACGGTTGTGCATTGCTCGCTCCATTGCCATGAAACCTTCAATTCTACTGCTCGATGAACCCACCTCGGCCCTAGATCCCATATCCACGGCCAAGATAGAAGAGCTGCTGCTAGCCTTGAAAAGCAATTACACGATAGTGATTGTTACCCATAACATGCAGCAGGCAGGACGAATAAGTGATGATACAGCCTTTTTTTACATGGGCGAGCTTACGGAGTGGGATAAAACAAAAACCATATTTACAAACCCCAAAAAGGTACAAACACAAAACTACATCACCGGACGGTTTGGCTAGAGTTGAGGCTTTTGGATTTTTCAAGATATTGTTGCCATTGATCCGAACTCCAATTTTCAACTTTTGAACCTCTAAAAAACTGCAAAAATGAGTAACATTGCAAAACAAACAAAAGATTCCGAGACCAATATGACACACCTTGAAACTGAGCTGCTGCGCTTGAAAAAAGATATGGTTGAGATGTGGGATACCGTGGTCAATCAGGTACAAAAGGCGAGGGCCGTTGTTGAGGCGGGTAATAAGGATTTAATTAACGAAATGGCTACAGGGGAGAAGCTCATAGATGCTTTTGAGCTTAAGGTCGACATGGACTGTGAAAACTTTCTTGCACTATTTTCTCCTGTTGCCAACGATCTTCGGCTTGTTCTTGCCATCCTAAAAATCAATTATAACCTCGAGCGTATTGGCGATTTTGCTTGGAGCACTGCTAAGGTCATTCGTGAAATGGAAAATCCAGCTAGCAGCGAAAGTTTGGAAAAAACAAATCTAATTCTGATGCTTGATACCGCCATACTGATGCTTAAAACTGCACTGGAGGCCTTCGAGACGGACGACAACAATTTGGCTAGTACAATTTTTGAAAAAGATAAGATACTGGACGACAACAATAAAATGGCTAACCAAATCATCGCTGAACTCATAAAACAGCACCCTGCGGATATTACAAATTTCCTAGGCATGCTGACTATTATTAAGAAGTTGGAAAGAATTGGCGATCACACCAAGAATATTGCTGAAGAGATCATCTTCTACATAGAGGCAAAGGTGATTAGACATAATAGGAAGAAGAGTAAGTGAGAGGTAGATAGGCAGTAGGTAAGCTTCAGCACCACTTCGGTCTCCCGACTTCTGACTTCCGACTTCGATTCTCTATCCCCTAACAACCTTCTTCAACCCTTTAGCGCTGCAGGCGGCTCCAGCAGAGCAACCGCAGCATCCTCCGCCGTTTTGGCTTGGCTTTATGTTTACCGTTTTATAGAGGCCGTAAGCTGCGTAGGTGGCGGCGGCAAATACGGTGGTGAGGGCGAGTATATCTTGTAACATGGCGTTTACTCTTTTTTAAGTAACAATATATTTTACATATGGTTTAGCCCCATATAAGGCTTCCCAGCTGGAAGGTGGCAAAAGCCATGAACCAAGCAAATCCAGTGGTATAGACTATGGTAAAAGCGGCCCACTTCCAGCTACCCGATTCCTTCTTAATGGCAGCAATTACGGCAATGCAGGGGAAGTAGATGAGGATAAAAACCAGGAAGGCCAGCGCCGAAATTGGGGTAAACACTTTTTGCCCAACATTTGGTCCTGCCTGATACTTCTCCGAACGAAGCTTATCAATGAGCTTTTTGGAGTCGTCGCCATTGTCCACTTGGTAGAGAACACCAAGCGTGCTAACCACAATCTCCTTTGCTGCCACACCCGCTACCAAGCTTACGCCCATTTTCCAGTCGAAACCAAGTGGACGGATTACCGGCTCAATGAGTTTGCCTATTTGTCCTAGGTAGGACTGCTCCTGATGTTCGGCTTCCTTCTGCACCTCTAGGTTTCGAATATCCTGCATTAGCTGTTGCGAGGGGTTTCCTATGCTTTGATCATGAGCCTGCTGCTCAGTTTTTGACTCAATTAACTTGTCGAATGGTTTGCTGTATTCCACGTTCTTTGGGTAGTATTCCAGTGCCCAAATTAGGATTACGGCTACTAGAATAACACCTCCCATTTTGCTTAAATACTGAGAACCTTTATGCCACATGTGCTTTACTGTGGAGCGCACAGTTGGAATTCGGTAGGGGGGAAGCTCCATCACAAACGGAACCTCCTCTGAGTGAAACAGCGTGCGCTTAAAGATTAGTGCTGCACCAATTGCCATTAGGATGCCAAGGAGATAAATGGCGAAGAGGACTGTGCCTGCGTGGGTGGGAAAAATTGCACCTATTATCAGGATGTATACTGGAAGCCTAGCGCTGCAACTCATAAATGGGTTGATGAGCATTGTAAGCAGCCTGTTGTTTCTGTTCTCGATGGTCCGCGTCGCCATTATGGCTGGAACGTTGCATCCAAAACCCATAATGAGCGGGATGAATGACTTGCCGTGCAGCCCAATCTTGTGCATTATCTTGTCCATTATAAAGGCAGCTCGAGCCATGTACCCTGTGTCCTCCAGTACCGAGATGAAGAAGAAGAGGATGAGTATGTTGGGCAGAAACACTATTACACTGCCCACACCACCAATTACGCCGCCAATTAGCAAATCCTTAAATGCCCCAGCAGGTAGGTGGTTTTGCAGTAGCGAGGAGATAAGGCTCACACCATCCTGTATCCAGTTCATGGGGTACTCGCCAAGGGTGAAGGTAGAGTAAAACATTAGCCACATGAAAAAGATGAAGATGGGGAAACCAAACACCTGGTGGGTTAAAAAGGTATCGATAACGTCGGTGGCGCGACGGCGGGTGTGAATTCCTTCGTGAAAAGTCTCCTTGAGTGCCCCAGCAATAAAGCCATACTTGGCATCGGTAATAATTGTTTCGCTGTCCTCCGCCATTACCAACTCCAGTCGGGTAATCTCCTTCGCTGCAGCGTTGAGTATCTCTTCCTTGTTGGAGCAACTCTCAACAACCTTTTTTGAATGCTTATCTTTCTCCAGCAACTTTATGGCGAGAAAACGAGTGGAATACTTGCTTGTAATGGTTAGATTATCACCCTGCTTGAGCAACTTTTGCACTACAGCTACCGATTGCTCCACCTCCGTACCATAGTTGATGTGCAGGTGACGCGTGGTTTTGTCCTTATCGGCATATACGTTGATGGCCGTGTCGAAAAGTTCAGTAATTCCCTTACCCTTGCTGCCCACCGTAGGCACAATGGGAATCCCCATCAATTTTCCAAGCGATTGGTAGTCAAAACTATCGCCACTCTTCTTCAGCTCATCGAACATATTAAGGGCAATAATCACCTTCACGTCCATGTCGATTAGCTGAGAGGTGAGGTAGAGGTTACGCTCAAGGTTGGAGGCGTCTACCACGTTGATGATGATGTCGGGAATTGTTTCGGCAATATAGCTCCGCACAAAAACCTCCTCCGGGGTGTAGGCTGTTAGCGAGTATGTCCCTGGAAGGTCTGTAATTTTGAACAAGTAGCCCTTGTGCCGAAAGTGTGCCTGCTTGGAGTCGACTGTAACGCCGGAGTAGTTACCTACGCGCTCGTTGGAGCCGGAGGCAAAGTTAAAGAGGGTGGTCTTTCCCGAATTTGGGTTGCCCACTAGCGCCACGTTTATGGTTTTGCCCATCACCTTGGCCGATACGCGAAGATCCTCCTCCGTAATGGTACCGTTGTATCCCTCGAAGCTGAGGTTTACAGCCTCATCCTTGGTGGCCACCTCAACCAATGCCGCTTCACTTCGCCGTAGCGACACATCGTAGCCCATTATGTTGTATTCAATGGGATCCTTCAGTGGTGCATTTTTTACTACGATAACCTTTTTCCCCTTCACAAATCCCATTTCGGTGATACGCTTGCGAAAGGCACCTCGCCCCATCACCTTTGTGATAATTCCGCATTCACCATTTTGTAGCTCCGATAGCTTCATAGTTGCTGAAAAAGTATCTTATGTATGTTGTCTTAAATATTTATTCGGCAAAATCGTTAGCATAACCGCATTTGGCATTGTTTTCTTTGCCAAAACAACCAATAGACCCCTCCTCTTTGGTTCCAAAATATTATTGAGGGGTTCACGTTTTGTTGCGGTCACAAACTTAGAAACAATTTCTGGGCAAGTATATCGCTAAATGTGGGTATTTTGATTTCAGTTAAATGCCAGAATCCTGAAAATGTTGCGAGAATATTGTATTTTTCAAAAAAATCTACTTTGGCAGATGGATACCGGTGAGCAGGAAAATATTTTGGGGCGTATCAGGGATATCTTGGGAGAGGATCATTCGTTTAGTATTCTTCAGGAGGAGGTTGATATCAATCTGCAGATGCAATACTTCGAAATGTCGAAGAAGTATCGGCGTGTGCTATCGCTTGAGGAGATAGAGGAGGCACGCGCCCTAATTTTTTCGAAGCAATCGGATAAGGATTCCGTTCACATGGCACTTATCTGCCTTGCTGCCACCGCCGAGGTGTCATCGTTCCGGGTGTTAGAAAGTTACCTCGAGCAGGTTGAGCCATTAGAGCGAGGATGGGCTGTGCTGTCCTACGGAGAGTGTAGGGTCAATTTGGAGAGCCAGCTGCTGGAGCAGAGTCAGGTATTTATTTCCACTGGGCTTGGCGGACATAAAGATAGGCTGCGCTATTTTACCGTTTTGCTAAGTGAATTTGGAAATTTCACCCAGCTTCAGCACGAGGTGGTAACCAAAGAGCTGCATTTTAACCTAGAGCGAGCGAATTCCATTGTGGAAGATATTCAGTTTAATGGAAGCAGCATTTCAGTAACCTCCTTGATACCGATGGATGTTGCTCTGCAGCCACTTTTTACTAACATTGTTAAGTCGTGCAATTCCCTAGGTACATTCCTAAGCGAGGATATGATAATTACCAACGTGCGGAAGCTCTCAGTACAGGACATTGAGGAGATTCTTGCCAATGGCGGATTTACCACCAAAGAAGGACAATAACTATTGGTTGAAGGCTTGCAACCGTTTTTTGATTTTTTGAATCTGAAAAAAAATGGTGTAACTTAGCGGTGCCAATGCTGCAAGTAATCTTTTTGGAATGAAATTTTTTTATGGAGCTCTTCTGGTTTCGGCTATTTGGGTTGGCCATCACCAATTTCAATGCTGTTACGAGGATGATCTTGTTGAAGCGTATTCCCACTTTCTTCACGGTTGTTCTATTGCATCCAGATCCTTTTCGAGTGATGAAAGCGTAGCCGTTGCTCCATATTGTGTGATCTCTTCAGGAAACCGTCGTATAGCATTGGATAGCGCACCACTTTTGAGTAGTAACGAATCAGCTTCTGATACCCCAAATCGTAATTATTTAGTTGGTTTATTTTTGGTTTTTGTTATAGCCGATTTGTCCTACGTATTGGTTAGTCTCCATTTAAAAGTTTTGTTTAAGGAGCGTCGTGTTTTTGAGAAGATGGTGCGAGAGCGGACAGCTGACTTGGCGGAGCAAGGTGCGAAACTTCAGCAGCAGCGCGATATCCTTAAAACGCAGCACAACGAGATTCATCATTTTCAGACTCAGCTCTCCGACAGCATGGAGTTTGCAAAACATTTACAGGATTCGTACCTACAAAACAAGCCGGAGTTGGACATGATCTGTGGCGATCACTTTATTCTCTACCAACCAAAATATTCCGTAGGGGGTGACTTTTATTGGAGTTCAGTATACGAGAATAATGTCATTTTTTGTGTGGTAGATTGCACTGGTCATGGTATTCCGGGAGCGCTGATGAGCATGGTTGGATTGGTTGCCTTTAAGGATGTGGTGCTAAACCAACGAATAGTGTCCCCGGCAGCGGTGCTTGGTGCGGTGCATCATAAAATGGTGACCACTCTTAGCATAGCCACCCCTGGCGATACGGTTACTAGCGCCATGGATGTGGCATTCTGCATGTTGAATAGGAGTGAGGGTAAACTATGGTTTGCCGGAGCGCATTGCCCCATTTTTCTAGTTAAAAATTGTGAGTCTGAATTTCCATCTCTGCAGGAGTTGCCGGGCGATAAGCGGTTGGTGGGTAATCCACTGTTTCGTGGACCCTTCAAGGAGCATTGCTTGGATGTAGAACCTGGCGACATGATCTATCTTTTTACCGATGGGCTGGTAGACCAGCTCGAACAGCATGAACGGCGTAAGTTTTCTCGTAATTTGGCTCGGAAAATGTTTGTTCAACTGTGCGCACTACCCACGGCTATTCAGCGGCAGGAAATCATGAATCGTATTGCAGAATGGAAAGGTTCCGACGTGCAAACCGACGACATTACCGTGCTTGGGATAAGGGTATGAGAAAGCCGGCGATTGCCGGCTTGGTTTTATTGCTCATCAAGGTCTTCGAAGTCAACATTCGAGAAGCCATTGGGGAGGTTGTTGGTAACCAACTCATCCTTCTCTTCATCAACCGGTTCAACATGGTATGCTTCAGCTTTACCCTGAGTTGCGTGAATATACTCGACAACTTCGTGTAATCCTTCGGCAAATTTTTCAAAATCTTCCTTGTATAGAAAAATCTTGTGCTTGTCGTAAAAAAAGCGCCCGTCTCTTCCAACCTTTTTCTTGCTTTCGGTGATGGTGAGGTAGTAGTCGTCGCCCCTAGTAGCCTTAACGTCAAAAAAGTAGGTGCGCTTGCCTGCCCTTACCGCTTTGGAAAAGATTTCGCTGTTCTCTTCCCTGTCATACCCGTCGTGCTTGTCGAAATCGTCCGTCATTTCATGTTGGTTTGTTAGTAAAACATTGGTTGTTCTTCCTGCCAAAAATATAAATTTTTTTTCCCCAGCAGTTTAATTTTACCATTTTCACTCTTTTAAATTTCTGAAAGGGGAAGAGTTTTCTTCTAGATATGAGGCAATGTGGTGGACGATAGCACAATGGAATTTTATTGTTTTGACGTTATTTTAATTTGTTCCAGCGCAAAGAGGGTTTGGCCCACTTTGCTTTTTGCATGCAATACAAAAAGAGTATCTTTGCAAGGCATTTTTGAGGTAAAAAATTGTTAATAGGTTCTTGTTCAGTATGATAAGTAGACGCTTGCTTAGGATAAAGGTTGCTAAAACGCTTTACGGGCATTTGCAATCGCCCGACCGTACATTAGGCCAATCCGAAAAGGAATTACTCCACAGCATCCATAAGTTCTATGATCTGTACCACTTACTACTAACCTTAGTAGTTGATGTGGCTGATTATTCGCAAGTGCGCATTGATCTGGGCCTTCAAAAACATCGCCCTACCGCTGAAGAGCTTAGCCCCAATAGACGATTTGTTGACAATGCAGTGGTTAGCTTGCTGCGTAGCAACCTTGAGTTGGATGCATACAACCAACAAAACAAGCTTTCATGGGCGGGATACCCCAGGTTAGTTAAGAAGTTTTACGAAAACTTGATTAGCCGGGATTATTTTCAGGATTACTTGAATGCCGATACCTGTGACTTTGCCACCGATAAGAAACTCGTTCTTGACTTTTACACCAAAGAATTGGAGGATTTTGAGGACTTGTATTCGTGTTTGGAAGAGCAGAGCATGTTCTGGATGGACGAGATAGAGTTCATCATTGGCATGGTTATTAAAACCGTGAAGGGGTTCAAGGAATCGTACGACGAAAGTGCTAAGTTGCTGCCGTTGTTCAAGGAGCTGGAGGATGAAACGTTTGCCACGCGATTGCTCCGACGGGCTGTTTTAAAGCGCGAGGAGTATCTGGAAATGATTGGTAATTTCTCCAGCAATTGGGAGGTAGATCGCATCGCCTTTATGGACTCGGTGATCATGCTTGCCGCCATTGCAGAAATTGTGGAGTTTCCCAACATCCCCATCAAGGTTTCGTTCAACGAGTATATCGATTTGGCTAAGTTTTACAGCACTCCCAACAGCGCTGCATTTATAAACGGGGTGCTCGATAAAGCTATCGCTCAGCTCAAAACCGACAATAAAATAGTTAAGCAGGGCAGAGGGTTGGTTGGAGAAGAGGCTGAAATTTCCTAACTTGCAAGTTCTTAAAGTTGAATATTAGAGAGATATTTCACCAGATAATTACGGCTGTTCACTCTTGACCCACAGGTTAGTGGACGATTAACCGAAGAACAAATGAAGCAGATTAATAGGTTGTGGTTAGTAGGTTTGGTAATTGCCTTTCTTGCCTCTGGGTGTGGACATAGGAAGACGGTTGAGGTAGCCAATACTAAGGCGGTGGCAGGCCACCCGAAGATCGTTTTTGAAGAAGACTACTTCGACTTTGGAACTATTAAACAGGGGGAGATTGTTACGCATACTTTCTACTTTAAAAATGAGGGTGATGGCGATTTGATGATAATGGATGCCATTCCCAGCTGTGGATGCACTACCCCAAAGTTTACCAAACAACCGTTGCTGCCTGGTGGCAGGGGCCATATCGAAATACAGTTTAATAGCGACGGGTGGCTTGGCCTACAGATGAAGGAAGTTACCCTCAAATTCAATGGTGGGCTTCCAGCGCGCAGCCTTACCTTAAAGGGAAATGTAGTTCAGTAAATAAATCCTTAAATTCAATAAGCATGTTCAACAACGTTATTATTTTACAGGCAGCAGCTCCAGCAGCAGGAGGACAAGGTTATTCTTTCCTCATTATGATGGTGCTCGTATTTGTGGTTATGTACTTCTTTATGATTCGCCCTCAAACTAAGCGCCAGAAGGAGTTGCGCAAGTTCCAAAGCGAGCTGAAGAAGGGTGATAAGATTGTTACCACTGGTGGTATTTATGGCAAGGTTTGGGAAGTTCGCGACCTATACATTATCATTGAAATTGACGACAACGTAAAGATTCGTTGCGACAAGAGCGCGATTCTTCGTGACCCATCCGATTTACAGCAGAACTCAAAGTAGAGGTAATTTCTTTGAAGGGAATTGGGCTTAGCAGTTGCTAAGCCCTTTTTCGTTAACCACCTTGAGGGAGAAGTTGTGGTTCGATTCGGGATTATTTCTAACTTGCAGCATAATTTTCAATTTCCTTTACCCGTGGATACCCGTTTTTTTAAGCAATTTGGTGAAGCTTTTACACCTCGGAAAATCAAGGTGGATGAGAAGGTCGTTGTTTTCCTCTTCTTCCTCTTTTTCGCCTCATTCCTTTGGTATCTCAATAAGCTGAATCATGAGTACACCATCGATCTTTCTTACCCAGTTCGGTTTAGCAATTTGCCTTCCGACAAGGTATTTGTGAAGGAGTCAGAAGCTGCTGTAACGCTAAAGGTACGTGCACATGGTTATACTCTTTTGAAGTTTAAAATGAGTTCGGTGCTTGCACCGCTCAACATCGACCTAAAGGAGATTAAGCTCAACCGCTTAAACGGCTCCAAAACTACCTACTACATTCTTTCATCGCGGATTCAAACCATGCTGGCCGACCAGATTAATCCCGATATGCAGCTTGAAGAGGTTGCCCCAGATACTCTATTTGTGGACCTTTCGCACATGTCGCGAAGGGTTGTGCCCGTGCAATCCAACCTCGACCCTGAGCCCGAGAGGCAATTTATGCTGAGCCGGCCACCCACGCTGCATCCAGACTCAGTAATAGTAACTGGGCCTGCTTCACTAGTCGACACGTTGGCCTTTTGGCCAACAAAGCCAAAAAAACTTGACAAGCTAAATCAATCTACCTCTGGTATTCTTGCACTTACGAACATATCTGGAATAACGCCCTCTACACGCCGTATCGACTATACAATAACGGTTGAGAAGTATACTGAAGGTACGGTTGATGTTCCAATTCAAGTTGTGAATGTTCCGGCCAATAAACACCTGATGCTTTTGCCCGCTACTGCAAAGGTATCCTACATGGTTGCATTGAGCCGCTACACGGAGGTGACTCCCTCCAGCTTTAAGCTGGTGGTAGACTACAGTAATGTTTCGTCACTACTCAGCGATAAGCTAAAGGTAAGCTTAACGGGGCAGCCCGATTTTGTGGCGAGTATCACCGTAAATCCTAACTTTGTGGAGTATATTGTTCAAAATAATTGATATGCTTAAAGTTGGACTTACTGGCGGAATTGGAAGTGGTAAATCCTTCGTAGCCAGAATATTTTCTGAGCTAGGAGCTCCCATTTATCAGGCCGATTTTGAGGCAAAAAAGTTGATTGAGGTTGATCCCGATATTGTTGCCGCTTACAAGCAATTTTTCGGTGATGAGATATACACCCCGCTGGGGCTGAATCGGAAGCAAGTGGCAGCGTTGGTCTTTGGCGATAGGGAGATTTTGGAGAAGGTGAACAAGGTGGTTCATCCGGCGGTAGAACGGCATTTTCAGAGCTGGTTACAGCAGCAATCCCTTTTTCCTTACGTTATACATGAGGCCGCCATCCTAATCGAAAGCGGCGCAAGTGAAACCATGGATAAGCTTGTGGTGGTAGTGGCACCTGAAGAGGTAAGGGTCGCGCGGGTAATTGAGCGCGATGGTGTTGGACCAGAGCAGGTTCACCTTCGAATGGCCCATCAGCTATCGGATCAGGAGCGCATTGCACGGGCTGATTTTGTGATTAATAACGATAACAACCAGCTGCTCCTGCCCCAGGTGGTGGAGCTGCATGAAAAGCTGCTTAGCCTTTCAAATAAGAGGTAGAATATGGGATACGGAAAATGGATATCTGGTGCTTTGGGGTGGTTCTTTCTAGGACCAATTGGTGGCATAGCTGGCTTTGCCTTGGGCGCGTTGCTAGAAACATCGGAGGGAGGCAAAAAAATCTACACCGGACAAACTAGCCGTGATGGGTTCATCGTTAGCTTGTTGGTGTTGGTTTCGGCCATGATGAAGGCCGATGGCAAGGTGTTGAAGTCGGAGCTTGACTTTGTTAAGGATTTTCTCGTTCGTAGCTTTGGCGTCGATATGGCTCAGGAGGCAATGATTCTGCTTCGCGACATGCTTAAAAAAGAGGTGCCGGTGAAGGATGTTTGCTTCCAAATTCGTGATAATCTTGACTATTCTGCTCGGCTACAGCTCGTTCACTTTCTTTTTGGAATTGCCAAGGCCGATGGTGTTGTTAGCCCAGAAGAGTTAAAGCTTGTGGAGGATATTGCAGGTTACCTAGGCATTTCTCCATCTGAATACACCTCTATCAAGGCCATGTTTGTGGACAATACCGAATGGGCCTATCAAGTTTTGGAAATAAGTAGAAGTGCTACCAACGATGAGGTTAAGAAGGCCTATCGCCACATGGCGCTTAAGTACCATCCCGATAAGGTAAGCCAGTTGGGTGAAGATGTGCAACGTGCTGCTAATGAAAAGATACAGAAGGTTAACGAGGCCTACAATCTCATCAAAAAGGAGCGGGGAATGTCATAGCAATTGTTTCCTTTTCAAGGTTATTATGCTGAAGTAGCTTATTTTCGTAAATTTTTTATTTAACTTTGCCTTCCACCGAAAAACATAAGTTGAAAACAATGAGCACAGACGAACTGACATTAAAGAAGATTATGGCTATTTCGGGTCAACCGGGGCTTTTTAAGTACGTTTCGCAGAGTCGTAATGGCATTATCGTGGAATCGTTGGCTGACCAAAAACGCATGAATGCTTCTGCCAGCGCTAAGGTCTCTTCCCTTGGTGATATTGCAATTTATACGACCACTGGCGAGGTGGCTTTAAAGGAGGTTTTTAAAACTATCCGCGAGAAGACTAATGCTGGCCAAACCATTATCGAGCCAAAGTCTTCCAACGATGCGCTGAAGGCGTTCTTAGGAGAGGTGCTCCCGGAGTTCGATCGCGAACGGGTTTACGCTTCCGATATTAAGAAGATGATTACCTGGTTCAACCTATTGAATGCGCACGACATGCTTCATCTTATCGACATTGAGGACGAGAAAGAGCCAGAGAAGGAAGCAGATACTGAGGCTGCCGCAGAGGAAAAGACTGAGTAGCTTTTTTTCGAGAGCAATTGCTGAAAATATTTTGTGGAGCGCTACTTTTTTGTGAAGTAGCGCTTCTTTTTTGTTGTCTTTACGGTAATTACCATTGAAGATTTCCCGATGAAAAAATCTCTCCAACAGAAAATAGTGCACCTTAAACTTACTCCTGAAAAGGTAAGAGAAATTTTTCGCTTGCTCCAGAATCAATCCCTCGCTAGTTTCGATGAGGTGGAGGCGTTTTTGCGGCTTCGAACCATAATCGATGAACGCTTGAGCCAGGAGATGGCCAATCGATACATTGCGTTTGCAAAAAACACCACCGAAACTCAGGCAAGGGAGCAGCTCAATTTTTTTGTGGAGGAGATAGATCCCATTGCGCAGGAGAACGACAATGCGCTCGATGCCATGCTTATAAAGAGTAAATATGCAAACGATTACCTTCGCTCTAGCGCACCTCTCTATCTGAAACAGCTGCAGCGAAGAGTGGAACTCTTTCGCACTGCTAATGTAGCCATAATGGCGGAGGAGGAGGTTCTAAGCCATGAATATGCCGAAACCGTATCTACGTTGGCTATTGAATACAACGGTAAAAGCCTTACCATGCAGGAGGCCTCATCGATGATGGAGCTCTCAGACCGCCGAATAAGGCATGAGGTTTATTTGCTGATGCTTCAACAGCGGCTAGGCGTAACCATTAACCTTCATTACCTCATGGACGAGTTGCTAAAGCTTCGTTACCGGATAGCAGTGAATGCTGGGTTTAAGAATTACCGCGACTATAGGCACTTAGAGCTCGAGCGGTTTAGCTACAGCGTGGCTGAAGTACAAGCGTTACACCAGCTAGTTGTAAAGTATTTTGTTCCCCTTGCCGATAAGGTTCTGGTGCGAAGAAAACGATTGCTTGGAGTGGATGAGTTAAAGCCGTGGGACCTAGAGGTTGATCCTTTCGGTGTAGTGCCGCTTATGCCGTTTGAAAGGGTTGAGCAGCTGGTAGAAAAGGGACGCTCTGTTCTCGCGTTTATCGATGCACGTATGGGCTCATTGGTTGACCGCATGGCTACTTCGGGGCACATGGACCTCGAAAGTCGACATGGCAAGATGCCGGGAGCTTTCAGCTATCCACTGCCACTCAGCAAAAGTTCTTTTCTCTTCATGAATGCTGCTGGTGTTTACGACGATGTGGTAACCTTTATGCACGAAATGGGGCATGCCTTTCACGAGCAACTTGGCAGCAGCTTACCATACTCGTTTCAGAAAGATTTACCCATAGAGGTTGCAGAGTTAGCCTCCATGTCGATGGAGCTGATGTCATCCTCAAAGTGGGACTCTTTTTATGGCGAAGCCGAGCTGAAAAGGGCAAAATTGCGACTGCTTGAGGAGGTTGCCCTTGCCTTACCTTGGATTGTGGCGATTGATGAATTTCAGCACTGGCTTTACACACACCCAGAACATAGCCATGCTGAGCGCGATGGCGCTTGGACAAAAGTATATCGAAAATACGTTAGCCATGAGATAAGCTGGCTTGGTGCAGAGGAGGGATTTGTGTTTGCTTGGCAGCGTCAGCTACATATATTTGAGGATCCGTTCTACTACATTGAATATGCCATTGCTCAGTTGGGTGCACTTGAGCTATATCAGCAATTTACTCAATCGTCGGAAGAAACTTTACAACGCTTTACATTGGCTCTAGAGCTGGGAGGTTCCATACCAATGGAAGATCTTTACGCAAGGGCTGGCCTCAGCTTCTCTCTCTCGGAACAGAGAGTTAGTCTACTGTCCAACTTTTTAGAAGAGCAGCTGATCTCACTCTGGGAATAAAAAAAGCTGGGAATTTCCCAGCTTTAATGTTTATCCTTATTAGTTAAGAATTATTCGGTAATAATCTCATATTCTGGTGTGTATCGCACCTTAAATACACCGCAATTTTCAAATCCACCCTCTGGGGATACCCTTTTAAACTGGTAGGCGCTCTGTATGAGCATCTCGTGGTCGCAGGGAATACATTGCTCAATCGATTTGCCATACTTGGAAAGAGTGGGCACGAAGTAGTAGATCACGTCAAAACCTTGGAAGGCAAATTGGTTAGGTTCAGCATCGAATTGGTTACGGTAGAGTTTAACAAACTTCTTGACTAATGGCGATGAGTAATCTACAAAGTATGGGGAGATATAGCGCAACCCCAACGTATAGTAGCTGTTGATATCCACACTTTCAAACCTTTGCCACGATGGCATTCCGTAAAGTTCAATGGGAGTGTTGTAAACCACCTTCATGTTGTTAAGTTTGCTCAGCAGATCCGACACAAATGCTTCGTTATCGGAAGGTACCACCACGAGGTTAATCATTGATATAGAGAACATCTTAGAAAATTTATCGACTACCGATTCAAAGGGCTGGCCAGTATGGTAGGCCATTTGATGAAATGTTTTAATAATGGAATCGCCCAGATTCCTATCGGTAAACCTAGCCGATAACTTCTCGCGAAGAAGTTTTACTATATCGGAGGAATCCTTCCCCGCCTCGTAAAGTAGAACTACGTTGCAATCCTTGCGGTTCGAAACATAATCGGCAAGGGCATTCACTTGATCTAAGTAAGAGGGTCGGATTTGAATGAGATATGGATTTTTGGCAACCATGTTTGGTATCGCTGCAAGCGGTGAAACCATATAGATTTGTCTTTTTTGAGCATACTCAGCCACTGGCTTAATTTCGTTGCTGTAAACCGGGCCAATGATAAGTTCGGTGGATTGGCTCAACCGCTTTACTTGTTCCCTTACCCTCAAGGGATCACGCTTGCTGTCCAGCACCTGTAAATCCATCTTATATCCGGTATCCTTAAGTACCTCAAGCGCCATCAGTGCACCTTGGTAAAAGTTCATAAAGTTCTGCTGCTCTGTTGCAGCGCTAACATTGGGATTCCCGATGCTTAAGCTATCAATAAGGTCAACTTTATTTGCATTGAAGGGGAGAATCAAAGCTAGATGAACGGTATCCTTCTTCATCTCATTGGGACCGATTTCGCAATTGCACGGAGAAGCTACCACTTCGCTAGTAACCGTTTTCAAAATGGTGTCCGTTGAAGTTACTGCTTCATGAACAAATCGCAGCGGAACTCTTAGGCTAAAGTCAAGTTTGAGTACTCCGTCGGTAGTAGGGTTTAAGGCTATGAGGGTATCGAGTGGAATTGTATATCGTTTTGATAAGGAGTAGAATGTCTCCTTGGCCTTTACCTTGTGGTAGAGATATGCGCCAGCAACTATATCGGATGTATCTGAAGGCAGTGTTCCTATCTCCTTCTTAAGCGAGTCCTTCATTCTTTCTGCCTTTGGAAGAGCGCTTTTTGGAATTACCACCACTTGGCTCTCTTCCAAGCCATTTTCAACATCAGCATTATTTTTCATTAGCACCTCTACCGGAACTTGGTAAAGCCGCGAGATGGCCGACAGCGTTTCACCCTTTTTAACGATATGGTATATGAAGTCGTTGTCTTCAGTTACTCCTCTGAGATCTGATTCTCTGATAATAGCAGCTGGAATTTTTAGGGCCTGATCGACCTTTAGCCCTTGAAATATATCGGGATTTTCTGCGGCAATGTCGGCCTGGCTAACTCCGTAGGCTTTGCTTATGGAGTATAAGGTTTCGCCTTTCTGAACAATATGAACATAGTAAAATTTTCCTCCAATTTTTACCTTTTGATTCGATTTCTGTATCTGTACAGGAGTGGTGGGCTGATCTTGTCCAAAGGAGGGAAGTGCGGCAATCATTAACAGCAGCACTAGAATCTTTTTTATCATTGTATAGCTGTTTTGCTTTTTAGTCTTACTTCGCAAAGGTAAAAAACTAACCTTACATGCTAAAAATTGTGTCGCATTACGGGTGAAATAATGCGAAAGTATCCCAATCTTTGGGTTTACTGAACCTTTGTTGCCCCCAATTGTTAAGTTTTTTGGTTTTATGGCTAGGTATAAAAGGCTGATTGGGTGAACAATTCACATTAATTACCGAAAATAGTATGAAAGGTTTGGGGGAAGAGTGTTCATTGGCTACTTTTGCAACTCAGCCGTAAATAATGCAGAGCCAATCTAAAATTTTCTTCAGTCTAGGATTAACAGAGCATCGTTTCTGGGGGGTAATTCTGTTACCTTACCTTTTGGAAAGAATTGCCGATTCACCTATACTTAAAATTGCCGAGAACCTTCACGGGAAAGAGCAAACCAAAACCATAGAGCTCACTGCTGCCGAAAAGCAGGTGCTCAAGTTGGTGAACGAGTATAGTGAGAAGTCGCTTTTCAAGCTCTTTGCAAAGCAGAAAACCCAAACGGAGTTTATTGCGCAGCTGTCGGCTGAGCAGCATACAACCAACATTAGACCTTTCATTGAGCGGCGCATGTTAAAGTGCTTCAACCTGCTTAAGGGAGCTGATATTCCAATTTACCAACAACGGCTTAAGCTTAACAATCTTTATGAGGAGGAGCGGCTTGAGGTGGATCAGGAGCCGGCCCAAACGCTTTTTACCTTCGAACGAAATGAGGAGGGTACAAGGTATTCCTTGGCAATAACCTTTAAGCAGGAAGTGGTAAAGTTGGGGAAATTAACCACCATCATCACCAACTCTCCCTGCCTTATTAATACAGGGAAGCGCATACTCTTTGTGGAGGAAACCGATGGCAAAAAGCTGCAGCCATTCCTTTCCAAAGGCTTTATTACCATCGCTCGATCTTCGGAGAAGCAGTACTACTCCTCATTTGTGCTAAACACAATAAAGAAATATCAGGTGAAGGCTGTTGGTTTTGACATTAGTTACGACGATAGTTTATTTTCCGCACGCCTTACCGTTGAAGAGAACCTGGCAGGCGAGCTAATGGGGTGCCTTCAATTCCACTACGGAAGCAACAGTTACTTTGCCAATAGTATCACTGAACCTAAGGTAACGCTGACTTTTAAGCATGATATTCCATCCTTTCACAAACAGGAACGTCGGTATGCCGAGGAGCAGAAGCTAATTGCTAGCCTCGAAAATCTGGGGTTATTTAACGTAGATGGACCTTACTTTCATCCTTCAGGTAAGGGGAATAAGCCGGAGATACGTGATTTGATGCTGGCCATATACAAAAATTGGAGCCAGCTGGCCGACCTTGGCATTACGGTGGACCAAAAGGTGAGTGGCCCTCGGCAATTTTTTATGGGTAAGCCAAGGCTGGAAATGCGGTTTGCCTCGCATGCTGAAGGATTTATGGCAACGGGTGGATTACATCTGAATGATCAGCAGCTCTCCTTGGGGGTTCTTAAAAAGCTGTTGGTCAAGGGTGCCGATAAAATTACCACACCCGAAGGTAGTGTAGTTTACCTTGCCGATGAGGTGCTGGAAAAGATACGGCCAATCCTTTTCTTTGGACATGAGAAAGAGGGTGGAATAAAGCTTAGTCGCCATCACTTTCAGCTTGTGGATGATTCCCTTGAAATTGGTAAGGAGGAGTTGGCCAAGCTCAAGAGCTTTGATCAGCTGCCAAAAATGGCCAGCAAGGCACTTCCTGTTGGGTTGAATGCCACGCTTCGTTCATACCAAATGGAAGGGTTTGCTTGGCTGAAATATTTGCAAATGAATGGCTTTGGCGGTTGCCTTGCCGACGATATGGGGCTTGGAAAGACCCTTCAAACCTTGGCTTTTTTGCTTTGGTGTAAGCAAAATATTCGGCAACCTTTGTTGGCAAAAACTGACCAGCCAGCCCAGCAGAGCCTCTTTATATCCGCAACCGAACAAGGAACTATTTCAGGAAAAACACCTACTTCGCTTATAATAATGCCCACCTCCCTCATACACTCATGGAAGGCCGAGGTGCGTAAATTTACCCCAGAGCTCACCGTATACGAACATGTGGGTCTTGGTCGAACAAAGGAGGTGAACCAGCTGGGCAAGTACGATTTGGTACTTACCACCTACGGAATTTTGCGCAACGACATGGAGATGCTTAGTAGGTTTCGTTTTTTTTACGCCATAATGGACGAAAGCCAAATGATAAAAAACCCTGACTCCAAGGGGTATAAGGCAGCCATGCAGCTAAATGCCGAAAATAAGCTTGTAATTACCGGTACGCCAATTGAAAATTCGCTCATCGATCTTTGGTCCCAAATGAACGTTATTAACCATGGTATTCTTGGAAGTCAAAAGTTCTATGAGGAACAATTTGCCAATAGCCTAAACGAGGGTGTATCGGCTGTTCAGGAGCAGCGGCTGAAGTCAATAATTGCGCCATTTTTGCTAAGGAGAACAAAGGAGGAGGTGGCGAAGGATTTGCCCGAGAAACTCGAGAATATTGTTTACTGCGACATGAGCGAGGAGCAGCAAGAAATTTATAATGGCGAAAAGGAGGCGTTTAAGCAAAACCTTATTGCCAACCTAGATCCCAACGGGTATTCGCGCAACCGCATGAAGATATTTCAAGGGCTGATTCGCTTGCGTCAGGCGGCCTGCCATCCTGCACTATTCGATGATGGATTCACTGGACGCTCGGGCAAATTTGAAGAGGTGGTGCGCATGATCGACAACGTGGTGTCGGAGGGTCATAAGGTACTAGTATTCTCCTCGTTTGTAAAGCATTTGAGACTGGTAGAGAAAGAGATTAAAGCACATGAAATACCTTACCTTATGCTCACCGGTAGCAGCCTTAACCGCGAGGAGTTGGTGAAGAACTTTCAGCATAACGATAAGATAAAGGTTTTCCTCATTTCGCTCAAGGCAGGAGGTTTTGGATTGAACCTTACCGCTGCCGACTATGTATTTCTTCTCGATCCATGGTGGAATCCGGCTAGCGAGAACCAGGCACTCGATCGTGCACATCGCATCGGACAGGACAGAAAGGTTTTTGCCTACCGCTTTATTACAAGTGGATCTATTGAGGAGAAAATAATGGAGCTGCAGGAGCGCAAGAGCAAGCTGGCCGATACTTTCATAAACTCCAATAATCCACTTAAGGACCTAAATCGTGAGCTGCTCGACGCGCTGTTGGGCTAGGTGAAAATATTTTAAGTTGTTTGGCATTATTGGACTAGCTTCGCTCAGTTCTAATTTCTAATTTCTAGTTTCTAGTTTCTAATTTCCTAGTTACCTACCCTTTAGTTTCCGTATAACTTTGCCTTTCAATGGGGTCTGAAAGATTTGTTTTATCATTGCCCCTTGTAATTTGATGTCGATGTGGCTGTCCAAAATATACCTAGACTGAAAACATTGCCACATTTTCATTGTTTATTTCTGGTTGATTGGAAATTGATATGCTTCTTCCACAAGAAAATATTGCATCCCATCCTTTGAACAGTGCTGCACAGGAGACTGGTATTCGGGTGGTTAGGCTTAACCCTAAGGGAAAAGAGCGGCACACCCGTTCGGAACCGCATCGGCACGACTACTACGAGATTATCTTTCTGGAGAAGGGAAGCGGTGTTCATATTGTAGATTTTGAGCAGTTGGAGATACACAACAACGTTTGCTACCTCCTTGCACCGGAAAGCGTTCACCACTTCGACACGTTACGGGAAGTAAACATGCAGGGGTGGCTGGTTGAAATTTCTAAAGACTACATGCACGCAATTGATAGTTCGCTAAACGTTCTTTTCTGCAAGAATAGGGGTAAAATGGCGCTAACAATTCCAACGGAGGAAATTGCAAGACTCTCCAATTTGTTAGCCCAGATGAAGGAGGAGCAGGATAGCAATAGGAAGATGGCTGCACAAGCAGTTATGAGCTACTTTCGGCTGGTGATGGTGGAGCTCTATCGACTTTTGGAGCAGCAGCTGCAGACGGAGCACTTTAGGGAGCCCGACGAACGATTCCTTGCTTTTATGGAGTGGGTGGAGGTGCTTCATCGAGAGGTAAAGAGCATTACAGTTTATGCCGACAAGGTGCATCTCTCTCCACGGCAGCTAAATCGCATCTGTTTGGATATTACCGGAAAAACGGCCAACCAGCTACTTAACGAGCGTGTAAGTCTTGAAGCCAAGCGATTGCTCTTTAATGGCCAAATTCAGGCAAAAGAGGTGGGTTATCATCTCGGGTTCGACGATCCATCCAACTTCGTGAAGTTCTTCAAGCGACACAACGGTATATCTCCGGCTGGATTTCGAGATACCATGTCCAAAATCAACCATCGTTAGTCCAAAAAATCACTTTCCATCTGCTCTTCTTCTCCCGATATTTGCATTGTCAAACTTTAGCAGGTCTTTTTCAAATGCCCTGCCTGCTGAGTTCGGTTTTGAAAACAATTAATAAATTCAAATACTATGAAAAAAGTGATTTTAGTCGCTGTTGCCGTTGCGGCAGTGTTTTCAGCAAAGGCTCAGGACACATGGACTGTTGATAAAGCGCACACGAGCGTAAACTTTAGCGTTACCCACCTTTTAATATCGGAGGTTGATGGGCAATTCAAAAACTTTGAAGGCACGGTGATTTCAAAGTCTCCCGATTTTGTTGGGGCAGAAATTTCATTTACCGTGGATGTAAATAGCATTAGCACCGATAACGAAATGCGCGACAACCACCTCAAGAGCGATGCTTTTTTTGATGCAGCCAAATTCCCGAAGATGACCTTTAAGAGCACCTCTTTCACCAAGGTCAGCGGAAACAAGTATGCGCTAACCGGCGATCTTACCATTAGGGATGTCACTAAACGCGTTACGTTCGATGTAACTTACGGTGGAACGGTAAAAGATGGATACGGCAACACCAAGGCTGGCTTCAAAGCTACAACTGTTATCAACCGATTTGATTATGGCTTAAAGTGGAATGCACTTACCGAAGCTGGTGGAGCAGTTGTAGGTCAAGATGTAACAATAACCATTAACGTGGAGGTGGCAAAGGACAAGAAAAAATAATATTGGATAGCACACTTTTTATGTGTAATACGGGTAGCCATTCCGCAAAGGATTGGCTACTTTAGTCTAAAGACTTTTAGTGATGGCAATAACCCGAATGCCGGCCATATTTATAGGCCACGGAAACCCGATGAATGCCATACAGGACACACCGTTCAGCCGTAGATGGGAGGCATTGGCAACAACCTTGCCAAAGCCACGATTTATACTGTGTATTTCTGCCCATTGGGAAACTAAGGGAACCAAGGTTACCTACTCTGCTTCACCAAGAACTATTCACGATTTTGGGGGCTTTCCCCGCGAGCTGTTCGAAGTGGAATACCCTGCACCTGGATCACCTGCCTTGGCCGATAAGGTGATTGCACAATATCTAGATCAGGTAGTTCAGCCCGACCTTTGCTGGGGCCTCGATCATGGGTGCTGGTCGGTACTGCGCAAGATGTACCCTGAGGCGGGGATTCCCGTTGTGCAGCTGAGCATCGACTACAACCTCTCGCTGAAGGAACACTTTAAATTGGCAGGAAGTCTTGCCGCATTGCGCGAAAAGGGTGTGCTGATAATTGGCAGCGGGAACATTGTGCACAACCTAAGATTGGCACAGTGGGGAAGCGACCAGGTTTACGGCTGGGCCCGCGACTTTGATGGTACTGTAAGGCAGCGAATAGAGGAACGTCGGTTTACCGAACTGTTGGAAATGGATGGAATAGAAGGATCCTCGCTTGCGGTGCCCACACCGGAACACTACATTCCGCTATTGTACACTCTTGCGCTGTATAAGGATGAAGAGATATCGCTTTTTAATGAAGGCTTCGACCTCAGTTCCATCTCCATGACATCGCTAGTACTTAAGGGTTAACAGTATTATTTAAGCAATCATGCCATTTCTGTTGACCTTGTTATCTATATGGCGTACCTTTCGTCCCGAGTGGCTGGAGCACAAATGTTGTTTTGTTGAAAGCCCATAAAATAGGGTTTGGTGAAAGGTCAGCACCAGTAACCTGAACAAAAACACCAGCCATGTGACCGGGTTGGGCAATAATTTTACACCATGATTAAAAAACTACTACTTGGAACTGCCATGGCTACCGTCATGCTATTTGTGGCTCAGCAGGCGGCTACTGCTCAGGAAAAGATGGAACGCCCGGCTAAGGTTGGTGTTCAAGCTATCGACGATTTCAACACCAAGAGCTTCGATACCTACGATGAAAGTCTAAAAATTTCGGATGCCATCAAGCTTATTGATGTAAAGACCGATGCCGATGGAAAACCAGTTTCGGTGACTAATGGTAAGGGCGAGGCGCTTTCGGCTACAGATGCTCTGGCTCAACTAAAGGAGCTCCAGGTTCGCATTAAAGCCCAAAGCGAAAATGTGGAGAAGGTAAAGGCGCTTCAGCAACCTGCAACCGATGCTCTAAAGTCATGCTCCATGATGCAGAAGGCCAAGGCTAGCAGCGCGTTGAGCAAGGATGGTAAGGCACTAACCTATTCAGCCGACGAAACCAAAAAGCAGATGGAGTCCGTTGCCAAGCAAATTGAAATGGTATCGAAGCTGAAGAAATAGTTTTTAAGAAGTTGAGGATAAAACCTTTAAAAAGAAGAGACGCAATATTTTGCGTCTCTTCTTTTATTTCAACTAATACCTAATTAGGTAAACGCCTTTCTACAACCTTGCTAGCAGGTTGAGCACGTTGTTCTCAATTCGCTCCTGAATGTTCTCGATTGGAGCTTTTTCGAAAGGTTCACCTACAATGTGCTCGTATAGCTCAATGTAACGCTGCGAAACGCTCTCCACGAAGGCTGGAGTCATGGTAGGAACGTTTTGTCCACTCTTACCCATAAATCCATTCTCCATGAGCCATTCGCGTACAAACTCCTTGGATAGCTGACGCTGCGGTTCGTTCTTGTCGAACAGGTGCTTGTAGCTATCGGCGTAGAAGTAGCGGCTGGAGTCGGGGGTGTGAATCTCGTCGATGAGGTAAATCTTACCGTTACGCTTACCAAACTCATACTTGGTATCCACCAGGATAAGCCCCATCTCGGCAGCCATCTCTGTTCCCTTTTGAAAAATGGCCAACGTATACTTTTCCAGCAGTGCGTAATCCTCTGCTGAGACCATACCTCTTGAAATGATCTCCTCCTTGGAAATATCTTCATCGTGGAGCCCCTGCTCGGCTTTGGTTGTAGGCGTAATGATTGGAGTAGAGAACTTCTCATTCTCGCGCATTCCCTCAGGAAGCTTTACACCGCAAATTTCTCTTGCTCCACTCTTGTATGCTCGCCATGCGCTGCCACAAAGGTAGGCTCTAACAATCATTTCAACCGAAAATGGTTCACACCGGAGTCCTACAGTAACCATTGGGTCGGGAGAGGCAATCTTCCAGCTTGGGACAATGTCGGCGGTAGCGTCCAAAAACTTGGAGGCAATCTGGTTTAGCACTTGCCCTTTGTATGGAATACCTTCGGGTAGAACAACGTCGAACGCCGAAATACGATCGGTAACTACCATTACCATGTAGTCGTTGCGGATGGTGTATACGTCCCTTACCTTTCCGATGTAGATGTCGGTTTGTCCGGGGAAGTGAAAGCTGGTGCTAACAAGAGCTTTTTCCATTGTGTGAGGTTTTAAACGTTAGTATGGCCATCGGCCGATTCTTTATCTTTATCGAAGGCATGCACAATATACTTTACCAACCGGTGACGGATAATATCGCGCGAGTCGAGCTCAATAACCCCAATACCATCCACGTTACGCAGCAGCTGCATGGCCTTCACCAAACCGGAGTCTACCTGGCGGGGAAGGTCAATCTGGGTCATGTCGCCGGTGACGATAAACTTGGCATTCTTGCCCATTCGGGTAAGAAACATCTTGATTTGCGGAACGGTGGTATTCTGAGCTTCATCGAGGATAACAAATGCGTTGTCGAGCGTGCGGCCACGCATGTAAGCCAGCGGGGCTATTTGGACAGTTCCATCCTCCATAAAGGTGGCGAGCTTGCGCACCGGAATCATGTCGTGTAGGGCATCGTAAAGCGGTTGGAGGTATGGGTCCAACTTCTCCTTCATGTCGCCGGGAAGGAAGCCCAAGCGCTCACCGGCCTCAACGGCTGGACGGGTTAGAATGATTTTTCGAACTTCCTTATTTTTCAATGCCCTAACAGCAAGGGCTATGGCGGTATAGGTTTTGCCCGAACCGGCAGGACCGAGGGCAAAGAGCAGATCGTTTTTGTCGTAGAGGTCGACCATTACGCGCTGGTTGACGGTGCGGGCACGAATTGCCTTGCCGTTGTTGCCCCAAACGAGCACATCATCCATGTCTTCGCCGGCATCCATCATGGCTTTGGCATCGTCCTGAAGTAGACTCTTAAGGTCATCTTCGGAAAGTCGATTGTAGCGTCCAAAAAACTCGACAAGAATGAGGAGCTTATCCTCGAAGCGTTCAATTTCGATGGGTTCACCCGATACCCTTAGTTCCTGTCCCCGAGCCACCACCTTGAGCTTGGGAAATGCTGCAACCAGCAGGTTGTAGTTTGTATTATTTACCCCATACAGGGCCACTGGGTCGATACCCTCTAGCAGAATTAGCTTTTCTGTCATTAAGAATTTATTCAGTTAAGCAGAAGTATTGCCAGATTAGTTGCCTCACGACAGGTTGTGCTAGCCTTTCTTTTGCCATTGTTTATTTGCCTTGTGCATACACCAAATTTTGTAAATGGAAGCACATCGGCATTAATTGGAGAACCTGTTTGTATTTATTGTTTTCTTTCCGAAAAGCTTATGATTTACAACCTAGTTTACGGTTTCATTCTATTGCCAAGAATACATTTCGGAGTGCAAGAAAACATACAAAACTAAGCTTTTTTTGTTACTGGCATGTGTTAATTTTTGGTTACATATCAACCTGTTATGCACAGCTTCAACATCTTTAACAATCGAAAATCAATCATAATGTAGGCTTTCTTGAGGTAAAAAGTGTTACCTAGCTTAAACATATATAGAACCAAAAAGCTTAATTGTGCCAATGCTTCCTGAAAATCAAAAAAAGGCTGCTAAATTTGAGGTATTAATCTATACTGCGCGGGAATGGCCATCATAACCCTTACAACCGATTGGGGACGAATGGACTACTATGTGGGAGCCTTGAAGGGGGAGTTGCTCAACGGCTGTCCCAATGCAACCATTGTGGATATAAGCCACCACATCCCCCCCTTTAACGTGCAGCAGGCAGCCTTTGTGGTGCGCAATAGCTACCAACACTTTCCAAAGGGGACGGTTCACATTATTGGTGTTAATAGCGAACCAACGGAAAAGAATCCTTTGGTGGCGGTGCAGGCCGATGGGCAATATTTTCTTGGTGCCGATACAGGTGTATTCAGCTTGTCCATCAGAGCAAACCCAGATAAGGTGATAAAGCTCAGCTATGAGCCCATTTCGGGCTTTAGTGCGCTACACGTTTTTGGTTCTGCAGCCGCCCATCTTGCCAATGGTGGAGCTATCGACGAGTTGGGAAAACCCTATACTAGCATTGCGCAGATGATTCCGCTGCGGGCAGCCTTCGAGGATTCGCTTATCAACGGAACTATTATCTACATTGACTCCTTCAACAACGTGATAACCAACATAAGCAACGACCTCTTTGAGCGAGTTGGACAAAACCGTGCATTTGAGATATACGTGCAGAGCTTCCACAACAAGCTTACCACCATTTGCAACACCTATAGCGATGCGCTTCCAGGCGAGCTGCTAGCAATTTTCAACTCGGTGGGGCTGCTGGAGGTGGCCATCCACAATGGCAAGGCTGCGGAGCTGCTAAGCTTGGATGTAGGTTCAGCGGTAAGGGTGAAATTTTTAAATAACGTAATAAACTAGATTATGAACGATAAGTTGCAGGCCTTTGAGCGACTGCTAAACATAATGGATGAGCTGCGGGAGAAGTGCCCGTGGGACCGAGAGCAAACCTTTGAGAGCCTTCGGGCCAACACGCTGGAGGAGGCATACGAGTTGGCGGGTGCCATACTGAGCAAGGACTACAACGACATGAAAAAGGAGCTGGGCGACCTGCTGCTGCACGTGGTGTTCTACTCTAAAATTGCCAGCGAGGAGCAGCGGTTTACCATTGCCGACGTGATGAATGGCCTCTGCGATAAGCTGGTTTACCGCCATCCGCACGTGTTTGGCGATGTTACGGTGAATGGTTCTGGGCAGGTGGTGGAGAACTGGGAGCAGCTGAAGCTGAAGGAGAAGGACGGCAATAAAACCGTGCTTTCGGGAGTACCTAAGGCGCTTCCCGCCTTAATAAAAGCCAATCGCATACAGGAGAAGGTGCGCGCCGTGGGGTTCGACTGGGAGGAGCGAACCCAAGTTTGGGATAAGGTGGAGGAGGAGTACCGCGAGCTGCGCAAGGAGGTGAGCGACAACAATCGGGAAAAGACCGAGCAGGAGTTTGGCGACCTACTATTTTCGGTGGTGAATGCTGCCCGGCTCTACGGTGTTGATCCAGAAAGTGCGCTGGAGCGTACCAACCAGAAGTTTATGAAGCGCTTTGGCTACCTCGAAGAGCGAACCATAAAGGCAGGAAGAAGCCTGAAAGATATGACCCTCGACGAGATGAACAAGATTTGGGAGGAGGCCAAACAGTTTGACTAGGGTGGCATACTACCACCATTGCAATTGATTACCAACTCGATTTTGTGCTATGAAGAAGTTTCAAGATCGGTTTCGAATAGCATCGTCCCGAGCAGCTTGGTGGGATTATTCAACAGACGGAATTTACTTCATTACCATCTGTACCGCTGGGGATGTGCACTATTTTGGACAAATTGTGAATGCGGTGATGGGGTTGTCGGAACTGGGGTTGGTGGCGCACAATTGTTGGATGGAAATTCCTACACATTTCCCTTTTGTGAAATTGGATGTATTTGTGGTTATGCCAAATCATATTCATGGGATAGTAATTGTTGAAAAAAATGGAACACCCAATTTTATCGGAAGGGATAATGCCGATTGTGGTGAAATGAATGTGGCAGAAATGCAAAATTTCGGGTTGGATATAACGAAGGGTAATGAAATGAACGAGGTAGAGACGCAAAATTTTGCGTCTCTACAGGTACCGTTACCCACCCGACGTTTGAATCTAAACAATACGTTTGGCCCCCAAACAAAAAATTTGGGATCGATAATACGTGGTTATAAAATTGGGGTGAAAAAATATGCCACCTTTCATAGAATCGAGTTTTCCTGGCAGCCTCGTTATTACGATCGCATAATCCGAAATCAGGAGGAGTATGAACGAGTTATGCATTACATAAAAAACAATGTGGTGCAGTGGGAGAAGGATAGGTTATATAAAGATCTATAATGAGATTATTGGCAAATGATTTTGTATCTTATACCACGATTAAGTTTTAATCCATGTCCTACCTGAAATTTCTATTCAACGATAAAAAGGCATTGGCTTATTGGATTGCCATAGTGGTTGCTACCATTGTAATAGCAGCAATAAGCATTATGGTTAATAACCATCAAATCCATAACCCTGAATTTGCCGATTATCTATACCTGATGCGATTACCCTTGGCCGTAGTATTAATCTTTGTTGGGTATAATAGTATGGGGTATGCAACATATTGTTTTCAGATAAAATTTAAGGAGTTCTACCATGCGAAAATTGAGTCGGCAAGGCGGGTTGAGGTGGAACTGTTTTTTGAAAGTGTTGCTTTTACTGTTCCTGCAAAAGGAGGCAGAGTAAATGTTCCAATTAAATCGAGAGTTGAGCCCTTTGAGCAGCTGGTTATTGGGAAAAGCATTGTTCTCCTAGGCAATACCTATGACCTAGGCGTATTTAGAATACCCTTACGGCCAATTCAACTGTCGGTCGATAATGATTGCACCGTAGAACGGTTGAAGAATACTTCATCTCCCAAAATATGCGAAATTCAGAAAGGGGAAGATGGTTTGTCGGTGATCTTCAGCAAACCGTTTAAGGGAATAGTAAAGATGATTATAGCAAGCAATAATAAATAAAAGGCATTTTCTAGCGGCGATACTGCTTTGGAGGATGTGAATATGAGCGCCATATACATTTCCACTGGAGGAACTTACGAACTGTTTTGTAACTTCTACTGAGGTTGAACGTCCCATTCGGAGTAATCAATTAGCAAATAGAATGAAACAATTATTCGTTTTACTCTGTGGGGTATTTATTAGTGGTATTTCATTGGGTCAAGCCAATGACCTTCCGCCTCAAACAAAAGTAATGACTCTAGGTGTTTTTCATTTTGCCTATCCCAATTTAGATGCGGTTAAAACTAAAGATAAGGATAAAATATCCGTATTAGAGGAACCTTACCAGTCCGAAATTATTGCCATTGCCAAGGCCATAGGTGATTTTAAACCTACCATTATAGCTGTTGAAGTTACACCAGATCAACAATTCAAAATAGATTCTCTATATTCATTATACAAGAATGGTAAGTTAAGCTTGGGGAAAGGTGAGGTTTATCAGCTGGGTTTTAGAATAGGGAAGAACCTAAATTTACCTGCAATTTATTGCGTGAACGATTGGGGTAGGCATTATAAGAATATAGAAGAGTTATTTAACGACTCTGCTCGAACGGCTAAGTTTAAAGAGTATTACCTCCACTCGCCCGACTCTATCTATAAAATCGCCAGTGCAAACAAAAGGGTTTCGAATATAGTTAGTGAATTGATAGAGCTAAATAACCCTACTGAGATAAAAGAGCGGCTATCGGTGTATCTATTGAATCCTTTTAAGTATGAAGATCAACCGGGCGATTTTACAGGGGTTGATTTTGAGACAGGCAGATGGTTTAACCGGAACCTTAGAATATTTCGGAATATTCAAAGAATACCGCATAGTAGTGAAGATAGGATTTTACTGATTATAGGAAGGGAGCACCTGAACTTATTGAACTTGTTTTTTGACGTTTCAAAAGAGTTTGAGCTTGTTTCACCTTTGCCATATTTAAAAAGGGCAGAACATGAGCCATGAACATTCTATTCCATAATTCGTTGTGGGTTTTACTTTTGTGTAAAGCCTCATAAAGCTGCACAATATTTGCCATAATGGAATGCTTTGTGTGGTTTTGTCGTAAGTAAACTAGTAGCACAACATGTTCGAAAAAGAATCATACATAGGCATATGACAATAAAAAAGAGCACAAGTGAGAACAGATCGAATGAACCTAGTCCAACCCCTTTTTCTCAGACATACTTCCACGGTACAAATGCTGATCTAAGGATTGGCGACCTTATTGAAACAGGTTTTATTTCAAACTATGGACAAAAGAAAAAGGCTAAATATATCTACCACACGGCAACGCTGGATGCTGCTATTTGGGGCACCGAACTTGCTCTGGGTGAAGGACGTGAAAGAATATATTTAGTGGAGCCAACGGGTCCAATTGAGAATGATCCCAATTTAACTGACAAAAAATTCCCCGGAAATCCAACAAAGTCTTACCGTTCAGAACATCCGTTTAGGGTTGTTGGTGAGCTTGCCAGCTGGCAAGGACACACATCGGAACAAGTCAACGCAATGAAGAATGGACAGGCAAGACTTAAGGAGCAGGGCATTGAGGCAATAGAGGATTGATGTGAGTAAAACCCGTAAAAACAACGAACCACTAGCAAGGATTTTGCATTGGGGGCAGATGGTGTTAGTAGAAGCATCTGAGCAATAAATCAATTTTTGAGGATATGTGGTAAACTATTCTAACTTTGTGTAGAGTATGATAGAACTGTGCAATACATATCAATATGGGTGTGTATATACAGTTTTTCCGTATATATAAACGAGTTAGGCAACATGCAATGAATTTCTACTGAGCAGATAAATGATTACATTTGATAGTGTTTTAATTTAAAAATATTACGAAATGGCAACGATTCCTCCAAAAGTTCAAACTCGACTAACAAGCGGTTTGAAAAAGTATCAATCAATTGTTTCTAATGCAAGAGCAAAAGACATTAATGAATCAGATACAGTTGTAATAATCACAGATATTCTTTCTGACCTTTTTGGATACGACAAATATTCCGAAATTACATCTGAACAGGCAGTAAAGAAAACATTTTGTGATTTAGCCCTAAGTACATGACAAAAATTTAAATATTCCGATATCGTCTTGATAATAAGAGTTTAGCAGCACGGTTGCGATGTAGGTTAGGCCATACTTAAAAATGCTTTTGGCCAGCTTCCCGTGCTTCTTGACCTTGATGGGTTTGATGTGCTGATGCAGGTAAATGCCTACCCGGTAGGCCCAGGTAAAAGCTACCATCACCAGCGCAAACAGCTTTTCAATCCTTTCAATCTCGGCCAAGTGGGTATCTTCAATGTTGAATCCGCTTGTTTTCAGCGCCCTGAAGGCCGTTTCAATCTGCCAGCGCTCCCTGTAAATTGCCAGCGCATCCTCCGGCTTGTTGAAGGCGATAACAACCTGCAGCTCCGGCTTTCCCTCCTTATCCTTTACCTTGGAAGCGGAGAGGTAGCACAGCTGGTTGTTCAGGTAAACAATGCGGTGGTGCACCCGGCACCCGTTCAGGGGCAAATCGGCAAACAGCCAGCTGGCCTTCACCCGCCTGCCGCTATGGGGCTGGAAAACCCAGAAGTTTTCCCGGATACGGATGTAGTACCGAATCCGGTGCTCGTTCAGGTAGCGGGTCCATTTTTCCCCCACAAACTCGCGGTCGGCGGTCAGGCAATCCAGCGAAGCCGCACCAAACAGCCGGGTAAACCGCTCCACCAGCGCAACGCGCTCGCCGGTGTTGGAGTTGCCGCACTTGGGCAGCATGCTGAACATCAAGGGGAAGGCCACCCCGTGGTAGACCACCGCCAGCACCAGCACGTTGATGTCCTGCTGGCCAAACTTCCAGCTGGTCCGGTCCATGGTCAGCCGGTAGGGGGGCTGGTGCGGCAAGAGCCTGAATATCAGCTTGGCGATCACGTCCGTATCCAGCAGGTAGCCAGCCATAAACCGCTGAATTCTGCGCAGGGATGAGCTGGTGCTGGCCCGGTGGTCAAAGGCGGTAGCCAGCTTCTCAAACCCAACCGTTTGGACCTTGCATAGCGCGCTGATCATTAAAACAAAGAACTTTACGCGGGCCAAATTCCAGCCGGTTTGCGCATGGAAAATGGAAACTAATTCACTACTTTTAGGCTCTACTCTGGGTATCATAGCTCTTACATCGAGATGTGGTAATTTCTTGTAAGATACTGATATTCAGAGCATTTACCAAATATTTAACTGTTTATTTTATTGATAATCAGATATTTATTTTTTTTGTCATGTACTAAGGATTTAGCCATTAAAATTGACGGAAAAGTTCGATTTATAATTGAAGTTAAAGCAGCGGGCTTGGACTTGAAAGATGACCATATTAGACAAGCCGTTGATTACGGTTCAAACGCAGGAGTTGATTGGATTATACTTACAAATGGGAATAGTTGGAAAGTTTTTAAAATTATTTTTGGAAAGCCTGTAAGTCATGAAACAGTTTATGAATTTGATTTCTCACAATTGAATTTAAAGAAAGAAAACGACCTTGAGCTTTTATATTATGTTTGTAAAGAAAGTCTAGGTAAATCAGTGCTTGAAGATTATCATTTACAAAAACAAACATTTAGTAAATTCTTTATTGGACAATTGATAGTCTCTGAACCTGTTATTGACTCGATTAGAAAAATAATGAAAAGACTATATCCCGAAGTTAAAGTAACAAACCAAGAAATATCTGAATTAATTGAAAATGAAGTATTAAAAAGAGAGGTCATTGAGGGAGAAAAAGCTGATGAAGCTAAAAAGAAAGTAAATAAAGCATTTAAAGCCTTATTGAAAGAAACTACTCAAAAGACAGATAATACTAAATAAAAAATGCACGTTGCCTAACAGCGTATTTATTGGCTTCGCCGAGCTCGCAAAAAACGCTCGGTTGTATTTGGGCTGATGACGCATTTGGTTAGTTAAACGCTTTTTGGTAGCTTTACTAACGAGGGATATGAAAGCCGTTTCAAACTCCCAAACACAACAAATACGCAAAACGTTAACCTTTTTCTTGTTTTTCCCTACCCACCGTAAGCCACAGCTCCATCATCACGTCGTGATAAGGTCGGGGAGGTGCTGGGCAAGGGTTTTGCTACAAAAGGCTCCAATATAGTAGCATAAATGAGTTGATATTCTTTCTGTTTTCGCATTTTCGATTATTAATTACACCACGAAAGTTTTTTCTACCTTTGTTTTATACTCTAAAACCAATGACTAAAGAAACTGCAATAAAGCTATTCAACGAGAAGCAAATACGCACTCTTTGGGATGATGATCAAGAAAAGTGGTTTTTTTCAATCGTTGATGTAGTTGGTGTGTTGACTGAAAGCCCTAACCCACGTAAATACTGGAGCGTCTTAAAAACAAGACTTAAGGCTGAGGGAAGTCAGTTGGCTACAAATTGTAGTCAACTGAAAATGCTTTCTGCTGACGGAAAGTACTACAAAACAGATGTAGCCGATACAGAGCAACTATTTCGCCTTATTCAAAGTATTCCTTCCCCCAAGGCTGAACCTTTTAAGATGTGGCTAGCGCAAGTTGGTAGAGAGCGGATTGATGAAATTGAAGATCCGGAAATTGGGTTAGACCGTTTGATGGAAACTTACCTTCGCAAAGGGTATAGCAAAGAGTGGATTAACCAACGACTCAAAAGTATCGAAATTCGAAAGGAACTTACCGATGAGTGGGAAAATAGAGGTGTTAAAAAAGGGCAAGAGTTTGCAATTCTAACCGACGAAATCACAAAGGCATGGAGTGGGCTTACAACAAAACAGTATAAGGGCCATAAAGACCTGAAAAAAGAGAATCTCCGTGACCACATGACCAACCTAGAGTTGGTATTGAACATGCTAGCCGAAGCCTCTACCACCGAAATATCGAAGGAAAAAGAACCTAAAACTTTTCACGAAAACAAGGTGGTAGCTAAACAAGGTGGAAATGTTGCAAAAGCAGCACGTTTGCAGCTTGAGAAAACAACAGGAAAAAAGGTTGTGACAAAGTTAAATGCCAGGGACCTTGATAATCCTATGCTGAAAGACAAAGCTGATGATGAGTAAGCTAGGAAACGTTAACGCACGCTAAATTTCAGCCGGGCAGAGCTGCAGAAATTAAAGTTTGCGCCATTGAGTTTTATATTTCTTACCCCTCCGTAAGCCTCAGCTTCACCATTACGTTGTGAATAAGGTCGGGGAGGTGCTGGTCTGTGGGAAAATAGTATAGACGCAATGTTAGAAGGTTGTAGAGACGCGCAGCCGTGCGTCTCTAAGGGTAATACGGATCCACATAACCTACAAAGCATGGGGTTGCCTAAATCAATTTCATCATTTGTGGCTGGGCTTAAATCAATTGTAATCATTAGGGCACGAGCGATTAATGGCCAGTTTTCATGGCAACCCCGCTACTACGACCACATTATCCAAAATCAGGAGGAGTATGACCGGGCTATGCATTACATAAAAAACAATGTGGTGCAGTGGGAGAAGGATAAACAATAGATTGAGCGAGGATATTGATTAAGATGGAAACAGATTTATTGTAAAACAACAGCCCCTGATAGAATCAAATGTTATTTATATTTTTTGTGTACATTGCTAATAGGCAGTTCAGTTAGGTGGTTAATGATAAAATTACGTTGATATGAAAACCCTTTGGATACATGGAATGAACGCTTCACCCAATGAAGAGAAAATTGCTACCATGAAGTCACATGGTTTAGAGGTGGACGCGCTGCACCTGGACTATGGTAAAGAGCCGAGAAGCTTTGAAATATTGAGAGACCATATCATAAAAAATTCTATTGAGTTCTTGGTTGGCTCCTCGTATGGTGGATTTCTCGCCTTTTGGCTTAGCGAGGAGCTGGGATTGCCATGCTTGATTATAAACCCGGCACTTTCCATGAGATTACAGCAAATAACTAGGCCAAATTTAACCGGATTAAGGAGTAAACTTTGCCTAGTAGCCTTAGGAAACGACGATGATAAGATAGACCCCAAAAGAACCCAGCAGTTTATGGAGCAGGATAGGCGGGACAGCAAAACCATAGTTGTAAAGATTTGGGAGGGGGAAGGTCATAATTTTAGCCCAAAAGCCTTCACTGAAATTATAAAGTGGGGGCTAGAGGAGTTGCAAAAGTTTAAGGAGGCGAACCATTAGGTAAACGAAACATTCATCTGTTAACTGATTAACTGACTTATTTTTCAACTATATTTCGACTATAATTGATTTATTAGTAATGCCATACAATTGATCAAGCAGATATTTTTGAGCAAAAATTTGGGATTAGTTACCTAATTCGATAACTTTGTGGTATGGATGAGGGATTCATAAGGCATATATTCTACTACAAGAACTATTACTTGGACTTCTTCAACCTGCTTAAACCGGAGGTTAAGAACAAGTTCAACTGGACGTTGAAGTTGATTGCTACCCTAGAAAGAGTTCCTTCAAAGTTTTTCAAACACATGGAAGGAACCACCGGAATTTATGAAATCCGAGTTGAGGTTGGGAGTGACATCTATAGAGTTTTTAGCTTTTTCGACAAAGGAAAGTTGGTGATTTTAGTAAATGGCTTCCAGAAGAAAACTCAACGGACTCCAAAAAATGAAATTGAATTGGCAGAGAAACTAAAAAAACAATACTTCGATGAAAAAGAAAGCAGATAATAACCTTATCTCGTTTGCCAGCCATCTTGATGAGCAATATGGGGTGAGAGGCGCCGAGGAGCGAGAAAGGTTTGAGGAAGGGTTTGAGGCGTTTAAACTTGGCGTTATTCTACAAGAATTGCGAAAGGAGAGAGGATTGACCCAAGAGCAACTTGCTGCAAAGTGTGGGACAACAAAGAACTACATCTCCAGAATCGAGAATAATTCTTCAGATATTAGGCTTTCAACCCTGATGCGAATCATTAATGAAGGACTTGGTGGACATCTGCGCTTAAGCGTTGATTTGAAATAGATTATATCTGTTAGTATTTACTGTTTTATCCTGTGTATAGGTAAGGTTTATACCATAGAAAATCCAACAAATGATTGGGTTTGAAAGGAATTTAAACTATTTAAATAAAATAATGAGATTCTTTCCTAAGTGTTTCTTGATTTTAGTCTTACTAAGCTCGTGTGTAGGACCATATATGCTGCAGCATACCCTGAAAGAATACAAGATGCCTTTAGGCTATATATTTGATTCCAAAACAGACACACTGAAAACCAGTAAAACAATTTACTTAAGAGTTATTGATAAATTGAACATGAATGATACAACGAAGGTAAAGGACGACGGATTCCTAGTTGTGCCATTAGCTATAGCCGGAGGTTATAAAGGCGATTTCACAGTAACTCTAGGGAAAAAAAGCGTAGTGCCTTCTTTCTTGGAATTCGTTTCTAATTCATTGCAAACAGAAGCTAGTCGATCTGGAAATTTTAAAATAAAGAAGAGAGCATTTCGATCTGACTATATTCTTGAAATGACCTTACTCGACTGTCAGATTTCAGCAAAGTATCATAAAGATCGAATTCGTTATGGGCTACATACTAAAGAAAACTGGTTATTAAAACCTATACTAGGAAAGACCACTATTGAGGTTAAGTTGTTAGAAAACAAGAAAGTAGTATTTGATTGTACATATTCGAGTAGTATATCATCTCAACTCGAAGTACAGCACTTCAGTTCGGAGTCCAGCATGAATTTGAAAATGATGGAGGATTTCGCTAGGACAACCTCTTTAGAGATAAAGGAGATACTTGAAGCAACTATTCAAGATGTAAATGGAAGGATAGAGTAATATTTGCGTCACCATTTAACTTTTTTCGAATTTTTTCACCCCTCCGTTAGCCTCAGCTCCACCATAACGTTGTGAATAAGGTCTGGGAGGTGCTGGTCTAGGGCATGGAGGCAAAAGGCTTCTGAAAAGGCTAAAAAGATTTCGAACACATTTTGATGGTATGTGATAAACTATTCTAACTTTGTGTAAGGTATGTAAAGCTTTACAATACACACCAATGTGGGCGTGTATATACAGTTTTGTCGTATATATAAGTGAGTTATGCGTCAGTGTAAAAAAAGACGCGTAATTTGGTCTATGGTCTCATTACATTGACAATAGAGTTGAAACTAAATGCATTTTAAAACGATTAATAATAATTTGATTCTCCGAATTTCAAAACAATTTATAAGATGAAAAAAACAATTTTGATTGCAGTTGTTTGCATGATTTCCGCAAACTTATTTTCACAGACGTATAAACTCGAAACAGTATTTACAGACAAAGAAACATATCTGTCGCATTGGAACGTTCTTGAAAGCACGAATATTAATCAAGTTGACACATTTTCGTTATGGGGATACCAGCGCTATTTTGATGACTGGGTTAATGGAGCCTATGAAGTTGAATATTACAAAGGAAATGCAAAAGAAATATATAAGTTTTTAAATCAGATTATCGAGTTTTCTGAAAAATATAAGGAAGAGGACAAGGTATTGACGCACATTTCTGGCGTTCAGGTGAAAACATTAAAACAACTTAGCTTTAAATATACCCTTGTATTTGACAAAGAGTGTAAGGTTATCTGTAAGTTTAACCAAAAACAATGGACAGAGATACTTTCTAAATTTGTGTCGTATTGTGAGAAACAGAAGATAAATTACAACTAAAAAAATGCACATGACATTTTGGAAAGTTATTACACGACAAAACACCGAACGCATAACAGCAAAATACCCGCAAGTCGGGGTTCGCTGCTTCGTTGACAGAAAATTGAAATTTTGAAATGCAAATCTTCGTAGGAAGTTCATCGGAAAACTCCCGCCCTGCGTGTATTTGAGGAACGTTGCAAACAAGCGTTATGAACCATATTGTTAAAGATATAACCCTGATTTTGATAGGAATTATTCTCTATCAAAATGTACTATCTCAGGATACATTATTGCTCAATTCTAAAACTGAGTATTATTCTGATCCTGATACTATTGGGATTTTGCAGCATTTTGGAAAGAATGTTTATTATCGGGCTAATTATTCAAAAGAACTGATTGAATTTAATCAGGGTTCAGCAAAACTTGAATATTGTTTTTATTATGATAATAAACGTTACTGCTTAGAGAACCGAACTTTTAATTTTGAGATAGTTAAGGATTCTGTTTTAAAGGTAATTTATAACGGATATACAGAAAATTGGCAATTTTATTATGAAACAGATTCTCTTTATTTACTATCAAGAAAATTGAACAATCTTAAAGAAGTTGGCTTTGCTAAAAAGTTAATACCGCTTGAGAAAATAGGTGATTTCTATACCATAGACTCACAAGATGACACACTATGGACAACAAAGTATTCTAATATTGTATTTCCAGAATTATCTATTAAAGACAAAGCGATAAATGATTCAGTTTATATTGTTTGTGATAGTATGCCGACATATCCTGGAGGAATGGATAAAATGCGCCAGGATTTATTGAAGAATTTAAGGATTGATATGCCAATAATTGAGAGTAGTCCAAATTGTACCCAGATTGTGATATCTTTTGTGATTGATAAATATGGTGAGATGAGAGATATAAAATTTCTTAGGTCTTGTGATAACGGATTTATAGAAAAAGCAGTACTGATTGCATTGAATAACTTAGATAAATTTACGAATGGATTTATGGCTAATGAGCCTGTAAATATTCGATTTACAATGCCAATACATATTGATTTACAATAAATGTCAGTTTGTAACACGTGGTAAAAACATTGCACGAATTACGCTAAATTTGAAAGACATAATATTAATAAACGGTGTAGTGGGATGATTCAAAAGTGCTCAGAAATGCGCAACGATTTCTTACTGCCGAACTGTTAACTTTCCTCCACATTTTCCCTACCCCTCCGTAAGCCGCAGCTCCACCATCACTTCGTGAATAAGGTCGGGGAGGTGCTGGGCTAGGGTTTGCAGCAGCTCCATCACCTTGCGGTGGCGGAAGCGGTTTTGCCCTAGGTCAAATATCTGCTGCATGATACATTTCTTGAGGTTGTCGCAGGAGACCACCCCCTCGAGATACTCCGACGAAACCATGTAGAGCTGAATAAAGGGTAGGTACTGCGCGGAGCCCAGCAGCTGCTTCTCCTTGGCCGCCAGCTTGTAGCGGCGCACGAGCGAGATAATCTTCGAATACTTTTCCGCCCTAAACAGTGCGGTGATGTAGGAGGTGAAGAAGAGGTGCCAGCGAAACTCGAATATCTCGCGCTTGTAGCCATTGAGGAACACCTCTCCGTAATCCATGGCCTTCTCGAGCATGTTGTTCTCCACCAAGGTTTTGATGTAGTAGGAGGCAAACCCAATCTTGTAGTAGAAGTTACCCGACTTCTTGAGCTCGGGGAAGGACTCCACCATAATCTGCAGTGCCTCGTGCGGCTTCTTGTTTCGTAGCAGAATATCGACCACGCTCACTAGGTAAAAGAGGTAGTCGCTGTTGGTGTGCCTTATGGAGAGGAGACCATACTTTTCGGCATCGTCGAGCTGGTTTAGTTTGGAGTGCATCATGGCCCGGTTGGCGTAGTAGTTGGCGAGAATGCGCTTGCAGTAGAACACCGAGGTCTTAAACTGGCGGTCGAGGTGGTCGTACACCATGCGGAGCTTGTCGAACTCGCGATTGGTGTAGTAGAGTATGGTTAGCCTAATTACCGCACGGTAGCGGGTGTAGCCGTCGATGGTTTCGTTGTAGTAAATTTCGGAGAAGAGCGTTTCCCATACCGAGAACTCCTCGGCAACTAGAATCTTTCGAAAAACAACCTTTTCGGCAGCCTCGTTAATCTTGTTGTTGAGCGACTGCGACTGCAGGTAGTTGCCCTTGTAGCGGTCGAGGTATTCGCCAATAAAGGTGTAGTTACGCGTTCGGTTTCGCACGATAAGGTAGTCCCGGTAGTGCTGCAGCACCCGGTAGAACTTCATAAAGTAGTAGCTGGACGGGGTGATGTTGCCCATTTCGCCGAGAAGCCGCTTCTCCTCAGATGTTTGGATGTTGTCGGTCATGATATCGTGCTCCACCCTGCTCAACCATTCGTGGAAAATGTCAACGTCCACCTTCTGGAGGCTTTCGATAATCCAAGTCTTCAGGTAGGAGTAGGTGCGCTTGTCTACCGTTTTGTCGAAGGGCAGCCTGTTCTTGGGGTTGCGGCTGTTGTAGTGAATGAGGTTCAGAATCTTTATGTTCGACTCCTTCTGGAACTGCTGAATGGATAGGAGGTAGTCCAGCTCGTGGGGGTAGAGCTCGGAGGTGAAGGTTTCGAACGATGCCAACTTGTCTTTCACGTGGTGTTGGTTTTGAAATTACAGCAACCTAGTTTTGCTCCTTTGTGATGTGCTACTCTTAATGCGTTAAATTTAGCTCGATATGTTAACTTATGTGGGTTTTGCTACTGTTTTTTCAGAAGAATTTACACTGCGCTGTTTATTCTTTGTTTCTGCTATTTTGCCATGAATTCATAAAGATCACTAACTAAAAAAGAAAACCGGCATAAGCCGGTTCTCTCAACTAAACCCCTATTAGCCAACCTAAAGCCTCATTGAAGTTATAAAAGAACTGAGCCTGAAATTTTGCCGGATCTCTTTTGGACATTATGTTCTTTACGGCAAACGATACAAACGGATCGTCCTTGCTTACCAGCACCGCGGAGTAACGATACCCTAACTTTTGGGCCTTGGGAAGCCACTCCTCGTTAAACCATCGTTGATCCTCCACCGAGAAAACTGTTGCCTGTGAATTGTCGGTTAAAACTTTAAAAACCTTGTGAGTCTCCATAAGCTCCAGCACGGTATTACACCCTTGGCGAAACTCATCGCTTGGTGGTAGTCCGTTCCACCGAATCATGATGCAGGGAACATCCTCCAGTAGTTGAACAACACAATGCTTCCCAATCGTAATCGCTTCCATGGCTACTGCTGCTGGTCGAGGAATTTGGTAACCTCTGAATTATAAACATCCGGTTTCTCAAACATCATAAAGTGTCCACACTTGGGTACCATAACAAGCGTGCTGCCTGTAATGGCCTTATGTCCAACTTCTGCAATATCAACCGTTCTGCCCGGGTTGAGGTAGCGGTTTGGTATCAGGTTATCGTTCTCTCCAAAGAAGATGAGGGTAGGCACCTTTATATCCTTCAGGTAGTTGATTACGGGTTGATCCACCATTCCATCCACCGATTGAGCAACCGTGTAGCAGTAGGCATCAAAATCGCTGGCGGTACGCATAATTAGGCGGTCAGTTATCATAAACTCGGCCTCCTTGGGAACGCGGTAGAAATTGGTAGCTAGGTTATTCTGAATAGCTTCAGCAGTGGTGAGCTTTACCAACTTCGGGGTCATCACATCTCTAAACCATTGGCTTTGCCCTGCGTTGAAGCGCTCAAAACCTGCCGGATCAACCAGAATTAATCCTTTTACCAGATTTGGGTATAGCAGGGTGGTAACCATGGAAATCTGTCCACCCATGGAGTGCCCAGAGAGGTAGACCTTGCCAAGGTTGAGCTCTTGAGCAAACTCGTTAACTATGCTGGCATAAAAGGTCATTGAGCCGCTGTGAGGTTGCTTGCTCGACTTTCCATATCCGGGTAGGTCTATGGCAATGCAGCGATACTTTTTGCTGAGCTCCGGGATGTTTCGTTCCCAAGCTGGGGAGTAGCTGCCAAGACCATGGATAAAGATGATGGTCTTATCGCCAGTTCCTTGGTCGGTGTAGGCAATGGTATATCCGCTTTCGGGGAGTTGCACCTTCTTAACCGGAAAGGGGTAGGATAGGTCGTCCATGGAGCTAATGTTGGTTAGACTCTTGTATGGAGTGTTGCAGCCGCTCATAAGAAATAATCCGGTTACAATGCCAATATATATAAGCTTTTTCATTGCTAAATCTTTAGAACATTAACCATTTAAACACTATAAAAGCTGTCCACGGATCAACCGGACGGGTATCGGAGTTGCCATTGATGGAGCTGCCGTGCGAGCTCTCCTTGCTGTCGTAAAAGTCGCCAAGGAAGAGGTAGGCTCCGTGCAGCTCAAGGCTCATAAACGGCCCGAAGTTGTAGGCTACGCTGCCATTAATTTCTGTTCCCATATGCATTCCACCTCCCGTGGGTTGGATGTTGCTAAAAGCAATGGCACTGCCAACCTTAGCGTTCATCTTGTTGGGAATAAGTCCCTTGGAGTAGGTGAGGGTGGCGGCTGAGAGACCATACCCCATGTTGGATATGTCGCAAATGGCCGGTGTGAATCGGTTAACCACATTACCCTGTGGCATAAGTATGTAGGCACCCGAGCTGATGAATATTGCTCCCGGAGCACCCCATGTGTCGGCCGTAATCACGCCCGAATATTTTCCATCCTTTATGCCATTGCCATCACCGGAGGTGTAGAGCATGTCGAGGGTTACGTTATCGCTGAGGGTCTGCCCATAGCGATAGGAGAGCCTAAGGTTTGCGGCGTAGCCAAAAATATCGGTGGCCTTCTTCCATTTTGTGCTCGAAAGAGCCTTATTCTCCAGCGTATCAACCCTTCCAATGTTGAAGTTGACAAAGCCGGTAACCATCCAGGGGTCGAGCCAGTGGTCGGTATTGCGACCAAAGAAAGAACCCAGCCAAACGATGTCGGCCTTGTAGGGAACGTCGCCATACTTAAACTGGTAAGCCCCATTGTAGGAGGCCAAAAGGCTATTTAGCCCTTCACCAAGGATGGAAACGCCACCCTTTCCGGAGGCTCTGTCGCGGAGGTAGTAGGAAGACGCTCCAATTTTCCATGCCCTAGTAACATCCTTTTCGCCGGTAAATTCGAGCAGCGAAACGTCATCGTTCTGCTCGATGGCATTTTCATAGAGCTGGTAGTAACCAAATTTCATTCTTGAAAAGTCCCAGTCCTTGCGAACGGAGATTCCCACACCGTCGGTACCCCAGTAAGCTAAACGGTAGCCAGTGGTGGTCATCTTATCGAAAAGTGTCCGGTAGGGATTATATGGGGTATCGAAGAGTCGTTGCAAGCCGAGGTTTACAAACCAACCCTTTGACGGATTAAGTTCAATTTCAATGTTTTGAGTCTGGATGTTAACCTGGTCGGCGGAAATGGCCGATCCGAGGTTTCCACCCACGCCGTAGGAGGCATCGCCCCAGGTCCAATCTATTTCGAAGGATGCTCTAAGCGTTGCCTTTCCGTTGAATAGCTTGGGTTGGTATATAAAGAAGGGAATCAGTCGCTGCTCGAAGTAGCGGGAGGTTAACGAATCGGAAGTTGAAGAGGTGTTGCCACCAAATAGCCTTCCCACAACCTGCCCTTTTAGGAATTCACTCTTGGCGTACATGTTGCTCGTTACACCTTGATTTATAAAGAATGCGAAAAACTGCAACTCCTTATCGGCCTTCTCCGGTATTTCCTTGGAGAAGTATTGGTTGGTTGGGGCTTGTGCGTGCGCAAGCGTCAATGTAATGAGCAGCACAACACATGTAAACAACAAGCTTTTTCTCATTTGTAGTTTGGTTTTTGGGTCAGAAGGAACCTTCAGTATAGGTTTTAGGGATGGCTTCCTAACTCAACCTTTTCTAGTAATGGCGATTATACCGATAAATGATGTTAGGAAAAGATAGCTAAAAAAGAGGTTTACGACACAAGCGCAAACCTCTTTTTTATTCAACTATTTACTTAACAATCTTGATGTACTTCTGAACATTAGTAGTTCCATATGCTCCACCGCTAGTGCTACCAAAGCCACCTGCTGGAGTGGGAGGAGTTACACCAGTAATTTGTGGTTCAGTTTGGGCCACCTCATAGTTCATGGTGTAGGGGCTCATTGTTGCATCAATCTCAAACATTCCTTCGCTGGTTAGCGCAGTTGGACTGCCCTGATTCAGCGTGATTGTCCAGATAGTACCAACAGTCGATTTTGCCTGAGTGTAGGTTCCGGTAAGGGTGGTCTTGGCACCACTGGCAAACGATTCTACAAGGTAGGTGTTATCCGAATTAAATTTAGCATAAATGGAGTCGATACCAAGGTATGCCAACAAGGGTGCTACGTTGGCTCCGGAGGAATACCATTCACCAACAATACCAATTTTTTGAGGATCGGTACTGCTATCGTCGCTACTTTTTTCACAGGCAATCAGTGTAACAGAAAAGAGAAGGGCTAGAGCAATTAGGTTTTTCATAGTGTTTTAAATTTAGTTTGAATTAGTGGTTCTTAAAACGGTATTTGAAGCAAGTAATAAAAGTTGTATGGAGCAGTCAACTTTGATTGAAATAACCTAAGGTTGACTTTATTAACTAAACGTGGGTTGATGTATTTTAATATTAAGATAATGAGTTTATTAACGGTTGTTATGTTGGACATGACTCATCATTTTTATCCCCACCGAATTACGTTGGCACCCCAGGCATATCCAATACCTGCGGCAATCATCGATACAATGGTTCCTTTAGATATTTTTTTCTGCTGTAATCCCAGATGGAGGGAGAGTATCTGATCTATCTGACCAAGATGTCCATAATCTTCAAGGTACACGGTTTGCTCCATGGTGAGCCCCAGCTGGTGAACCATGTGCTCATACATGGAGCGCTTAAAGTGAAGGCCTGCCAGATAGCCAATCTTGTCGCGGTCAATTCCCGATTTTTGAAAAGCCGTGTCGATGCAGTTCATCCAGTTTTTCATGGAAACCTCATTGAGGCGATCCTTCATCTGCTTCTCGTCGAAAACCTTGAGCGACTTATAGGCAACCAAAGCGTTGTCGGCTGTGATTGGGTTACAGGTTCCGCCAAACTCCACCCCAACGGCTCGGGCGAGTGAGCCATCGGTCATGATGTGGGTTCCCAGCAGCAGGTTTTGGGAGTAGTTTTTCTTCATGATTATGGCACCTGCACCTGCCGAAAGGTTATACATAAACGATACAGAAGGTTCCTTGAAGTCGATGAAGTCGCCGTTGCGGTAGCCACCCACAATCATGGCGGTGTTGATGTCGTCGTCGGAAAACATCATATCCTTGGCAATCTTCATGGCGGCTACGGCGGTGCCGCATCGCTGCTGCACATCGATGGCCCAGGCATTGGTTGCTCCAATCTGCTCCTGAATGTAAATGCCGGAAGTGGTGAGCGGATATTCCTTCCACTCCTCGCCAATGCAGATGATGAGGTCGATGGACTTGGGGTCTACGCCTGTGTTTTTGAGCACATCCTGCGCTGCTTTTACACCCATCTCCTGCGTTCCATCGTTTTCACCAGGAACCACAATTTGCCTGATCCCCAACTTTTCGATAACCGCCTGCTCTGTCCAATTTCCACCCGTGGCCTCAGCAATTTGCTTTGCGGTCATCCGCTTCTCGGGGATATATATTCCTGTTCCAACAATTCCTACTAGAGTATTCATAAAATCTGTCTTTCAGATTATTACTATCAACACTAAATAGCTAGCTAGTAAACGAAGAGGTTACTGCCAACTGCCAATCCCGCGCCCGAGGCAACAAAAACAACCCTATCACCTCGTTTCACGTTGCCATCCTTTACGGCGTGGTGAAAGGCCATTGGAACACAGCCGGAACCGGTGTAGCCGTAGCGGTCCATTACCATTGTTGTTTTTTCCAGCGGTTGCTTCAGCTCGTTCATCACCTTTACAATTACCGAGCGGTTGATCTGCGTGAAGATGAAGTGGTCGATCTCGTCTGTTTTTTGGTTGTGATCGGTGAGCAGTTTCTCTACAACCATGGGCCATAGCCTTACGTTCCGGTCGCCAGGCAGTGGTTTAAGGCTTAGCAATCCTTGTTCATTGGCGTTGAGCACCTCGTGGGTTACCGGGTTGTGGCTTCCCCCGGCGTAAATTCCAATGAAATACCACTGTGTGCCATCTGCCAGCTGCGTACCACCGATGTAGGATGAGGTTTTGTTCTCGACTCTCTCGAGCACAAAGGCACCTGCACCATCGGCAAAAATGGAGTATCCAAAGGCATCGTTTTTGCGAATGAATGCCGGCATGTTGTAAACGCCAACCACTACTGCATACTTTATGGCGTGGTTGGTGGCCAGCATGCGGGCAGCAGCGTCGAAGGCAATGGTGAAGCTGGCGCAGGAGGCATTCACATCGAAAGCGGCACTCCACTTTTCGCTACCCTGAAGCCGTCCCTGCACCACAATGGCGGTGGCAGGTGAAATAAATTCAGGAGTGTCGGTAGCCACTATCACCAACCCAATGTCGTCGGTGGCAATTTTGGCATCGGCAATGGCATTGAGAGCAGCCTTGGTAGCAAAGTCGGCTGTGGTTTCGGCAATGCCTCTCAGATGGGCAATGTGCCTTTTGGAGATGCCAACCTTGGCCTCAATTTTTTCTGCATCGAAATCAATGCCGGCCAACTTTTTCAGCTCTTCGTTGCCAATGGGTTCGCCCGGTGCATATATCCCGGTCCCCTTGATTCGTATTGGAAGCATGGTAGATAATTTTATATGTAACCCAATTTTTCTGCCTTAGCGGTAAGCTCATCCCTAAACTTTGGATGGGCAATGGAGATAAGCGCCTTGGTGCGCTCCTTCACTGTGCGCCCGGTAAGCCGAATGGATCCCCACTCAGTCACCACGTAGTCGGTGTGGCTGCGGTGCAAGGTAACGGCAGTTCCTTCTGGTAATGTTGGTACAATGGTTGATATCTGTCCGTTGCGGGCCGTTGCACGGCAGGCAATGATGGACTTGCCCAACCCGTCGAATCCCTCCACGGCACCTACTGCAGTATCGGTTTGGCCTCCGGTTCCGGAGTACTGCTTTGTGCCGATGGACTCGCTGGCAACCTGCCCCGTGAAGTCAACCATAATGCAGGTGTTGATGGAGACCATGCGGGAGTTTTGCTTGACCACGCAAGGGTCGTTCACATACTTTCCGCGCAGAAATTCCACCGCAGGATTGTTGTGCAGCCAACGATACATCTTTTCGGATCCCATAGCAAACGTGCAGATGAACTTACCGTTGTGTAGCGCCTTTTTCTTGTTGGTGATCACCCCAAGCTCATAGAGCTCCATCATGGAATCGACAAACATTTCGGTATGTACACCAAGGTCCTTCTTGCCGTGCAGCGATAGAGCTGCCGCGTTAGGAATTTCGCCTATACCCAGTTGAATGGTGGAGCCATCGTCTACCAGCTCGGCAATGTGCTCACCAATTTTCAACGCCTCCTCATCGGGTTGGGGGGAGGGAAGGGTAGGTGGAACCTGCGAGTGCTCCACAAAGTAGTGAACATCGTCGATGTGGACGTGGGTGTCGCCAAGTGTTCTGGGAAGTTGGTTGTTTACTTCAAGAACCACTATTTCAGCAGCCTCCAGAATATCTTTTTCGTAGGTGATGCCCAGCGAAAGGGAGACGAAACCCTTTTCGTCGGGTGGTGTGCAGGTGCCAACAAACATATGCGGACGGCGTACCTTTAGACGGTCGGTTGCCGACCGGTGGAGCATGTTGGGTACGTATGTAACCGTGCCTGCACCCTCAGCAATGGCTTGCCGCGAACCGGGAGCATGAAACCAGCTGCAGAGCTCAAAGTGCCCCTTCATCTCCGGTTTCATGTAAAAGTCGTAGGGCTTCAGGGTGAGCACCGAGAACACCTTTACCTCCTTCACCCTATCCTTGGCAAGGTGGAATTTGCTCATGCAGCCCTGCGGTTCCGAGGCGCATTGCGCCACGATAATGTCGGTGTCGCTCTTTATGAGGTTGGCAACCTGCTCCGCGGTAATTAGCTTGCTTCGGTATGTGGCGTTGAAATCTTTCATTTTTCTTTATCTTGTTTTCAATAATCAAAATGTTACAGCTTCTGCCTTGCTGGATTCATTCGGCTTAGATACATCAATCCGAATCCAACAATAGCGGAGAGCACAATGGCACTTGAGGCTGCAATGGCCGGATTTAGAACAACCCCTTCCAGATATTTATTATAAAATCCAAAGCTTACTCCGTGGGAGTGGAGAAAGGGGAAGAAGTAGTAAACGCTAAAGTGCATAAGTGCAGCAACCACAGAAGCTACAAAGGGAATCCAAACTTTTATGTTTTTTAAGAAGATACCCATCAGAATTGGCACAAATATGATGGAGAAGTAGGCGTAAACTCCGTTCTGAGCAAGAATGGCTACGCTCAGCTTTGGGTGCAGCAGCTGGTTGCGCGACATCACAAAGGCCACAACGGCCAAAGCCACAATGGCTGCCCGGTTTAACATTATGTATTTTCTATCGGCAAAGCTCTTTTTGTCGCCCCACAAAGGTTTAATAATGTCGTTGGTAATACTGCTGCTCAACGACTGTATCAGCCCTTCCAGCGTAGACATGCCAGCAGAGACCAAGCCAAGTATTACCAGTAGCCCAACCAGCGTTGCTACCAATCCGTTGGAGAAAACCTTTACAACATAGCTGGGTATGATGCTGTCGGTTGCCAACTTTTGACCGTTGAGAGTAAGATCCGGAAACTCCAAGCGTGCGTATAATCCTGCAATAATTACCGAGAAGAAGAGCAGCTCCACCACGATGGAGGTTATCAGAAACTTATTCACATCGGACTCTTTCTTCAGCAGAAGCGACTTGGTGATTATATGTGGCTGGCAAACCACTGCAATTCCTATTACAATTTGGGCAAAAGCAATTTCGTAGAAGTCCCTGAACAGTGGGCTACCCGGGTTTGTGGGTTTTACAAGCGCCGGATCGATACCTGCCAGCTGGCTAAAGAATCCAGTAATTCCACCCTCGAAGTGGGGTAGGCCCGAAAGCAGTAGGATTATTGCTACTACAATCATTATGCTTGCCTGAATCATGTTGGTGTATACCATGGAGTTGGCTCCTCCAAACATCATGTAGCCAAAAACAAAGAGAACAATTGCCGCCAGTGTCCATATTTCGTTGGTGTTGAGTGCACTGGCAAATACTTTTGTGAGAGCTACCAAAATTAGGACAATAAAGGTGATGAGCAGCACCGATAGGAAGGCGATAAATAGCGCATAGTTTTTGTTGTTGAACCGATTACCAATCCAGCTTGCCAGCGACATAGCCTTTACCGACTCTCCATACCTACGAAAACTCTTGGTTAAAACGGCAAGGGATACCACCGTTGCAATGGGGAAGAATACACCAAATGAAAGCACTCCGCTAACGCCGTAAAGGGCAATCAACCCAGGGTTAATTACAAAGGTGGCCGCACTGGTCATGGCTGCTGCCAGCGATAAGCCCACAAAGTAAGGGGAGAAGCTTACGCTACCAACGGCGTAGTCCTTCATGCTTTTTATCTTTACTGCACCCCTAACAACAAAGAATAGGATTGCAACAGCATAGAACGCTATTAGAATCCATGTTCCCAAAACTTGCCCTTCTGTAGCCATGCTTCAAAGTTTTATGTTTAAAGTTAAACAAAAACCACCGTTCAAATTACTTCGAACGGTGGTTTGTTATATTAAATGGTTATGCCGCCATCAACGCTCAGCACAGTGCCATTGATGTAGGCTGCCTCATCGCTGGCCAAAAATAGGTAGGCTGAAGCAATCTCTTCCGGCAATCCCAAGCGTCCAACTGGAACCTTTTCCTCCATGGCTTTTAGGACGTTTTCGGGCATCTTTTTCACCATGTCGGTGGCAATAAATCCAGGAGCCACAGCATTTACAGTAACTCCTTTACGCCCCAGCTCCTTGCCAAGTGTCTTGGTCATACCAATGAGCCCAGCCTTGGTGGCCACGTAGTTGGTTTGGCCAAAGTTGCCATAAAGAGCCACTACCGATGAGGTGTTGATAATTCGGCCGTAGCCTTTTTCAACCATAAATCCGCTAACGCACTTGGCACAGTTGAATACGCCCGTTAGGTTAACGTCAATCACCTCCTGCCACTGCTGAGGAGTCATCTTCTTTAGGGAGGCATCGCGAGTGATACCTGCATTATTTACCAGAATGTCAATTTTTCCATGCTTTGCGATGGCGTCGTTGGTAGCCTTTTCAACCTCCTCAAACTTGGCGGTGTTAACCTTGGCAAACTCGGCCTTTCCTCCATTCTTGGCAATCTCGGCAACTGTTTCAGCTCCTTTGGCCTCGTTCATATCCCAAATAAGCACAGTGGCACCTTCGTGGGCAAAGCGGGTGGCAGCAGCCTTTCCGATACCATCGGCACCGCCGGTAATAATTGCAATTCTATTTTCAATGCGTTTCATGTGGTTGTATGGATTATATGATTCAACTTAAATGTTTTCAACAATAAGCGCTGTGCCCTGACCACCGCCAATGCAGAGTGTGGCTAGGCCGGTAGCCGATTTGCGACGCTTCATTTCGTAGATAAGGGTGGTGAGGATTCTGGCACCAGACGCCCCAATGGGGTGACCAAGGGCAATGGCACCACCGTTTACGTTAACCTTTGCCGGGTCGAGCTTAAGGTCACGCGCCACGGCTATGGATTGGGCAGCAAAGGCCTCGTTTGCCTCAATGAGGTCGATGTCGTTAATGGTCATCTTGGCTCTCAACAGGGCCTCCCGAGTTGCCGGTACCGGTCCGTAACCCATTATCTTTGGGTCGAGGGCAGCGTTGCCGTACGATACAATGCGAACTAGTGGCTTTAGCCCAAGCTCCTTGGCCTTGTCGGCCGACATTACAATTAGCATGGCAGCACCATCGTTAATGCCGGAGGCGTTCCCAGCCGTTACGGTGCCCTCTTTCTTGAAGGCAGCCTTGAGCTTAACTAGCTGCTCCATGGTGAGCCCCTGCCGAATAAACTCATCGTTGCTGAATAGTATGGGGTCGCCTTTGCGCTGAGGAATTTCAACGGGCACAATCTCGTCGTTGAAGCGTCCGGCCTTGGTGGCTGTTTCGGCCCTGTTCTGGCTAATGAGGGCAAACTCATCCTGCTCGGCTCTGCTGATGCCCCATTGATCGGCAATATTTTCGGCAGTGATGCCCATGTGGTATTGGTTGAATGCGTCGGTGAGTCCATCGAGGATCATGCTATCGATAATTTGCGCATTTCCCATTCTATAGCCGCTGCGAACTTTATCGAGCAGGTATGGCGCGTTGGTCATACTCTCCGTTCCGCCGGCGAGCACCACATCGGCATCGCCAAGCATGATAAACTGGGCTGCCATGGAAACGGCTCTAAGTCCTGAACCACAGAGCTTGTTGATGGTCATTGCTGGGCTGGTATCGGGGATGCCAGCCTTGATGGAGATTTGGCGGGCAGGATTTTGGCCAAGTCCTGCTGAGAGGATGTTGCCAACAATGGCCTCGTTTATCTCGGCTGGGTTGATGCCAGCACGGGCAATTGCTTCCTTTGCCGCAATTACACCCAAGTCTACGGCACTAAAGCCGCTTAAACTTCCGCTAAAATTGCCAATGGCCGTTCGTGCTGCTGATACTATTACTACTTCCTTCATATTGGTTTGCTGTTGTGGTTTTCAACTTTATCGTTTGTCAGATGCGAAGAAACAACATACCAATACTTAAGACCAGCTGCTTGAAATAAAGGTGGTGTAGACTTAATTTGTATACATTGGTAATATGTTTTGTAAAGTGTAGATATTAAGTGTAATAGATGTATTGCAATATGGGTTGACCTTGAAAATGTTAGAAGAAGAAGTTTATGGAGTTAGAAGAAGTTATATGAAGTTAGAGGAATTAGAAGAAGTAAAAGAATTAAGAGAATTTCATCAACAGTAGGGGCGAAGTGTTTCTCGCCCAATGAATAACTCTAGAACGGACATAGCCCATGGCTTTAGCCATGGGTTAGCGAAGGCCCCAAGCGCGTGCGGTGCACGGTAATAGGATGTAAAAATCTACCTACTATGCATGCACCGCAATCACAGAATGGAATTTAGCATAACTAGAATTTTAGATAGGAATGCCATTAAAATCCTTCAAATCAACAGCTATCCCGACGAGGTTATTGCTGAGGCGTTGGAGATATCCAAAACATTTGGCAGTGTTATTTAAGGCTCTTCTTGGTGGATTTTGCAAAGGCGTTAGCTTGCTTGAACTACTGTTTAAACTTTTCCAGATAACGCTATTCTAAATACCGTAATTGGGTAGCACCTTGAACTTTACTCTACTGAGCTAGCTCGGTAGGTTTCCCAATGTTATTTAATGTAAGATTATAGCATCATCTATCAGTTAAAGTCAATAGCAACAACCTAAAAATACCCCTGAAATGGATATGAGAAAGAGCGTAGTAATGGTGGCCGCAATGCTTGCAGGCTACGGTTTGGCTGCCCAGCCAACGAAATTGTATGTTCCCACCAACGTTCAGCGGGCCATTGAGCATGGCACCCGAACAATGAGCGGCGTCCCAGGGCCTACCTATTTTCATAATAGCTCCGCCTACCAGATTAATGCCACGTTTAACCCAGCAACGGCCAAGCTGGAGGGAACGGAAACTGTAACCTACCACAATGCTAGTCCCGATACGTTAAAATATCTGGTGGTTAGGCTCTATCCAAATATATTCCAACCTGGAATGTTTCGGCAAATGGAGGTCGATTCGGCAGATATTAACCGTGGCGTAACCATTAGCCAAGTGCAGTTAAATGGGGTTACAGTTCCGGCATCCAAGTTTCACTTTGTAGGAACCAACCTTGTTGTTCCCTTACCTTCCGCACTTGAGCCAAAGTCGTTGCTGAAAATGGAGGTGAGCTGGGATGTTACCCTGCCCAACAAGACTCAGCTACGCTTGGGCCGTTACGATTCAACCTCCTACTTTGTGGCCTACTGGTATCCGCAAATTGCCGTTTACGATGATGTTAATGGATGGAGCAGAGAAAGTTATACTGGATTGGCAGAGTTCTACAACGATTTTAACAGCTACGACGTGGAGGTTAACCTGCCCGCTGGCTACGTGGCATGGGCCACTGGGGTGTTGCAAAATCAGTCCGCGCTATTTACCGATAAAATCTTGGGACGAATTGCTCAAGCACAGGCCTCCGATAGTGTGGTTAGCATTATCACCGCCAACGATTACTGCGATGGCGATGTGCTTCGCAGCAAGGGTGAAAACACGTGGCACTTCAAGGCAGACAACGTTACCGATTTTGCCTTTGGCACCAGCACGCATTACGTGTGGGACGGCACCAGTGTTGAGGTGGATTCTGCTACCGGACGACGGGCCATGGCAAATGCTGTTTACAAGGTCGGTTCCATCGAGGGAAGGGGTATAGCAGCCATTGCTAGGCACACCTTGCTGCGCCTTTCAACCGACCTCATTGGCGTTCCATACCCATATCCGCATAACACCATTTGGGAGGGGAATTCGGGCATGGAGTTTCCCATGATGTGCAACGATGGCCCGGTTGAGGATACGCTGGAGAAGGTATTTGTTACCTCGCATGAGGTTAGCCACAGCTACTTCCCGTTTATGGTAGGAACTAACGAAACCCTTTACGGATGGGTCGATGAGGGGCTGGTGACCTTTATTCCAAAGGCCATTGAGCAGGAGGCTGGGAATAAGAATGCTCACTACTACATTGCCTCCTACAGTCGTCATGTTATGGGGAGCAGCAACGATGTGCCGCTTTCAGTGCCAACAACAGAGCTCAGTGCCGGAACCTATTTTATGCAAAACTATGGAAGAGCTGCTGCTGGCTTCTACTTCCTGAACGATATGTTGGGTAAGGAGACCTTCCGCAAGGTGATGCAGGAGTTTATTCACCGGTGGGCGGGAAAGCATCCAACACCTACCGATTTAGCACTTACATTTAATGCTGTGGTGGGAGAGGATTTGGCTTGGTTCTGGAACCCTTGGTTTTACCAGTATGGCTATGCCGATTTAGCGCTAAGTAACGTTTCTGCAAAGGGGAATGATTTAAGCCTTAAAGTTCAAAAGAAGGGGAGTTTTCCTGTTCCAGTAAAGCTTACCATCACGTTTGCCGATGGAGCTACCACCTCGGTTTACAAAACGGCTGCAGTTTGGAAGGATGGCAATACCTGGACCTTCAAACAGAAATTTGAAAAACCCGTTACAAAGGTGGTGCTTGGTGATAGAGATATTCCCGATGCTTTTCCCGAGAATAATAGCATTACCCTAAAGTAGCTACAAAGGAGGCAACCATCGCGTTGCCTCCTTTGCTATCTATGCTTAAACCAATTTGTGAATGAGTATTGTTAGGGCAATACCCATTAGTTTTTCTTGAGCAAATCCTTAAATGCCTTTTCAAACTTCTCTTTCTTAGGCTGAATAACCATTTGGCAGTAAGGTTGACGCCTGTTATTCTCAAAGTAGTCCTGGTGGTAACCTTCGGCCACGTAAAAGACCTTAAATGGCACTACCTCCGTTACAATGGGATTGGGGTAAGCTCCTTCGGCGGTAAGCCGTTTTATGGCCAGTTCCGCCAGTTCCTTCTGGGCCTGATTATGGTAAAAAATGGCTGAGCGGTATTGGGTACCAACGTCTGCACCCTGCTGGTTAAGCGTGGTGGGATTGTGGACGGTAAAGAAAACCTCCAGCAACTGGGCGTAGCTCACCTTTTTAGGGTCATATACAATTTGCACTGCCTCGGCATGACCCGTTTGACCAGTGCAAACCTCGCTGTAGGTTGGGTTGACAGTTTTGCCGCCGGTGTAACCCGACTTTACTTCCACCACACCTTTAATTTCGCGATAAATGGCGTCGATGCACCAAAAGCAACCACCCGCAAAGGTGGCGGTATCGTTAACCTGAGTTGTTGTCATATTCGATGGTTTATCTACATGTTTGGCCTGAGTTGTTTTGGTGGTCTTGAAAACAAGACCAAAAACAAGCATCATAAAAAGCAGAACGGAAATGGCTGGCCGCATGTTCATCTTTTTTATTTAACAACAACCAACCACCAAAATGGTTGAGGCGCAAAGCTAAGGGAAGGTTAAGAATGAGAAGTTAGACGGGAGTTATACGGAAGTTAGAGGAAGTTAGAAGAAGTCGTAGGCAGAATTTCATCAACCGTAGGGGCGAAATGTTTTTCGCCCAATGAAGAACCCTAGAAAGGACATAGCCCATGGCTTTAGCCATGGGTTAAAACCCCTCCAAGCGCAATAGGTGCGCCCACCCATGCTGTTCAATGCACCACAGCAACTCCGCACCGCAATCACCAAAAGGTATTAAATAGAGAAGTTATATGAAGTTAGAGGAATTAGAAGAATTCGTAGCGCAGTGAAGATCCCTCGATAGCGGGGGCAGAGAATTAAAAGAATTGAATAGTATAGTATGTAGATACGCATAATGGTGTTTCTCCTAATTAACCAGCCAACCGCGAAGCGGTTTAATATGAATAGCCCCGGGCTTCAGCCCGGGGTTAGCATACCATGCCAATCGTGGGCGGTGCACACACCACTGGTGTCAAGTGAACTAAGCCATGTAGATACAAAACATTTTTCATTCCATGGCTCAACACCTGAGGGGTTGAATGTTAATAGCCCATGGAACTGCGTTTGTCGTAAAAAGAAAAAAGCCTTGCAATTTTTAAAATTGCAAGGCTTTAATTTTTGGTGTCCTGGACGATACCAAACCTACGTCGACAAATTCCAGCACTTACTCGTGAAGCAAAACGATTCAAACAGGCTCACGTGAGGGCAGTACTATATTAATAGCCACGGTAAAAAGACTTATGTCAAGAGAAAATAGTACAAGAAGAGTTAGAAATTTGATGGGGTCAGCATAGTTATTGTTTCCTAGGTATGGTTTGTTGGCACATTATTGTTCCCCTTAATTTTATTTTCCATTCGTCAAAAAAAGTAATAAAAATACTACCTTATCTTGTTGTCGAGTAATAGATGTATTACTTTTGGAGCATTAAATATTCTCAGAAATGAGTAAAGTAAATCAAGTTGTCAAACTGATTGAAGAGGATGGTTGGTATTTTGTTAGGCAGAAAGGGAGCCACAAACAGTTCAAGCATCCAATAAAGAAAGGATTGGTTACGATTGCCGGACACCCGAACGATGAGCTAGCTAAAAAAACAGAAACTTCAATACTTAGGCAAGCTGGGCTAAAATAATCTGTTTTGTCTGATTGGATTGATAGTTAAATTTATACACTGAAGGCCTAACAAAGTTAATACTAAGAACCATTGGAAAGAGAAGAGGTAATGAAAACTCTTATGGTAGTGGTAGAGAAAACAGAAGCTGGATTTTCTACCTATTTAAAGGATGTCGACGGAGTAGTAGCAACTGGTGCTACTTTTGACGAAGTTAAGAGTGAGATGGAAAGAGCTGTAGCGTTTCACAAAGAGGGGCTTATTGAATTTGGTGAAGATGTACCAGTAGAATTACAGGGTGAAATTACATTTGAGTATGTAATGGATTTTGAAACACTATTCACCTGGCTCAATGGAATTATAACAAAATCTGGTTTGGCAAAGGTTGCCGGACTTAATCAAAGTCTTGTGAGCCAATATGCGGTTGGGATTAAAAAACCATCTGAAAAGCAGCTAAAAAAGATGGAGGCAAGCCTTCATAAGTTTGGAGGTTTGCTGCAGGAAATTCACTTTGAAGCAGTATAATAGAAACCCCTCATTGGAGGGGTTTCTTTGTTTGTTACAAAAACAATTTAGCCGTTTTCATTGCAATATTAGGTTGCAGCCCCAACGACTTTAGATAGATCATTGTGATTTGAAGACTGTGATGTCTCAACTGCTGCATGATTGGATAGGGATCCTTTACCACGTTATAATAATCGATGCCCCCTGTATGTTTCCATGAGTAAAGGGTTTTCTCCTTACCAATATGTAGCTGGTTCAATAGTTCAGGAGCAAATAATATTGCTAAAGCAGGAAGAATTTTGCAAAAGGGTAACACTACCGCTATGGTTGGATTGACTAAAAACGGAGTTGGATTAACCCTGAATTTTTAATCTTTTTCTTCACCATTCTCTTCACCCCAATAAAAAAAAACCTCTGAAATAGTTGATATTTCAGAGGTTTTAACGTTTAGATGTACCCAGGACGAGACTCGAACTCACACACCATTACTGGCACTACCACCTCAAAGTAGCGTGTCTACCAATTCCACCACCTGGGCATTTCAACTTGAGGTAAGAACGTAACGCATTACTGCGTTTTGTGGGTGCAAATATACAATAGTTTTGAGTTGTGGCAAGGGGGTGATGGAAAAAAAATAGGAAAAAATGAAGTTAGTGGGAGTTAAGCGAAGTTAAAGGAAGGTATCCAAATTTTGTGAGGCAATCCGGAAATTCTTATCTCCCTTTTGCGTTCCTGTAGCTCAGTAAGGTAGTTCATGAAACTGCCTCTCTTGAAACGCTCATCATTCAATGCAAAGCCTCATACAATACACTGTTTAAGCCTTTAGTGGCCCAAATACACAATTGTGTAACCTGTTGCTTTTTTACCCAATGATCAATTGAAATAATTACATCAAGGTTCTAAAGGTTTAAATCGTAAGATTTACCATCGTTGGCATTTGTCCGAAAATCCCTGAAAACTGAATTTTCTTCCAGTTAACCTTCATTGAAAATATTGCTAATATGCTCAGTTATTGTGCGTTTATTTTTATTGAAAAGCATCCCCATTTGAGCATGACCAAAAGCATTTTTAAATATGGCCTAACTATCATTGCAAGCATGTCGTTAAGCTCATATTATCAAACTTATATCGAAAGATTTAAATTTTTTTCATGTACTTAAGTTTTTCTAACTTAATTATTGAAGAATTCACTTTACCCTTTTGGACTTTTTACCGGTACAAGATGAGATAAAATTTCTTCCTACAGTTTATTTACGCACAAGCCATTTTTTTATCCCATTTAGTTTTTCAACCCAATCGGTGGGATATAACGTCTTAAGCGCTTTTTCGAATAAGCTTCCATTATTGTATAGCTCAGTTGCAAGAAACCATGTTGTTTTTTCAAAATCTTTCTGACCTATAATATTTTCATCCTTAATGGTAAAAACAGTGTTGAGTGTTTTGTTAACAACGCTGATGTATAATTTTTCTTTTGACCTAAAATAGTAATGAACAGCTGATTTATTAACACCTGCCTGAATTGCAATTTGCTTGAGCGTTGCTCCATGATACCCGAATAAAAGAAAGATATCGCAGGCTGTTTGTAATATCTTATATTCTGTATTAAATTTATCAGACATGAGTTTTAACTATTTCTTGGGATTTTTATACCATTCTTAATTACAAAGAGGTTAGAACCTTAATGTTTCGGTCATAATTCCAAAACGAATAATATTTAACTGATGGTTGAAATAGATGTTGTAATAGTCCATGCCATGGTACAGTTGAACAAAGAGCCCAATATCTTCGAAAAATTGTGGATGATAAAAAAAAGTAAACATTAGGTTAAGCCTATTTAAATACCAGCCATTCCAATTGTTTACTTCTCCAAACAACCAGGTAGCTTCTGCATTGAATGAGATTCTAGTTTTACCCTTACTACTCTGATTATCTAAGACAGGTAGTTTGAACACAGAAAATGTATTATGCCACCGGATAACACTGTATTTTCCTTTGAGTTCTTTATCCGACCAACTTTCTGGATGAACCTCAATTGATGTTTTAAAGAATTGATGAGCATTGAGGTAATTAACGAAATTGGTTTTAATTATGCCAACTTCAAAATAGTTAGTTGAAAAGTTTCCTGATTTCAAATTCACCTCACCATTTTCAAGATAGAAGTCTCCATCCTGACCGTTCGAATGATGTCCAAGACGACCAAACAACCTTAATTTTTCAACATTTTCGTTGCCTGTTAAATGATAATAGACTGTAATTTGTGGCATATAACTCGGTGTGCGAACAGGAAATGATTTCTCCCGATACATTCGGATAATGATTTGAGGTGTCAGAACGCCTATCAATCTGGAACTCTTACTTTCCCTAATGTAGAAATTGGGAATCAAATTTGCTTCAAACCAAAGTGGTTCAATATTTCCGACATCTATTGGAAAAGTGATATAGCTGTTACCTTGATTTACTTCAGCAATGGTAGTTAACCCAATAGGTGTTATTGAATCGCTAACTCCTTGCCCCACGCAAAAAACAGGATATGTTAAGGCAAAAATGAATAGAGCAAAACATTTTCTCATATTACTTTCCTTTAACGGTAAATTGCAACGCCAAATCCTAACTCAATTATGTCAGTTATTGGAATGGATGAATTTCCAAATTTGCTTGCCAGATATAAGCCGCGAGTTCCAATTCTCGTATAAAATGCAGTTCCTGAAGAAGGCGTTTTGTTTGCCAATAGTTTTGTTCTAATCTCCCCACCAATAAATATTCCGGAATTTCTTCCTGGCGACCACCAGTAATACTCTTTAGGATAATGAGGTGGTAATTTTATCCAGTATTCACTACCGAACGTATGATGAATGAACCAGCCCACATTCAAAGGCACCAACTCAATGTTTTTATTGACTTTATACCGCAACAATTTTACTGTTAATTGTAAGCTTACACTATGCAAATCATCGGTGGAAACAAACTCCGGCACATAACCATAAAAATAAGATACCTCCAACTTTTGGTTAAAGAAGGTGTAACCAACACCCATAGACAAAAATCCTATACCCCCTGCAAATTGCATTTTCACATAATCAGGTAGAAAATCCCAGTGTTTAGTTGAATCATTACTATGCGAAAACTGACCGTAAGTATCTCCATTACCTAGCAGAAACAAGCTGCTTAACAACAATACTTTAAAACTCAACAGTTTCAACATAATAGTTGCTATTGAAGATATTAATCACGTTGTATTTATTGTACTCCACTCCATAAACATTTATGTAAGTAACAGTCCCATCAAATGGGTTATAAATTTCATAATTATGGAGATGCCCATGGACTGTAAATAACACATTATCATACAGTGATATTGTCTGATAAAACGGTTCGACTAACCTTGCATCAAAACCATCATCCTCTGGCGGTACATGGAATACAACAACGGCATTAGAGAAATTATTGGATGGTTTCAATTGCTCGTTGAGCCATTGAATATCAGGAACATTTCCGTTGTTTTTAAACTCGAGACTATTTGTATTTATAAAAACGAATTTAACATTACCGTAAATAAAACTAAAGTCAAACGCACCAAACATTTCTTTATAAGCATTTGAGCCATTGCCTACTAAATCATGATTTCCAATGGTAACAAAATAAGGCATCCTTAATTTCAGCAAAATTGAATTACCCCACAAGTATTGTTTTGGCAGACCAAAATCGGCAATATCACCAACATGTATTACGAAATCGATAGATGAATTTTTGTTAACGCTTGCAACAAATTTTTCCATTTCATCGAAATAATTATGGGTATCACCCGTAAAGGCAATTGTAATCGTATCATCATTCTGCCCATCACCCAATTTCACGATATTCTTAGAATTCACATCTCTGTTTTCTTTGCTAAAATGGATTACGTATGGTGAATAGTCAAACAAATTTTCACATGCAATATTTATTATAATGCAAGTAAAAAATATTATAGTAAAACTAATTGCCTTCATGTCAATCTAGTAACTTAAATTATTAATTCATTAAAAGCAATACTGAAATTAAAAAGTTACAGTTTCATGAACAGATCCATAAGGTGCGATAAAGATTCAATTCCAAATCATAGCCCACATTATTTTACTCAAAAACCACTCAACGAGCCTCGTCACACATTCTATAAATAAATAATTTTAACGATGATACATTTATCCTTATTCACAATGAAAGAAGCTTTTTTAAACGAGGGAATATTAGCCAAACCAATGGATTGATAATTGGAGAAACCAATGCCCTCCTTTGGTAAGATTATTCCCTTTTTGATTTTACCATCACCATCTTCATCGTGAAGAATACTTACAGCATATTTCCCTTCTGGCAAGTTTTTAAATACTACGAATGATGATCCATTGGCAATTTTTCCTATAAGTTTTTCAAGATACTTTTCAAAGTGTTCGTCAGGAAATGCATCTTCTCGATTGTATAACGCAAAGATTACATCTCCTTTAGCATTGCGCAACCCATTGACCTCAACAGTTAACGAAAAGGTCTCCTTTGTTGAATTGCTATAGGAAGAGAAAATAGCAATTGTAACGAGTGAAGTAAAAAGTAAGGTTAACTGTCTCAACTTATATCTCCTTTCTTTTTGCAATCTTTTCCTTGATTGAGTCAACAATATCGTAAACCATTGGTACTACGTATACCGTTAAAATCATCGACGACAGCAACCCACCGATAATTACCCAGGCCAAACCGTTTTTCCATTCGCTGGCAGTGCCTTTAGCCAATGCAATGGGTAACATTCCAATTGCCATAGCTAGAGTAGTCATTAAAATGGGACGCATACGCTCCTTCCCAGCGATGATCAATGCCTCTTTGTAATGCTTGCCCTGAGCTTTTATCTGGTTGGTAAAATCCACAATCAGGATGGCATTCTTTGTAACCAACCCCATGAGCATAATCAATCCGAGTTGTGCAAATAGTGTTAAATCATTTAACGATAAGTTTAGTGCAAGGAAGGCTCCAATAATTGCCATCGGTATGGCAAATAGTGCCACGAACGGATAAATAAAGCTGTCATAAAGGGCTATCATTATCAGGTAAATCAGGATAAATGAAATTAAAAGAACCGAGGCTAAAGCCCCAAAACTCTCATTTTGTGTTTTGATATCTGCCCCCCATGTTAATTTAACACCTTCGGGTAATGGTTTGCTTTTTAGAAAGGTTATTACATCATCGGCTAAAGTACCCGAGGGTCTCCCAAAGGATTCGGAGGTTAAGGTTACAGAAGGCTGTCGGTCTAATCTTTCAAGGAGCGATGGAGAATTGTCTTGTCTAACGTCTGCAAATTGAGCTACCTCTATAGGCATGTTCATTTGGTTAACGACGGTAAGATGCTTTACATCTTCATAATTTTTTCTGTCAAAGTCATCCAACCAAATTCTTACCGGATATTCAGTCGCGTTTTCAGTCAAAGTTGCATCGTCGTTACCTGTAAAGGCTGTTCTTAAATTTAGCCCAACATAGGCAGTATTTAAACCTAAACGCTGCATTTTATCTTTATCCGGAATTACTTTGTATTCAGGACTGCCAGCTTCAACTGACAATCGAACATTATCTGCTCCAGGTATTTTTTCAATCGCCGATTTCAGCTCATTTCCCGTTTGCATGACTAATACAAGATTACTACCGCTTAACGTTATCTTGATAGGAGCCTGCTTGGGCAGTAAGCCTAAAACTGCCATCGAAAAGTTAACACCCGAAAACTCTTTATTCAGCTCCTTTCGAAGTAATTTCATGAATGGCTCGGTTTTGATGTGTCGATCCGTTTCAGGCTTTAGCTGAATCGTAAACTCAGATATATTGGCTGAGCCAACCCCTAAACTTCCAATACCAGTACTTGGGCCACCAATATTGCTGAAAAGAGTTGACACTTCAGGTTGTTGACGAATAAAATTTTCTATCTGCCGAGTTCTAATATTATTCTCCTGAACGGTTGTTGTTTTATCATATTCCAGATTCAGCCGGAATTTGCCCTGATCCCCAGTTGACATCATTTCCTTACCTATGATTCCCTGTTTCATTATCACGCCAGTCATTAACAGCAAAACAAGCACAATCCCAGTAAAGATGAGTTTATGGCTAAGCACCCATTCTAGTTGACGGCCATACCAGTCGATGAATACCGTTAATTGCTTTTCGAACCAAAGCAGGAATCGGTTTACAATATTTGTAGGTTGAAGATTCTCCTTTTTTCCAATACGTGAGGCCAACCAGGGTACCAGAGTAAAACCAACCAATAAGCTGGTAAGCGTGGACGTGATTACCACAATTGAAAACTGTTTTAGCATATCGGCCACAAATACCTGTAAAAACAGAATGGGTAAGAATACAACCACGTCAACTAGGGTGATTGATATAGCAGAGAACCCAATTTCCATACGCCCCTCTAATGCCGCACTCCGTTTATCTTTGCCCATATCCAGATGCCGCTGAATATTTTCCAAAATTACAATAGCATCATCAACCAGTATCCCGATAATGAGCGACATAGCCAGTAAGGTCATCAGATTTAGAGTGAATCCCATCAGCCACATCACGGCAAACGCGGTGATTAATGAGGTTGGGATTGCAACTAATACAATCAAAGAGTTCCGGTAACTTCTTAAAAACAGAAACATGACCAATGAAACTAAGATAACCGCTAAAATCAGGTCATCAACCACCGAATTTACGGCTGAAATAGTTAGATCTGTAGAATCATCTACAACTGTAAACTTCACTCCATCTTTTGCGTTGTCACTTTCAATTTGAGTGAGTTTTGCATGAACTAATTTGGAAACTTCTACGGCATTGGCATCACCTTGTTTTTTCAGCAACAGACCAATTCCGTTCACTCCATTATATCGACTTACGGAACTTTCCTCCTTAACGCCATCAATTACAGTTGCTACATCCTTTACATAGACCGACACTCCTGGTGCAGGCAAAGCTATCTGGACATTTCTTATATCACTTAATGTGACAAACTTACCAATTAGCCTAACGGAGTTACTCTCTTTATTGGATTGCACTTTGCCAGCGGGTAAATCTATTCCTGAGCGATTAATCGCCTCAACAACCTGGGAAAGTGATACCTTATACAGTTTGAGTTTGTTTTGATCGACCTTTACCTGAATTTCCCGTTCTTCTCCTCCAATTATAGTAATTTCTGCTACCCCTTTCAGCTGCTGAATTTGCGGGAGAAAATCATCCACCATTTTTTGATAAAACACAGTCGATGGCAAATTACTAGTCGCACTGATTGAAATTATTGGCAAATCATTAGGAGAAACCTTACTCATAACCGGACTCAAAATGCCCGTTGGAAGATCTTTGCGAATGTTGTCGATATAGCGCTGTGCATCCTGCATGGCTTTATCCACATTTGTTCCATATTTCAGGTTGGCAATAATAATGGAGGCATTGGGCATTGATTTTGTCTCCAGATAATCAACTCCTTCGAGGTTGGATAGTGCATCTTCTATTTTTCTGGAAACAGATGTTTCCACCTCATTAGGCTCAGCACCGGGATACATCGTTTTTATTACAACTACAGGCTGGTTGAAGTCAGGTAAGAGTTCATATCCAAGGTTTTTATACCCGATGATTCCCAATAAGGTAAACACGCTGAAAAGAACGATGATCAGCGAAGGTCGATTGATTGATATTTTTGTAATATTCATGGTTATTTCTTGCTAATAAATACATTTGCCCCGTCAAAAAGGTTAATAAATCCGTTAGTTACGATTGTGTCTCCTTTGCTTAAACCACTTGAAATCACTACATTGTTTTGATACCTAGATGAAATGGTGACATTTTGAAGGGTTGTTTTCCAATTCTTCACTTTATAAACCTGTGGTTGAAGGTTGGTTCCAACAATAGAGGAAGCAGGAATGGCGATATGTATTTTACTAGTATCGTTTTTAAATTCTACGTTGCCAAACATCCCTGATTTGATTGTTAAATTTATGGTGTTGCGAACTGAAAACTGCACTGGAAAACTATTTCCTATGTTGGCTTTACTTCCAATCAAAATAACTTTTCCCGACAGCATGGATTGCGGATACGCATCTGCATATAATGAATAACGTTGATCTATTTTGAAATGATCAATCTCCTGCTCAGGTACATTTATCGTAAACTTTAGCATCGAAATATCTGTAATTTGTAGCAATGGTATGCCAGGAGAAGCAAAAGCACCTTCCTCTGTCAACTTTGCGGTAATAATTCCACTAAATGGTGCAACGATGGTTGTTTTATTGATCTGTTCAAGGAGAGTGGCCTTTTGAACTTTAGCCGATTTTAAAGCCAACTCTGTCTTTTCCAGCTGAACACCTTGAATTGCATCAGCATTGGCAAGAATAGTATAGCGATTTACATCAGTTTCCAATCCTTCTATCTGAATTTCAACGGTTTGTAATTGTAATTTCAGCAAGGAGTTATCCAATTGAATTAAAGGTTGGCCCTTCTTAACAGTGCTTCCGAGGTCCACCAGAACTTTATTAATCTTGCCCTGAACCTCGGCACTTACCTTTGTTTCTTTATTTGGTTCAAAGGTTCCGATATAAGAAATATCGTTTTTAATACTCTCCTGTTTTATGATAAGGACCTGAACATTGAGGGCTTGCTCCTTATTGTAATGGAAAACTCTGTTTAACGTGGTTTCTTTATTGCTTTTCAGTCGTATTACCGTTATAGTGATTAACGCTAGTCCTGCAACTATGTAAATTATCTTTTTCATGATTTTCATTCTTATTTGCTAGTGATACTGATGTTTCCTGTCAATTTTTTTAACTCTAAGTCCGCTTTCAAATAATCAATGATGGCGGACAAGTAAGTTTGTTGTGCCTCACGCAAAGCATTGTCGGCTAAAAGCACATCGGTTAATGATGATGTGCCCTCCTTTTGCTGCAAGAGTGTTTGTGCGTAAATGGTTTGTGCCAGAGAAATCTGAGCCTGAGTTGTTTCTACAGATTTTTGGGCAACCATCTTCTGCTGACTTGCATTATCAATTTGCATATTGTTTTGCTCATTGGCTAGGTTCAGCTGTAGTTCGCAATTTTGTAATTCTATTCTCTTTTGATTGATTTTTCGCTTGGTAACAGTTCCATTAAACAAAGGGTAGGATATTTGCATACCGGCAAAGCCAATCGGGTAAAATTTAAGGAAATCGTTGGGTTTCTTATCATAGCCATAGCCCGTTTGTCCATAGGTTCCATATATCGATATGGTAGGTAGTCGTGAGTATTTTAAGGTTTTCAGCTCAGAGGTTACTAATCGTTTCTGAGTTTCGGCGATACGGATATCTACAGTTGATGAACTAATATATTCCTCTCCACTTTGAAAATGGATGTTTTCATCAATTTGAATTACCCGATTAAAGGGAATGCCCATGTTGAATTTCAAGGCATTCAGCACTTGCTCATATTTACTTCGAGTAAGCTCTCTTTGTGTGTATAGCTGCGCCAGCTGTAGTTGAACCTTGCTTACATCAGTACCTTTTGCGAGAAGTTGATCTTTGAGCAATTGAACATTCTGTAATAGTTTAGAGGTGTTGACAAGGTTGCTGTCGGTAAAATCCAACTGATTAAATAAAATCTGAGCATTATAGTATAGGATCGATACATCAAAATAGACCTGTTCCTGCGTTCTTTCGTATTGCAGCTCACTCAATTCTGAAGCAATTTTTGTAGCTTTTATTGCCCCATAAACCTGCGAGCTATACAAGGGCATTGATAGCTGTAAGGTGGTATTTATATTATGGGGGACACCAAATTGTGCTTCCTTAAACGTGCCGGGAGTGCCGCCGAAAACCGATGCAGGCATTAATTGGTAAGGTTGGTCGGTGTAGTATTTATAATCGGCAATGGCATTAACCTTGGGAATTAGATTGGCAGTGGCTTCCTTGTGCTTTTGTACACCTATTAATATCCCATTTCGACCAATCTCCAAATTTTTATTATTTACCAAAGCAGAATCGATACACTGCTGCAAGGTCCAAACCTGAGCATTGCTGGCCGTAGGAAACGTGAGTACAACAAGAGTTGATACCAAAAATATATGTTTGTGAATATTAACTAACATAACATTTAAAATTTTTTAGAACTTCCTTTTATTAACGCTATAATATGATAGGATCATAAAAGTTAGGGTTAGGACTATTCTGAAGATCATAGCACCTATGGTTTTTGTCTCGTATAGTCCCCCTGAGTATATGTGTATGAATAACCCAATAAACGCCATGATGAGAGCAGTTGCTGAAATTCCCAATATTAGGGTTGTCCATTTTTGAGCTCTTATGAATCCGAAAGCTGCAATAATGTATAGGATACTGCACAGGAAGTTTGTCCATACCACCAACAAAACATAGTTGCCTTCATTTGCTCTGATACCGAATAAATCAAATATCACAGAGCTACTTAGGAATAGTGTAAGCAAGCCAAAGGCACTTAGCACTATTGCAATTATATACCGTAGAGTTTTATTCATCGCTATCTGTTTTTAATAATTGTAAGTAGTGAATGTATCATATTATCTCCGTTCCGAGTAATATCAAATTCAAAATTCGCAACCATCCATTTAAACATTTGAAGCTTGAAAGCACCCATTATAATATGCATAAGTTCCTCTGTTGTAATGGCATTTGTAAAGGCTCCTTTTTGTTGCCCATCCATAATTATCGGCATCAAGTGCTTCATTTTTACATTCATTAGTTTCATCAGAATTTCGTTGATGCGCTGGCTTTCTTCCATTAAACCATCGGAGAAAACAGCAACAACAAAATGAGGGTTCTGCTTAAAGAACTTGATTTGCTCTCTAAATAAAGTCTTGAAGTTTTCCTCTGGGTCCGACGTCCAAGCCATATTCGTCAATCGTTTCTCTATATTGTCCGACAAATAGTTAAGCATTGCAATAATAATCTCCTCCTTGCTAGTGAAGTGGCGGTAGATTGCACTTTCAGAAAACTGCATCTCTTTGGCCAGGTTCTTGATTGTCAAACCGCTTATCCCTGAAGTGGTTAATATCTTACTGGCTGCTTCAATAATCTCAAGTTGTCGGGAAGTAATCTCCATTTTGATTAATATTATATGTTGATATTTTTAATCTATTTTTTCCGATACAATCTAATGTGCCCTGTTTAAACTTGCAGGGTTTGGAGCTTTTACTACAAGAATTAGAGCCAGTTCTTTTGAATTATTGCTAATGTAATGTACAATATTCTTAGGGCTTTCGATTAGCGTAGTAGCTTCGCATACTTCACTTTCATCACCAATATGGATGGTAGGCAACCCATCAACAATAAAAAAGAAAACATCAACAGGTGTCTTGTGAGGCTTCAAACTCTCACCGGGTTTTAAGGCCATAAGCGTTGCCTGTGCCGATTCTTTGCTATACAAGTCCCTTACATCAATCATGTGTAGGTTGTCCTTTCTCGGTTGTTCCTGATATTTTGTAATTTTCATATCCCAATAATTAAGCGTTCATAAAACAAGTTAGTGAATATTCGCTCACAAAGATAAGATACAACTATTCGCATATGCAAATATTATAGATAAATTGTGATTATTTTTTGACTAATGGCTTTTTCGGAATGATGAATATTGGCTCTTGTGCTTTTGCCGAAACGTTACCCCACACAAAATCGAGTAGGAGGGGGGATTGTTCTCCCGCCCTCTCGTAACACTCATGCATGCCCTCGCGCATGGCGGTTTCCTTAAATTGGTTTGCGTTCGTAATTTAATGGTGGGTTATTCAAGCCTTGCGCAGCAAACTAGCCTTGCCCATAGCCTGATTAGCTTGTGGGCTATTTGATTTTTGCCAGATTTTTTTTCAAATAACCCAGAAACCCATCTGTTCACAAGGAGATGCATCCGATAAAGTCAAAAATAATCTACGATTAGTAGAGGTTGAAGAATTCCTCTGTAAGAAAATAGTATAGGGCATCAAAAAGGAATAGCTAGCAAATACTTAGGATTAACTTAAATATCTGAATACAGGGAAGGGTAAAGCCAACTTGGACAATAATAGGGAAACCGTTGACAATTACGATCGGGATGATTGGACGGTTGGAGCAATTAGAGCCGATTGACAAGGGCGATCTCCGCAGGGCAGTGGCTTGTAACAAACGGACGGTACATTTTCCCGAACGAAGGTGCCTACCTTTGGTTTAGTCACTATTGCTAGCTGCTGTTCGGCAAATGTAAATTTTAGAGATTTTTCTCTTTAAAATATTGGGCTAGGTCTTAGAATTCGATTAGCGGATCGTGCTTTGCTTCTCTGTCAATCCGCATTTCGTATTACTGTCTTTCATTTTGTTTTTCCCCTTCCGATAAGGGGCTAAACCATTCTTTGAGAACAAGTGCTTCGTTATGCTCTACATCTTTTGCAGCATAAACCAAGGTTACGGTTGCCTTTTTTACCTGCTCATTCAAAAGTGATAACTGTTCTCCATTTTCCTTGAGTTCGTTGCGATAACGCTTCTTGAACTCCTCCCATTTATCGTGATCGTGCCCAAACCATTTCCGAAGTTCTGTACTGGGCGCAATATCCTTTAACCATAAATCAATGCCTGCCTTTTCTTTTGTCAAGCCCCTAGGCCAAAGCCTGTCCACTAGAATGCGCGTCCCGTCTTCTTTAACAGGAATTTCATATACTCTTTTGATTTTGACTTCCATTTATTACCTCTGAACTTTTTAAATGCAATTATGGTTGCTCACTATTTTTTATTACTTCTACCGGGCAACTATCTGCGACGTCCTTTATTTACGCTTCGTGATCAGAAAAGTTCACGACATCAATTACCGCAGCAATGCCTTTGATTACAAAAACTTCCGGACAGATGCCAGCACACTATAGTTAGCCCCAGTTATTGGACAACAAGTTAAGTGATGAATTTAATTCCCTGTGAAAGCAAAACTAAAATAGTAAAATTTTAGCCTTCACCACATACTTTTTTACCATGCCTTAGCGATTCCTTATTTTCCCTCAATGGTGTGCAATAATGTTGAATCGTGGATTATAGTCTTGATGATTATTATTTCAACTTTTCCTACCTTTATTCCTGATTACTGTAGAATAAAATACTTGCGATGCTAAGACGCTTCTCACGGAAAATCGGCCAAATTTTTCAAGAGCAGAGAAGCCAGCAAGCGAACGCACCTAGCAAAGGTGTGTTCCTTTCGCTTTATTAATTTGTATAAGTTGCTACTCTTATATTAAATGTGGTAAAATTGGTAGCGAAATTGGATTCAATGAAACAAACTCCATAATGCAAAAACGCCTTGCAAACTATTTAGTCTACAAGGCGTTATGAAATCTGAGTGTGCCCAAAACAGGACTCGAACCTGCACATCATTGCTGATACTAGTCCCTGAAACTAGCGCGTCTACCAATTCCGCCATTTGGGCTTGCGAGAGTGCAAAAGTATAAAATTTCCCGAATTGCCAACACTCAGAATAAAAAAAAGCGAGGTTCGGCAATGCCAAACCTCGCCAATATTTGAGCGTTGCTCTACTACAAATTCTGAAGCACGTAGTTGTTCAGCTTGGTGTAGAGGTGGTAGCGGGTGTTCCCGCCATAAATGCTATGGTTTTTGTCGGGATAGATCATCATGTCGTACTGCTTATTGGCCTGTATCAACTTCGATACCAGCTCAAAGGTATTTTGCATGTGCACGTTATCGTCGCCGGAGCCATGCACCAAGAGCAGCTTAGCCTTGAGTTCATCCACATGGTTTATTGGCGAGTTGTCGTCGTAGCCAGAGGCATTGTCCTGTGGTAGTCCCATAAAGCGCTCGGTGTAGATAGTATCGTAGTAGCGCCAGTTGGTCACCGGTGCAACGGCAATACCCATCTTAAACACGTCGTTGCCCTTCATCAGCGAGGTAAGGGTCATAAATCCGCCGTAGCTCCAGCCCCAAATACCAATGCGTGCAGAGTCGACGTAGGAGAGGCTCTGCAGGTATTTGGCAGCCTCCACCTGATCGATGGTTTCGTACTTACCCAGCTGGCCATAGGTCATCTTGCGGAACTCCTCACCACGAGCACCTGTTCCGCGGGGGTCAACGCAGGCAACAATGTAGCCTTCGGAGGCCAGCACCTCATCCCAGCCAATGCCCCAACGATCGAGCACCTCCTGAGAGTCGGGACCGCTATACTGCGTCATCATCACTGGGTAGTGGCGGGTAGAATCAAAGTTGGCAGGTTTAACCATGTAGCCATTTAGCACAACACCCTCTGCTGTTTTAAAGGTGTAGAAAGTTTTGGTTGGCAGCACATATTTTGTGAGCAGCTCCTTGAGTTTGGCGTTATCCTTAAGCACACGAATCAGCTTACCGTTGGCCGAGTGCAGCGTAACCAGCGGTGGCGTTGTGATGGACGAATAGGTGTTGATGTAGTATTTACATCCGGTGGAGAAAATGGCAGAGTTAGTTCCCTCTTGCTCGGAGAGCTTATGCTTCTTGGTGCCATCCAACTTAATTGCATACACGTTTCTGCGCAGTGGCGACTCCTCGGCAGCTTGGTAGTAAACCAGCTTGGCCTTGGGGTCGAAGCCCAGAATTGCAGTTACGTCCCAATTGCCGGATGTAACCTGATGTAGCTGCTTACCGGTGATGTCGTAGTGGTAAATATGCCTCCAACCGCTCTTCTCGCTGGTGATGATAAATTCCTTGGAGTCGGGTGTAAAGGTGAGGTAGCTGTCGTCGACCTCCTCAATGTAGCGGCTATTCTTCTCCTGATAGGCAATGGTTGAAGCACCATTATCCGGATCGGCCAGCATAATGTCGAGCTGGTTTTGAAGCCTATTCATGCGAATCATGGAAAGCTTGGCGGCATCAGGTGTCCACTTTATGCGGGCGATATACTGATCGGTTTCCGGACCCACATCCATCTTAACGGTTTTGCCATTTTCGAGGGTGTAGACCTGGATGGTCACTATGGAATTTTTTTCACCTGCCTTTGGATACTTAAAGGTGTAGTTGATGGGGTAAAGCTTATGCTCATACATGGTCATGTTGAACAATGGCACCTGCGACTCATCAAACCGGTAGTAGGCAATGCGGCGGCTATCGGGCGACCAGGTAAATCCCTTTGCAAAGCCAAACTCCTCCTCGTAAACCCAATCGGTGGCACCATTAATTATCTTATTGTATTCCCCGTCGGTGGTCAGCTGCTGCTCCTTACCAGTGGCCAGGTCCACAAGAAAAAGGTTATTGTTACTAACAAAAGCTACCCTTGTACCATCGGGCGATAGCGTGGCCAGCTCCTGCTTTTCACCGGTGGAGACTGGTGTAAGCGTTTTTGTTTTTGTGTCGAAGATGTAGTAGTAAGCCTTAAAAGAGCGCCGGAATATGGGCTCCGAGTTTGTGGTGATCACAATTTTGCTCTCGTCGGAGCTGAGGTCGTAGCCCTCAATGGATTTGATTTGAGCATCGGCAGCCGCTTTTTGGTTTGCAGCTGCAACGTACGGCGCATTGACGGAGAAAAGCGTATCAACCGCATCACCCGTTTTAAAGGAGTGCTTTACAATAAATTCGCCGTGGCCCTCCACGCTGGTGTAGAATTCACCATCGTTCATGGAGTTAATACCGTAGACTAGCTGTGGGGTGAAAAGTCGTTTTTGAACAACATTTTCCAGGTTTAAGCTCTGCTTTTGAGCAACTCCCTGCAATGATAAAAGCGAAAGGACAAGCCCAAGGCCTAATCCCAATTGAATTTTCTTCATAGCGTGGATTTTGATAATGCCTATTGGAATGAAATTAGAGGCACAGGTTTAACGCACCCCGGCACAACATTACTAAAGAAATTGGAAAGTTGCAAATTCTAAATAGAGTGACTCATATTCTAGATTAATCTGATATCTAATCACTTTGAATAGCGATGCAACTACGTAATGCCGTACATTTGATTTAAGAAAAATGCGAAACTTCCCTTTTTATGAAGTTACTGACTACAATTCATAATAACGATAAAACACCTAAAAAGTAAATTCAGAGACTATGAAAACAAAGACACTTTTAATTGGAATAGCTTTATTGGCCGCTCCATTCATAATGAAGGCACAGAACTGCGACACCTACTTCCCATACAAGAAGGGGTTGATACTCGAGCAGCAGACATTTAACGCCAAGAACAAGCTTACAGGCAGCGTAAAACAGATGGTTACCGACATCTCCGTAACCGCAGCAGGCAAGAAGGTTGACCTAAAGAGTGATTTTTTCGACGATAAAGGAAAAGCCGCCGGCACTGCAAACTACAGTGTAACCTGCAAGGGAGGGGTAATCATGATTGACATGCGCAACTACATGGATGCAAAGTCGAGGGAATCCTTCTCGGGTGCCAATGTAACCATAGAAGGAACACCGCTGGATTTGCCCACAGTGCTCACTCCGGGTCAAAAGCTGCCCGATGGCAACATGACCATCAAGATGACAATGGAAAATTCACCCATCGCCATGAACATGGAGATGAAAATCTACAATAGAAAGGTGGAGGGGACGGAATCGATAACCACTCCGGCAGGAACCTTCGAGTGCTTCAAAATCAGCTACAATGTGGATGTGAAGATGATGTTTACAATGACTACCAAAGGAGTTGAATACTACTCCAAGGAGTATGGTTTGATTAAGTCGGAGAGTTACGACAAGAACGGAAAACTCGCCAGCTATACCATTCTTAGCAAAATAGAATAGTCAGGTGCATACTCATTGATAGGCCCGGCTACCCGGGCCTTTTTTTTTGTAACCAAAAAAAATAAACGAAACCCAACGCTTCAAACACCATAGTTAAGGTCAAACTGCTATCTTTGTAGTTTTTGAAGCAAACAATTGCTACACTATGATAAAGATTACTTTTCCAGACAACAATGTTAGGGAATTCCCGGCAGGAGTTACCGGGATGGAAATTGCCAAAAGCCTAAGCGATAGGTTGGCAAAGGAAGTATTGTCGATTACGGTAAATGGTCAAGTTTTGGACCTCACTCGTCCAATCACCCAGGACTCAACAATAAAGCTACATAAATGGGACGATGAACAGGGCAAGCATGCCTTTTGGCACTCCTCTGCTCACTTGATGGCCGAAGCGCTAGAAATCACATTTCCAGGCGTAAAGCTAGGCATTGGCCCGGCCATTGAGAACGGATTTTATTACGATATTGACCTTGGCGACAGGAGCATTACTGAAGCCGACCTCGTTCAGGTGGAAGAAAAGATGGTGGAGCTAGCCCGCGAAAAGCAGGAGTTTGTTCGCCGCGATGTTACCAAAGCTGAGGCATTGAAAACCTACACCCAAAAGGGCGATCCCTACAAGGTGGAACTAATCAACGACCTGCAGGATGGAACTATCACCTTCTATACCCAGGGCCAGTTTACCGACCTTTGCCGTGGTCCGCACCTTCCCGATACCAGCTATATTAAGGCCGTAAAGCTTCTAAGCATTGCCGGTGCTTACTGGAGAGGAAATGAAAACAACAAGATGTTAACCCGCATCTATGGTATCACTTTTCCACAAAAGAAGCTGCTCGACGAGTATCTCCTAATGCTGGAAGAGGCCAAAAAGAGAGACCATCGCAAGCTCGGTAGAGAGCTGGAGCTCTTCACCTTTTCGCAGCGTGTTGGACAGGGATTGCCATTGTGGCTGCCCAAGGGTGCCCAGCTGCGCGAACGTCTCGAGAACTTTCTTAAAAAGGTTCAGCGGAAGTATGGCTACGAGCAGGTAATCACCCCACACATTGGCAACAAGGACCTCTATGTAACATCAGGTCACTACGCCAAGTATGGAAAGGATTCTTTTCAGCCAATTCACACACCGGAGGAGGGAGAGGAGTTTCTTTTAAAACCAATGAACTGTCCGCACCACTGCGAAATATATAAATTCAAACCACGGTCATACAAGGATCTCCCCATTCGCTTTGCCGAATTTGGAACGGTTTACCGTTACGAGCAGAGCGGCGAGCTGCATGGTCTTACCCGTGTGCGGGGCTTTACCCAGGACGACGCTCACATCTTCTGCCGCCCCGACCAGCTGAAGGACGAGTTTAAGAAGGTTATCGATATTGTGCTTTACATTTTTAAAACGCTCGATTTTGAAAATTTCACCGCACAGATTTCGTTGCGTGACCCCAACAATACCGAGAAGTATATTGGTAGCGATGAGAACTGGGAAAAAGCAGAGCGAGCCATCATTGAGGCCTCTGCGGAAAAAGGCTTAACCACCACAACCGAATTGGGTGAGGCTGCCTTTTACGGACCAAAGCTCGACTTTATGGTAAAGGATGCCATTGGACGTAAGTGGCAGCTGGGAACCATCCAGGTAGATTACAATTTGCCTGAACGCTTCGAACTGGAGTACATCACCAGCGACGATAGACGCGAGCGCCCCATCATGATTCACCGCGCACCGTTTGGTTCAATGGAGCGATTTGTGGCTGTCCTTCTGGAGCATACCGCTGGCAAATTTCCACTATGGCTAACTCCCGATCAGGTTGCTATCTTGGCAATCAGCGAAAAGTATAATGATTACGCAAAAAAAGTTTCATTATTCCTAAATAATTACGATATTCGCACCCTGATTGACGACCGGAACGAGAAGATTGGTAAGAAGATAAGGGACAATGAGTTAAAAAAGATTCCCTTTATGCTTATCGTAGGTGAAAAGGAGGAGGCTGACTCTACAGTTGCCGTTCGACGTCAAGGTGAGGGTGATAAGGGCAGCATGACAATGGAAGATTTTGCAAAGTTCCTGACCCAAGAGGTGGCGAAGGAAGTTGAAGAAATATAAGTTTAACCAACGACGGAGGACTAAACATAGCACAACTATTCAGACCCGGAAGAGGTAATATGCCAAGACCCGGGCAGCAAAAGGACCAACAGCATGCCATCAACGAGGGCATTCGTGCTCCAATGGTTAGGGTTGTAGGAGAGAACATTGAGAATCCAGGTGTTTTCCCTGTTAAAGAGGCAGTACAAATGGCTCTGGATCTTGAGCTTGACTTGGTTGAAATTTCACCAAACGCCGATCCGCCTGTTTGCCGAATTGTTGATTATCAGAAGTTTCTGTATCAGCAAAAAAAGAAGCAGAAGGAGCTAAAAGCAAAAGCCTCGAAGATTGTTGTCAAGGAGATTCGGTTTGGACCAAATACCGATGAGCATGATTACAACTTTAAGCTGAAGCACGCTGAGAAATTCCTTCAAGAGGGAGCCAAGGTGAAGGCTTTCGTATTCTTCAAGGGTCGTTCTATCCTCTTTAAAGAGCAGGGAGAAATTTTACTTCTCCGCTTTGCTCAGGATTTGGAGGAGGCTGGAAAGGTTGAGCAACTTCCAAGGTTGGAGGGCAAGCGAATGATTATGTTCATTGCTCCAAAGCCGGTGGTAGTAAAGAAAAAGTAATGGTGGTTTAACAAATAAATATCAGACTTAAATGCCAAAGATGAAGTCAAATTCCGGCGCAAAGAAGAGATTTTCTTTGACCGGAACCGGAAAGGTGAAAAGAAAACATGCCTTCAAGAGCCACATCCTTACCAAGAAGTCTACAAAAAGGAAGAGATTCCTTACGCATACTGACACGGTAAGCAAGGTGGATACAAAAAGAGTTAAAGCTCTTCTTGCAAAGTAGTATTCTGTTACTTTTCTGATTAGAGAAATTTTTACTTTAGTTTTAACCGAGTGAACTAGCAACTAAGTGCCATTTAAGGCCGCTAATCATTCAAAAATCGAAAAAAAATGCCAAGGTCAGTAAACGCGGTTGCGTCGAGAGCTAGAAGGAAAAAAATCCTCAAACAAACCAAAGGGAACTTTGGCGCTAGAGGTAATGTGTACACGGTAGCAAAAAATACCCTTGAGAAAGGTTTAGGCTACGCATACCGTGACCGTAAAAAGAAAAAGGGAATCTACCGCGGTATCTGGATTCAGAGAATCAACGCGGCTGTAAGAGCGCACGGAATGACTTATTCCGAATTCATGGGAATGGTTGCTAAAAAAGGTATCGCCATTAACCGTAAGGTATTGGCCGACCTCGCAATGAACCACCCCGAGGCATTCGATGCCATTGTTAAGCAGGTAAAATAGGCACCTTACAAACGACTCCGGTCTTTGTAATACAGCATACAAGCTAGTTCCGGTTAGCTAAAAAACGCAAAAAGGGCTTTGGTAAAGGCCCTTTTTTTTATCTTTATCCGAATTTTCAGAAAAACTGCAAGGATGAAAATAGCCCTCATTGGGTACGGCAAGATGGGTCGGGAAATTGAGACCATTGCCAAAGAACGACACCATGAAGTGGCTCTAATTATCGACCAAGATAATTTGGCCGATCTCACCGCCGAAAAGCTTGCCGCTGTGGACGTGGCCATTGAGTTTACCTCCCCTAAATCCGCCTATCAGAATGTTGTTTCCTGCCTCAATGCTGGCAAACCCATAGTATCGGGTTCAACTGGCTGGGTCGAACATTTTCCCGATGCCGCAGCACTTTGTAAGCAGCTTGGAGGAACGCTCTTTTACTCCTCCAACTACAGCTTGGGTGTAAACATATTTTTTCGGGTGAATCAGCTCCTTGCTTCCCTTATGGGGAAAGCGCAAGGGTATTCCGTTGCCGTGGAGGAGATTCACCACACGCAAAAACTTGATGCCCCATCTGGAACGGCCATTACCCTTACCGAACTTATATCAAAGGAGCTTCCCGGCATGGATGGATGGGTTCTCGCCCCCCAAAAAGCTGAAAACAAAATTTCCATTACATCACACCGCGAAGGCAGCGTTCCAGGCACCCATAGCGTTGTTTATGCATCGGATGTGGACGAGATTACCTTTACCCATGCCGCAAAAAGCCGCAAGGGGCTTGCCCTTGGTGCCATATTAGCGGCAGAATTTGTAATAGATAAAAAAGGTGTGTTTGGTATGACCGATTTGCTTAAGCTATAGTTACGGTTAAATGCAACACGGCTTCAACAAAATAGGTGTAATGGACCTGATCTACAAGTCTTGTCTTGAGGATGGGAATCTGTTCAAAGATTAGAATTTAGTCTGAAATTATAACTAACTGACATACGCATGAAAAGCATTTTAGCCTTTCTTAAAACCAAGTATTTCAAGTTTAGCCTCACATCGCTCATTTTTGTGCTATGGGTGGTTTGGATTGGGAACTACTACCTCCTAATCGGGCTGGGCATCATTTTTGACTACTACATAACTCAAAAGGTAAACTGGACCTTCTGGAAGAAGAGAAACGTGGAAAAGGGCAAGCGCAGCTCTGCGGCTGAGTGGGTTGATGCACTTATTTTTGCAGCCATTGCGGCCACACTTATTCGAATGTTTTTCATTGAGGCCTACACCATTCCCACCTCCTCCATGGAGAAGTCGTTGCTGGTTGGAGACTACCTGTTTGTGAGCAAGGTTGCTTACGGCCCCAAGCTGCCCAACACCCCAATCTCCTTTCCTTTTGTTCATCACACACTCCCACTTACCAGTTCAACCCCCTCGTTTGTGGATTGGATTCAGTGGCCATATAAAAGACTTCTTGGTTTTGGCCATGTTAAGCGGAACGACGTAGTGGTGTTCAACTTTCCAGAGGGAGACACCGTAATGCTCGATGACCCAAATGGAGACTATTACACCGCTTGCCGGCAGTATGGGCGCGACTACATTTGGCAGAACTTTAAAAATAGAATTATTTACCGTCCAGTTGATAAGTGTGAAAACTACGTGAAGCGCTGCGTGGCCATACCCGGAGACACCATTCAGGTAATCCACGATTCAGTATTTATCAACGGGAAACCACAAGTTGATATTCCCGGCTTGCAGTACCACTACTTTGTGAGAACCAACGGAACTCGAATCAACGATATTTATCTCGACCAGATGGGCATTCCCGACGACGAGAGAACGTTCAACCCAAGCAACTCCTCCTACGACCAGCTGCACCTCTCCGCCGAGAATGTGGAGCAGATGAAGCAGCTTCCCAACGTGGTTTCGGTGGACAAGTATGAGGATACAGCCATTGGGCAGATGACCAAAATGATATTTCCATTTAGCAGCGATTACCCCTGGACCGAGGACTTCTTTGGCCCGCTGTGGATACCCAAAAAAGGAGCAACTGTTGAACTTACGCTGAAGAATTTACCCATATACAACCGGATTATTAAGGTGTACGAGCACAATACGCTGGAGGTAAAGGATTCCTCTATCTACATTAACGGCGAAAAGGCTGACCACTACACCTTTAAGATGGATTACTACTTTATGATGGGCGACAACCGGCACAACTCCGCCGACTCCCGCTTCTGGGGATTTGTTCCTGAGGATCATATTGTTGGTAAAGCATCATTCATCTGGCTATCGCTCAACAAGGATAAATCGTTTCCATCAAATATTCGCTGGAGCAGAATGTTCAGCATTATTCGCTAGCGATCAGACTATAATATAAGAAGAGGGTGCTTCAAATTTTGAAGCACCCTCTTTTTTTATCCTCCTAATCACCAGTGAAGCTGTCACCGTGGTAAACATTCTCCAGCGTGTAAATGTTGATTATGCTGAATTTAAACTTTGTCACAGCTGGTCAAATCAGTTATTAGTCCACAGTAAAGTATAACACATTCAGGATCAATGCCATTACCTAATTGCAGCAACACTGACTGGAAAATATCCACTGAAACTCCCTTCAACGGTGGAATGTAACTCGATCTGAATTATTACTAACCAACATATTGTAATTATGATTACCGTTAATATTCCATCAAAGCAAAAATTAGAAGCAGAGCATCTAGTTTTAGACGTTAATGGAACACTTGCCAATGATGGCAAAATCGATCCTGAGACAATCAACCTGCTAAAGCTGCTGGAGAGTAAAATTGCTATTCATGTAGTTACCGCCGACACGTATGGCACTGCAAGGAATGAGCTAAAGGAAATTAGCTGCAAGATTAAAATTTTAAGCAGTGGGCAGCAAGACAAGCAGAAAAAGAAGTACGTCACCAAGCTTGGGAAAGATCGCACCATCGCCATTGGCAATGGGCTGAATGATGCCCTAATGCTAAAAACTGCCTCATTAAGCATTGGCCTTATTCAGCTGGAGGGAGCATCAATGAAATGCCTGATTCATGCCGATGTTGTTTGCACAAACATTAACCATGCTCTTGGGCTACTGCTCAACCCAATGCGCCTTATTGCCACCCTGCGAACCTAGCAATGAGTAAAATACCTCTATCCGCAAATCACAGGCGTTCCATTTCGTCATCGCTTCTTTTGGTTGAGAAATACGTTAACGAAATTGAGCAGGTGCTGAGCAATCCAAGTAAGTTGACTATGTATCGAATTGTCAACAATGTTGATGAGCAACGCATTAGCAATTGCATGTTGATTGCAAAAGAAATTAAGGCCTACATTGGTGAATTAGCTAAGAAATATACACTAGCACCCACAGAGGTTGATATCCAAAGGGTGATTTCCTCCAAAAAAGCTGCCATGTGGGAGATACTCTGCGATACCAACTCAAGCCGGCTTAAGGGCTTTGGACTATTTCCGGTGGAGATCGCAGATGAGTTCGATTCCGATATCGAAAGGCTCCAAAAAATGGTTGAAGAAATTTAAATATCACTTTCTCAAATAGGGGAGACACTCCATTACATTAAAACTCCAACTTGTAGCTGATATTGGGAACCATTACCGCCTCCGACTCCATCTCTGGACGTCCAGTCTGGAGATTCATTCGGTAACCATAGTATTCCTTCGCACCCAAGAGGTTTAGTATTTTAACAGACCATGTGGAGGCGTGGCTTTTCCTATTGATTCGGTAGCTTACAGTAAGATCGCAGCTCACAATATCGGGCTTACGGTTAGCAAAGGCATGGTTCTCATCGTAGATCACTTCACCCGATGCAACAGAGGCACCGTAATCAAGCGGAGAAATATGGTCGCCACCAAAGGCACTAATGCGGGCGTTGACGCCAAGCACGTTTGCCTTGCTGCGGCCAACCATCCACTCCTTTCCTCCGAGCAAGTTCGTCACGTAACGCTTATCGTAGCGGGTGCTTCGCCATACACCATCACCACTGCTATTGCGCGACTCAAATAGGGAGGCGGTGAACAGAAAGTAGTAACCATTCCTGAGAAAGCGTTCCAGCGTAACATCGACACCATAATTTCGCCCCTTACCCGAGTTTGAAAGGGAGTCGCTGAAGAACCAATCCTTCTCAAGATTAAGCACGCTCCAAGAGCTATCGGGTATTACCGGAATATTGTAGAGCTGCTGATAGTAAGGCTCTACCTTCAAGCGCATAGTTGAGGAGATGGCCAAATCGTAGCTCAACACTAGGTGGTTTGCCCGAGCCATCTTAAGCTTGGTGTTGGGTTGAGTAATACCCGAAGCATATTCATGCTCCAACAGGTATAGCTGAAGCATCTCCAAACGGCTATGGTTCCCGTATGCAATGCCAATGCTGCTCCGCTTGCCCAATGCAGCACGAATACCAATCCGTGGCTCAAGCGTTGTTTCCCCATTGAGCGTGAAATGCTGTGTATGAACACCCGCATTTACCGTTAGCCAGAATACCGGTTCCCACTTCCACTGCGAATATGCCTGCAGTAGCCAACGATTTCCGCGGTCATTGACAACGGTATCGAGAGGAAGGGTGGCTCCGGGAGAGTGAATAAGCTTAATCCGGTAGCTCAACAAGTTAGCGGAGATGCCCGTTTTGGTTACCAAAGTAGGGCTAAACTTATGGGTAACAAAGCTATTGAACGAATAGCGTAGTTCCCGCCCTTCCACGTCCTGCTTGCGTGCAAGAAGCAGATCGTGGTTAAGGCTATCGAGCGTGGAGGTGATTCCATTACCCGATACCGCCACCGTGGTATTGAATAGCGATTGCCCTACGGAACGACGAAAGGTTAGCCCCATTGCTCCGTTAAACAGGTTATTTACCCCCTTCTCTCTATCCTGATTGAATTCCCACTTCAGCGAGTCGGTTTCAGCCTTTTGCGGTGATTTATCTCCGGCAAGAAGTCCCCAGAACGAGATGGTTCCGCCACTATTTTTTAAGGGAAAGTTCAGCTTATAGGAGAGGTCCTGATACCTGATTCCACCAGCATCTTCTGGAAGAAAGGAAGATATGAGGCTGAATGTGGAGTAGCGGTAGTTGAAAAGGTAGGTTGAACTACCACCCTTACGAAAAGGGCCCTCCGAGGAGAAGTCCAACCCAATGGTTCCAACCTGAACGGTAGACTCACGCCTATCGGAGTTACCTGTTCGCAACCTTAGGTCGAAAACGCCCGAAAGGGCATCGCCATACTCTGCCGGAAATGCACCGGTAAAAAAGTCGGAGTTGGAAAGCATCATGCTGCTAAGGGCTGTAATGCCTCCGGCGCCAAAGGTGGTAATATTGGCAAAGTGGCTGGGATTGGAGATTTCTACCCCCTCCAGCTGCCAAAGCAGTCCCTGCGGAGAGTTGCCTCGGATGGCAATACCATTTCCGCTGAAATTACCCGCCACCCCTGCAAAAGCAGTGGCAAGCCGAGCCGGATCGTCAAGCCCACCTGCATAGCGCTGCGACTCCTCAACGCTAAGCTGACGAGCGCTAAGCGTGGCCATAGAATTTAGTGGTCGTTCCTTATTGCTCCCAGCCTTAACCACCACCGCATCCATTGCCACAGCAGCTTCCTTAAGCCCCAAATTTAGCACAACCTCTTTCCCAGAACCCACCATAACTTCACGTGCGGTAAAGGTTTCGTAACCAACAAAACTTACCTGAATATCGTAACGCCCAACGGGCACGTTGGGAATGCGAAAATTCCCATTCGCATCGGTAACTGTGCCCAAAACAGGATCGGTATGCAGCACCACCACCGTGGCTCCCGGAAGCGAAACCTGCGTTTCTCGATCCATCACAGTTCCCTTTATTGTTTGAATGGGTTGCTGCGCCCATCCTGCTAAAATACTGGAATTGAAAAGCAACACTGCTGCAAAAAGAAAACGTAGGCAGCTGCTTACACCATCTAGCAACCCTTTAACCATGAGAGTAAGCGAATCAATAGTATCTCTAAGTCGTTCCATTTTACTATTTTTGATAAATAATTAATACAGAACAAAGGTCATTTATCACGCCGATAACATCAATACTGATAAATCAGTAATTTCATGGATAATAGGCTTCAGAATTTGCATAAGGAATATGACCGGATAATGAATCAACAGGAGTTTTCACCCGTCGATCTGGATTACTCGCTGTTAAAAAAGCATATTGAGATGCTCCAGCTGGTGGATATTATTGAAACCAGCGCTATCTCCATTTTCGATCTATACCAGCGGAAGCACCTATACCTGTCGAAACGCTACGAATCGGTATTTGGGTGGAAAATAGAGGAAGCCCACGCTGAGGGTAACGACTACATGAACCGGCGTATCCACCCTGACGACTTTTTGAGCATGATGGAGGCCGGCAACTTCTACATGCAGTTTGCCATTGACCTACCAACTGAGGAAAAGAAAAACTACAAACTGCTATCCGACTACCGTATTCTGAGTTCAGGAGGGAAATATATTCGGGTGATTGAACAGCAAATGGCGCTTGAACTGGACAAACGAGGCAACGTTTGGCTGGCGCTTGGACTCATGGATATTTCCCCGGATCAGGATTTGGACGCCCCGGTACGTAGCAGGCTGGTAAACCTAAAAACGGGAGAACTCTTCCTTTTTCCTATCCCAAGTATGGAGGAGAATCTGCCTCTAAACCTGAGCAAACGGGAGAAGGAAGTTCTTGGGCTTATAGCCAAAGGCCTGATAAGCAAGGAAATTGCCGACAAGCTCTATATAAGCGTAAACACCGTAAATACGCACCGACAGCGGATTATTGAAAAGTTGGAGGTTAGCAACTCTGCCGAGGCAATACAGTACGCTGTTATGCACGGTATTATTCCGCCTCATTAAGGACGATTGTAACCAACGGCAGGGTGATAAATGCATAGATGCACAAATTTCACCTCATAGCTAGACTTGAAAATCTGACCTCCTTTTACTCTTTAAACTCAGGCTTCATTCTATGCTTTGTTGCTTGCTCGTAGGCATAGGCAATCTCTATCAATGTGGGCTCACACCAAGCCTTCCCAATGAATGATACCCCTACCGGAAGGCCATCAATAAAGCCCATGGGTTCCGAAATGGTTGGGTAACCTGCAATGGCAGCATAGGAAGAGCTGCTTCCAAGAATGTTATCACCGTTTACCTCATCGGTTTTCCACGCCGGGCTTCCTGTTGGAGCCATGAGTGCATCGAGATTGTTGGCCTTCATCACCTTGTCGATGCCATCTTGCCGCATTGCTTTGAGCATGAGAGCAAGGGATTTCTTATACTCCGGGCTATTCAAATCGCCCTTCGATTGTGCCAATAACAATAGATGCTGGTCGAAGAATCTTAGCTCAACGGAATCGGTCTTGTTAAATTCGATGAGCTGCTCAAGGCTTTTTACAGGCGCATTGCTGCCAAGCGATTTAAAGTAGCTGTTCAGTCCATCCTTGAATTCATACAGCAAAACCTGAAACGATGCTGCCTCTACGCTACCATCGATGGGCATATTTACCTCCACTATTTCAGCCCCGGCACTCTTCATATCCTTCACTGCCTTTTGCATCAATTCGTCCACCTTGAAGTGAAATCCTGACACGTTGGTCAGTAGCCCAATTCTCTTGCCTTTAAGGCCATCTTTCTTCAGAAATTGGGTGTAATCGGTATAGAACTTGGCATCGGGCTGAAGGGTTTTAGAATCGGAGGAGTCACGCCCCACCATTGCACCCAAGCAAGTGGCTATATCCTCCACCGATCGTGCCATGGGGCCGGGGGTATCCTGTGTAAAGGAGATGGGGATTATGCCCGTTCTGCTAATAAGGCCTACCGTGGGTTTGAGCCCCACAATGCCGTTATTGTTTGATGGACATACAATGGAGCCGTTGGTTTCGGTCCCAATGGCAAACTCACACAAATTGGCCGAAACGGCTACTCCCGACCCGGCGCTTGAACCGCAAGGGTTCCGATCGAGCTCATAGGGGTTTCTTGTTTGTCCTCCATATCCACTCCATCCGCTCGAGGAGAAGCTTGATCTAAAATTAGCCCATTCGCTAAGATTTGATTTCGCTATAATAATTGCCCCTGCTGCTCTCAGCTTGGCGGCAATCCAGCTATCCCTGCCAACGAATGAGTTTTTTAGAACTACTGCACCAGCCGTTGTGGGCATGGAATCCTTTGTATCTATATTGTCCTTTAAAATTACCGGAACTCCAAACAACGGACCTTGGGGCTTTCCCTCTTTCATCTCCCTGTCGAGCTCTTTGGCAATCTTAATGGCATCGGGATTTATGGCGATAATAGCATTTAAGGTTGGGCCACTCTCGTCGATCGTCTCAATTCTACTTAGGTAATCGCTAACCACCTGCTCAACGGTGAACTTACCCTCCTTGTACCCTTGCTGCAGCTGGGCAATGGTTATCTCCTCAAGATAGGTGGTGTTGTCCTCTTTCTCTTCGGCTTTTTGGTTGCACGATGTGACCACAGAGGCCATAAGTATAGTAAACATTGCCATTACTAAAACGGTGGAGAATCTTTTCATGGTGCTTTGTTTTAGGTTTTGAGTATGACCAAGATACGAATATTCTGGTTTAATGCATGAAAGACGATTGAAAGGCGTTGAGTCGGATGATGTAAAACGATTTGGAAATTTGAGAATTGAAAAAATGGGAAAGCAGCCAAATATCTTTCAAATATTGCGGTGCATGGAGGGCAGGTAGATTTAAACAACCTTATGTGCGTGCACCGCTTGCTCTTGGTGTGGCTTGCTTACCCCGGGCTTAAGCCCGGGGCTATTCATATTAAACCGCTTCGCGGTTTGCCGGTTTGTTGGTAGACGCACGATCGTGCGTCTCTACATTCTCTTAATTCTTTAACCTCGTTGTCGCGGGATCTTCGCTTCGCTAAGACTTCTTCTAACTTCTTCTAACTTCTTCTAACTTCTTCTAACTTCTTCTAACTTCTTCTAACTTCTTCTAACTTCTTCTAACTTCTTCTAACTTCTTCTAACTTCTTCTAACTTCTTCTAACTTCTTCTAACTTCTTCTAACTCCCTTTTTTTCCTACCTTCGACGTATAATTGCACACAACTATGGCCAAGCGGCGAAAACCACCAGTAAGAAGAAAAAAAACAAGGAAATCAGGTTCTCACAGCGTAGTAAAGGAGTGGGTTCTGGCTCTGCTGGTGGCGGTGGCAGCCATCTTCCTTGTCCGTTTACTATTCTTGGACGTGGCAATTGTTAGGGATGGCCAAATGCAAAACACCATTAAATCGGGCAAGTTTGTGCTGGTTAACAAGCTTACACCCGGACCAAGGTTGCCCATTACCTTGCTGAGCCTAAAACGGCCCTTGGATAGCGTTGGAAACTTCAACGGTTATAGGTTTATCCTTAAGGTTCCAGCATATCGGTTAAGAAATAAGCTTACTGATGCAGAAAAGGGGAGGGTGTTTTACTTTAATGAGCCCGATGGTAACGATAGCATTCCAATCGATAAGATGCACACTGCGCTGGGAAGAGTGGCAGCCATTCCTGGAGAGACCATTTCAGTTGCCGGAGGCATGCTGCTGGTAAACCAAGTTGTGACACCATACCCCACAAGCGCTACCTTCTTCTATCACATTAAAGTAAAATATAATCCGCTTCCCATTCTAAAAAGGGCAGGTATTACAGAGGCCAAAGCTGGAAAAAGGGGAAGCGTTGTGCTATTCGCCACAAAGGAACAGTCCACTCTACTCAAAAAAAGCGCCGGAGTAATATCGGTTATACATGCGGGTATAACGCTACACCACGACTTTATGCATCTGCTCTCCATGTTTCCAAATGGTTTTCAACTTCCCCAAAAGGGCGAAACTGTTTCCCTCACCAACGCTGATTCTGCAGGCTACCTCTTTCTCATCCGCAGCTACGAGAATCCAACGGCCGAGCAACGGGCTGACGGAATATACATCAACGGACAAAAGGTAGAAACGTACACCTTCGCCTACGGCTACTGTTTTATTTTGAAGGACAACGTGGATAACAGCATCGATTCGCGGAGCTACGGACCAATTCCCTCCATCTACCTCATTGGGGCGGTTATTGGGAAATAAAAAAACGTCCGAGGTAAACCCTCGGACGGCAAAAACCAATAAACTCAAAAACCAACAAAAAAACCTATGCTGAATTTCTTCCGGCATTTATAATTCCATAGGAGCAGCGCACAACCAGCGCACCATAAATCTCGGCCCGCTCGGTTAATCCCTGCTCCAGCGACTTATCCACCTCCTGAAGGGCAAACTGCTGAATGAGAACCAATGGCCGTATAATTGTCTCCCGCAAGCCAACGGAGAGCTTATCCTTGGGGTTTTTCTCCATCAGCTGCTTCGACCCTGAAACCTTTAGCAGATATTCAATTGACTGCTCATACTCCCGACGGATGAGGTTCCATATTTCGGAAAAGCGCTCATCGCTGTTTACAAAGGCCGTTATATCGAAGTTGGACTTATCGAGCACCATCTGGCTATTCTCCACCAGCGTACGGAAAAACCGGCTATGCCCATATAGGTTTGACACATCTTCCACACCATACTTTTCGTAAACACGGCGTAATGCCTCGCCAAAGCCGTAGTAACCGGGCACATTCTGCTTATTCTCACTCCAAGACCCAACAAACGGAATGGCGCGCAAATTCTCCAGTTTAAGCGTACCAGTTTGGTTGCGCTTGTCGGGTCGGCTACTGATATTTGCCTTGCCAAAGAAGTTAAGCGGCGAGTATGTCTGCATATAGTTAATGAAATCGGAACGATGCTTAAGGTCGGAGTAGCTCTGGTGGCTAATCTCCATGATTTCGTTCATCATCTTCCGGTCCTTCTCCGGAAATTCGGCATTGTAGCTATTGTCGAGCCTATTTTTAATGGCCGCACTCAGCAGCTGCTCCATGTTGTACTGCGCCGATACCGGTGTGCCAAAGTTCGAGCTGATGGTCTGCCCCTGAATGGTGAGCTGAATCTCTTTGTTTGCCACGTTGCGTGCCTGTGCTGAGTAGTATTGATTCGTTTTTCCACCGCCTCGTGCGGCAGGACCGCCGCGGCCATCGAAGAACACCACCTTGATGCCATACTTTTCTGAAATGGCGCTCAGCTTCTCCTTGGCGTTGTATATCGACCAGTTGGCCGCAAAGTAACCTCCGTCCTTGGTTCCATCGGAGAATCCAAGCATAATGGTCTGGTTGTTATTGCGACGCTGGAGGTGAGCCTTGTAGGTAGGGTTTTGGTATAGCATCTCCATCACCTCGTCACAGCTGGCAAGGTCGTCGATGGTTTCAAACAGGGGAATTAGATCCACTGTAAGCTGCTCCTCTGCCCAGCCATTGATGGTGAACAACCGGTAAAGCAGCATCACATCGGAGGCGCGGCCACAGTTGGAGATGATGTATCGATTGCACCCCTTTTCGCCGTTATGGCCTTGAATATTCTTTATGGCCTTAACCGACAGACAGGTTTCCGAAGCAATTTCGGAAAGCCCCGAAAAGTCAACGGAGGATTGATGCAGCTGCTCGAACCACGCCACCTGCTCGGCATCGTTTTTTTCGTTTATGCCCGAGCCAAATTCTGGTACCAGCTCTGCAAACACCTTCCGGTGAATGGTGGAATCCTGCCTTACGTCGATGGCGGCAAAGTGGGTTCCAAAAATCTTTATGGTATTAATAAGCCGGCGCAGCTCGCTGGAGTAGAGACCGGAAAAACTCTTCTGAACAAGGGCATCAAGCGCCTCAAACTTCTCGAGCAGCCACTTGGCGCTCACCGACTCGCAACCGTAGATGCAGCCTGAGAGAACCTTTTCAATACTTTGCAGTTCATCGGCCACGCCACCAAAGGTCATATGCCGCTTAAGCTGCCTAACAGCGTGATAGTATTTTCTCAAAATTGCATAGCGCAGAAGATCGGCCACCTTTTCGGTTATTTCTGCGGTAACAAACGGGTTACCGTCGCGGTCCCCGCCTGGCCAGAAGCCCAGCTCCACCAAGTTAAAGTTGATGTAACCCTCCGATGGCAGAATGTAGAATAGCTCGTCGTGTATGGCCATAACGGCATTGTAAAACGAGTTCTCCAAATACCAAACAAGGTGGTGTGCCTCATCGAGCGGTGTAGGCTTTTTTTCGTTGTAAAAATTTGTATACGACAGCTGCTGCAGCAGATCGCTTATGGTGTCGATATCGTTATTTCGAATGGCCTTATCGAGCGCGGTGATGATGGAAAGAATGGAACCTGAGTAAAACTGCGTGGGATGGGCAGTAAGCACCAGCCGAATTTTCAGGTCCCTCAAGGTTGCCAGCAGCTCCTCCGTCAACCCCCTATTTAAAAAGTTCTTCAGTACAATCTTCAGGGAGTTGGAGCCGGCGAGATCGTTGATCTTGTCGAAAGCCGAATCCTCCACCGCGTCAAACACAACCACCTGGCGCTCTATGATGCCAACAAAGCCAGTCAGCAACGAAAGTAGCTGCTCCTCAGTGGCATCGCTATGGTGCTCCTTCGAGAAGCTTTCGATAATTTCAACAGGCGATTGTCCCTTATGAATGCCTCTCTCCACGTGGGCAGCGAAGTGACCAAGTAGAATGCCATTGCTTGCGTTGGCCGACAATCCAAGGAAAATGCTATTGTAAATGTCGAACCGTCGTCTAACCCAACTCTCGAAGTTCTGCAGCTGATAGGTAGTATTCATACAAGGTAATTGTATATTTTTAAAGCAACTGGAGGTCGCTTGCTTCAACAAAAGTAACCAAAATACGCCAATCAATCACAACCCGCTCTTGCTCATTTTTGCATAAATAACCGCAAACGAGTGCAAAGTTGCATACTCTTACAGCAGAATGGGAGTAGGGGTAATTATAAATGAAAGTGGGATTTCTGTTTCTCTCAGAAATCCCACTTCGGTGTGATATAAAACTTCAACCTTCTAACTTTGAAGAAAAGATGCAGGTTAATCCTGCTGAAATAATTTCATCTCTACAGCGGAAAGCAGCCTAGATACCTTCCTATCCTACAACTCATAGCCAACTATGCCGACTCATAATTTTGCGCAAGAAACAGACATTTCAGAATTCCAACAATGATTTTTGTCAGAAAAGGGGTTTCGGCATTTATGCTATATTTGAGAAATTTCGTGAGCATGAAGAAGCTTTTGACCTTTGCCTTTCTTACTGTAGTTTCCGTGGGTGCATATGCCCAGCCAATTACCGCTACCAGCGACACCACCTGCAATACTGCTAAAGATACTACGCTCTCCCTGCTGTTTATTGGCGACGTAATGGGCCACGGACCGCAAATTAATGCCGCCTACGACAGCAGCACCGATACCTACAGCTACGACAGCGTCTTCTGCCGAATGAAACCGGTATTCAACCTTGCCGATATTGCCATTGCCAACCTGGAGGTGACCCTTGCCGGAAAACCCTACACTGGCTATCCGCAGTTCAGCTCGCCCGATGCTTTGGCCGAAGCGTTAAAGGTTGCAGGAGTGGATGTGCTGGTGGACGCCAACAACCATGCTGCCGATCGCGGAAAGAGCGGCATCATTAGAACCATACAAACGCTCGACACCCTTGGAATTCCGCACACCGGAACATTTCAGGATGAGGCCGAGCGCGATACCACCTACCCACTCGTTCTGGTGAAAAACGGTTTTAGAATTGCCCTGCTCAACTACACCTACGGAACCAACGGCATTGTGGTGCCTTCGCCCGTAATTGTAAACACCATTGATACGGCCCAAATTCGTAAGGATGTGGAGCGTGCAAAGCAGGAAAACGTTGACGAGATTATTGCCTTTATGCACTGGGGTATTGAGTACCAAAACGACCCCAACCGCGAGCAGGAGAGGTTGGCTAGGTATCTGCATGGGCTGGGTATTAGAATTGTTATTGGCTCGCACCCGCACGTAATACAGCGCATGGAGGCCAGCTACGACACCGACTCCACCACGGGCAGCGTGACCGTATACTCGCTGGGCAACTTTGTTTCCAACCAGCGCGACCGCTACAAGAATGGAGGCGCACTGGCCTACCTCACCTTAACCAAGCACAATGGTCGCTCAAATATAAGCTCAGCTGGCTATATTCTCGACTGGGTGCAACGCCCAATACAGGATGGCAGAAGAATATACCAGGTGCTACCCGTTTCGGAGTATGAGCAGCAGGAGGGCTACTTTTTCACCAGCGACAAGGTTCTATTCGATGAGTTTGCCAGCGACTCCCGAAAGCTTTACGGCAGGGAGAACGTTGGCGTTCCCGAAATCCGGTTTAATAGGGAGACCAATAGCTGGGAGGTGAAGAGGTAGAGAAAGGCTGGGAGGGAGGAATTGGAGGCTATGGGATTTTAACGTTTGACAATATGGCCAGTAAGGGATTGCGGGCGATTTCCTATCAAGGTACACGAAAATTTAAAGCGGGCTAAAACCCTTCGCATACCACAGAAACCCTTATTGGCTATATTGTGTGTTGTGTGCTGAAACTTTATTCCTTATTAAAATTCCAAATCAGTCCGATACCAGGATAGAGTAAATGCATATTTCGATTATACTTTGAGTCATTCGCTCCATTATCCGGTTTCTCAAGTTTTGTAAATTCGTATGCAATCTGAAAATACCAATTTAGATTCTTGCTACTATTAAAAACAAATTTTGTTCCCCCTTTTATTGTCAAACCATTTTCATTTTCCTTATACTTTTCTCCTTCCACTGGGTTTCCAAATTCATCAGTCATCATAATTGCAGGTGCTCTAAATCGCCAATTTGAGTATCCTAAGCCTATTTGCGGTATTATGCTAAATTTATTAATATTTATCTCATAATCAATTTTAATCTTCGGACTTAAAATAAATAAGGTCAAATCCGTTTCCGATAATCTAAGAATTGATGAATTAAAAAGAACCCCTATTCCAAGTCCATTTGTCTCTATGACATTGTAATCTACACCAATATCAATCAAACCCAAATAACCATCTCCGAATCCTTTATTTAATAAATTGTCTCCAAGTGGTATTGGGTATCTCAATTCAAAGGAAATCTTATCCGTGTTAATTTGAGAATACGATGAAATTGTTTGAAAAATAATTAATCCGAATAATAATAGTTTTTTCATTTTTATCTTATGTTTAAAATTAGCACAAGGTCTTTCTTGTTTTTGTGCACAACGTTACATGTATGAAAAGTTGCCGATTGCGGCGCGATTCCCTGTCAAGATACAATGAACTTGATGCGGAAGATAAACTTTAAATAACCGATGAACCGGCAATTTTTTATACATGATGTGTGTGCCTTGAATGGTAAATATAGTAAAAGTTCTTTTAAACGATTCGTTTTAGGAGCCAGTCCAGAGGGTGCAAGTCCCTTGTGCGCGGAGTCGTGTCCGAAGCACTAGCAAGTGGCAAGGTGG
>Ga0307375_10000108_pt1 | contig 113184 bp, 108 predicted proteins | sample TR1MG_FD_202531 | JGI IMG/M metagenome (GOLD analysis project Ga0307375, IMG submission 202531) | Soil microbial communities from Risofladan, Vaasa, Finland - TR-1 | ecosystem: Environmental > Terrestrial > Soil > Coastal area > Acid sulfate soil | place: Finland: Risofladan, Vaasa... | reverse complement strand
TTCAGTAGTTTAGGTCTGCCATCCCTCGCGGGATGACAGGAGTCTGTTCATTGAACCGCCGTGTACGGTCCCGTACGCACGGTGGTGTGGGAGGGGTAAGATTGCGAGGTCTTCCCCTATCCCGATTCGGCGTCATCAGTCGGGCGCCTCGAATAGATCACGGTGACGTCATGACGAAGCGAAAACTCAAGACATGCACCGCGTCGAGATGTGAGGAGCCCCCATATCTCGGTGGATTGTGCAAGGATCATTATGAAGAATGGGAAGACCGCCGACGCCGTGAAGATGCGGCTACCCAGTTTCTGCATTCCGGCGTAATCGACGGCCGCGTGCTCCAACATTCAGAACTGCAAGATGAATTCCAACAACTGTCCAAGTGGTGGGGCCGCGTATGCCAAGCCGTTCAAACGCGCCGTGACACTATTCACATGCCTGTTGAAGAGGCCGACTATGCCATCTCCTGGTGCACGTCAATAGCTCAGCGAATTATTGAGGCTGAGTTCGCTTTCCGCGCCGGCATGGAAATTCCTCCCCCTGCTAAAAGCCCAACGCGAGCCTTATTGGGAAAGGTTCCGCAACTTGGAAGCTGGGCTGGCCAGCAACGGAGTCCCTCGAAGGAAATCCAAGTGAACACCGCGTATTCCTCGTTAGTGACGCCGAGCCCGGCAGTCGAGCGGACCTGCGCGAAAAGCTGCGCAGGTCACTCACTTCCACGTTGGGCGTAAGGAGATCGTATGTCTGGTGCAACTACTGGTGGTGTCCGTCTCGTGCTTAGGCTCGAGGGGCTGTGCGTACTCATTGCTGCTTCGGTGGCCTACTCCAAGTTCGGCCTTGGCTGGGGCACGTTCGCACTGTTCTTTCTTACGCCGGACCTTTCATTCCTTGGCTATCTCGCAGGCCCAAAGGTTGGTGCTGTGAGTTACAACGTGGCGCACTCATACGTTGGGGCTGTGGCTTGTCTTGTAGCTGGCTTTGTTCTTCCGACTCCAACGCTCCTCTCCGCCGGAATCATCTGGCTCGCGCACATCGGTTTCGACAGGGCGCTCGGCTATGGTCTCAAGTACGCGGAGGGCTTTGGCTTTACTCACCTTGGCCGCATAGGGCGCTTTCCCGTCGTTACGCCCAATCCGGCAGTCAACACCGACGCTGCGCGATAAGGCCGCGCAGCGTCGGTTACTTTTTACCTTATGCGTAAAAGAATGGAGTCCGACCAATGAAGCCAAGAATCAGCATGATTACGCTCGGCGTTCGCGATCTGGGTGCAGCAATCAGGTTCTACGAGCATGGGTTGGGGTTTCCCCGAATGGAATCGCCTCCCGAAGTAGCGTTCTTCACCCTCAACGGAACGTGGCTTGGCTTGTATGGCCGAGAAGCATTGGCCGAAGACGCAACAGTGTCTTCCAATGGTGAGGGGTTCGAATCGTTTGCGCTCGCCCACAATGTAAGCTCGGAGAAAGAGGTTGATGAAGTAGTAGCCCAAGCTGTCGGTGCAGGCGCCACCTTGGTTAAAAAGCCCCAGAAGGTGTTTTGGGGCGGCTACAGCGGTTACTTCAAGGATCCTGACGGTCATCTTTGGGAGGTGGCTCATAACCCATTTTTCTGGGTTGGGCCAGCAGATGAAAGCGCATAACAAGTCATTCCAGCGTTATGCCGAAACGAACCGAGCCAGATAGAGGGGACGAAGTGAGTAGCGCCAAAAGCAATATGAGCTCGGCTGCCGTCCTGATCGCCGTGTGCTTCGGACTTTTCATGATTCAGCTCGATCTCACGGTAGTTAACGTTGCGTTGAGCAGCATTCAGGAAGACCTTCGGGTCGGTGTGACAGGTTTGCAGTGGGTTGTGAATGCCTATGCCATCCTGTTCTCCAGTCTGATGCTGACTAGCGGCGATCTCGGCGATCTGTTCGGGCGCCGCAGGCTCTATATTGGCGGGGTCGTGCTGTTCTTACTGGGTTCCGTTGTCTGTGCGACAGCGTCGTCCTATGAGGTTTTAGTTGGCGCCAGAGCGGTTCAGGGCATCGGGGCGGCCGCCGCGCTGCCCAATTCCCTTGCTATCCTTCGCCATGGTTTCCCCGATGCTCGGTTGCGGGCACGAGCCATAGGCTGGTGGGCCGGCGTATCGGGCCTCTCGCTTGTCGCCGGGCCGACCCTTGGCGGATTTCTTGTCGAGGCTTTTGGTTGGCGCTCCGTATTTTGGATTAACGTGCCGGTCGGGGCGTTAGCCATTTGGTTGACGATGCGGGTTGTCACCGAGTCCTCCCATCCTCATGGGCGACGCTTAGATGTGCCTGGCCAGGTTCTCGCAACCTCGACGCTCGCCAGCTTGATCTTCGCGGTTATTGAAGGCCAGCATCTCGACTGGGCGAGCTTTCCGGTGATGGTGGCATTTGCATGGGCAATCGCATCCGGCATTGGTTTTTGGTTCGTGGAGCGACACCAGGAGCATCCTATGCTGGATTTCAGATTTTTCCGGCAACCGACGTTTGCCGCTGCCAATGCCGCCTCGGGATTGATGAACTTCGGGATGTTCGCCATGCTTTTCGCGTTCAGCCTGTATCTTCTGCGCATCCTGCGATTGACTCCAGAGGCGGTGGGCATCCACTTGTTGGTCATGTTCATGCCTTTTGCCCTGAGCCTGCCGTTTGGCGGTCGTATCTCCGGCCGTTTCGGAAGTCGATATCCCGCTACGATCGGATTGGGTGCGGGCGCAGCAGGCCTGCTATTGTTATCCCTCGTGCCCGCCAGACCAGATGACGCCCTCATGTTCGGTTCGTTGCTGCTAATCGGCCTCGGTTTGGCGGCAGCCACTCCGGCCTTAGTGGTCGCTGCTATCAGCGCACTACCCCCAGAGCGTGCGGGAGCAGCCTCAGCAGTAAACAATACCCTCCGCCAAGCCGGCGGGGCTTTGGGCGTAGCTCTATTGGGAGGGTTGGTCGGTGCCGGTCAGTCAATATCAATTCCGGGCATTGAGGCGGCAATTCTGGGGAGCGGTTTGGCGCTTCTGCTTGGCGCTTTTCTCTCTTGGCATTTTATCCAACCAGCCCAATCAGCGCCTGGATAACAGATGGCAACGCAAGCGTTATATGGATTCGTGGGGTGTAGCCGTGAGAAGAGTTTCTATGTTTACAACTTGCCGCTTACCCATCAATATCTGTCTCGCTCTCATGGCACGGGCCTCTCTGTTACGCTAAAAGCAAGTGCCGCAAGCCCGAATGCAACGCCAACGGCACAGACAGCGCTCCAGCCTCCCTGAACCCAGACAACGCCTGACAGACCCGCGCCTGTCGCAGCTCCGAGGAAAAAGAGGCCTGTGAACAGACCATTCAGCCGGCCCCGCGTCTCTGGCCTGAGCAAATTGATGGCGCGCCGGCCGAGTGTCTGGTCGGCAATGACTCCCAGGTCGAGCAAGATCGCTGCAGCCACCATGAGCCCAAGTTGAAAGGGGGGCGATATGGGCCACATGGGCCAAAACCAACCATTAGCACCAACGACCTCTGCGAGTATCATCGCCGCAACAATGCTCAGGTGGGCGAGCAAGGTCGCGGAACGCGTCCAGCCCTTATCTCCAACGCGCCCTGCAATCGGCGCAATGACTGCGCCAGCAGCACCCGCCAGAGAGAACAGGGCGATTCCAGTTTGCCCCAGGGAAAACGGCGCTTGCGACAGGCGAAGAGCGATAGCCGTCCAGAAGACGCCAAACGCGCCCATGCACAAGGCCTGATAGACCGCTCGGCGCCGCAGAACACGCTCCTCTCTGAGGATCGTGTAGAGAGAGCCGATCAGGCGGATGTAGCTTGTGGAGCCAGACGCACGACGTTTCGGAACGACGCAGGCCAATACGATCGTCAGGGCTGCGACGAGAATTGCCAGCACTCCGTAGAACCAACGCCAGCCGAGGATCTCCGCAACGAGGCTGGCAGCCGGGCGTGAGAACAATATGCCGAGCATCAGGCCGCTCATCACGTTGCCGACCACACGGCCTCGCCGCGCCTCCGAGCTCAGCAGCACCGCCGCCGGCACGAGCATCTGGATCGCGCTGGCGGTCGCGCCCGACACAAAGCACGCGAGGAGGAATAGAGACGCCGTCGGCGCGCTCGCGACCGACGCCAAGGCGAGAACGTCAATAACAAGCGTACCAACGATCAGCGCCCTGTTTTCAATGAGATCGGTGAGCGGCACCAGCAGGAACAATCCGCTTGCATAACCAAGCAGGGTCAGTGTCGTGACAAGCCCGGCCTCGCTGCGATCGAGACCTAGCGATGGACCGATCAGTCCGACGAGAGGCTGCGAGGCATAGAGGCTGAGGACCACGATCCCAACCGCGGTCGCAAATAGCAGTGTTAGTCCGCCGGACATTTCAGGCTGGGAAGGACCGGCGGTAGCTAGCGATTTGGTAGCGGACGTGGATGACATATTGGCTCTCTATGTGAACTCATCAGGAGCCATATTTTGCATTAGATCGCTGAGATTGATAATATGGACTATATAATAATAACTATTACATTTGGAGTTATAATATGCCGAGCCTCGAACAATATGCGGCGTTCGTTGAGACGGTTGAGCGAGGTAGCCTGACCGCCGCTGCCAAGCATCTTGGTCGCTCACTTCAGTCCGTGAGTCGGGCGCTTGCCACCCTTGAGGACGAACTCGGGGTTGAACTCGTGCGGCGGACCACTAGGCGGATGCAGCCGAGTCCAGCTGGCGTGATTTTTCACCAGCGCATGAAGGCCGCCTTGGCGGACATCGAACACGCCCGCGCCGAGGCGACCCGCGAAAACGCACGAATTGGCGGGGTGTTTAGAGTCGGCGCTTCGGTGCTGTTCGCACCTAACTATGTGACGCCCGCGGCAATTGCATTTCTCCAGCGTTTTCCTGCCTTGGAGATCGACCTTGTTCTCGCCGATTCCATCGCCGACCTGATCGAAGAACGGCTGGATGTGGCAATCCGGATCGGCGACTTGAAGGCGTCGAGCCTGAAGGCCCGCCGGATTACGCAATTACGCCGCGTCATCGTGGCATCGCCCACTTATCTGGCACGCCATGGCCTGCCTCGTACGCCGTCAGACCTTGCCCGGCATGCCTGTGTCGTCCGAACGTTCGGGCCGGAGGGCGATTCTTGGCCGCTTACTATCGACGGAAACACGACCCGCATACCGGTTCGAGGTGTGTTCCGATGTAACGATGCTGCGTCCGCTAACGTTGCGGTAATTCTCGGCGCCGGGCTCGGCCTGGTACCACTTTGGCAGGTCCGAGCCGAACTCGATCAGGGCCGCCTGGAATTGGTACTCTCGGACCATGAGCCGCCGCCCGTGCCGGTTCACGCCGTTTGGCCCAGTAATGCCGGAACGCCAGCCCGAACCAGAACGTTCGTGGACATGCTGATCGCACGGCTCTCTGGTGAGCGGATATGACGCTCATTTAAAACGCGAAGGCTGCAGCAAGGTGCTGTTGGGCGAGGGGCGTCTCGAAGAGCTGGCGGTCAAGTTCCAGGGTTCAAAATGGACCCGCGAGTCCTGCACGCAGGGCACAAGATGCCTGTAACGTCCGGAAAAGACGGCCACCCGCCAAGTTTACTTCTTCAAGGGAAATGCGCCTGAGGTACCCGAGATCTACACGCATCAATATGAAAAAGAAGATCGACGCCCAGGAAGGTCGGCATCAATACAGTCGAAGATTGGGAATCATCGAGCCCGTCGGAAACGTGTCCAGCATCCTTGGACTGAATCAGTTCAGCTTGCGGGGAAAACTAAAGGTCGAGATTCAATAGAAGTTGTACAACATCGTCCATAATTTGTTCAAAATTCACCGAGATGGGTTGATATGAATCGCCTCGCCTTTTCGGTTTTTGGTCAGACGCCAGGGGCTGCTGCAGAGGGGGGAAATCGGCGCAGCCTATTCAGCGGGTTTGGAAAACGGGGCTAGTATTCAGGATGCCATGGTATCTGAAGAGAAAGTTCCTATGCTCCCCATTCATGAACTGCTCAACCGGATTCGCTGGGATAGCGCATTCGCGCAAGGGGATTTCGTGATCGGCTATTATGACCGCGTCGAAGGAAAGATCATTCAGGTGCCGTTGCAGCGGGTGCACCTTACCCCGGGCGATCATTTTTCTTGCCAGGTCACGGATGAGGATGGTTATGCTCACGACGTTCCCATGCATCGCATCAAGGAAGTCCACAAAGACGGTCAGCTGATCTGGCACAGGGAACATTGATCACGCTGGGAAAATACGGGCAAGCCCATTTATTTTTGTTATTGTTGTACAGTCACGTTTTACCGGGAAGCCAGCCTGTCCAGCCGGCAACACATATCGCCATGCATCCACTCTGGGTAACGGTCACTGACGCTTCCGGCGATCCTGATTCTCCAACATTTTTTCATATCAATCTGACACCATGAATCTTATCGAACTCTTTCGCCACGAAACCGACGTGGCAGCCATTCCGGCCGGACAGGCGGTATTCCGTGCCGGCGAACCAGGCAATGTGATGTATGTCTTGATCAGCGGCACGGCGGACGTGATGGTGGGGGATGTCGTCGTCGAACGGGCTGAACCGGGTGCCCTGCTCGGGGAAATGGCGCTGGTGGAGGATGCTCCCTACACGGCGACCGTGACTGCCGTTAGCGACTGCGTGCTGGTGCCGATCGACGCTGCGCGCTTCCATTTTCTGGTTCAGCAGACGCCTTATTTCGCCACGCACATGATGAAGATCATGGCCGAAAGACTGCGCAAGATGGACTTGCGCCTGCTCGAAGCCCAAGCGCAAAAACAGGGCCGACGGCCGCACTGACACCCGAAAACAGCCGCGCCCGCCGCTGATACGCTGGCGGTTTCTCAACGCAGCCATGCGTGCCGGATTTCGCCCAGCATCTCGCCCAGCTGTTTGGCGCTCACGGGCTGGTGCTCATGGCCGTGCACCTCGAGCTGGATGTGGTCATCGTCTATGCCCAGGAAATGCACGCCTGTCTCGCCCAGCTTGTTGCGCAACTGTTCCAGCGCCTCGTCCGCAGCCTGGTCTGCAGCGGGCCGGGCGACCAGCAAGCCGATCACACGGATCACCAGGTCGAGATCACAGCGCCCGGTATGCGCCACAATGCAGGCAAGCGCCTTCCACAATGCCGGCTTCGATGCATGCGGATGCAAGTGCAGCGCTTCGCCCTCGCCCCGCAGGGCGGCTGCAACATCCTCGGCGTAGCGCGTTCCCGCCGCAGGGGAGTCGGACAGCATCATCGGCTCATGGGCCAGCCGCACGCCTTCTGCGTTGCCGCGCTCAATCTCCGCCATCACCAGCAGCGCGAATCCCTGCGCCACTTTTCGCCCCCGCAATACCTCGTCCAGCCGTCCATCGCCCGCTGCGTGCAAGTCCGCCAACAGGTCGGCAAGTGGCGGCGTGGCCGACCACAGCGCATGTGCCAGGGAGGTTGCCGGCTCAGGGCCGCGAATCTCCAGCCAACGCGCTTCGCACAAATCGATCAGCGCCTGCTGGAGCGTGCGCCGCTCCGCCTCGGGCAGGTGGCCGACAAATCGCGCGGCCTCGGATTCAATGAGTGAGAGTTTGGGCATGATTGTTATAAGGTGGCATCTCAATGTCGGGAAAACACGGTGCTACTCAACTGCGGACGCCTATTGCCTTGCTGAAACGTGCCCGGCAAACCGGCAGCAGCGCCACAGTTGCAAGGCGGGCCATTTCCAATATAGCTCACCGGCCAGCATACGCATGGTTCGCGTGGTCATTTCCGGCCGGCCGTGTGCGAGTTTCTCCTTTCCAAACCACGCCGACGGCACTACGATGTAAATCTCGCACCGCCCGAAGTCATCCGCACACTTACCAACCCAAGCGCTTGCATGCCCACTCCTCCTTTGCGCCTACTGCTGCTTCTGGTTGTCCTGATCGCCCTGGCGACCTTCATCCAGCTCGGGGCGGTGACCATCGCTTTCGACAAGCTCGGGCTTTCCCCGGAATCGGCGTTGCTGCTGCTGTTCACGATGCTGATAGGCAGCATGATCAACCTGCCGCTGTTCAGCATGGCGGCGGACGAGCCTCCTCCCAGCGAACTGCCGCCTCCGCTGCGCCAACTGTTCGGAACGCGGCGCATGCCGTTCACCGGCAGGACGGTGGTGGCGGCCAATGTGGGCGGTTGCGTGACGCCGGTGGCTTTCTGCATTTACCTGCTGCTGCACAACCCGCTCAACCCGTTGCAGGTGCTGGTTGCGGTGGCGCTGGTGAGCTTGGTGAGCCATTCTTCCAGCCGCCTCGTTCCGGGGCTGGGCATCGGCATCCCGATGCTCATTGCGCCCCTCACCGCCGCCTTTGTTGCCATCGCCCTCAACCCGCAGCAAAGCGCTCCGCTGGCCTATATCTGCGGCACATTGGGGGTGCTGATCGGCGCGGATATCCTGCGCCTCAAGGACATTAAAAAACTGGGGGCGCCGATCGCTTCCATCGGCGGCGCCGGCACCTTCGACGGGATTTTCATCACCGGCATCGTGGCGGTGCTGCTGGCGTGATTCCTGCGGTTACGCGCATTGACTCAGGCGCCGGTTGTCAGGTTGCGCAATTGCATCAGGTCGGCCTCGAAAGCCGTGCACCATGCAGGATTCCTCCCGGCGGCTGCGGGATGATAGGTGGGAAAGTAAAGGCGATCCCTTTGAATCAGGCGACCTCTGATTCGGGACAGGTTGGATTCCCCGAGCAATGCTTTGGCAGATACTCCTCCCAAAAGACAGATGACGTCCGGCTGGATAACGTTGATCTGCCGTTGCAGATGGGCTGCTACGCAGGTTTCAACCTCGGATTTGCGCGGGAGACGGTTGTGCGGTGGCCGGCATTTCACCACGCTGGTTATAAATAAATCTTCCCGTTTTAGTCCGGCAATTTGCAATGCATTATCCAGGATTTTTCCTGAGCGTCCGACGAAGGGCCTGCCCTGCATGTCTTCCTGCTTACCCGGCGCCTCGCCAATCAGCATAATCCGGGCGCGTGTCGATCCCTCGCCAGGAACTGCGCGCTGACGCTCCTGATGAAGCGGGCAGCGGGTGCAACTGCGCACCTCGTCGGCGATGACGCTCAGATTCATGGGTCAAGACTGGAAGCGTGATGATTGCTTGTCAAGGATAGCCAACTTTATGCCATGCCGCGCTTTAAGCTCGGCAGCCGCAAGCTTGCGGTAATAAATAAAACATCAGGGAATCCGTCCGTCGCTGCGTACCGTTTTCAAAGCCAGATGCTATATTGAGCGCATGTTGACGCCAGCCTGTCGGCGTTGTCAAAGCGCCTGCCCGGCAGGGCAGGCGCTTTGAACCTGTAGCCTGGACGTAACCGGAAATTGTATTTTGATCGCAAACGGGGATGAGTGCATAGCGGAAAGTGGTCATGAATATTACGGACTTGATGAAAGAATGGGAAAACTCGGCAAGCGGCCACCTGACGGCAAAGGAATATCGAATCCGGCTCCCGCTTCACGATGCGGCGAAGATCGCGGCGCTGGTCGAGATGTACCCGCGCCGCAATGAAACGGAGATCATCAGCGAGTTGTTAATGGCTGCACTGAACGAGCTTGAGCGTGCCATGCCTTATGTTCAAGGCAGCAAGGTGATTGCGCGGGACGATCGGGGCGATCCGATTTACGAAGACGTTGGGCCGACTCCCCGATTCATTGCCTTGAGCAGGAAACACCAGGCGGCCCTGGAAAAGGATTCGGGAGGGCGTGCCGAATGATCAAGCTGAAGCGCGTCTACGCAGCGCCGGACACACAGGACGGTACGCGCGTCCTGGTTGAAAGGCTGTGGCCGCGAGGGCTGGAGAAACAGCATGCGAGGGTAGACGAGTGGCTGAAAGAAATCGCTCCGAGCACGGAACTGCGCCAATGGTTTGCTCACGACACCGCCAAGTGGACCGAATTCCAGAGCCGATACAAAGCTGAATTGGCCGAAAAATCCGCGCTGATTGCCCAGCTAAACCAGATGGCCCGGAAAGGTGTAGTAACGCTGGTTTTCGCGGCGAAAGATGAGCAGCACAACAGTGCGATTGTTTTGAAGCGATATCTGGAACAACACCCTGCGTGAGCCACCTGGTTGAAAGAAACAGAAACAAAAGGGGCATAGCTTGTAAATCAGCAGCCATGACCCCTCCGCTTCGCAAGCACCCGGATGCATGGCCGCATGCGACGACGAGCCGCATCATCAAGGCGATGGGGGACACACGCCATCAGGGGCGGTATTGTCATCGACTTGTCACCGCCTGGCATCATGCTGCATGGAACAACGTGCCGGTAACTGCATCGCTTTCCCTATGGATTGGGAAACCTTTTACCGACACGCCGCACCTCAACAGCCGCCCGGCGCATGAGTATCCTGGATACGCGCGTCGGTGCGAAAATGATTCAACTACCCGAGAGATATTTGTAAGCGCATGAAAAGTTCATGGAAAGAAAGCATCTACCTGCAACGGGAAGATCTGGCGCGCAGGCTGCACGAACCGCTGGCGCATCTGGCTGAACAATGCACGCCGGCATGGGGTGATCGCGAGCAGCTGGATGCGATTCTCACGCAAGGCTTTGCCAGCATTCCTTATTGCGCATTCCTGTACTGCCTGAACACCGACGGTATCCAGATTTGTGACAATATCGGCCAGGCGGGGGTCGCGCCGGAACATTTTGGACGCGACCGCTCCCAGCGCCCGTACATGAAGGAAGCAGTGCCGGCGTGGGGGTTTCTGCTCTCCGATGCGTACATCAGCCTGATGGGGAACCGGCCGTCGCTCACCGCTCTGCAGATTGTGCGCGCGGATTCCGGCACGCTGGGCTATCTCGGTGCCGATTTTGACCTGCGCGATCTGCCTGTGATGTCGGAACTCTACGAAGAGCCCGGCTATTGGCGACAGGTGAAAGGCGACCCGGCAATTCGCGGCACGGTGTTTCAGCAATGCCGCGTGGAAAGCCCCATGGACGGCAATCTGGAACAGGCGTTAGCCATTCTTAATGAACTGCTGACGTTGCGTGGCGTGTTTCAGTGCCAGATACACTTTTCCAGCAGCCAGGCCACCATCTGGACCGTGGACGACCCGTTCCGCTATCGCATTCTGGACCACGAGGCATTGAGCGATCCGGACATCTGCCTGCTGTTTCCACCCCGCCCCTACCCGAACGATGCGACCATCCCGCAGCAAAACATCGAGCAGATTCTGAAGACCATGCAATCCCTGCGCTTCGCCGATCCAAACATTTATCTGCGCACGGCCTCGATCAATATTTTCAACGGCATGATCAGCCTCACCTTCTCCTGCGATGGCTCGCACTACATGCCCTATGTTGAATTTCTGCTGAAGGATACGTCGTTCTGGTTTTGAGCATGAATCGAGGGGTCGATATCTATCTGAACACAAGATTCCACGTTCTGCCCCGGACACACTCACCCCGCTAAGCCCCATCCGCTGGCCAGTGCGTTTATAATGGCTGCCCATGGCGCCTGACAGCACATTCAACCTCGCTCTCCGACAACCGGTACGAAACACCGGTTGTCGGAGAGCGCTTCATTTCAAACGTTCTTCAAGGAGATCCGGGCAGCATGGAACAAAGTCATTATTCACGGTTTAATGCAGCAGAACTGATTCTGCGGGATCAATTGGCGATCGATCGTACGCTGCTGGCGAATGAACGAACCTTCCTGTCGTACCTGCGCTCAAGTGTCGCGCTGCTCATTGCCGGCGTATCGATTATCCATTTCTCGCACCAGGGATGGTTTACTGCCGTGGGATTTTTCTGCCTCCCGGTCGGGGTCTTGACCGGCATATTCGGTCTCTGGAGATTCCGCAAAATGGACAATGCCATTGCGGTTGTCCGCGTCGGGCTGCGTAATATCGCGGTGACAGAGTAACTCCCTCGATTGATTGCCTGGAAGGCGAGCGGTGTTTGCATCATTGCACGGTGTGCCGCTCGCCAATTCAGGGTGCAAGCTCACTGGCTGATGTTCATTGCGAACCATGAAATCCAGGCTATTTTGAACAATCCGCGAACGCTGCACTCTATATGCAATTGTCCAGCCGCGTTGCCATGTCCCACGTCCATAGTTTTCCCCCGATTGCGGATGCGCAGGCGCGCGTACTGATCCTGGGCAGCATGCCCGGAAAGCTTTCATTGCAGGCGCAGCAATACTATGCCCACCCGCGCAACGCGTTCTGGCACATATTGGGCGAACTGTTCGGTGCCCGTGCGGATTTGCCGTACCCGGCCAGGATGCAGGTGCTGAAGTCCAATGGCATCGCGCTATGGGACGTCCTTGAATCGTGCACGCGGGAGGGCAGCCTGGATTCCGATATCGACGATGCATCCATCATTGCCAATGATTTCGCATCGTTCCACCGGACGCACCCGGATATTGCCCATGTATTTTTCAATGGCGCCAAGGCTGAAGCCTGTTACCGCAAGCATGTGCTTACTAGCCTCGGCAGCCCGGCCATCCCGCTGCAATATCAGCGCCTGCCGTCCACCAGCCCTGCCCATGCTGCCTTGTCCTGGACGCAGAAACTCAAGGCCTGGGAAATCGTCAAGCTGCGAGCGCAGGTTTCATGCTCCGGTTTGCCAGTGAGCCCAGGGATATAATGGGTCTGCTTCCAGCCCATCCGACTTCAAGGACATCGTCATGCTCATCACCTTTCGTACCGACGCCTATGCCGATATCACCATGTTCGGCGATGTCGCACTCAGCCTGCTCAAACTGATGGGGCACAGCGCCGCGGTGCCGGGGGCGATCTTGGCTGCCGATGTGCCCGCCGCGCTGCAGCGGCTGCGTGCGGGCGTTGCCACGGCAGTACCGGAATCCGGCGCTGCGGCGGGCGACGACGCCGCTGAGCAACCGGTGAGTCTGTCGCACCGCGCCCTGCCGCTGATCAAGTTGCTGGAGGCGGCTGCAGCGGCCAAATCCGACGTGATGTGGGATCAATAATGGCGCCGCTCCTGCTGCCAATCCGGATCGACAAGGCGAGCCCGTGACCCGGGCGCGCAACCCCGGACGTTACGCGGGCATGCTGGCTTTGTTGCTGGCTGCCGTGCTGTGGGGCGGGATGTTTCCGGTGGCCAAGTCGGCGCTGGTGACGCTGGATGCTTTCTGGCTCACGCTGATTCGCTATGGCAGCGGCGCGCTGTTGTTTGTGGCTTTGCTGACGGCAATCGAGGGGCGCGCCGTGCTGCGTTTCGAGTCGCGCACCCTGGCACTATGGGGTTATGGCACGGCGGGTTTTGCCGGATTCAGCATCCTGGCGTTTTTGGGGTTGTCGCGTTCGCAGCCGGAGCACGGCGCCATCATCATGGCGCTGATGCCGCTATTGGGCGTGCTGATGAATGCGCTATGGCGCGGGGTACGGCCCACGCCATTGAACATGGCGGCCATCGTGCTGGCTTTGGGCGGTGTCGCGCTGGTGATTACCAAAGGGCACCTGAGCGCGCTGCTGCAGGGCGGTGAAGCGGTGGCGGATTTGCTGATTCTGGCCGGTGCATTGTGCTGGGTGATCTACACGCTGGGCGCGCAGGATTTCCCGGGCTGGTCGCCGCTGCGCTACACCGCGCTGAGCTGCCTGCTGGCCGTGCCCGGCATTGCGCTCGTCACCCTGCTGGCCACGCTGGCGGGTATGGCACATGCACCCTCATCGGCTACGCTGGCCGGACTCACCGGCGAACTCATTTACATGATCATGCTCGCCGGAGTGGTTGCAGTGCTGGCGTGGAACATGGGCATCAAGACGCTGGGCGCGGGCGGCGTGCTGTTTATCAATTTTGTGCCGGTCACGGCACTGATCATCGGCTGGTTGCAGGGCCACCGCCTGAGTGCCGCAGAATTGGCCGGCGCGCTGATCGTCATGAGCGCGCTGGTGCTGGGCAATCTGCGCCGGTGGCCGGTGGCGCATGCGCCAGAACCCGGCCTGTGTCGTTGTAATGCAGGTGAATGACCGTGCTATCGCTGCGCTGCACAGGGATGCCGCCAGGCACGCCCCGTAGGCTCATGCGCGCGATCGTTCTGCGGCTCCAGTTGCTGATTTTATTGCTGGCGTGGACCACGGCGTGGGCGGGCAATGACGCCCTGCCGCAAGCGGTGCAGGCTGCGCTGCGCCAGGCGAATATTCCGGTCAGCCATGTCGGCGTGGTGGTGTGGGAGGCGGGCAAGCCGGCACCGCTGCTGGCGCATGGCGACGCACTGTCATTCAACCCCGCATCGACCATGAAGCTGGTCACCAGCTATGCCGCGCTGGAACTGCTGGGCCCCGCCTATATCTGGAAAACCGAGGTGTATACCGATGGCAGTCTGGCCGATGGGGTGCTCACCGGCAACCTCTACATCAAGGGTTATGGTGACCCGCAACTGACTCTGGAGCGGCTCTGGCTGCTGCTGCGTGAGTTGCGTAGCCGCGGCGTGCGCGAGATTCGCGGCGACCTGGTGCTGGATCAGAGTTATTTCAGCCTGCCCGACGCCGACCCGGCGCGCTTCGACGGTGAGCCGCGCCGTGCCTACAACGCCATACCCGCCGCTTTGATGGTGAATTTCAACAGCACCCTGCTGCGCCTCACGCCGCTGCCAGGCGGCGTGGCAGTCTACGCCGATCCGCTGCCGCCTGGCATGCATCTGGTCAATAATCTGAAGCTCGACGATGCAGCGTGCGGCGAGTGGCGCGACCGTATCGATATCGAATGGTTGCCCGACAACGGCAATAGTCGTCTGGTGTTGAACGGCAGCTACGCAGCGGCGTGCGGCGAGAAAAACACGGCATTCAATCTGGGCGACGCCAGCGCATCGGCGGCCGATGCATTTCGCACGCTGTGGCAGGAATCGGGAGGGCGCTTTACCGGCAACTGGCGTGTGGGCGAGGTGCCTGCCGGCGCGCAGCGCCTGATGGCGTTCGAGTCGCCGCCGCTGGCCGAGGTGGTGCGCGGCATCAACAAGTTCAGCAACAATGTCATGGCGCGCAGTCTGTTTCTGAGCCTGGGCGCGGTACTCGGCGGCGCCCCAGGCAACACGCAAAAATCGGCCGACGCGGTGCGCGACTGGCTGGCCGGCAAGGGCCTGCATTTTCCCGAACTGGTACTGGAAAACGGATCCGGCCTGTCCCGCATCGAGCGCATCAGTCCGCACAGCATGGCGCAATTATTACTTGCTGCGTACAGCAGTCCGGTGTTTTCCGAGCTTGAATCCGCGCTGCCCATTGCCGCCGTCGACGGCACCATGAAATCGCGCGGCAAGGACACCCCGCTGGCAGGCCATGCGCACATCAAGACCGGCACGCTGGAAGGCGTCAAAACCATCGCCGGTTATGTGTTCGACCAGGCCGGGCGACGTTTCGTGGTGGTATTTTTTATCAACGACCCGAATGCGGCGGCAGGCGGCGCAGCGCAGGATGCATTGCTGGCGTGGGTGTACGGCGGGCACTGATCAGGCCGCCTGAAGCTGCTGGCGCGCAGTCAAATCACTGTCCTGGCTGTAAGTCAGCTTGTAGGGCGCAATAACCGAAGGGCATTGCGCCGCATGAGTCAATCAACATAACCCACGCCATCCTCATCCCCACCCGCCCAATCTCGCGGGTAAACGCTTTTCTCCACCAACCGGTGAAACGTCGAATAAGGCCAATCCGTCACGCGTTTGACCGGACCATGTTTCAGCGGATTGATATGCACATAATCCATGTGTGCGCGAAAGTCCACCTCGTCCCGAATCAGGTGCTCCCAATCCACTTCGCGCAGCACATCCACATGACGTGTCAGCAAGTCATTACCGTGCCGTTGCAGCAGATTGACGGTGAAAAAATAGGTGCCGCCCGGATGCCAGGCGCGACGATAATCAGGCATGTCGGCAGCATCGCGGGGTGAGACATTCGGCGCAATGCCCGCTGGTTATTGCGCCCTGCTTCGCTGCCTAGTCGTCGTGCCCGCGTTCATGTCCATTGCCATGACCATGATCTCTTCCATGACCGCGACCGCGCTCGTCGTCATGGCCGTGGTTGCCACGATTTTCATAACCGCGTTCCCGACCCCGGTCGCCATGATCCTCGCGGTAGCGCGGTGCATAGACGTTGTTGTACCAACTGTCCTGCACGAAATAGACCGGCCGGCCGCAAGCATTGTATTCAGCGCAGTGTTTGCGCCAGTGCCTGGCTTGTCCGGGGGGAACATGCAAATAGATGGGACGCTCGGGCGCATAGGCAGGTGCGCGTTCAACGATGACTGGCTGCCGGTAAATGAGCCGGGGTTGCGGATAGGCATTGCCGATGTCGATATGGCCATAAAAACCGGGCTGGCCGACGCTGATCGAGACGTCCGTAGCGAGCGCCGGGGCGGCCGCAAAAGCCATGATTGCTGTAAGCAGGAATCGTTTCATGTGTTGAACTCCTTTATGGGTAATTGTTATGCAATGGTGGAGTAAGGATTGGCCATGATAAACGCAGTGTCGTGTCTGCGTATTATAAATATGTTATGTCAGGCATAAGAGCATGGGCATCACCGAAGCCAGGGCATCATGCCCGCCCTGTCTTAATCGGCGCGCGCCTGCGGCTGCATCAGGTCAATGCGGAAGTGTTCCTCGTAAGGCGGCACGTTGCATTCGATGATGTCGGAAGGCGCCACATCCAGACGCATGCCGACGATGTCGGTACGCACCGGCAGTTTCGCTGCACCGCGATCCACCAGCACCACGGTGCGGATTTCCGCAGGCTGCTTGCCGGCCAGGTATTCCACCGCGCGCAGCAGGGAATGGCCGCGATACATCACGTCATCCACGGTCAGCACGGTGTGGCCGGTGAGATCAAGCGCCGCGTGTTCGGGGTCTTCCGTGAGGCGGGTTTCCGGGTAGAGAAGGGTGAGGTCGTCGGCGTAGCGCTTGATGCGCAAGTCCAGCCGGGTGATGCCGGTGAGGTGATAGTCGGATACCAGCCGCGCGTGCAGCATGTCCGCCAGTGGCGCACCGCGGCGCAGGATGCCGACCAGCGTGATGCGGGTGCGCCCGGTCAACAGTCCTGCCGCCTGGCGCGCCATGTCGCCGATGATGGCGTCGAGTTGTTGGGTGGAGTAAAGACAGGTACGCCGGCCTGCGGGTTTTTCCATCACAGACCCAGATCCTGCCACATCGCATCCACGCGCTGTTTCACGTCGGCGTCCATGACAATCGGCGTGCCCCATTCGCGCGTGGTTTCGCCCGGCCACTTGTTGGTGGCGTCCATGCCCATCTTGCCGCCCAGGCCGGACACCGGGCTGGCGAAATCGAGGTAATCGATCGGCGTGTTTTCCACCAGCAGCGTATCGCGCACCGGGTCCATGCGCGTGGTGATCGCCCAGATCACTTCTTTCCAGTCGCGGATGTTGATGTCGTCGTCCACGACCACGATGAACTTGGTGTACATGAACTGGCGCAGGAAACTCCATACGCCGAACATCACGCGCTTGGCGTGGCCGGGGTAGCTTTTTCTGATGCTGACCACCGCCAGGCGGTAGGAGCAGCCTTCCGGCGGCAGGTAGAAATCGACGATCTCGCTGAACTGTTTTTGCAGCAGCGGCACGAATATTTCGTTGAGCGCCACGCCCAGCACCGCGGGTTCGTCGGGCGGCTTGCCGGTGTAAGTGCTGTGGTAAATCGGGTCGCGGCGCATGGTGATGCGCTCGATGGTGAACACCGGGAAGCTGTCCACCTCGTTGTAGTAGCCGGTGTGGTCGCCGAACGGACCTTCCGGCGCCATCTCGCCGGGATGGATGACGCCTTCCAGCACGATCTCGGCACTGGCGGGCACCTGCAAATCGCTGCCGAGGCACTTCACCACTTCGGTCTTGGCGCCACGCAGCAGCCCGGCGAACTGGTACTCGGACAGCGAATCCGGCACCGGCGTTACCGCGCCGAGGATGGTGGCCGGGTCGGCGCCCAGCGCCACCGCCACGGGAAACGGTTTGCCCGGATGCGCCAGCTGGAATTCGCGGAAATCCAGCGCGCCGCCGCGATGCGCCAGCCAGCGCATGATGACCTTGTTGGGCGCGATGACCTGCTGGCGGTAGATGCCCAGGTTCTGGCGTTTCTTGTGCGGGCCGCGGGTGACGGTCAGCCCCCAGGTGATGAGCGGCCCGGCGTCGCCCGGCCAGCAGGTCTGGATGGGCAGGCGCGACAGGTCGACGTCGCGGCCCTCCCAGACGATGTCCTGACACGCTGCGCTGCCCACTTCCTTGGGCGCCATGTTGAGCACCTGTTTGAATACCGGCAGCTTGTCCCAGGCGTCTTTCAGGCCTTTGGGCGGCTCGGGTTCTTTCAGGAAAGCCAGCAGCTTGCCGACTTCGCGCAGCGCCTCGACCGAGTCCTCGCCCATGCCCAGCGCCACCCGGCGCGGCGTGCCGAACAGATTGGCCAGCACCGGCATGCTGTGGCCCTTCGGGTTCTCGAACAGGATCGCCGGGCCGCCCGCCTTCAGCACCCGATCGCAGATTTCGGTGATCTCGAGCCTGGGGCTCACTGCGGCGCCGATGCGCTTCAGTTCGCCGATTTTTTCCAGTTGCGCGATGAAGTCGCGCAGGTCGCGGTATTTCAAGAGGTCTCCCGGATGCGGCTCAGTGTCGCCGTGGTCGAGGTGGTATGCAAAAACGGAATGGAATGCACCTGCCCGCCCCAGCCCAGCACTTCGCGGCCGCCGACAATCGCCTGCACCGGCCAGTCGCCGCCCTTGACCAGTATGTCGGGGCGAATCGCTAGTATGAGGTCGAGCGGGGTGTCGCTGTCAAAGCTTGTCACGGCGTCCACGCTGGCCAGCGCGGCAAGCACGGCCATGCGCTCGGCCAGCGGGTTGATGGGACGGTCCGCGCCCTTGTTCTGGCGCCGCACCGAATCATCCGAATTGACCCCGACGATCAGCGCCGCGCCGAGTGCGCTGGCTTGCGCCAGATAGGTGACGTGCCCGCGGTGCAGGATATCGAAGCAGCCGTTGGTGAACACCAGCGGGCGCGGCAGACGCGCGAGCAGGGCCGGCAGCGTTTGCGGCGTGGCAATCCTGGCCTCGAAATCAGGCAACGGGTAAACGGATTTCAACGCGATTATTGAACGAGCTGGAACAGCTTGACCACTTTGCGCACACCGCTGGTGGTGCTGGCGAGCTGCGCGGCGTCGTCGGCTTCTTGCGCGGTGACCAGGCCCATCAGATACACCACGCCGTTTTCAGTGACCACTTTGACGTAGTTGACCTGGAAGCGCTTGGCGTCGAGATAGTTGGCTTTGACCTTGGTGGTGATGTAAGCGTCGTTGCTGCGCGAGGAGAGCAGGGACACCGGCCCCACCACGGTTTCGTTGTATACCTTGCGCACATTGCCCACGCCCTGGACGATATCGGCGACTTTCTGCTGAGCCTCGGCAGTCGGCACTTCGCCGGTGATCAATACGTCGCGATTGAAGCTGGTGACATTGACATGCGTGTCTTTCGGATAGGCTTCACCGATGCGGCTGCCCGCGCGCAGTTCGATTTCCTGATCTTCGATGTAGGTGCCCGAGCTGCGGCGGTCGGCCGCCATCAGCGCGCCTGCGCCGACGCCGGTTGCGACCAGCGGGACGCAGCCCTGCAATTGCAATAGTGCCAGACCGAGTGCGGCGACAATCAAGGTGGTGCGCATTATTCGACTCCTAAAATGAGACAATCAATCCCATCGCACAGGCAGTGGATGGTGAGCAGATGGACTTCCTGGATACGTGCCGTGGAAGTCGCAGGTACGCAGATGTGGACGTCGTCGTCGCGCAGAAGTTCGTCTATCTGCCCGCCGCCATTGCCGGTAAGCGCCACCACGCGCATGTCGCGGGCGTGAGCGGCGCGAATCGCCTCAATCACATTGCGCGAATTGCCGCTGGTGGAAATCGCCAGCAATACGTCGCCGGCGCGACCCAGCGCGGCAACCTGTTTGGAGAAAACCTGGCTGAAATCGTAGTCGTTGGCGATCGAGGTCAGTATCGAAGTGTCGGTGGACAGCGCAATCCCGGACAGGCCGGGACGCTCGATCTCGAAGCGGTTGACCAGCTCCGAAGAAAAGTGCTGCGCGTCCGCTGCCGAGCCGCCATTGCCGCAGGACAGGATTTTGCCATCCGCCAACAGGCACTCGCTCATGTATTCCACTGCCAGCGCGATGGGCGCAGCGAGGGTATCCATGGCGTCCATTTTGAGGCGGGCGCTGTCGCCGAAGTGTTCGGATATGCGTGCGATTAAGTCCATAGGCTAAATTATGACACACGCCATGCGCTATGCACCGAAGGCGTTGGGTATCCATTCGATCTCGCCGCCGTCAAACAGCAGTGCGTCAAACCGGCACGGCGGGGCTTTCCCAAGCTGGGCCAGATAATGCTGCGCGGCGGCGATGAGTTTGTGCTGTTTGTGCGCATCGATGCTGGCGGCCGCACCGCCGAACGTGCGCGAGCGGCGGCTGCGCACTTCCACGAATACCAGCGTGGCGCCAGCGCGCATGATCAGATCGATTTCACCAAAACGGCAGCGATAGTTTCTTTCCACCAGCTGCAGCCCGCGCTGGGTCAGATACAGCGCGGCAGCCTGTTCGGCCTGCGCGCCGCTGGCGGGCATCAGGATTTGCTCCGGTTGGCTGTGGCGGCGACAATAGCGGGATTGGTTAGCGGCGGTGAACATGCATACATGCGGGACATTATATGTGGTGGCGACGCCCATCGGGAATCTGGGCGACATTACCCAGCGCGCGCTGGAGGTGCTGCGCTCGGTTGATCTGGTGGCCGCGGAAGACACGCGTCACAGCGGACAGCTGCTCTCCCGGCTGGGTATCCAGGCGCGTTTTGTCGCACTGCACGAGCATAACGAGCAGCAGGTCGGCGCGCGCCTGTTGGCGGACATGCAGGCCGGGAAGAATGTGGCGCTGGTGACGGATGCGGGCACCCCGGCGATCAGCGACCCGGGCACCTGGCTGGTGGCGGCGGCGCACGCAGCGGGGATCACGGTGGTGCCGGTGCCGGGCGCAAGCGCGGTGGTGTGCGCGCTATCGGCAGCCGGTGTGGATGCGCCGCACTGGCTGTTTTACGGATTTCTGCCCGCCAAATCCTCGGCGCGGCGCCATGCCCTGGCTGCGCTCGCTCGCCTGCCCTACGTGCTGGTGTTCTACGAAGCCCCGCATCGCATCCTCGACTGTGTGGCGGATCTGGCCGAGACCCTGGGTGGCACACGCCGCGTGACCCTGGCACGCGAGCTGACCAAGCTGTTCGAATCCATCCACAGCCTGCCGCTGGGCGAGGCACAGGCCTGGCTCGAAGCCGACCCCAACCGGCAAAAAGGCGAATTCGTGCTGATCGTAGAAGGTGCACCCGCGGCCGATGTGGATGAAGATGCACTGCGCCTGCGCGACACGCTGGCCGTGCTGCTGGAAGAACTGCCGGTGAAACAGGCGGCGCAACTGGCCGCCAGACTCACCGGCCTGAAGAAAAATGCCGCTTACGAGCTGGCTTTGCAGATGCGTGATGCCTCGCACGAATGAAAACCTGAAACCCAAGCCGCAGAGACCACAGAGCGACAGTTTCCTTTGCGTACTCTGTGCCCTCTGTGGCTAACATGTCTTCGACAGGAATGAATACACACATGGACACACTTACGCTCGCCCGCCCTGACGACTGGCACCTGCACCTGCGCGACGGCGCCGCCATGCAATCGGTGTTGCCCGACACCACGCGGCGCTTTGCCCGCGCCATCGTCATGCCCAATCTCAAGCCGCCGGTGCGCACCGTGGAAGAGGCGCGCGCCTACCGCGAGCGCATCCTGGCGGCCTTGCCCGCCGGGTCGACTTTCCAGCCGCTGATGACGCTGTATCTCACCAACAACACCGATCCCGGCGAAATTGCCCGCGCCCGGGCCAGCGGCTTCGTGCACGCGGTGAAATACTACCCGGCCGGGGCGACCACCAACTCGGATCTGGGCGTGACCGATCTGGCCAACTGCGATGCGGTATTCGCCGCAATGGAGCAACACGGCGTGCCGCTATTGCTGCATGGCGAGGTCACCGATCCGGCGGTGGACATATTCGATCGCGAGGCCGTATTCATCGAGCGCCATCTCATTCCGCTGCGAAAAAAATTTCCCGCGCTGAAAATCGTGCTCGAACACCTCACCACCCGACAGGGCGTCGAATTTGTGCAGTCCGCCCCGCCGCACGTCGCCGCCACGCTGACCGTGCACCACCTGTTATACAACCGTAACGCCATGTTCCAGGGCGGCATGCGTCCGCATTATTTCTGCCTGCCGGTGCTGAAGCGCGAAGCGCATCGCCAGGCGCTGGTTGCCGCCGCCACCAGCGGCAACGCAAAATTCTTTCTCGGTACCGACAGCGCGCCGCATGCCGTGGGCGCAAAAGAAACCGCCTGCGGCTGCGCCGGCATCTATACCGCGCATGCCGCCATCGAACTCTACGCCGAAGTGTTTGAAGCGGCGGGCGCGCTGGACAAACTGGAAGCCTTCGCCAGCCACTTCGGTGCGGATTTCTACGGCCTGCCGCGCAACGGCGAGCGCATCAGCCTGAAACGCGAAGCCTGGACGGTGCCCGATGCGTTAGCCATGGGTGAGACAATGCTGGTGCCACTCAGGGCAGGAGAATCGGTGGCGTGGCGGCTGGCCAGCGACGCGGGATAAGTTTTGGCCGGGGTGCCTGGATGTGGCAATTAACTGACAGCCAGCCAGGCAGGGAGCTGGATAGATTTTAATGGTGGTATAGTTTTAAAGGGAATTAATTAGGGTGTAAGCATTGCCTTGTTTCGACAAACAGTAAAAATCAAATTGATAATCATGAGGAAGCTTCGTGTTTACATTGACGATTAGTTTGAACTCCCTGGCTTTATACATTGTTGCGGCTGATGTCCTTATCCTGTTTTCATACATTCTGTATATCTTCAGCAGGAAAAGACAGCTAAATAAGGCGGTAAATACGATAACAGATTTAATAACAGGATACTTTAGTAATAGCGGAGCAGAGGCACGGGTAACTTGCTTCAAGCTGGATGGCAACAATCACTTCGTTACCTTAATAGAATCTGAACCATTAAAGCGGTTCCGTTACTCCATCATTTTAGAAAGTAACCTGATATCCCATATTTTCAAAACCACAGGCACAGTAGTTGAAAAAATTTACTGGCGATTCCCAATTAAACCTTCCCGGGAAATAATCGCAACACCTGATGGAAATAATTTAGCGGATGACGACGATGCATATTTTTCAGATGTGCATGCCTGGGCTAAAGCACAAGGTGAGTACCAAGTTTCTGAAGTGCCATGGGATCAGTATGAAAACTCAAAAGTGGAAAAATGAACCATCAACCCGTTGCATAAAATTCTGAATACCCCATGTTACCATACTACATTCCGACACCGCCGATACCAGCCCGCGTTTTGTTCATGCCAAATCAATACAAATCCGAAATTCTTGAATTGTGTACAATTTGACTCAAAGCAATAACGGCAACCAGATACCCTTTCATAATTGATCGGGTCAGGGCTAGTGGAAACCAGGCAGCCAGGCGTTCGGTTTTCCAACCCGTAACGTCGTAGGGCGTCAATAAGCGAAGCGCATTGCGCCGGATGGTGGCTTAAAAACATCTGGATGGATTACACATCTGACAAGCCCTACGCGTTGGCACCGCGCAATTAGTGGGCGAAAAAATGCATGCCGCCGTCCACAGAGATAACGGCACCCGTAATATAGCGCGCGAGCGGTGAGACTAGAAAAGCCACCAGATAACCAATATCCTCCGGATCACCGAAGTAGCCGGCAGGAATATTTCCGGCGATAAAGGGGCGGCGCGCTTCCTCGGTTGGGTGAAGTTTGTTGAGGGTCTGCTCGCTGTTGATTCGTCCTGGCGGGATGCTGTTAATTGTGACGCCATCGGATGCCACATCACAGGAAAGCCCTTTGGCCCAAAGATGCAATGCTGCTTTGGCCGGAGTGGCGGCGTTCGAGGTGCGTGGCTCCATCGAGCCACTAATGTTGATGATGCGGCCCCAGTGCCGGGCGCGCATTGCCGGGAGCACAGCCTCGGCCAGCAGCCTAGGAGCGGTGAAGTTCAGGGCGAAAGCCTCATCCCCCACTGCGCTGGTATCCTCCAAGGGCAATGCCCGCCAGCCGCCGGCACTATTGACGAGAATATCTATCTGGCCAATACATTCGATTGATTCGTTAACAATGCGCGTGACGTCTTTCGCATTTGTGATGTCGCCGACCACCACAACGGGTGGCACCCCTCCGCTCTCAGCGATTTCGAGCGCAAGCTGTTCCAGTCGGTCAACGTGACGCGCAGTCATGGCGACCCGTATGCCCTCGCTGGCCAGCACTTTCGCTATACCGGCGCCGATACCGGAACTTGCGCCGGTGATCAAGGCGCTGCGTCCACTCAGTTTCAGGTCCAATTTTTCCTCGATGCTCTGGTTAAGGGTTAAACGCCCGTGAACCGCAGGGCACGAAAGTGACAGAAAGCAGCGCGTCGCTACACCGCGTCGGCTCCACGCGGTTGTTGGGCACCAAATGATCAGAAGCGTATGCAGACTTTGCCGGCATGGCTTCCCTTTTTCATGTACCTGAACGCTTCGGGCGCTTCCTCGAAGGGAAATACGCGATCAATCACGGGCTTTAGCTTGTGCAGCTCAATCGCCCTGTTCATCTGTTCAAACATCAAACGACTTCCGACATAGATACCCTGCATCCGGATTTGCTTCACCAGAATCGAGGGTATAAAAACTTCAGCCGTCATGCCGGTTGATACGCCTATCAAGTTTATTTGACCGCCTTTCCGGACGGCGCTAATGGATCGTGACAACGTGCTGGAACCCCCGATTTCGATGACAATATCAACCCCCTTTCCACAGGTAAGATTGAGTAGCTCTTTATCCCAATCGGGGGTCTGTTTGTAATTGATCACCGATTCAGCGCCCAGACGATGTGCCAGTTCTAATTTCTCGTCGCTGCCCGATATAACGATCACGCGGGCGCCCGCCATGCGGGCGAACTGCAGCGCGAACAGCGAAACACCCCCCGTGCCTTGCACCAATACTGTCGTGCCAGGCTTAAGCTCGCTCTGCGCCATCAGGGCATTCCATGCCGTCACGGCGGCGCAAGGTAGGGTTGCCGCCTCTTCATCCGCGAGGTGTGCCGGTACATGCACCACGCCATCCTGATGCAATACAACATACTGTGCCAGTACTCCGTTTATTTGCCCGCCCAAACTCAGGGTTTTCTCCGGCGGTTCGCCCGACAACCAGTTTTGATCGAAGACAGCCGCCACACGGTCACCCGGTTTTACACGGGTGACATTCGCACCCACGGCGACAACATTTCCGATGCCGTCCGATAAGAGAACGATGGGCAATTGCATGTCTGGATAGAGTCCATCCAACACCAGCAAGTCGCGATAATTAAGCGATGCCGCACGCATTTGGATCAGCACTTGCTCGGGTCCCGGGGTTGGATTCTCGCGCTGGGCGAGGGTTAAGGCATCCAGCCCGGTTTTGTCTCGGAGTTCGTACACACGCATGATGTTCTCCTCGTGCTCGTAAATCATTGATAACTGCTTACTGCACCGTAAAGCCCACCGATACCCTGGCTGAGATCCGGATGCTTTGCGGCCTGGTCCATCGTCTGTTCCGTTTTCGCATCGGCATGCATCGTATTCTCCTATTGTTCGATAATAATCGAACAATAAAAATAACACAGGCACATGCGATAATGCAAGCATGAGAGCATTGAACCATCCATCAAGAAAAAGCCTGACCTTATCCGGGGTGCTCTACGCGCTAAGCGACCCGGTACGCCTTTCCATCGTCAAGAGTATTGCGGCTCACGGCGAACAATCCTGCGGAACATTCGGCCTGTCCGTGGCCAAATCTACCGCGTCGCATCATTTTAGGGTGCTAAGAGAAACGGGCGTGATTCAGATGAGAGCAGAGGGAACGCAATATATCAATTCGTTAAGACGCGAAGATTTGGATAGCCGCTTTCCTGGCCTGCTAGACGCAGTCTTGCGCGCATCTGATCCAGTCTGAATAACCAAAACAATAAGAAATGCGCAGGGCAAGCTATAGAGACCCAGCACCAGAATGGCGCGTGTCTGCCCTGCACATAAACTTAATCCATTGGTGGAAAATCCGGCAGCGCCTCTTCGATCTGTACGGTGCGGTTTCTGCCTTCCTGTTTTGCCTGGGCGAGCGCCTTTTCGGCGCGCCTGACCATCAGCTCGGACGTATCCTTGGGCGCATTGGTCGTGATCCCGGCGGAAAAGCTGACCGTCAGGCCCGCGGCGACACTTTCCCAGTTGCACCCGGCCACGGCTTTGCTCAGCCGATCCATTGCAATCAGGCCCTGATCCAGCCAGGTGGCCGGCAACACAATCCCGAATTCGCTGCCGTCGAGACGTCCAAAACGGTCTACCGTCCGGAGCAGTTTCACCGCCGTATCGGCCACAGTCTTCAGCACGACATCCCCAGCCGGGTGGCCGTACAGGTCTTTCGTCTCCTTGAAACGGTCGAGCTCCATGATGGCGAAACAGAACGGATGACCGGTGCGAAGCGCGCGCTGCAGCTCTGTCTCGAGTATCTCGATGAGGCTGCGCCGATTGAGCGCACCGGTCAGCGGATCATGTCGGGATAATTCTTCGATCTGGCTGCGTAAATCCTGCAGCGCCTGGTCTTTTTCAGACAGTTGCTGGCGCAAGCGACTGCAATTGGGGCAAGTATCCTGTTCTGTTGTCATTGGAACTCCGTTGATGCAAAACGGTTGATGGCCGGATGCCTGCGTCCGGATTTTTATAAAATTGCAGCGCCCATCATGCCATCGTAATTGATTGATGCGCAATGAAACGGGTGATTCCGCATGCGTATGACACTGCCCATCGTGTCGGCAGGATGGCGTGTGATACCTATGCCTTAAAGGCGGCTCAAGGCCGGAAAGCGTCATTATTAAACGGTGGAATATGGCACTTAACCGCCCTCGCGATGTTCATGCCAAATCGACACTACTCAAAATATCGCTCAGGTCGGAACGGGTGACAATCAGGCAGCCAGCCGTTCGGTCTCCAGCGCATGCGCACGTTGCAGGATATCCCGTGCGTTATCCACTTCATCGGCGCTACCATGGGCGATGACCAGATACTTGTCGGCCTTGAGCAGGGTTTCGTATTTGATCGCGCTGCGTTTGGGCAGGCCCAGGCTCATCAGTGCTGCGACCAGGGCGCTGACACCGCCCGCCACGGCGGCACCTTCCAGGCCACCGGCGAGCATGCCGACGATGGGACCAGCCACGGCCAGGGGGCCAAAACCGGGTACCCAGAAGAAGGCGGCGCCGAACAGTATCCCCCACAACCCGCCCCAGAAGGCGCCAATGCCGCCCCAGGTCTTGATGCGATCGCCGCTGGTGTAAAAGCCCAACGGATGTTCTTCGCTATGGTAGCCGCGGCCGATGATGGACAGCTTGTTCATGTCGAAGCCGGATTTCTGCAGCTCCTTCACTCCCTGTTCCGCTTGCTGATGGGTGTCGAAAGTGGCGACGACGGCGCTCTGGTTTGCTTGCATGGTTTCCATGATTACGTTCCTTTCTGTGTGGTGAGGGGCGGCGCCAATAGGGCGCATGCCGTTGTTCGGTTGTTCATGATGTGAACCTCCTGCAGCGATTCAATGCATGCCACGTGCCAGAATCATAAGCAATTGATTATGTGGAACAACGCAGGAAAGCTGAGGCGATGAGTGGGGGATATGCCGCACGGCCGCGCACAGTTTGGGGGAAGTGGGCCAATACGCGACCCGCTTGCAGATTGAAATCGGAGTTTGCAATTGGGACTGCGGCTTACTATAAAGTACATTCTAATTTGCTAATCAACATCTGCATGTCAGTCGCGCTTGTTACCGATTTGTCTCGCACCCAGTTTGCCTTGACCGCGCTGTTTCATATTTTGTGGCCGGTGCTTACCATCGGGTTGTCGTTTTTTCTGGTGGTGATCGAAGCGCTGTGGCTCAAAACCGGCGATATTGACTCCTACCGGCATGCGCGCTTCTGGGCAAAATTGTTTGTGCTCAATTTTGGGGTGGGGGTGGTCACCGGCCTGCCGCTGGAATTTGAATTCGGCACCAACTGGGCGGAGTTCTCGCGCTTTGCCGGGGATTTTTTCGGTGCGGTGCTTGGCTTCGAAGGCGCCATGGCGTTCATGCTGGAGGCGGGCTTCCTCGGCATCATGCTGCTGGGCTGGCAGCGCGTGCCGCGCGCCGTGCATTTCTTTGCCACGCTGATGGTGGCGGTGGGCGCCAGCCTGTCAGCGCTGTGGATCGTCATGGCGAACTCCTGGATGCAGACCCCGGCGGGCGGGTCGGTGGTGAACGGGCGCTTTGTGGTCACCGATTTCTGGGCCGCCATGTTCAACCCGGATATGGTGTGGGGCGTGAGCCACATGTGGGTGGCCGCGCTGGAAACCGGTTGCTTCGTGGTGGGCGGCGTGTCCGCCTGGTATGTCCTGAAAAACCGCAATCCGGCGTTTTTCATGAAAAGCTTCAAGATGGCCGTATTGGCAGCCGTGATCATTGCCCCGTTACAGATTTATCTGGGCGACGCTTCCGGACAATCCGTATTCAATTATCAACCGGCCAAGGGCGCGGCACTCGAAGGCCACTGGCACACCAATCCGGTTGGCCAGGGCGCAGCCTGGGCGGTTGCCGCCTGGCCCGACGCAGCGAAAGGCGCCAATGACTGGGCGATTGAAATACCCGATGCGTTGAGTGTGCTGGCCACCCATACCTGGGACGGCCAGGTGAAAGGCCTGCTCGATATTGCGCCGCAGGATCGCCCGCCGGCATTGCCGCTGTTGTTTTACAGCTTCCGTTTGATGGTGGCGATCGGCTTATATTTCTTCGGGCTGATGGCGTTGAGCCTGTGGCAAGCAGGGCGCCGCGGCTGGCGGGGGTCGGCTTGGCAGTCACACCCTTGGTTGCTCAAAGGCTGGCTGTGGGCGGTGCCGCTGGGCTATGTCGCGGTGGAAATGGGCTGGACCGTGCGCGAGGTCGGGCGCCAGCCGTGGCTGGTCTATGGTGTGCTGCGCACCAGCGAAGGGGCGTCGCAGCTACCCGCGTCCAGCGTCATGTTCAGTATGGCCGGGTACACGCTGCTCTACACCGTTCTGGCGATAGCCTTCTTTGTTTTTGCCCGGCGCTGGTTGCGTAATGGCCCGAACCTGACGCTGGCGCCGCCGCAACCCGCGCCGCACGCCTGGCAAGATAGGCGCGTCTGATCAACCCATTCAGAAAACGGCGATTTATCCACGAAAGACACAAAAGACACGAAATAAAACAATGCGGCATTGATTGGGCTGTTCACTCTCTGGTGACGATTTACCACTTTTTTATTTCGTTGATTTCGTGCTTTTCGTGTCTTTGCGAGTTATTGCCCAAGGGCAATATCCCTGCGAGAACCATTTCGTGGATCACTGCCTTTTCCAGGATTATTCAAGGACGAACGCTATATGGACATGCAAAGTTTCCTGGTGGCATTCTGGATCGGCGTGGCCGGGCTGTCGCTGTTGCTGTATGTGGTGCTGGACGGCTTTGATCTGGGGGTGGGCATCCTGTCGCTGGTGGCATGCGATGAAGATCGCCGCGGCCTGATGATGGCGAGTCTGTCCAGCGTGTGGGACGCCAACGAAACCTGGCTGGTGCTGTTGGGCGGGGTGCTGTTCGGGGCGTTTCCGCCGGTTTACGCGGCCTTGTTGCAGGGCTTGTATATCCCGGTCACGGTGATGCTATTTGCGCTGATCATGCGCGGCGTGGCGTTCGAATTTCGCCATGCCAGCGCGCGCAAGTGGCTGTGGAATCTGACTTTTGGCGTGGGCAGCCTGGGTGCGGCCATCAGCCAGGGGTTGATGCTGGGCGCGCTGATTCAGGGCTGGCCGACTCTGGCGGGTAACTATGTGGGCAGCGGCTGGCACTGGTTTACGCCATTCAGCCTGATGACCGCATTGGGCGTGGTGCTGGGCTATGCGCTGATGGGGGCAGGCTGGCTGATTCTCAAATCCACCGGCGAGATGCAGGATCGCGCTTACCGGCGCGGTTTCTGGCTGCTGCTGGGTACGTTGGCGACAGGCGCGCTGGTGCTGGCGTTGACGCCAGCGCACAACGCCCATATTGCCGCCCGCTGGACCGGTAGCGCGGCGCTGCCTTATGCGCTGGCAGGGAGCGTGGCTGTGTTCGCTGCGCTGCTGACCATGTGGGCCTATCTCACGCGACACGAATACTGGCCGTTTCTGGGCACGCTGCTGCTGTTCGCGGCGTCGTTCATCGGCCTGGTCGCGAGCTTGTATCCCTACGCCCTCACTCCCACGTTGACCTGGAACGCAGCCGCTGCTGCCCCTGGCACGCAGTTGTTCATGCTGGTCGGCATCCTGCCGCTGATACCGATCATGCTGTTCTACAACGGCTATCAGTATCTGGTGTTCAGCGGTAAAGTGGATGGCACGGCTTACAGCGACGATGAGGCCGAAGAATGAACCTAAACTCGCGATTCAAGCCACAGAGATCACAGACGACACAGAGACGAAGCGGTTTCCACATATTTTTCCGGTTCACCTGATGGGTGAAGTCGATATTTACGGCAACCCATTTTTTTTGCGAGTTGGGCGACGAATCGCCTATCCCGGCAAACCCTCTGCCTCCGTGAACTCTGTGTGCTCTGTGGCTAACTGATTTTTCAGAGACAGCTCAACGGCATCACTGCGGGCAGTGCCGGAATGGGCTGAACGGTTCGCAGCCTACAACGCGCTGGGTGCGCTCCTGTGGGTTGGCGCATGGAGTGCGAGCGTCTATTATTTCGGCAAGCAGATTGTAGCGTGGCTGCTGCGGGTTCATGCGGCATAGTTGTGGCTGCCTACTGGGCAATGTCGAAACGGTCGCGCAGCCGGCGCTGAGACCCAGGTCTGCGCCAGACACTGCGCCCTCAGAGCGGTCGTCGGCTTTTACATCATGCGCGCATGGAGATCGAACATGATCCATAGCGTGCCAAGCAGCATGATGGCAATGATGAGTACTGTGAACACAATGGCGAGCAGGTTCCAGCTCTGGTCAGAGGTGCGATCCAGGTGCAGGAAATAGTGGAGTTGCACCACAATCTGGACAATGGCGGCCAACGTGATGGCGATCAGTATGGCGGAGTGCGGAAAGCGGTCGAGACCGAATGCCACCAGCCCGAACGGGATCGCAGTGAGCGCGATGGACAGCGCAAAACCCACGACATAGGTGCGCAAGCGGGCATGGCTGACGCCGGGAAGATCGATCGAATCATGTGTCATTTACATCACCCCCATCAAGTAGACCACGGTAAACACGCCGATCCACACGATGTCCAGGAAGTGCCAGAACATGCTCAGACGGATCAGCCTGGACTGAACCGGGATACTTAATCCTTTGCGCATGACTTGGACCATCATCACCAGCATGCCGATCAGGCCGAAGCTGACGTGCAGGCCGTGGGTGCCGACCAGGGTAAAAAATGCGGACAGAAAACCGCTCCGCTCCGGACCATTGCCTGCGAGGATCATGCGCTGGAACTCGCTGACTTCCATGCCGATGAAACTCAGCCCAAACAAGAAAGTGAGCAACAGCCAGCCCAGCACCCGGCTTTTGTTTTTCCTGTTCATCGCCAGCACCGCCAGGCCATAGGTCACGCTACTGGTGAGCAGGAGCAGGGTCTCTGCGAACACGTAGGGCAAGTCGAACAGTTCCTTGCCGCTGGGCCCGCCGGCGTAGTTGTGTTGCATGACGCCAAACGTCGCGAACAGGATGGCGAACAGGATGCAGTCGCTCATGATATAGATCCAGAATCCGAACACGGCGTTGTTCACGGATTCGGCGTGCTGATGCACGCTGCTGGCGTCATGGCTCAATGCGGTCGTTGTCATGATTGCCCCTGCTGCACATGGGCCGCGTGACCCGGTAGTTTGAATACGTTCAAGCCCGCTCGGCCGGCTTCTCCAGGCGCGCGCGTGCGCCGTGCCTCGGTGGCCTGCACTGCCTCCGCCGGGATGAAATATCCGGTATTGTCATGCGATGCCCTGGCAATGATTGTGGCCAGTATGCCCAGAGTACCGATTGCGGCCAGCCACCAGATATGCCAGATCAACCCGAACCCGGCGATGAACGCCAGCACGCCGATGACGAAGCCTGCGGGCGTGTTGCTGGGCATATGGATAGCGTGAAATTCAACCGGGCGCTGGGCGGCGCTGCCGTTTTCCTTGATGCGCATGAAGGCATCGCGGCTCCCTACGACGGGAATTTGCGCAAAGTTGTAGAGCGGCGGCGGTGAGGAGGTCGACCATTCCAGCGTGCGCCCGTCCTGCCAGTAATCGCCGCTCAGGTCGCGGGTTGTTTCGCGCGCCCGGATGCTCACCCCCAGCTGGATGATCTGAAACACGATGCCGATCAGGATGAAGGCAGCGCCCACGGCGGCAATTTCCAGCCAGGGATGCCAGGCAGGGTTGGTGTAGTACTCCAGACGACGCGGCATGCCCAGAAAACCAAGCACGTAGAGCGGCATGAAGGCGAGGTAAAAGCCGCTGACCCACATCCAGAATGCACGCTTGCCCCATTTCTCGTTCAGCGCAAAACCGAACACCTTGGGAAACCAGAAGGCATATCCGGCAAAGTAGCCGAACAGCGCGCCGGGAATCAGCATGTTATGAAAGTGGGCGACCAGGAACTCGGTGTTATGCAGCACGTAATCGGCACCCGGAATCGCCAGCATCACGCCGGTCATGCCGCCCAGCACGAACGTCACCATGAAGGCCAGCGTCCACAGCATCGGCGTGTCGAAACGCACCCGCCCCTGATACATGGTGAACAGCCAGTTGAATACCTTGACCCCGGTGGGCACCGCGATAATCATGGTCATGATGCCGAAGAAGGCATTCACGTCTGCGCTCGACCCCATGGTGAAAAAATGGTGCAGCCACACCGTGAAGGACAGCACGGTAATGGCAATCGTGGCCCAGATCATCGAGGTATAGCCGAACAGGCGCTTGCCGCACAGTGTGGCCACCACTTCGGAGAACACGCCGAACGCGGGCAGCACCAGAATGTAAACTTCCGGATGCCCCCAGATCCAGAACAGATTGAGGTACATCATCATGTTGCCGCCGAGGGCGTTGGTGAAAAAATGCATGCCCAGGTAACGATCCAGCGCCAGCAACGCGAGCGTCACGGTCAACACCGGGAAGGCAAGAATCATCAGCACGTTGGTGCACAATGCGGTCCAGGTGAAGATCGGCATGCGCATCAGCGTCATGCCGGGCGCGCGCAGCCTGAGGATGGTCACCAGGAAATTGATGCCCGTCATCAATGACCCCAGTCCGCTCAACTGGATGCCCCATATCCAGTAATCGACACCGGTGCCCGGACTGTAATGCAGACCGCTGAGAGGCGGGTAGCCGGTCCATCCGGCGTGGGAGAAATTGCCCACGCCGAGCGAGACCATGACCAGCCCGGCGCTGAATACGGTGAGCCACAGGCTGACCGCATTCATGAACGGGAAGGCGACGTCGCGCGCGCCGATCTGCAACGGCACGACCACATTCATCAGCCCGACCAGGAACGGCATGGCCATGAAAAAAATCATGATGGTGCCGTGTGCGCTGAAAATCTGGTCGTAGTGCCCGGGCGGCAGGAAGCCGTGGTCGGCGCCCAGTGCCACGGCCTGCTGCGAGCGCATCAGGATGGCGTCAGAGAAGCCGCGCAGCAGCATGACGAGCGCCAGAATGATGTACATGACGCCGATTCTTTTATGATCGACGCTGGTCAGCCATTCATGCCACAGATAGTGCCACTTGCCGTAGTAGGTAATGAGCGCCAGGATCAGCGCCGCGCTCAGCAATACCACGCCGACCGATCCCATGATGATGGGTACATGAAAGGGAATCGCTGACAGTGACAGTTTTCCGAACATGCCTGATGCCTCCTAGTGGCTTGACGCCGGCTGCATGGGCGCCATCGCGCCTGGCTGCATCGGCTTGAATGTGCGCATAACCTGATCGAATAAATCAGGTGGCTGGACCGATGCGAAATAACTCACCGGCGAATGGGCGCCGGGTTGCGCCAATTGCTTGAAGCGTGCCAGGTTCAGTGCGCTACCGGTTTGTCTGACCTGTTTGAGCCAGGCCTGGTAGCCGCCCTGTGAACTTGCGATGACCCTGAAGTGCATTCCCGGAAAACCGGCACCGCTGAATTGCGAGTTCATGCCGCGGTAGCTGCCCGGATGGCTTGCCAGCAGATGCAGACGCGTTTGCATGCCCGCCATCGCGTAGACCTGGCTGCCCAGGCGCGGGATGAACAGCGAAGCCATGACCGTATCGGAGGTGAGCCGGAAACTCACCGGTACGTTGACGGGAATGACCAGCTGGTTGACCGTTGCGATATGCTCTTCCGGGTAAATGAACAGCCATTTCCAGTTCAACGCAATCGCCTCGATCTGTATCGGTTTTGCGGGTGAAGCGATGGGTTTGTAGGGGTCGAGCCGGTGCGTGGTGACCCAGGTCAGCACGCCCAGCGCAATCACGATGACGGCCGGCACCGTCCACACCACCACCTCGATTTTATGCTCGGACCAGCCGGGCGTGGGCGCTGTTTCCCGGCGCGTGGCGCGGTAACGCCAGGCAAACCAGAACGTCATGCCTATCACCGGCAGAACCGGGATCAGCATGATGAGAAAGGCGGTTACGATCAGATCGAGTTCGCTGTGACCGATCGGTCCCTGCGGATCGAGCAGCGGGAAACCGGATACGCTGCAGCCGCCCAGAAACAGCAATGGGATGAGCGAGCAGTAACCGAGTAGCTTGAGGTGCTTTTTTCCTGGCACAAAATACCTCGTATCCGCATTTGAATGGGAGCTGCCAGCTTGAACACGGCGCGGCAGATTCAGGTTTATCCGGTCAGGGTTGATTGCTGAGGACAAGACCTCGCCGATCTTCCCTGTGCATCGACTGTGCCAGCCCAGTAAGACCTTGAATTTTTGTGACCGGGTTTGGTTAGTGCTGGAAACTTCGGGGTATATGCCCCGGAGCAAACTGGTCGTTGGGGCATCTCAACCAGCGTCGCAGAGGCAGGTGCGACACGCCCACGCGGGATGAAGAGACGTTCAACCTGGAAAAAGCAGTTGGTCCACGAAAGACACGAAAGACACGAAAGACACGAAAGACACGAAAGACACGAAAGACACGAAACAAATCAATGTATGACATTGAGTAAGTCATTCACCCTTTGGGTGATGATCTACAGCTTGTTATCGCTTTGAATATTTCGTGCTTTTTGTGTTTTTCGTGGATAAATCGCCGTTGTTAGATTCAGTGAAGCTTGATGGTGACCTTGTTGGGCGTATTGATGAGATTGGCGAGAAGCAGCAGCGCAGTCTTGACGTAGCCGTTCAGGGCAAGCAGATGCAGCGTGTGCAGCGACCGATACATCAGCCGCGCCCACAGCCCTTCCACCCGCAGGCCATTGCCGGACCACCTGTCCATCAAATTGCCTACTGTGCTGTGTTGCCCGAGCGCGACCAGCGAGCCGTAATCGCGATACACATACTGCGGCAACGGTTTGTGATTGAGCCGACAGCGTATCGATTTCACCAACAGGCTGGCCTGCTGATGCGCAGCCTGCGCGCGTGCAGGGACGATGCCCTTGCCGCCGGGCAGCGGGCACGCGGCGCAATCGCCAAACGCGAAAATCGCGTCGTCAGCGGTCTGCAATGTCTGGTGCACGATCAATTGCTGGGCGTGGTTGGTGGGCAAGCCCAGTGTCGTCAGAACATCGGGTGCCTTGATACCTGCCGCCCACACCATCATGCTGGCGCGGATAAATTTACCGGTATGCGTGAGCATGCCGTCCGGGCGCACTTCAACCACGTGTTCGCCGTTATGCATCTCGATACCCATGCTGTGCAATTGAGCGGCGACCGCATCGGACAGACGCACCGGCAATCCGGGCAGGACGTGTTCGGCCGACCCCACGAGCACCAGCCGCAAGCTTTTGTCGGGGTCGATATGTTCGAGTCCGTAGGACGACAGCTCGCGAGTCGTATCGTGCAATTCGGCGGCCAGTTCCACCCCGGTGGCACCGGTGCCGACGATGCCGACCGTGATCTGTCCCGGTTCGACCGGTCCGGCTTGGGTTTGCGCGTGCAGACAGGCGTCGATATGACGGCGATGGAATTGACGCGCCTGTTCCGGCGTATCGAGCATGATGCAATGTTCGGCCACGCCGGGTATGCCAAAATCATTGCCGACCGAACCCACCGCAATCACCAGCGTGTCGTAATGAAGGCTGCGGCGCGGCATGATTTCGTGTCCGTTTTGATCCGTAGCAGGTGCAATCCATACCCGTTGCCGGGCGCGATCCAGGCCGTCCATGCGTCCGAAACAAAAGCGGAAATGATGCCAGTGCGCCTGTGCCAGATACTCCAGCCGTTCCGCATAGGAATCCAGACTGCCTGCGGCCACTTCGTGCAACAGCGGTTTCCATAGGTGCGAAGCCGAGGCGTCGATCAGGGTGACCTTGACGCGGATGCCACGTCCCAGTTTGTTGCCGAGACGTGTGGCGAGCTCCAGCCCGCCCGCGCCACCGCCCACAATCACGATGTCGTGTGCTGTGTCATGCCGTGTCATGGCTGTCTCCTGTCACCGTCGGGTTTCATGTGGCGCTCTCCAGGTCGCGCCGCTCAAACCGCCCATAGCGCAGCGCCAGGGTCGGCAGGATCAGCAGGTTGAGCAGCGTGGAAGTGATCAGGCCGCCCAGGATGACGGCGGCCATCGGGCCTTCGATCTCGTTGCCGGGCGCGCCGCTGGTCAGTGCCAGCGGCAGCAGTCCCAGCGCGGTGACCAGCGCCGTCATCAGGATCGGCGACAGGCGTTCCCCAGCGCCGCGTATCGCGACATCCTTGCCCCACGCCACGCCTTCCGCCTCGACGATATGGCGGTAATGGGAGATCAGCATGATGGCGTTGCGCAGGGTAATGCCGAACAGGGTGACGAAACCCACCAGCGAACCGATCGACAGCACGCCGCCGGTAACGAGCACCATCACCACGCCGCCGGCCAGCGCGAAGGGCAGGTTGGCGAACACCAGGATGGTCGAGCGCACGCCGCCCAGCGCCATGTACAAGAGCAGCGCCACCCCCGCCGCAGCCAGTGCCGAATGCAGCAGCAGATCCTGTTGCGCGCGCGCCTGCTCCGGCGCATCGCCGGCATAGACAAGGTAAGTGCCGCGCGGCAGGGTGACCTGGGCCGTGATCTGTTTTTTTACCGCTGTGACGAAACTCGACAGCGCGCGACCTTTTACCTCTGCTGTCACCACCTGCAGGCGTTGCGCGTCGTCGTGCAGGATCAGATAGCGCCCGTCGGTCTGGGCAATGTCTGCCACGTCCCGGAGTTGCACCATGCGGCCGTCCGGCGCCTTCAACGGCAGCGCGCCCACCTGCGCCGGGTTTTGCCGCAGGCGCTGCGCCAGCACCACCGCCACGTCGAATACGCGGTTACCCTCGTACACCTCGCCTACCAGCGTGCCGGCGTAGGCGGTTTCGACCGCGCTCAGGGCGTCTACCGGGGCGATGCCGAGCCGCGACAGGGCGCTGTTGCGCAGGTGGATGACCAGTTGCGGGCTGCCTGCAGGCGCTTGCACCTGCACTGCGCCGGCACCCGCAACGCCGCGAATCGCAGCGGCGATTTCCTCAGCCTTGCGGTCGAGTACGTCGAGGTCATTGCCATAGACATTTACCACCAGCGGCGCGGTATAACCCGAAATCGTTTCATGGATGCGCTCGGTGAGGAAGGTGTTGACCGAGAAGCTCGACCCCACGAAGGGGGCAAGGGCGCTGCGGATGTCATTCAACACGCGCTGCTGCCCGGCGCCTGAGAGCGGGGTCAGGTCCACCTCGAATTCGCTCGCAAAGGCGCCCGCCGGATCCGACACCTGGGTGGCGCGTCCCGCGCGCTGGGCCACCGAACGTATCCCCGGAATCCGGCTGAGTGCTCCGCTGACGCGCTGTCCCAGCGCGAGTGACTGGGCCAGCGACGTGCCCGGCGCCATTTTCATGTGGACGATGAAATGACCCTCGCGCAGCGTGGGCAGGAAGCTGCCTTGCATGAACGGCAGCACGGCCAATGCGGCGCCGCACAGCAACACCACGACCAGAATCGCTGCGCCTGCGCGCTGATCGATATCGGCAAGCAGCCGCGTGTAGCGCGCCTTGAGCCATTTGCCCAGCGGCGGTTCCTCGGCCTCGGCTGCACGGCCCGCCAGCAGCGCGTAGGCCAGCGCCGGGGTAAGCGTCAGCGCCACCACCAGCGAGGCCATGATGGCCGCGATATAGGCGAGCGCCAGCGGGCCGAACAGGCGGCCGGCGACGCCGGACAGCGTCAATACCGGCACGAACACCAGCACCACGATGAAGGTGGCGTAGACCACCGCACCGCGCACCTCGAGCGAGGCATTCAGCACCACCTGCGCTGCCCCCAGCGGAACGGCCAGCAGCCGGTTTTCGCGCAGGCGCCGGAAAATGTTCTCCACATCGACAATGGCGTCGTCCACCACCTCGCCGATGGCGATGGCGAGTCCGCCCAGCGTCATGGTATTGAGGCCGATGCCGAAGTGATTCAGCACGATCACCGCAGTCAGCAACGCCAGCGGAATCGCGGTGGCCGAAATGACTGCAGCGCGCACGTTGAACATGAACAGGAACAGCACGACCAGCACCAGCGCGGCGCCGATCAGCAGCGCAGTGCGCAGGTGGCTGATCGCGGTTTCGATGAAGTTGGCCGGGCGGAACAGGTCGGGGTGCAGGGTCACGCCTTCGGCAGCGAGGGCCGGCTTGAGCTGCGCGAGGCGTTGTTCCAGCGCCCGGGTCACGGCCAGGGTATTCGCGCCGTACTGCTCCTCGACCACCAGCATGACCCCTGGCTGACCCTGAATCGAGGCCGCGCCCACTGCGGGGGCGGGTGCCACCATGACCTGTGCCACGTCAGCCAGGCGCAGCGTGGCGCCGCCCTGATTGCGCAGCACCACCGCACCCAGCGCTGCGGCGGAAACGGGCTGCCCGGTGGTTTCCAGCACGATGCGCTGGTTGTTGTTTTCGATGAGGCCGGCGCCGCGCACCGCGGTTGCCCGTTTTGCCGCATTGACCACATCCTGGATAGCCAGGCCGTAACGCACCAGTCTGTCGGGGGCGATCTGGATCTGCAACTGCTTCGCCTCGCCGCCAAACACGGAAATGCCAGCCACCCCGCCCACGGACAGCAGTTGCGGTTTGACGCTCCAGTCGGCGAGGGTGCGCAGTTCCATCAGCGAGCGCGACTTCGAGGTCAAACCGAGGCTCAACACCACGCTGGTGGAGGAGGCAAGCGGCAGCAAGGCCGGCGCCTTTATGCCTTGGGGAAGCGTGCCGGCAGTGCCGCCCATTTGCTCCGCCACGACCTGCCGGGCGCGGTAAATATCCGTGTTCGCCGTAAAAGTCAGGGTGATCATGGACAGTCCCTGAAACGACTTGGAGCGCAGGGTCTTGAGGCCGGTCAGGCCCGCCAGCCGGTTCTCCAGCGGCTGGGTGACCAGCACTTCCACCTGCTCGGGCGACAGGCCCGGCGCTTCGGTCTGCACCTGCACCTGGGGCGGCGCGAATTCCGGAAACACATCCAGCCGCGCATGGCTGAGGGCGAACAGGCCATACCCTGCCAACAGCATTGCCAGGGCGATGACGACGCCGCGAAAACGGATGGCAAAGCCAACGATGGAAGTCAGCATGCGAGCGAATCCATCGGATGTGTTCGTGCGTTAATCATCATCGTCGTCACCACTGTTCGGGGCGCCCGCTTGCGGTTTCGGCTGGAATTCCTGCGAGAACAGCAGGGCTGCGCCCTTGACCGCCACGCGTTCGCCACCGTGCCACCCGTGCGCAACAAACCAGCCGCCGGGTGCGGGCGTATCGACGGCAATTTCGCGCCGCACAAAATGCGTATCGTCGCTCTGCACATAGACCCACGGCCGGTTGGCGTACCAGACCACGGCCGAGTTCGGGATTGCTACGCCTTCGAGAGATGGGCCGGCAGGCAGCAAGGCATCGATGCGCATGCCGGTGCGCAAGCCTGCACGCGGCGCCTGGTAGAAATACGTCGGGCTCTGGATAACCGGGTCGGCCAGCGGCGAAGGCGATACCAGGCGCGCAGTGATCTCGCCGCCGCCGGTTCCGGACAGGCCGATGCGAATCGTGGGCGGTGGCGAATCCGTCGCGTCGTTCTGCGGCAACGCGACGGACAGCAAAGCCTGCTGTCCGGAATTCAACGCATCCAGTTGCGGCGAGCGGGCGGCAAGCGCCCAGCCCACCAGCACGTCGCCCCAGCGGCTGCGCGCCGTGTCGCGGGCAGCCAATAAGCTTGCCTGTGCCGCTTCCAGATGCGCGCGGTCTGCATCCCGGGTGGCATGGGCTGTTTCGGTCACTTTGTCCGACACGGTGTGGTCCTGGCCATTAAGCACAGACAGACGCTGATATTCGCGTTCCGAGGCTGCAGCTTGGGCGCGCGCCGCGTCGGTCTGCAGTTGTGCCGAGCGCAATTGCCCGCGCAACAGCAGCAGCGGTCCCGGGTCCAGCACGCTGGCGTAAGCGCTGGTCTGCGGCTGGAAACGGGTGGCGGGCAACGCCTGTGCTTCGATGCCGCTCGTTGTCAATTGCTGGGGGGTGATCTCAACCTTACCTGCGCTGGTCGTGGCCGCTTGCGAGCTAGTCGCCGGGTTGGCGGGCTGGGCCGGCTTGCTGCGTATCCAGATAACCGCGCCGATAATGATCACAGCCGCGATCAGGCCCACGAGGAGGGTGCGTTTGTGTTTCATGGCCGGGATCCTTGATTGGCAGGCGCGTTGCGCGCGGGGTCAGGCAGTGTGCTTACTTCGATAGCGCCGTCCAGCGGGCGCTCGATCGCGTCTTCCAACTGGCTTAACGATTGCTGGACTTGCATAAGCGCATTTTGACGGGCGAGCAGAACCGTAAAAAGAGCCTGATGCGCCAGCGTCAACATCAGGCGGTCTGTCTCGCCCGCCCTATACAAATTCTGCACAGATGAAAGTTGTTGTTCTTGCGCGGACAAGAGCGCTTCGCTCTGACTTAAGCTTTTAAGCGCCGCATGGTAAGCGACCAGCGCCTGGCCCGTTTGGTTAATGGCCAGTGCCTGTAGTGATATCACGTTCGCCTCGGCTTCGGCGCGGCGCGCTTTTGCCTCGGCGATTGGCCCCTGGTTTTGATTGAGGATGGGAAGAGCGATGCCGCTAGCACCGAAGGCGATCTTGGTCGCGCCCTGATCCCAGAGGTAGCCAGGTCCCAGGTGGATGTCCGGATATTGATTGGCGATTGCAAGCTGCAAGGCCTCCTGGCTAGCCTGGTATTGCGCCAACGCGCTCAACAGGTCCGCCCGGTTAAGGATCGCCTGGCGTTGGGCGTCTCGCATCGGAATATCCGGATAAATCCGGTCGAACTCTGCAAAGCTGATATGGATGCCGTCCAGTGCGCTCACCGGCACGCCGATTGCGCTTGCCACCTGGGCACGGGCATCTTCCCTCTGCTTTTGCGCATTCGCCAGGTCAGTGCGGTTTTGGATCAGCGAAATGCGCTGCTGATTCACGTCGGTGGCGGATGCCTCGCCCACCGAGAGGCGCTGCTCCAGCATCTTGACGATCTGACTCTGAGCCTCGATCTGCTGCTTCAGTATTGAGGTCTTTTGGGTAGCGGTGTAAAGGTTAAGCAGTTGTGCACGCAGCCGGCTTCTGACTTGCCAGGCCACGTTGCCGATGCTAAAGCGGGCGGCGTCCGACAATTGTTGAGCTTGCGCTACCCTGTACCCACGCTTGCCCGCGGTTTCAATCGGAATATCGAGTCCCAGGCCAAACGTCCACGGGGAGCTTCCGCTTGCGCCGGTCGTGTGTTGAAAAGGCAATTGCAGCGTTGGATTGGGCCGCTGCGCGGCAGTAACAATGCCCGCCTTGGCCGTTCCCCATTTAGCGCGCGCCGCATCCAAATCAGGGCTGTAATAAAAGGCGGCCAAGGTAAGCATCTTCCCACTCCAGCTTTTGGGCGGCCAAGGAATCACATCCTGACCCAAACTCGTCTGGATGAATTGATGGAGTTCCGCGGAGTCGAGCGTACGTGCCTCATAGGACTTTGCCAGCTTGGCTGGATCAAGAGGCCGTGCTTGATATGACTGCGTCGCGCAGCCAGATAGCAACGCCACAATACTAAGGAGGAACAATGTCCTCATGCCATTACTCCTTGCAAAAAGAACTGGAAGCCGAAGCTTCCCCGAAGATATGGAGAAAAGAAGTACACATCGCCGACGATAATAGTTCGGCGAATGTCAAATCTGCGTCAAGTCGCCATGAAATCTAGACAGGCGAAAAGTCGATCATGACTCGGGTTCCTCGATTTTCTTCACTATGCAGCGTAATTCGCCAGCCGGATTGGTCGCAGATTCTTTTTACGATCGAAAGTCCCAACCCTAGGCCGCCCTGTTTCTCCATGCGGTGGATTCCCCGATAAAACCGCTCGAAGATATGAGGAAGGTCGGCAGCAGAGATACCAATGCCCGTGTCTTCGATGCACAAGCGCTGCGCTTCGTAGCGGACAGAAATTTTGCCCTGCTCGGTATAGGCGATCGCGTTCTTGATCAGGTTGGTGAGTACAAGATCGAACGCGTCCCGGTGGACTTGCAGGGTGGCTTCGGGGGCAATGCTTATTTCCAGCAAGATTGGCTTGGCGGCAAGTGTATCGGCGCACGAGTTTATGATCATATCGAGGCACGCTTTAACTGGAATCGAGTCTGTTGCCCCCTGCGAGCCGCCTCGCGCCAGCAACAACAAGGAGTTGATGGCTTCAGTCATATGGTCAACGGCCTGATTGACGTCATTCAAACGTCTTTTTGACCTGGCGTCGAGAGCGGCATTCTGGGCGATGAGTTCACAACTTGTCTTGATTTGGGTCAAGGGGGTACGCAATTCGTGGCTGGCATTCGCAGTGAATTCCTGTTCCCGGTCGAGGAGTTCCTGAACGCGCTGGTGATAGCCGTCAAACGCGCGGGCCAGGCCGAGCACTTCCTCGTCATTGTATTTGGCGGCCAAAGGTATTTTCATATCATTGGGGCTTAAGCTCTCCACCTGATTTGCCAAATCGGATACCTGCCGGGTCAGAAGACCGGCCAGCCAGAAGGCCATCCAAACGGTGAGCGCTGATATGACGGCGGTGATGAACAGTAGTACCACCCTGAATTGCTTGATGCCTTGCTCATAGCGACTGACATCGTAGACGAGGTAAAACTTGGTCGTTCCGGAATACCGGACGGCGATGTGCAGTTCCCTGTCACCCACGAACGTGTGATGGATACCTGGACCGAGCTTACGCAGGTAACTGGGCAGCGTAGCGTTCTCGTCGTCATTTTGGATGATGTAACCGTGAAGGTTTTGCGTGCGGGGAGGAAATATCTGAGGACTACGCTGGTACTCATGCATCAGATGCGACATTTCGTCGGAGACTGTGGCATCAATTAACTGCTCCGCTTGTTTTTCTGCAAGCGACAGGACACCCACCATCAGCGCGACGAGAATCAGAACGGTGAAAAGGGCGAAGCCTAACGCGACCTTGAGCCGCAGACTATGCTTGATGCGCATTCGACATCACCAGCTTGTAGCCCTTACCACGAATATTTTCGATCGGATCGCTTCCACCGCGTTCGGTCAGTGCGCGGCGCAGCATGTAGATGTGCGTGCGCAACGTGTCGCTGTCGGTCTGTTCCTCGCCCCACACTGCGGCTTGCAGCTCCGCGCGACTGAATACCCGGTTTGGGTTTTGCATCATGAGTTCGAGGATGCGCAAGCATTTGGACGGCAGCTTCACTACTTCGCCATTCCGCTCGACAACTAAAGTCTCGGGATGAAAGACCAAATCGCCAACGCGTAATACGGAATTTGTGACCCGACCCCGATAGCGCTTCACCAGCGCGATCACACGTGCCTCGACCTCCCGTAACGCAAAAGGTTTGACCAGGTAATCATCGGCGCCACTGGCAAATCCGTCGAGCTTGTCCTGAAGTGTGTCGCGTGCCGTGACCATGAGAATGGGCGTATCTTGGCCGGCCTCTTTACGGAGCTTCTGGCAAAGGTCCAGACCACTCATTCCGGGTAACGACACGTCAAGAAGGATGACGTCCCATTTCTGGGTGACTGCCATGCGCAGCCCCATCACGCCTTCCATTGCCGCATCGACGGTATGGCCTCTGCTTTCGAGATAGTCGTACAGGTTGGCTGCAATAACATGATCGTCTTCGATGATTAGAATTCGCACGGTAAGCCTTTATGATTTGCAATTATTAACCCGGCCATTAAACCGTCACGGACAAGCAGGTTATGTCGACATGAATTCTGAACGTAATGATTCGATATCCATGTCTGAATATTGCGCCGAGAAAACTTACTTTATTCTTAACGGTGTTGTTGTTTTTGTCTGCGGATAGCCAGTTTAGCTGGTTTTTCTCCGTGCCGAGAGGCGCCAGCCGAGCACGAACAGCGGCACGGCCAGCAGGGCCGAAAACAGATATATCCGTTGCAGCGTGACCAGGCTTTGCAAAGGCCCGAGCGCAAACGAGCCGATGCCCTCACCGGCCATCAGCGCTGCCACCATCAGACCCGCCATGCGCGTCTGCTGCCCGGCGAAAGCCGCCAGGCCATACGACATGGAAAACGGAAAATACACGCTGCATGCGGCACCGGCCGCTGCAAACATGCCCACCAGGGCCCAGGCGCTGGAGAGAAAGGGCAGCGCGGCGAAGCAGGCGCCCATGCCGAGCGGGGCGGCGAGGTAAAACAGGCGCTGTGCCACGACACGCTCCGGCACCAGCGCCAGCAGCACGCGAAACAGCGTCATGCTGCCCCAGAACATGGAAAGCGCCAGCGCCCCGTCATGCGCCGGCAGCGCCTTGTTCACGCTGATGTAAATATTCGCCCAGCTGCCGAAGATGCCCTCGCCGATGGCGTAGATGAATACGGCCAGGGCAAACAGCAGCATGGAGGCTTGCCAGCGCGGGGATTCACCCGCTCGGGGCGTGCTCACCGGGAGCGGCAGCATCAGCACCAGCGCGAATCCCGCTGCCAGCATGAGCGGCCATGCGCCCCAGCGGGTCCAGGCAGCGATGCCATGCAGGATGAGCGGGGAGAGCGCGGTGGCGCCGCCGATGACGGCGTTGAGCAGGGTGACGGCGGTCGTGGAACTGCCGGGAAACAGCAGCACGGCATAGCGGTTGATGGCGGCCAGCGTCAACCCGAAGCCCACGCCCAGAAACAGCGTTTCCAGCAGCAGCAAGCCATGCGCCAGCGTGCCGCCAGTGCAGGCTGCGCCGGCCAGCAGGAGCAGGGCGACGACGTTGGCCGCCACGCCGGTGCGGAACAGGCCGTGGCTGCCGATGCGCCGGTGCAGCGTGTCGGCACCAAGCGCGCCGAAGATGGCGCCCAGCGTCTGCGGCAGAAACAGCACGCCATAGGCGCTGCTGGACAGGTGATAAGGCGGGGCGGCCAGAATAGTGCCGAGCGCCGGAATCAGGACGAAGGCGCAACCTTGCAGGAAGCCTGCCGTATAGACTGCGACGGCGCTGAGCTTGGCCATATCTGAAGCTCCCGATCAGGTCGTAAATGTCATGAATCTGGAAAAAACAGTTGCAGCCACAGAGAACACAGAGGCCACGGCGTTGGCGCGGATATGCCTTGTTTTGAGTTGATTGACTGGGTGCCCAGACCTGGGAAGCGCGTTTCCTCCGTGTTCTCTGTGGCCAAAGTGCTTTTCAATCGCCATTTCGGCACACCAGTAGCTAACCATGCCAATCGCCCTGGGCAAAGCGCTGGCGCAGATGCGCACCGACGCGCAGCGCATTGGCCATGATGGTCAGCGACGGATTGACGGCGGCGATGGAAGGCATGAACGACGCGTCCACCACGTACAGATTGTCCAGCTCATGCGCCTTGCAGTTGACGTCAAGCACGCTGTGGCCGGGGTCGGTGCCGAAACGCGCCGTGCCTACCTGGTGGGCCACCGCCTCGATGCCCATGCGCTGGGTGAAGACGAGGGGATAGCCGAGCTGTTTCAGGATGCTTTTCCAGCGTCCGACCAGGCGCCGATGGGCGGCCTCGTTGGTGGGTTGATAGTGCAGGCGGATGCTACCGTCGGCGTCCAGGCTCACCCGGTTGCCCGGGCGCGGCAGATCCTCCGTGGTCAGCCACCAGTCCAGCGAATGCTGCGCCGCCCACTGCGCTAGCGGCCACGGCAAGGCCGGGCGCTGGGCCTTGAGGATGGCCGGGGTGACCTTGCCGAGATTCTGAATGTGGCCGAGCGGGTAGGGGAAATCCGCGCTGCCTGCATCGTTGTAGAAATCGTTGATGGCGATGGTTTTCTGAAACACGGTCGGGTTGCGGCGGCGCGGATCGATGGCAATGCAGGCGCTGTTGAGGTGGCACATGTAGTTGCGCCCGAGCTGGTCGCTGCCATTCGCCAGCCCGCGCGGGTGCCGGGTGCTGGCCGAAGCCAGCAACAGCGCGGCCGAGTTGACGGCGCCGGCGGCGACAACTACAACACGGGCGCGGTAGCGTCGCGCACCTTGCGGGCCGAGCGTCTCCACACTCTCCACGCGGCTGCCATCGGTGCTGGTGAGCAGCCTTTGTACCCGCGTGCCAGGCAGGAGATGTACGTTCGCGTGCTGCAGCGCAGGGCGGATGCCGCAGGTTTCCGCATCGCCCTTGGCGTGCAGCAGGCACGGAAAGCCGTCACAAGTGTCGCAGCGTATGCACGGACTTTGTCGCGGCTGGGCGGCGTCCCGATCCAGCGCCAGCGGCAGCGGAAAGGGATGCAGCCCGAGCGCTTCCAGCCGGCGCGCGACCCCGGCAATGTAAGGCTCATGGGCGAACGGCGGCCATGGGTAGTCGCCGCGCGGCGGCTCCGTTGGGTCGGCACCGGCCTGGCCATGGGCGTAGTACCAGCGCTCTGCTTCATCGTAATAAGGGCTCAGCGCTGCATAGCCAATCGGCCAGTGCGGGGTGCTGCCGTCCACGTGCCGTCGCGCAACGAAATCCTCGGCACGACGACGCAGCACGGCCGCCCCGTAGAGCTTGGTGTTGCCCCCCACATGGTAGCCAGTGACAGGTTGAAACGCGCGCCCGGCGCCATCGCGCCAGTGCTCACTGGTGTGGTAGCGGTGGGCGTGAAACACCGCTTCCGCCTGCCAGTTGGCTTTTTCCCTGGGCAGATAATCCCCGCGTTCCAGCACCAGGATGGACAGGCCGCTGGGCGCCAGCGCGCGCGCCAGCGTGCCGCCCCCGGCGCCGCTGCCGATGATGATCAGGTCGGCATCCAGCTCATCCGCCATGGCGGAATTCCGGATAGATCAGCATGCCGCCGTCCACCGCGATGCTGGTGCCGGTGATGTAGCTGGCCAGGTCGCTGGACAGAAACGCCGCGACCTGGCCGATTTCTGCAGGCTCGCCCAGCCTTCCCATGGCGATTTTCTGATCCAGATCGGCCAGCCCTTGCGGGTCTTGCCAGACGCTGGCGTTGATCGGGGTTTTGATCGCACCGGGCGCGATGGCCAGCACCCGCACGCCGCTCGCCGCCACTTCCTGGGCCAGGGTTTTGGTGAACATGGACAGCCCGGCCTTGGCGCTGGTGTAGGCGCTGTAGCCAGACCAGGGGATGAATTCGTGCACCGAGGTGATGTTGATGATGACCCCGCGTTTCTGCGGCAGCATCCATTGCAGTGCCTGACGCGCGCAGTAGTAGGCGCCTTGCAGATCCACCGCGATGACGCGCGCCCACTGCTCCGGATCGCTGTCCGCACAATTGGCCGGGCCGCCGTCCATGCCGGCATTGTTGACCAGAATATCCAGCCCGCCGAATGCCGCGCCGACTTCCGTGAAAAGTCGTGACACTTCGTCGATCACGGAAATGTCGGCCTGAAACGCCTGCGCCGTGCCGCCTTGCTGGACGATGCGCGCCACCACTGCAGCGGCGGCTGCATGCTCCTTGCGATCGTGAATCGCCACCCTGGCGCCCGCGCTGGATAAGGCCATCGCGATGGCTTCACCCAGGCCGGAGCTGGAACCGGTGACCAGCGCCCGGCGCCCACTCAAGTCAATATTCAGCATGATTTGTCTCCTGGAGTAACGATGCGAATCTGAAAATCCTCGCCCTGCCATTGCCCGGTGTCCGGCCAGTACAGGGTGAATTCCAGCGTGTCGCCGGGATTCAGCAGCGTTGTCGGCAGGGCGGCGATGTGCGCCAGCCCCCAGTCCTGCGTGTCCGCGTCGGCCATCTCCTGCCAGCCGTTGCGTCCCCAGTGCACGCGCGCCGGAGCGTGCAGCAGCAGGCGCAATTCCTTGCCGGCGGGCAAGTTGCGCAGGCGTTGTTTCAGGCGCCACAGGTAATAGGGAATTTGCGGGCGCTGGCCGCGATAGCGCAACCAGGTCTGTTCCGGGCGGTCCACCGGAGAACCCTGGGCATGACTCAGGCACAGCTTGATGTACTCGGCGTGCGCCCACACCAGCGGCATGGCGGAACCGCTGGGCTTGCCGGGGTAGAGATCGTGTGCAGGTATGGGATCGGCATCCCATACCTGTTCCGGCAGCAGGCCTCCCGTGCCGGTCATGGCGGCCATGGCCTCGATGTAGGGCAACGCATTTTCTCCGGCCATCAGCGCATAGTGGCCACGCTCGCCGGTGAGCAGCGGCCAGCCACGCCCGTGCCCGCTGCCGTCGAAGGCTCTGCCGTCGGCATGTTCGCCGTAGCCGTCGCCGTTGTAGCGGTGCCATACCGGGCCGTTGGGTGTGTCGGTCTTGAGCAGCTTGTCGATGGCGGTCACGCTTGCCACGATGCACGGGTCGTGGGCGTCGCGCAGACCATAGCGCACCAGTTGCAGGAAATCGGTTGCCAGCTGCTCGTCGGCGGGCAGGTCGGGGTCAATGGCGCGGTTTTTGATCAGCAGGTGTTCGAGTTTGGCGCCGTCGTGGCACAGCTCGTCGGTGGGGGCGCTGCGCAGATAGTAGCCGGGCACGCCCAGGCTGCGCGCCAGCGCCGTGTCTTCCGCCCAAGTCCAGTCCTCCAGCCGGGCATTCCAGTAATCCGCCAGCATCAGCGCGCAATCGCGCTCGCGGCCTTCCAGCAATGCAGCACCCTCCACCAGCGCGGCGATGGCCACGGCCAGGGTGAATGTGTTGATGCCGGCGTCCTCTTCCCAGCGATCCTGACCGGTGGCCGGGCCCTGGCGCAGGATGAAGTCGAGCGCACGGCGTACCATATCGTGCACCGGAATCTGCGCCAGTGCGTCGCGCGCATGCAAGGCGGCGGCCAGCAATACCGGGAACGCGGTTTCGTCCAGCTGGATGCCCTGCCAGAACGGTTTTCCGCCCAACCACTGGTTTTGCAGCCAGTGGCCGTCGGCCTGCTGGGTGGCGACCAGATAGCACAATATGGCTTGCGCATCGTCGAGTTTATCCATGGCCAGCAATGCGCCCGCCGTCTCCACCAGATCGCGTGACCACACCAGATGGTAGCCGCCCCGGCTGGAACTGGATTCTCCCCACGGCACTGACAGGCTGGCGACTGCGGTACCGGGATAGGTGCGGTCCTGGTGTATCTTGAGTACGCTCGCCGAGCGTTGCAATAACTGCTGCGCTGCTTCCGGCAGAGCGGCGAGCACAGGCGGCAGCTGCCAGCTTTTTTGCCAGTCCGTCCAGCTTGCGCACTGGCCCTGCCAAGCCGATGCGAATCCCTGTGCCAATGCACTCCATGCCAGAGTGGCGGCGGCCTGCTTGCTGCTGCCCAGACCCAGCGCCAGCGTGCAGCGGCGCGGCAGTTCCGCGGCCAGCGCCACTTCGCCCGGCTCGGTTTCGGCAAAGGTCCAGGTCATACGCCGGTGGCGGTCGAAATCCTGCCATAAATCACTTTCGCCCACGCTGCCCACCGAGCGCCTGCCAAAACCGGGCAGCCCGTCGGCGTCTGCGCACATCAGCGCCAATCCGAACGGGCCTTGCTCCGCCCATAGCAGCGGGCGGCCTTCCCATGCATCCGTCCAGGCGCGGTTATTGTAGGCATCACCGCCTAGGCGCGGGGCAGCGATCAGATAAGGGCATAGCGTCGCATCGCCGTCGAGTTCGATGTCCAGCAGCAGCACGTCGCGCAGCGGATCGGGGCAGATCCGCAGGCGCAGGCTGAAGCGCGGGTGCTGGTGGCGGATGGTCAGCGCCGGGATGCCAGGAGCTACGAATTCCAGAGTGTAGCCGGGCAGCTGGCGCACTTCCTGCCAGAAACCCTGGTCATCGGCGACGATGAAGCCCAGATCCTTGAGCTGCGGGATATCGATGCGCGGGTAATACACCTCGCTGACGATTCCCTGCGCCACGCTGAACCACAGCCGCGAGGCACCCAATGCGGTACCGACCATATCCTTGCGCGCGGATGCCCAGGCAGGGCTGCTCCAGCACGGCGCAGGGGCTTTTCCCGAAGGTTGGGTGATGTTCTTTTTCATGGTGTCCTTTGTTGGGAAGTTCTGATCGGTTTGTTTCAATGCCGAATAAAAACGCCAGCTGCGTCAGCTTCGGTTCCTAGCCTGCTTTCTTGTCCGCGCCGATCAACAGGCGGGTTTCACTCAGGTAGGTATGTCGCGGGATTTTCAGGTTGAGCGGCGCCGGCACGTCCTTGAATACGCGACCCGCCAGATCGTATTTGGAACCGTGGCAGGGGCATAAGAATCCCCCCGGCCAGTTTGCCCCCAAATCAGGTGCGCCCACCTCCCTGCGGTAGGTCGGGATGCAGCCGAGGTGTGTACAGATGCCGATTGCGACGAAGTATTCGGGCTTGATCGAGCGCGTTGCGTTCTGGCAATAAACGGGCTGTTGAGGTGTCTTTGACAGTGGATCGAGCAGCAGCCGATCATGCTTGCCCAGCCTATTGAGCATTGCCTGGGTGCGATGCAGAATCCATACCGGCTGTTTGCGCCATGTGAAGGTCACCAGCATGCCAGGCTCAATCTTATGGATATCCGCATCGATTGGACTGCCTTCGGCCAGCGCTTTCTGGCTCGGCATCATGCTCATCATGAACGGATAGGCGGTCATCGCTATGCCTGCGCCGGCAACCGCAGCGGTGGCGGCAATCAGGAAGCGCCTGCGGTTAAAGTTGAATTCTGTCGATTCGCTCATTTTCAGAGTATCTCGAAAGAAAGCACAAACGAGGCCGCCGTCATGCAAATCAGGCCAACGATAAACATGGTATCAGCCAGATTTTCAAGCTGCACAGACATCCGCTCGTAGCGCATTGCGGCATAGGAGAGGATGGCGCTGAGCAGAAACACCACATTGTCAAAGCCGAGTATTTTGTCCACCAGCCTGCTTGCAAAGCCGCCCATATGGATGAGCTTGACGATGCTGAGAATCATCATGCAAACGCCTACCATCGAGGCAGAGGTTTGCAAAATATGCGACGAAAGGTTTTTAAACTGGTTCATGCATCAGTTGATAATTTGCCAATAAATGCGCTATTTCAGCTTGCACTCAAGCGAAGACTAAGGCGGGAGCCGCAGATAGTACGGGCAGTACGGCAAGGCTCGACAACGCCGTATGCGCTTGAATGCCAACTGGAATCAGCGGCAGCCGTAGGGCCATGAGCCATAGTAGCAGCCGCCATAAAAATAGCCGTCAGGCCCTAACCACCAGCGATTCCAGTCCTGCAAACGCTGGTCGTTGCGCACGGCCTCAAGGTAGGTGTCCTGCATGTAATCCAGCACGGCATCGGGCACGCCCTCCTGGTGCAGCCGCGCGAGCTGGCTGGCCTTGAGGCGGTAGACCATGCCGGCGTCGCGCATGCGCTGGATAATTTGCTCGGGCGGGTCACCCTCATGGCTGAGACGGATCACATCCGGAACCGTGACCGGTGGAGGCGGCGGAACGCTGGCGCAACCGGCCAGCATCAATGCCAGACCGGCAGCGGTGAACACGGGAACAATGCGATGCCTCATGACGCGCTCCTTGTTTGAATCAATGGCGGCTGAAATGGGTGCACAGGCCGTCTGCAATTGACTGCTTATTTGCTGTACCTGAATTCGGGCAAGGATTTGAGCTTGGCCTTGTTTGCACCCGGCAGCAGGAATTCATGCCCTTCGGCTTTGAAATGGTTGAACGGGATCAGCACATCATGGCGGTCAATGCCGAGGAAGCCGCCGACGCCGACAACTGCATAGGAAACCGAATTTTCAGGTGACACAATCATGTCTTCAATGACGCCGATTTTTTTCTTATCATCGTTATAGACCGGTTTGTGCAGGATTTGTTTCTGCGCACTCCAGCCGAGCGCAGCAACTTTGGCTTCGTCCACCGAAATGCCCACGGTTTCGGAACCTGCGACGGGGGCCGCATGCGCCATGCCGCCCAAGGAAATAATCGAGGTGGCGAGGACGGCTGCGAGTAGATTGGATTTCATGCTGATTCTCCTGAATTTAAGGGGTGGCGGAACACGTTTGCCGAGGAATTCTGGCGTCGGTGGGCAATCAATCCTGCTCTTCCTCAAAGGGGATTTCGGCGTCCTTGTTGAAGCGCGCTTTGCGTTTTTTGCTGAACACCCAGATCGCAATGCCTACAAACGCAAGTAGCAGGATCACGGTATAAATTTCATATCCGCTGGTATTCATTTGCCTTCTCCTTCGCCTGGTTGAGCCCTGTAGAAGGGCTTTGAGTGTATCTGCAGCAGCATCCGTGCCAAAATCACAAGCGCCTGAAAGTGAATGAAAATCCTGTTTATATCAGTGCGCCTCGGGGGATATCCACCGGCACATTAAAGCGATTAGGCTGATAACCCCCTGAGGGGGGCGCCTGTTTTGGCTGGGGAGCGATGTTGCAGTCGGATCAGGGGGTTTTGCTGGCTGGCGTTATTTCCCCGGCATGGAGTCCATGCTTGCGCCGCAGTGCACCAGCGTAGATCGACTCGCTACCGCGGTAGTCGCGCGCGATGGTGTAGGCAATCACGCACGCCAGCATCAGTGGCAAGGTGATCTTGTAATCCAGGGTCATCTCGAAAATCATCAGGATTGCCATCAGTGGCGCATGGGTGGTGGCGGCCAGAAACGCCCCCATGCCGACGATGGCGTAGGCGCTGGAGGGCGAGGTCATGCCGGGAAACATCGCGCCCAGTGCGGTGCCGAACAGCGAGCCAAACGCCGCGCCGATGAACAGGGTGGGGGTGAATACCCCGCCCACCGCGCCGGAGCCGATCGTTGCTGCAGTGGCAATGATCTTGAACACCAGCACCATGGCGAGCAGTTGCCAGGCGATGTCCTGGTGCAACAGGCTGTTTACCACGCTGTAGCCGTTGCCCCACACCTGCGGATAGAACGTGGAAATCGCGCCCACCGCCAGACCGCCCAACCCCAGCTTCAACGTGATGGAGAGCTGGGTGCGCGCAAACAGGTTTTCGCTGTGTTCCAGCAGCGCGATAAAAAAGGGCGCGAGGTGGCCCAGCAGATAACCCAGTGCGGCGTAAAAAATCAGCTCCCAGCTGGATTGAAACTGGAACGCCGGGATCTGGTACACCGGCGCATAACCGAGGAACTGGTGGATGGTTGCATTGGACACAACCGAGGCGACGATGAGCGGGCCGAAACTCTCCATGGCGATGGTGCCCATCACGATTTCAGCCACGAACAGTGCACCGGCGATGGGCGCGTTATAGGCCGCCGCCAGACCTGCCGCTGCGCCGCACGCCACCAGCAGGCGCTGCTTGGGCTGCGGCAGGTGTACCCAATGTCCTGCCGCCGATCCCACCATGGCGGCAAGCTGCACCATCGCGCCCTCGCGTCCGATCGAGCCGCCGGAGCCGACCGTGAACAGTGACGACAGGCTTTTCGCCAGACTGGCGCGGACGCTGATGACGCCGTCGCCGGCGACAATGGCTTCCATATAGTCGGTGGTCTGAATGCCGCGCACCCATTTCAGGCCGAATTGCAAAATTGCTCCTGCCAGCAAGCCCCCCGCCGGTGGAATCAGCAGGCGCTGCCACCAGCGCAGTCCTGCGGCGATGTGCACCAGGCTGCCGGAATGGCGGTTGAACAACAATTCAATGAACTGGATACCCTCGCGGAACAGCACCGTCGCCAGCGCGCCCAGCACGCCGACCGCGCCCGCCCACAGCAGCATGCGGCGTGTTTCTTCCTGCTCGTGCCCGCGCAGGAAAAGTTTGAGGCGGGTGATGATGTGGGTCATGCTGGAACCATCGGTTTGCGTTGCATCAGGTCTTCTCCCGGCGGCATCGGATTAAACCGGATGTTTCAGCCGTCCTCGCGCGCTACCGGTTTGAGGCCGTATTTATCCACCCGGTAACGCAGCGTTTCGCGCGTGGTGCCGAGCGCGCGCGCGGTGGCGGTGACATTGTAGGCGTGGCGTGCCAGTGCGGTCTGGATGATGTGGCGATCCATGTCGTCGAGTGCCATGCTGCCGTCCAGCGGCAGACATAACAGGCCTTCGCTGCTGTGCAACGGCGTGGCCGGGGTGCTGGCCGGCGTGAGTTGCAGCCATTCCTCCGGCAAGGTGTCGGCATCGCCCGGGGTGAGCAGTACGGCGCGCTCGATGGCATTGCGCAGTTCGCGCACATTGCCCGGCCAGTCGTGTTGCTCAAGCAGCAGCCAGGTGCTGTCGCGGATATGACGTATTTTTTTGCCGGCCTTGAGGTTGAATTCGGCGACAAAGCGCTGCACCAGCGCGCGAATGTCCTCGCGGCGCTGGCGCAGCGGCGGCAGCTGCAGGCGAAACACCGACAGGCGATGGTAGAAATCTTCGCGGAAGCGCCGTGCGGCCACAGCTTCAACCAGATCCTGGTTGGTGGCGGCGATGAGCTGCACGTCGAGCGTGATTTCACGGTCGCCGCCCACGCGGCGGATGGCCTTGTCCTCGATCGCCTTGAGTAGCTTGGCCTGCAAGTCGGGCGCCAGTTCGCCGACCTCATCCAGGAACAGGGTGCCGCCATCCGCCTGCTCGAACAGGCCGCGACGTCGGGCTTTGGCACCGGTAAACGCGCCGGGTTCGTGGCCGAACAGCTCGGATTCGATCAGTTCGCGTGGCAGCGCGGCGCAATTGACCTCCACCAGCGGCGCACCGGCGCGCATCCCGCCGTGGTGCAGGATGCGTGCCGCGAGGCCTTTGCCGGTGCCGGTTTCGCCGTTGATGAGCAGTGCGGAATAGGGCACGCTGGCCAGCTGCGTCAGCATTCGGCGCACCGCGTTTGAGGCGCTGCTGTCGCCGCTGAAACTGTCCACGCTGTAGCGCCGCGCCGCCGCTGCCGAATGTTCGGCAATGCGCCGCTGGGCACGGCCGCTGCGCGTGGCGGCGGCGATAATCAGATCGAGTCGCGCCAGATCGCAGGGTTTGGTCAGAAAATCCAGTGCGCCCAGTTTCAGCGCGCGCACCGAATCCGGCACGGTGCCGTAGCCGGTGAGGAACAGCCACTCGCTGCCCATGTTTTTCTGGCGCACGGATTCGAGCAAGTCCAGGCCATTGCCATCCGGCAGGCTCATGTCGGAGAGCACGATCAGCGGCGCCAGGCTCTCGCCGAACAGCAGGGTTTCGGCTTCGGCGATGCTGCGTGCCCAGTTGACCTCCCAGCCTTCACGGCGGAAATGGCGCTGTAATTCAGCGCCCAGCAGGGATTCGTCTTCGATGATGAGGAGGCTGTCAGGCATGGGCGGTACACGGCAGGTAGAGGGTGACGCGCGCGCCACCCGTGGGCGGGTTGTCCAGGGTAATGCGCCCCCCCAGATCGTTTACAAAGCGGCGCGTGATTGCCAGCCCGAGTCCGGTGCCGGATTCGTGGCCGCTGATAAACGGGCGCGGGCCGTGGCTGAGCAGCGTATCGGAAAAACCGCTGCCGCTATCGGTGACGCTGATTTCCATGCTGTCTCCCCTGGGCTGCACGGCGAGGCGGATGATGCCGGTGCTGTTGCCCAGTGCATTACGCGCATTGAGGATCAGGTTGAGCAAGGCCTGGCGCAGGCCATCGGCCGCGACCACGCAGTGCAAATTTCCGGGAACATCGGTCACCAGGGTGACGCCAGGTGGTAACTGGTAGCGGGCAAGGCTGGCCAGACTGCTGCACAGTTCGGCCAGGTTCACTTCGCTGGCGGCTTCGGGGCGATGCCGTGCCTGATCCAGCAGGCCGTTGAGCAGGCGCGTGATGCGGTTGATTTCATCCAGGATCATGTCCAGGCGCGCAGCGTGGTCTGCCGATTCGGTTTCACGGCGCAGATTGGTCAGCGCCATCTGGATGCCGGACAGCGGATTGCGTAGCTCGTGTGCGATGCTGGCGGCGACTTCGCCTACGCTGGCCAGTTTTTCCGCCTGCGCCAGATGCTGCTGCTGCGTGAGCAGGGTCGTGCTGGCGGCGCGTACCTGCTGTTCCAGCAGGGTCTCGCGGTCCTGGTGTTCGGCTTCGAGCTCGGCCAGACGGTTTACCAGATGGTTGTAGCGCAGCAGCAGCGGCTTGATCAGCGGATCGGCATGGGCAGTGGGGGCGCTGGCGTAATCCTGTTGCGACAGGCGTTGCATCAGCCAGCTCAGGTCGCGCAGCGGTAACTGCACGCGATGGCGCAGCAGGTAGAGGATGGCCAGCGCCAGCAGGGGAAGCACCACGACCAGTGTCAGCGCGAGATTGAATTCGAAGCGCGCGGTGCGTTCCACGTCGCTGACCAGTGCAGCATGGGCACTGGTTTCGCGCGTGATGCGATCATGAATCTGCGCCAGCGTGGAGAGCAGCGTATCGTGGCTGGCATCCCGGCGCGCCAGCAATTGCCGTAGCTGGTTCAATACTGCGGGTGTGTCGGCGACGCGCGAGTGGTCGGCTGCGATAATGGCGGCGAGCTGTCGGTCCAGCGCCTGCTGGACGTGCGCCGGGAGCGGTGCCTGCGGATTCACCAGACGCAAATAGTCGTGTTCTATATGCATGGAGAGTGCCTGCAGCGCGAGAATGTTCTGCATGTGCAACTGCACTGTGCCGATGCGGGTTTCGGCGCGCCATGCGGTCAACGTCATCAACGCCAGGGCCAGAATCACCACACTGCCCAGCACCAGGGCTGGCAGTCGCAGTGAGCGCAGGATCAGCGCACTCGACACGGGATAGGAATCAGTATCTTCATGGCTGCTATTCAAACGGGTTTCTCTTGGGTAGGCAAGCATCATCTCATGTCAGCTCTGGCTGATCAGGATGCCCAGTTCGCCCGCGAGCTGGCTGTACTGGTCCTGGCTGCGTTGTGCCGGGGGTGCAGCCGCCAGCCGGGCGACGTGTTGTTGCACACCGAGTATTTCTGTTTGCGGCTGGTTGTCGGCACGCGCGATTGCCAGCGCTTGGCCGAGGTCGCTTTGCGCGCTCGCCAGCGCTGTTTCGGCTGCCGCCGGCTGGCGCGCAGTAAATTGATCAATGGCCGCATAACGCAACATGAGGCGGGCTTCGATGAGTCTGGATTTGACCGGCTGGTCGTGCATCACGCGCGCCCAGGCGTCGCCGAGATAGGCACTGGAGCGCTCGGCCAGCGCGGCAGTCCTGTACCACAGGGTTTGTGCATCGCGTACCACGTTGGCATCGCGGTTCTGGATGCGGGTGTCGAGCTGGTTGGCATCTTGCAGCAGTTTGTTGGCCTCGGTTTTGGCGACGCTGTCGGTGGTTTGCGCAGCGTGTTGCAGATAGCCGCGCGCGCGTTGCAACTCGACCCGCGCCTTGGCTGTTTCGCCCGCGGCCAGCAGGCGTGTGGTTTGCAACAACGATTGCCGGCCTGCGGCGAGGGGTTCGTCCACACTTACCGACATGAACACCACGCCGTCCTCCGCATTTTTGAGTGCGCTATCGGCACGCTGCCAGTCATGCTTGTCCAGCGCCAGTCGTGCCGTATCCACGGCGCGGCGGGTATGCGCCAGCGGCAGGTCGGCTTCGGCATAGATCAGCGCAGCATCGGTGGCGCGTAACGCGTCGGCGGCGGGCTGTTTCTGGCCTTGTTGCAGATGGTTGCGCGCCTCATCCAGATGCGCCTGCGCCTGCTGCACCGGGATGAAATCCTGCAGCGCGTGCAGGTCGGCGTAAATCGGCACCAGATCGGGCAGCACGCGCGCGCTGTCTTCGTATTCCAGGTGTTTTTGCGCAATCCAGATACGGTCGGTGACGCGTGCAGTGGGCAGGCTGGTTTGCAAGGTGTTGAGCAGTGCGCTGGCGTTATCCAGCGCCTGGTTCGCGCTGCGGGCATCGCGCTTGGCAATGGCGCCGCGCGCGGCGGCAATCTGGTGCAGGGCTTTTACCGCAATGTCCGACAGACGGGTTTGCTGTTCGATGCTCAATGCCGGGCTGGGTACGACGGCAATCTGCTGCAGTACCGGGGTCTCGGCGCCCAGAGCCGGGGTGAGTGCGCTGCACAGGAGCAGGGCAATGACGATTGGGCGAAAGGCGAATGGGTGCATGATGTTCTCCGGCGTAAGTGACGTCCTTGCCGTTCTGCATACAATTGCCGTGCCAAATCGTAACTTATTGAAATTACTTGATAAGATTGTCGTACATTGAGGGACTCGGGGCATATCCACCAATTCCGCGGGGGATAAACCCCGCGCGTGAAGGTGGCGTGCAATTTTTCCGGGTCGAATCAGGGAAATGCAGGGATGGTCGGCTCCATATGGCTGCCGCTGGCCTCCGGATGACGGCTGGCGACGAGTTTGCGGATGTCATCCACACGCCCGCTGGGAACGTCAACCATCATCAGGATACGTCCCTGTTCAATCGCCTTTTCGTAAGTCTTGAGCTTGGAATTTGGAACCGAACTGGCAATCATGCTCGACGCCCAGGCACCGAATGCCGCACCGACCAGCGCGGTCACCAGAATCGTCACCAGCTTCAAGTCGACGCCTGCGGGCGGGAACAGTATCCCCACTATTCCGGCCAGGATGCCGGCAATGCCGCCGATCACCAGACCGCTTTCCACGCCGTGGATGAAATCGCTTTTTTGCAGGATGGAGGCCTCGTGCAGGCCATCGAGTGGCATCCCGTCGCGGGCGAGGACGTGCATGTGGCCCTCGTCAATTCGCGCCAGTAACAAATCATTGACCATCTGCTGGGCGCTGGCAGTATCCGGCACCGTGAAATAGAGTCTGCGTCTCATCGCGCTCTCCTTGAAAGTAATTGGACATCAGTAACCCCGTGCTGGGGTGGGAAGACGACGCAGGTGACGCGCCATCGTGATGCTATTTTTCTAGGCAATAAATCTATTTGTGTCAAGGATATAGACTGGGTTGATGGTGGTAGAATGGCGGTGAAGCTGGCCAGACAGTCGCCGCCCCGGGTAACCGGGGGGGAGGAAAGTCCGGGCTCCATAGAGCAGGATGCCGGTTAATGGCCGGCCGCCGTGAGGCGAGGAACAGGGCCACAGAGACGAGCCGGTTTAGTCCGGGGTGAAACGCGGTAACCTCCATCCGGAGCAAGGCCAAATAGGCAGGCGATGAAGCGGCTCGCTGAGTCTGCGGGTAGGCTGCTTGAGCCGTCGGGTAACCGGCGGCCTAGAGGAATGACTGTCCACGACAAAACCCGGCTTATCGGCCAGCTTCACCTTATGCGGTAATCTGTTCGCGGCGCATTCTGGAATTCAACCTGTATTTAACAGGGTATGAGCGGTTAGCACAGTTTTCTCCGGGACAGCGTAGAGGTAATAGTTGTTCCGCCCTGCCATTTTTGCCTGGTACATTGCCGTGTCCGCATGTATGACCAAGGTGTCGGCGTTCTCTCCATGCAGCGGGTACAGGCTGATGCCGATGCTGCAGGTAATTTGGTGAGGCTTTCCTTCCAGTTCAAAGTCGCCAGAAATATCGTTCAGAATCTTTTTGGCTACAGTTGCGCAATCTTCAATGGTGGTGACGTCCAAAATAATCAGTACAAATTCGTCACCTCCCAGGCGGGCCACGGTGTCACCTTCGCGTATGCACCCGTTCAGGCGTTTGGCGACATGCTCAAGCAAACGATCACCAGTATGGTGTCCAAGTTTGTCGTTGATTTGTTTGAAGTTATCCAGATCGAGGAACATCACCGCAAACATCTGTTCATGGCGATGAGCTTGCGCAATGCCTTGCGATAACCTGTCCATGAACAACAAGCGGTTCGGCAACTGGGTCAGCGTGTCGTGATGCGCCTGGTGGCTTAGCTGCTGCTCCCTCATTCGGTGCTCCGTGATATCGGATATCTGCAGGATGAATAGCTTGTTGTTGTCCTGGGTTATCGGGCTGAGGTCAATGTTCATTGGAAAGCTGGATCCATCGGCGCGCTGGCCAAGCGTCCAGTCACACGTGTGGCTCATTAAGAGCTTGATGTTTTTCCCGGCCAGACCACTGGCGAGATAGCCAAACATCCGTTCAATCGCCGGGTTGCAGGACGAAATGGTTCCTTTGGCATCGACGGCGACAATGCCGCTGTCCAGGCTCTCCAATACGGTTCTCAGCAATGCCTCGTTGTTTCGTAGGTTTTTGAATGTTTCCGAAAATAGAACAGCCACGTAGCCTAATGACAGTGCATAGGCAACGAGTCTCAGCAAGTGCCACATCCACCAGGTAGCATCCCATAGGTTTGAAAATGGAAAAGCCAGACCGGCAATCCCGAACATCAGGCTCATTAACGTAAAAAGCAGCGTTTCGGGGGATGGTCGGGCACGATGGATTGAATAAAATCGTTGTGCCGCTGCGAGAAACATGAGGCCGCCAAGAATATTTACAATCAAGGTCCCGGACGCAAATTGGTTGTCCAGCAACGCATGCGGCAAGAGGGTGGTGAAGCGGCTAATCAGCAGCCCCATAAGGGTCGCAGCAACCCCGGCCAATATCGGGAGTGCAAATCGCGTTTTACCGCCAAATCGCAAATCTTCAAGATAAACGCCCATGAACAGCAACCCCCCGAATCCCGTAGCCAGCCCGTGCAACCAGACGAAAGCATCGCCGGGCGCTATGGCAGCATGCAGCAGGTCCAGTAGGCCCATTGCAGACAGCCCCATGGCTGTGCTGATGCGGTAAGAGGGGGAATCGTCAGTATGCAGGAATGACAGGAGCGCAGCGAGTGCCAGCGCGGCGAAGGCACCTGCTGTTTCGATGGCGGAATGGAGTGGAATGCTGACCCGGATCGAGTTGCTCAGAGAATTAATGACCAGCGTTACTGTGAGAGATGCACACAGCAATGCTGTAAACGTCCAGCGAAACTCTTTAGAGCGCCCGGGTTTCATCATTCCTCGCTGTTCATGTCCCCAGCCAATCCAGATCGCAGCAAAAAACCCTCGTTTCGTCATTAACCTGAATCGCAATCGATAGCGTGATGCACATGTTCGCTTCCGCTACCGAAAGGTAGGGGCGCGTGGTTTGCACTTCTCCAGGGTTGCTGAGCGCACGCCGAAAATAGTGGCGTCTGGACCAGTTGGCCCCTTCCGCATTGGATACGGGCAGAAAGCGCGGATCTCTTTTGCTTGCGCGGGAATAAGAAACAAGATTCTTGCCTAACTGCATGCCTTCCTGGTTCAGCATGAAGCAACGCTCTGCTCTCTCCTGGCTGAGAAATCCTGCGCAGGCCTGTTCAAGTGAGGCGCCTGTCTGAATGATTTTTGCAGATTGCTTGAAGGTTTTTACGTAGTGAACAAGTTCACGTCGCTGATGCGCTTCCTGATCGTCAGAATATGTTTTAAATCTTTCACAAAGCCCGGTAATGCGAACATCTGCGGTTTCAAGGGGAAGCAGTTTCTCGGATGGCTTGCCGAAATAAAATCCCTGAACGAAATCAATCCCGGAGTCCATGGCGATGAGTGCTTCATTTTCTGTTTCGACCCCCTCAATGAGGGCCAGACTGCCTGACTCGTGAATTAAATTCACCAGATTGGGCAAGACGCGTGCGACGGTACGATTTTGGGCTGCCTGGGTAATGACCGAGCGATCCAGCTTTACAATGTCTGGCGTTATGCGCCAGATTCGCTCGAAGTTGGAATGTCCTGCGCCAAAATCATCGATGGCGACCAGGCAACCTAACTCCTTGTAATAGCCTACCGCGTCAGCCAATAAAGCTTCATCGTGAATTTCACCTTCGAGAATTTCCACGACGACGCGATGAGGCGGTATGCCGTATCGCTGAAGCAGGTCAGAAAAATACGCCCCGTAATACTTGCCGTTGACAATGACTTGCGGACTGACGTTGATGAAAATCCAGCTGGTCTCGTCTGCCTCGCTCAGAAAATTGCGAATATGCAAGTTTCTGCACAGGCGATCCAGCAGGATGACATCCGATTCAGTATGGGTGGCGCGAAATACCTCCAGGGGGGAGACGGCGGTGCCGTCTGGTTCAAATGCCCGAAGCAGACCCTCGTATCCGACGGGTCTGCGATGGGTGATGCTGAATATGGGTTGGAAAGCACTGGTTAACTTGAGTCCTCCGAATTGCCCATTCACTCTGCCGCCATTTTGAGTGACCGATGACTCAATAATATCAAGCGGGAGATGAGGATGTTTTGTATTTGATTGAAAGCGATAACTCATTATCGGGTGCTCACCGTTTGGGAATATTCGTTATTTGGTTGAAGGCGCAAACTCATCGCTGTGTGTCCGCGCGGAGCTGGGCACGCTCAGGCCGGTCAGGCGATGGAGTATTCGTTCTGCGGATAGAATCGAAAGTATGCGGCTGTCCACTTCACTCCGGTGCGGCTTGACCAGGCTTTCGGTCAACGAATAGCCCTGGCCCATGATGTCCGCCAACGGTTCGATGCGTGCCGAGGCGATTTCAGGAATTTCACCCAGTTCATCTACCAGCATCCCGTAACTGGTCTGATGCCCCGGCACTTTGATCACCACAATCTGTTTGGATTCGTCGGTTTTCGAGCTTTCCGGCAGGAAACTCGAAAGATCGAATACCATGATCGCCTGGTCGTCATGCATGACCCAGCCACGCACCCAGGCAGGCATTCCAGGGATACGGATGACCGCCTGGCCTTCGATCGCTTCGAGAACGCAATTCGAGTGCACCCCATACCAGTCACTGCCGATGTAGAAGGTGGCAATTTCGACCGCATCCTCTTCGCCGGCTTGATGCACAGCATAATTATCTGGCCTGATGCGGCGCAGGGATTGACGATCTTCCGGCTTGAGCACCCGTTCCGACAGAGGCACCAGCACCAACGCGACCACATCGTTGCGGTAGGTGTCGCTGTCACCCTTGTACTCACGATAGCCGGCGGACATGCGTGACCCTGCGGCGTAATAGCGGTCCCGGAACACCACGATGTTGGTGCATCCCTCACCATGTGCGAGATCGAAAAATTCACGGCTGATTTCCAGCTTCATCCCGGATTGCAGCATTGCATCCGTGCTCGCAATAATGCGGCCGTCCTGTTCGGCAAATACGGCAAACGCACCTTCCACGACGGCGCCATCCTCTTTGCGCGGTAGTGCATCCTGCAGCATCGCCGCGAACTGCGGGGTGGAATCAAAGACGATCGCAATGCCTCCTACCGGGGTGTTCCCATTGCCCGGTTCACGGATTGCTGCCGAATACACGTAGGTCGGGTGGTTGGCATACAACTGGCTGGGCGTGAATGAGGAAACGCAATAGCTTTGCGTATCCGGCAGGCCGAGTGTCTGGCGAACCCAGTCGGTCTGCAGGGTTTGTCCGATCAGGTCTGCATAGCCGGGATTGGATACCGCCACGATGCGCGCTGAGGCATCGAAAATCAGCAGATTGGAATAAACGGTATACAGTCCATTGATGGTGCGCAGAATCTCGGTCAGGCGCCCCTGCTGCAGGCCATCTTCGTTTGTCTGGCCGTGCAGGATGTCGCGAAAAGCGCTGGTCAAAGCCCACCAGCGGCAGTCGTTCGCGCGCTCGTACAGATTACGATCCATGATATCCATCGCCAGCGCAGCCTGCGATGAGCAGTCGTACAGCACTGAGGACACCACCGTTTCATACAGGCGGGTAGTGGATTCGCTAAAAACGTTCAGTGTGTGCACGCCGGTACTGCCGATTTCCCTGAGGAGTACTTTGGCGAAGGAGGTATTCAACGCATAGCTGTCGCGCGTGAGCCAGATATTGCCATTCCAGACCGCACGATCCAGTTCGCGCTTGATGCTGGTTGCGTGCACTGGCGTGTCGCGCAACTCGGATGAAAACAGTGTGGTGGTCTCAAGCACCCCATCCAGAATGGACGCTGGCACCTGCTCCAGCTCATGCGCCACTGCCATTTCGAAAGCGTGATTGAGTGGCGAGAGAGCCTGCCCCAGCCAGCCTGGACCGGCATAGCCCTGATAGCCTTGGGTTGCACGCGTCGTCGCCAGATACTCGCGTCCGGCGAAGCGCATGATGCGGCATTCCTCATCCACAACCGGCTCCATCCTGGCACCTGGCGGAAACTGGTAGATGTCGCTACTGGCGATAATCTCCCCGTCGGGAGTCAGGATGGTAACCACAGTCCAGTCATCTTCTGTCACCAGGCCGCGGAAGATGCGCTGGCATTCGTCCTGGAAACGGAAGCATAGGCACAGAACCCCTACCGGATGACTGCCATCCTCGGACATTACCCGGCAGGAATAAATCAGCGGAGACGCCTCGTTGGGTAGCAGGTCGGTTGAACGAAATGTCTCGACATAAGGCTGGTCGGTATTCAGTGACTCGCCGATCAACGGATCGCCGCACGCGGTGACTGGATTTTCCCTGTCCAGTTGCGCCAGCACCCGGCCATCCGGGGCGAGCAGAATGATGTTGTGATAGACCGAGTACTTGCGAACGTATTCGCTGAAACGTGTATGCAACGCTGCCACCCGCTCACTGTCCCCGGCAATGACAGGATCGCGCTCTACCGCTTCGGCAAATGAACGAATATCAGTATCGGTTGCCAGAAATCCAATATCTGCCGTTCGCTCGAACAGGTTGCGGATGAGGATGTCGATTGCCACCCTGGCGCTGGATCCCAAACTCAGTACCGCCTTCTTGCGCAGCTCCTGGGTGAGCTGGTTGAGCAGCACGCCGGCCAGTTCGTTAAAATCGGTGCGCATGCCGGTGATGTCCGTGCCTGCGCACAACAATTGCCCGAGTAGCGCGAGGTTGTCATAGGCGGACTTGATTTCATGAAGTTTCCGCTGGTTCTCATGCAAACCGCGCATAAATTGGGCGAGGTAGGTCAGGTCCATAGCCAGTCTTGCCGGTGGGCGTTTTTTCATGGTGATTTTTCCGGGATTGTTGGTCGACTACGCAAAGCAAACAGCATGCCCAATAAGGATATGCGTATAATGCATTGAATATATGCAGCAATATCTATTGACTTGATGTGTTGTGGCGACTTGTGTGACGGGTTAATGCGAAATTCGCACTCTATTGGTGCTCTGTCGCAAGCGTCCGGCTAATCCCGGCAATTCAAGCTTCACCAGGGCTGTTAATCAACCGGAATTCAGATTTTCAATGACGTTTGGTTCGACCAAAATTATTTGTGGAAATCAGCCACCGACTATTCACTATGAGTAAGGCATTCACCAAAGAATCCGACGCTGACGACGAGGAGCTGGTATCCGAGCCGCAGTTACCCGCGGGTGCGAAGAACTACATGACGCCGCGCGGTCATGCGCTGCTCAAGGCTGAATTCGATCACCTGCTCAAGGTGGAGCGTCCGCAAGTGGTCGAAATCGTATCGTGGGCGGCGTCGAATGGCGACCGCTCGGAGAACGGCGACTACATCTACGGCAAAAAACGCCTGCGCGAGATTGACCGCCGCCTGCGTTATCTCACCAAGCGTCTGGATGATCCGGTCGTGGTTGATCCGCGCACCCAGCAGGGCATTGAGCAGGTGTTTTTCGGTGCCACGGTGAGCGTGGACGAGGAGGATGGCAGCGAACACATCTATCAAATTGTTGGTGTGGATGAAGCTGATCCGGCGGCAGGGCGCATCAACTGGGTGTCGCCACTGGCACGTGCGCTGGCCAAGGCACGCGCCGGCGATGTAGTGCGTTTCCAGAGCCCGGCGGGAGTGCGTGAAATCGAAGTGCTGGAAGTGCGTTATTTACTTGATCCAATCCAGCCTGCATCTGCAGGCGAAAAATAAATCCGGCGTCACGCCGGGTATCTGTTTCAACCCCTGTTTTTGGCAATACTTAATACCAAGCCTTCAGATAGTCGGCTATGTGCTTATTTTTGATTGTTTATTAGCGTTTAATTATGTTGCGTAAGTGTTTGTAACGCCTTGCAAAAATCCATTTTTGTAGCTTGACCCTCTATGGCTTTTTATCTATAGTGGGGCGAAGTGGTGAATTGTGGGGGAAAGTGGGAAATTTCCTCTGCGCAATGCAAAAAAGGGGTTCCATGTTCCGCGGCGTCGCAACACTTAACCTGGATAGCAAGGGTCGGCTGGCGGTGCCGTCCAGGTATCGTGACGCGCTCATGGTGCATGGTGCCGGACGCATCGTGGTAACGGCCGATCCCAGCCAGTGTCTGCTGTTGTTCCCGCTGCCGGAGTGGGAACCCATCGAGAAAAAGCTCAACAGCCTGTCCAGTTTCAACCCGCAGACGCGCAGCTTGCAGCGTCTGCTGGTGGGTAATGCCGCCGATCTGGAAATGGACGGCGCCGGGCGCGTTTTGCTGCCCGCCATGTTGCGCCAGTTTGCGGCGCTGGAAAAAAACGTGGTGCTGGTAGGGCAGGGCGTGAAATTCGAATTGTGGAATGAAGAACGCTGGCAGGCACAGATGGAACAGGCGCTGGTGTTCAGGGATGGCGCCATGCCGCCCGAACTGGAAGGTTTTTCGCTGTGAGCTCCGGCTTGCAGCATGAGACGGTTCTCCTTGAGGAAGCGGTTGCGGCACTGAACATCAAGCCTGAGGGCGTGTATGTGGATGCGACCTTTGGCCGTGGCGGACACAGCCGCAGGATATTGACGCAACTGGGGGCCGGCGGACGGCTGATTGCGTTTGATAAGGACCCGGCGGCGATGGCGGTTGGACAGGGCTGGCAAGATCCACGCTTCGAGATTGTTCATAGTAGCTTTGCGCAGATGGCGGAAGTGTTGCGCGCGCGCAGCATGGATCAGGTGAATGGCGTGTTGATGGATTTGGGGGTTTCTTCACCGCAGCTGGACGAAGCTGAACGCGGTTTCAGCTTTCGTTTCGACGCCCCTCTCGACATGCGCATGGATACCACGCGCGGGCTGTCTGCCGCAGCCTGGCTGGCCGAAGCCGATGAAGGGGAGATCAGGGGGGTCATCAAGGATTATGGCGAAGAGCGGTATGCTAAATCGATTGCAGGCGCGATTGTTGCGCAGAGAGCGAGCGCGCCGATTACAACCACCAAACGGCTTGCAGATCTCGTGGCGGGAGTCGTGCCCACGCGTGAGCCAGGGCAAAATCCGGCGACCCGCACCTTTCAGGCTATACGGATTTACATCAATCGGGAGCTTGAGGAGTTGTCGCTAGCGCTGCCCCAGGCCGAGCAGTTGCTCGCCCCGGGCGGGCGTCTGGCGGTGATCAGTTTTCATTCGCTGGAAGACCGCATCGTCAAGCGCTTCATGCGCGAGGCGTCGAGCCCACCACCGCTGCCGCGCCGCTTGCCGGTCCGCGCTGCCGATATTCCCGCACCGAAAATGCGCCTGGTAGGGCGCGCAATTCGTCCGCAGGCATCCGAAATCGCCACCAATCCCCGGGCGCGCAGCGCCACGCTGCGTGTTGCCGAGCGCTGCGGAGGTGATGAGTGAGCCGCGTTCACATCGCGTTATTGGCGCTGGTGGTGGTGTGCGCCCTGGGCGTGGTCAACAGCCAGCATCACGGGCGCCAGCTGTTTGTCGAATTGCAGCAGGAGCAGGCGCGCCAGCGCCAACTCGATGTGGAATGGGGGCAGTTACAGCTGGAACAAAGCACCTGGGCGATGCATGGACGCATTGAGACATTGGCCCGGGAGCGCCTGCAAATGCAGGTGCCGTCAGCCAATCGCGTGCAGGTGGTGAACGATGTCGGGAGTAGTGCGCAATGAGCCGCATTGCCGCGCGTCCGTCCAGCCATTTGCTGGAACTGCACCTGCAGCGCTGGCGTGGACGCGTGGTAGCCGCGCTGCTGATGCTGTGGCTGCTGATGCTGGTGGGGCGCGCAGTATATCTGCAGGGGCTGCACCACGATTTTCTGCAGCGCAAGGGCGACGCGGTGGTGAACCGCATACTGGCCTTGCCCGCGCACCGCGGCATGATTACCGACCGTCGCGGCGAGCCGTTGGCCATAAGCACGCCGATGGAGTCGCTGTGGGCCAATCCGGGTTCGGTCAGCGCCAGCCCGGAGCAGGTCAGGCATCTGGCAAAGGTTCTGGGAATACCGGAGGCAGGGCTGCAATCGCATCTTGATGAAGACCGTGAATTCGTCTACCTCAAACGCCAGCTGCCGCCGGATCAGGCCGCTGCCGCCACCCAGCTGGGGATTCCGGGGTTGTACCTGCGCCGCGAATACCGCCGCTACTACCCTTCCGCAGATGTCACCGCACAGTTGCTGGGATTTACCAATGTGGATGACGTGGGTCAGGAAGGGCTGGAACTGACCTATCAGAACTGGCTCGCCGGCATACCCGGCAGCCGCCGCGTCATCAAGGACCGGCGCGGTAATATCGTGGAGGATGTGGAAAGCATCCAGAGTCCGAAGCCGGGGCGCGATCTGGCGTTGTCGATCGACATGAAAATCCAGTATCTGGCCTACCGCGAATTGCAGAATGCGGTGCTCGCCAACAAGGCCAAGGATGGCGCGATTGTGGTGCTGGACGCCAAGACCGGCGAGATTCTGGCGCTCGCCAACCTGCCGTCATACAACCCCAACAACCGCGAGGGCGTAAAGCTCTGGCAGATGCGCAACCATGCGGTTACCGACGAGTATGAGCCGGGTTCGACAATGAAGCCGTTTACCGTGGCGGCGGCGCTGGATGCAGGGACCATCAAGCCGGATACGGTGATTGACACCGGCGACGGCACCTATCAGCTGGGCAACCGGCGCATCCACGACACCCACGCCAACGGCATGCTCAGCATCTCGCAGATAATCGAGAAATCCAGCAACATCGGCGCGGCCAAGATTGCGCTGGAACTCAAGCCGGAATATTTCTGGGACGAACTGCACAAGGCCGGATTCGGCACCGCGCCCAAGGTGGGATTCCCCGGTGCGGCCAGCGGCCGCCTGCGCCCGTACCAGAGCTGGCGTCCTATCGAACAGGCCACCATGGCCTATGGTAACGGTATCGCAGTCAGCCTGTTGCAGATGGCGCGCGGCTATACCGTGTTTGCCAATGACGGAGTGATGCGGCCGGTCACCATGTTGAAGCAGGATGCCCCAGCCAGCAGCGGGGTGCAGGTATTCAGCCCCGCCGCTGCCCGTGCAGTGCGCGCCATGATGGAAACCGTGGTGTCGCCGGAAGGCACCGCACCGCGTGCCCAGGTTGCTGGCTACCGGGTGGCGGGCAAGACCGGCACCGCGCACAAGCCTGAAGATGGACGCTACTCTGCCCACAAATACATTGCCTCATTCATCGGCATGGCGCCCGCCAGCAACCCGCGCCTGATTATCGCAGTGATGATCGATGAACCCGACGCCGGCCAGTACTACGGCGGCATCGTCGCGGCGCCGGTGTTCAGCAACGTGATGAGCGGTGCGCTGCGGGTGCTCGACGTGCCGCCGGACAACCCCACCGGCAACGTGGTGCTGCCGCCGGCAGCGAGCCATGCGGAAGAGGAGTCGATGTGATCGCCGCGCGTGACACTCAACATCAAACCGCCGATAACATCCTGGCAGCGTTGGCACGCCAGGGCGTGCGTCTGGATGCGCTTACCGCTGACAGCCGCAAAGTCACACCGGGTTGCGGCTTTGCTGCGTATCCGGGTGAGTCGGGTGATGGCCGCGCGCATCTGGCACAGGCGATTGCTGCGGGTGCGGCCGCTGTGCTGTGGGAGCAGCTTGGCTACGCCTGGCCGCAACAGTGGGCGGAGCTTCCCAATGTGCCGGTGGCTGGTCTGAAAGACCGCATAGGTGAGATTGCCGCAGCGGTGTACGGCAATCCTTCGGAAAAATTATGGGTGATTGGTGTGACCGGCACCAACGGAAAAACTTCGTGTGCGCACTGGCTGGCGCAAAGCCTGACCGGCAGCGGTAAGCGCAGCGCGGTGATCGGCACGCTGGGCAACGGCTTCCCGGATGCGCTCACGGCATCGGTCAACACCACCCCCGATGCCATCGTGTTGCAGCAGGCACTGGCTGATTATGTGACGCAAGGAGCGCGTGTTGCAGTGATGGAAGTGTCCTCGCATGGTCTGGCGCAAGGACGGGTGAACGGCGTGCAATTTGACGTGGCCGTGCTCACCAACCTGTCGCGCGACCACCTTGACTATCACGGTGACATGGCCGGCTACGCCGCCGCGAAGGCCACGCTGTTCCAGTGGCCGGGGCTGCGCTACGCGGTGCTCAATATCGATGACGAGTTTGGCCGTGCACTCGCCGATCAGTTGCGCGCCAGCCAGGTGGAAGTGATGAGTTACGGCATGCACAACGGCAGCCGGGTACACGGCACGGCGCTCAAACTCAGCGCCGTCGGTCTGGAAATGGATGTCGAATCCGAATGGGGTAACGCGCACCTGGCCTCGCCGCTGCTCGGTGGCTTCAATGCCTACAACCTGCTGGCGACGCTGGCGACGCTGTTGGTCAGCGGCGTGCCGCTGGTGGATGCGGTGCGGCAACTGGCGGCAATCAAACCGGTGGCGGGACGCATGCAGGCGCTGGGCGGCGCCGGCAAACCGGTGGTGGTGGTGGACTACGCGCACACCCCGGATGCGCTGGAAAAAGTGCTTTGCGCGCTGCGTGAAATGAATCTGCACGGAAAGCTGATCTGCGTATTCGGCTGCGGTGGCAACCGTGACGCCGGCAAGCGTCCATTGATGGGTGCGATTGCCGCGCGCCTAGCAGACCGCGTGCTGGTCACCTCGGACAACCCGCGCAACGAAGACCCGCTGGCCATCATCGCCGACATCACGGCAGGCATGAGCGGCGACTATCGCATCGATGCCGATCGTGGTGCCGCCATATCGGCTGCGGTGCAGTCGGCCGGTGCTGGCGACGTGGTGCTGGTGGCGGGCAAGGGGCATGAAGATTATCAGGAGATACGCGGCGTGAAGTATCCGTTCAGCGATGTTGCTGTTGCCACCCAGGCGCTGGAGGCGTGGACATGCGCATGATGACGCTAGCCAGCGCCGCCGCCGCCCTCCATGCCAGCATGCGCGGCGCGGATGTTGACATTGTCCGTGTCGCCACCGACACCCGCACGATCCAGCCGGGAGACTTGTTCGTGGCGCTCAGGGGCGAGCGTTTTGACGGCCATCGTTTTGCCCAGCAGGCGCTGGATAGTGGCGCAGCAGCGGTGATGATCGCGGCAGATAGCGGCTGCAGCGCGCAACCCGCGCTGCTGGTTGACGACACGCGGCTGGCACTGGGCCAGCTGGCGGCCTGGTGGCGTACGCAAATGCCCGCGCGCCTGGTGGCGATCACCGGCAGCAACGGTAAAACCACCGTGAAGGAAATGCTCGCGGCGATCCTGCGCACCGCCAGTTCCGGCACCGCGGTGCTGGCCACCCAGGGCAATCTCAACAACGACATCGGCATGCCGCTCACGCTGCTGTGTCTGCGCCCCGAGCATGTGTATGGGGTGATCGAGATGGGCATGAACCACAGCGGCGAGATTGATTACCTGACCCGGCTGGCCAGACCCGATGTGGCGCTGGTCAATAATGCCGGTGCCGCGCATGTGGGCATGCTGGGCTCGGTAGAAAACGTGGCGCGTGCCAAAGGTGAAGTCTTCGCAGGCCTGGGTGATCACGGCGTGGCGGTGATCAATGCCGATGACGCCCATGCCGGCCTGTGGCGCACCCTGGCAGGCCGGCATCCGGCGCTGGATTTCGGCATTGATCATGACGCTGCCATCCGCGGCAGCTACCGGGCGAGTGCGCGCGGCAGCGAAGTGACGGCGGCTACGCCGATAGGGCCACTGCAATTCAGCCTGCGTGTGGCCGGTGAGCATAACGTGCGCAATGCGCTGGCAGCGACGGCCGCGGCGCTGGCGCTGGGAGTGGATGCCCGCGCCATAGTTAACGGCCTGGCCGAATTCCGCGGTGTGGCCGGACGCCTGCAGTTCAAGTCTGCGCTGCATGGCGCCACCCTGATTGACGATACCTACAATGCCAACCCGGATTCGGTAAACGCCGCGCTGGCAGTGCTGGCGACCATCCCCGGCAAGAAAATTCTGGTGCTGGGCGACATGGGCGAGCTGGGTGAGGACGCTGCCGCAATGCACGCGGCGATTGGCCTTGCTGCGCGTGCGGCGCACGTTAACCGGTTGCTGGCGCTGGGTGAAATGAGTGCGGCGGCGGTTGCAGCATTCGGCGCGGGCGCGATGCATTTCGAGCGCATCGAAGAGTTGCTGGCCGAGCTGGAAAACCGGCTGGATGCCGGAGTGACCGTGCTGGTCAAAGGTTCCCGTTTCATGCAGATGGAACGGGTGGTGAAAAGTTTCGAGGTAAACCGCTAATGCTGCTCTGGCTTGCCCAATATCTGGCCCAGGATATCCGCGCGTTCAACGTGTTCAACTACATCACGCTGCGCGCAGTACTGGCCACGCTGACCTCGCTGACCATCTCGTTCGTGGTCGGGCCCGCCGTCATCCGCAGGCTGACTTCGATGAAAATCGGCCAGGCGATACGCGACGACGGACCGCAAAGCCATCTGATCAAGGCGGGCACTCCGACCATGGGCGGCGCGCTGATACTGGTGTCCATTACCATTTCCACCTTGCTGTGGGCAGATCTGTCCAACCACTACGTCTGGGTGGTGCTGTTCACCACGCTCGGGTTTGGCGCGGTGGGCTGGGTGGATGACTACCGCAAGGTAGTCCACCGCAATCCGAAGGGCCTGTCGGCCAAGGCCAAGTATTTCTGGCAGTCGCTGATTGGACTGGCAGCGGCACTGTTTATTGCCTATTCCACGCATTTGCCCGCGCAGACCGAACTGATCGTGCCGTTCTTCAAGCACATCGGGATTCCGCTGGGCGCGGTGGGGTTTGTCATCCTCACCTATTTCGTCATCGTCGGTTCCAGCAATGCGGTCAACCTCACCGACGGCCTCGACGGGCTGGCGATCATGCCCACGGTAATGGTGGCCTCGGCACTCGCCATCTTCGCCTATGTGGCCGGCAACGCGGTGTTTTCCAGGTATCTCGGCGTGCCGCACATTCCCGGCGCGGGCGAGCTGGTGGTGTTCTGCACCGCCATGGCGGGGGCGGGGCTGGCTTTCCTGTGGTTCAACGCCTACCCGGCGGAAGTGTTCATGGGCGACGTCGGCGCACTGGCACTGGGCGCGGCATTGGGCGTGGTCGCGGTAATTGTGCGCCAGGAAATCGTACTGTTCATCATGGGCGGCGTGTTCGTCATGGAAACCCTGTCGGTGATCATCCAGGTGGTTTCGTTCAAGCTTACCGGCAAGCGCGTGTTCCGCATGGCGCCGTTGCATCACCACTATGAATTGAAGGGCTGGAAGGAGACGCAAGTCGTCGTCCGTTTCTGGATCATCACCATGATGCTGGTGCTGATCGGCTTGTCTACGTTGAAGCTGCGTTGATGAATTTGTACGGACAAAATATTCTGGTGCTCGGGCTGGGCGATACCGGCCTGTCCGCGGCGCGCTGGCTGGTGCGGCGCGGCGCCACCGTGCGCGTGGCAGACAGCCGTAGTGCCCCGCCCAATCTGGCGCGTCTGCATGAATTGCTGCCGGATGTGACGGTGTCCACCGGCGCGTTTCGCACGGAAGATTTCGACTGGGCCGAGCGCATCGTGGTGAGTCCCGGTGTGGCCGTGGCCGAGCCGCTGATCCAGCAGGCCATGCTGCGCGGCGTGGCAGTGGAAGGCGATGTCGAACTGTTCGCCCAGGCTGTCCCCGGCGCGGCAAAAGTCATCGCCATCACCGGCTCCAACGGCAAGAGCACCGTCACCAGCATGGTCGGTGCCATGTGTGCGGCGGTGGGCAAAAAAACCATCATGGCGGGGAATATCGGTTTACCGGTGCTGGATGCGCTGGACGATCATCCCGAGGCGGAGATTTTTGTGCTGGAATTATCCAGTTTTCAGCTGGAAACCACGGCCAGTCTCAACGCCGCATCCGCTACCGTGCTGAATATCAGCGAAGATCATCTTGATCGCTATGCCGATCTCGACGCTTATGGTGCCGCCAAGGCGCGCATTTTCAGCGGCGACGGCGTACAGGTATTGAACCGCGATGATGCGCGCAGCATGGGTATGGCGCTGCCCTGGCGTACGGTGTTGACCTTCGGTCTGGGTGCCGCGGCAATGTTGAATGAATTCGGCATCAAGGATGGCTGGATGTGGGAAGGCAAGCAGCGCTTGATGCCGCTGGCGCAATTGCCGCTGGCCGGTCTGCATAATGCTGCCAATGCGCTCGCCGCGTTTGCCTTGTGCCGTGGTGCGGGTTTGCCGGCGGCACCGCTGGCCGAGGCGCTGCGTCAGTTTCACGGTCTGCCGCACCGGGTGGAGTGGGTGGCGGCGATCAACGGCATCGACTTCTACGACGATTCCAAGGGCACCAACGTCGGTGCAACCGAGGCCGCGTTAAGGGGCATGGACAGGAAGGTGGTGCTGATCGCCGGCGGCGACGGCAAGGGCCAGGACTTTGGTCCGCTCAAGGATGCCGTGGCGCAGCATGCGCGTGCCGTTGTGCAGATCGGCCGTGACGGCGCCAGGATAGCCGCCGCGCTCAACGGCGCGGGGGTGCCGGTGCTGCGCGCCGAAAGCATGCAGGATGCCGTGCGCGCCGCTTTTGCGGCCGCGCAGCTGGGTGATGCCGTACTGCTCTCGCCGGCCTGTGCCAGTTTCGACATGTTCAACAATTATGCGCACCGCGCCCAGGTATTCATTGACGCGGTGCGTTCCCTGCCAGGAGTTCCCGCATGAGTGCCGCCACGGCCGCCGCCGTACCGCGCCGCAGCGCGGCACCGGAGTACGATTTTGTGCTGATGTGGATCACCCTGATCCTGCTCGCCTTCGGTCTGGTGATGGTGTATTCGGCATCCATAGACATCGCCGAGGCGAGTCGCCGCACCGGTCATAATTCCGCCTACTTCCTGATCCGTCAGGCCATGTTCATCGGCCTGGGTATCGCGGCAGGCTTTGCCGCGTTTCAGGTGCCGATGCGCGAGTGGCAGCGCGCCGCGCCCTGGCTGTTCATCGGCGGCTTGGGGCTGCTGGCGATAGTGCTGATTCCGGGCGTCGGGCGCAACGTCAACGGCAGCCAGCGCTGGCTGCCGCTGGGCATTCTCAATCTGCAGCCGTCCGAGCTGATGAAGCTGGTAGCGGTGCTGTACGCCGCCGATTACACGGTGCGCAAGGCCGCCTTCATGCACAGCTTCAAGCAGGGCTTCATGCCGATGCTGATCGTCATGCTGCTGACCGGTTTCCTGTTGCTGCGCGAGCCGGACTTCGGCGCGTTCGTGGTGATTATTGCCATCGCCATGTCCGCGCTGTTTCTCGGCGGCCTGAATTTGCGCATTTTCGCCGGCCTCATCGTGCTGCTGGTGGTCGGCTTTGTGGCGTTGATCTGGAGTTCGCCCTACCGCCTGCAGCGTATTGTCGGTTTCATGGATCCATGGGCGGATCCGTTCGGCAAGGGATACCAGTTGTCGCATGCGCTGATCGCGTTCGGACGCGGCCAGTGGTTCGGCCTGGGGCTGGGCGGCAGCGTGGAAAAGTTATTCTACCTGCCGGAGGCGCATACCGACTTTCTGCTCGCGGTCATTGCCGAGGAGCTCGGTTTCGTCGGCGTGCTCGCGGTGATTCTGCTGTTTGGGTGGCTGGTGCTGCGGGCCTTCCAGATCGGGCGTCAGGCGGCAGTGCTGGAGCGCCACTTCTGCGCGCTGACCGCGATGGGCGTGGGCGTGTGGCTGGGGGTGCAGGCGTGCATCAACATGGGTGTGAACATGGGGTTGCTGCCCACCAAGGGCCTGACCCTGCCGTTGCTGTCGTTCGGCGGCAGCGGGATAGTCGCCAACTGTATCGCCATTGCGCTGCTGCTGCGCGTGGATCATGAAACGCGCTGCCTGATGCGCGGAAAGAAGGGTTCATGAGCACCGCGCGCACGCTCATGGTCATGGCCGGGGGGACGGGCGGGCATATCTATCCGGGCCTCGCCGCCGCCGATGCGCTGCGCAATCACGGCTGGAACGTCGTCTGGCTGGGCACCCGTCACGGCATGGAGGCACGCCTGGTGCCGGAGCATGGCTACACCATGGCGTGGCTGTCGCTGGGCGGGGTGCGCGGCAATGGCGTGCTGCGCAAATTGCTGCTGCCGGCGACGCTGCTGGTGGCGTTTGCGCAGGCGCTCAGCGCGTTGCTGCGGCATCGTCCCGATGTGGTGCTGGGCATGGGCGGCTACCCGAGTTTTCCGGGCGGCTTGATGAGCGTGCTGCTGGGCAAGCCGCTGGTGATCCATGAACAGAATTCGGTGGGCGGCTTGGCCAACCGCGTACTGGCGTGCGTGGCCGACCGCGTGCTGACCGGCTTCCCGGATGTATTCAGGAGCAGGCGCGACAAACCCCTGCCCTGCGGCAAGGTGGCGACTACCTGGGTGGGCAATCCGGTGCGTGCCAGCATTGCCGCACTGCCCGCACCGCAAGCGCGCACGGCGCCGCAACTGCACTTGCTGGTGGTGGGCGGCAGCCTCGGCGCGGCGGCATTGAATGACGCTGTACCGCGTGCGCTGGCGCTGATTCCCGAAGCCGAGCGCCCGGCGGTCATCCACCAGTCCGGTACCCGGCACGCAGACAGCCTGCGTGCCAATTACGCAGCAGCAGGGGTGGTTGCCGAGGTGCGCGACTACATCGCCGACATGGCCGAAGTATATGCCTGGTGCGATATCGCGGTTACCCGGGCGGGTGCGCTGACCATTGCCGAACTGGCAGCGGCGGGCGTGCCCGCGGTACTGGTGCCCTATCCCCACGCGGTGGATGACCACCAGACCGGCAATGCGAAATTTTTGAGTGAGGCCGGCGCAGCCCTGCTCATGCCGCAATCCGAACTGACCCCCGACCGGCTGGCAGCGCTATTGCGCAGCCTGGATCGGGAAAAGTTGCTGGTCATGGCGCAGCATGCGCGCGCCCTGGCCAAGCCGGATGCCACCGAAACCGTAGCGCGGGTATGCATGGAGCTGGCGCAATGAAGCATAAGGTCAAACAACTGCATTTTGTCGGCATCGGCGGCGCCGGCATGAGCGGCATCGCTGAAGTGCTGGTCAATCTGGGCTTTATCGTCACCGGTTCCGACATGGCCGAGAACGCAGCCACGCGGCGCCTGGCCAAGCAGGGTGTGAAAGTGTTCCGCGGCCATGCGGCAACGCATATCGCCGGTGCCGATGCCGTGGTGGTTTCCACCGCAGTGCAAGACGACAACCCGGAAGTCATGGCGGCGCGGGAAAAACATATTCCGGTGGTGCCGCGCGCCCTCATGCTGGCGGAATTGATGCGTCTGCGCCAGGGCATCGCCGTGGCCGGCACCCACGGCAAGACCACGACCACCTCGCTGATTGCCAGCATCCTGGCGGAGGCGGGCATGGATCCCACCTTCGTTATCGGCGGCCGGCTGGAAGCGGCCGGCGCCAATGCGCGCCTGGGCAAGGGCGAGTTCATCGTGGCCGAGGCGGACGAGTCGGATGCGTCTTTTCTCCACCTCACCCCGGTGCTGGCGGTGGTGACCAATATCGACGCCGACCATATGGAAACCTACGGTCACGATTTCGGTCGCCTGAAGCAGGCGTTCGTGGATTTCGTGCAGCACATCCCGTTTTACGGCATGGCGGTATTGTGCAGCGACGACGCCAACGTGCGCGAGATCATGCCGCGCATCGCCAAGCCGATTACCACCTACGGTCTGAATGACGGTGCCGACATTCGCGCCGTGGATATCACCCACAGCGGCGGTCAGATGCGCTTCGGGGTAATCAATGGCGGCGGGCGGCGGGTGATGGAAGTCACCCTCAATCTGCCCGGCCTGCATAACGTACTCAATGCCCTGGCGGCGATCGCCGTCAGCCTGGAAGTAGGCGCAACAGAAGCCGCCATCGTCAAGGCGCTGGCCGAATTCAGCGGGGTGGGACGGCGCTTCCAGCGCTACGGCGAAGTCGCAATCGCCGCAGGCGGCAGTTTCACGCTGATCGACGACTACGGCCATCACCCGGTGGAAATGGCCGCCACCCTGGCGGCGGCGCGCGCGGCTTTTCCCGGGCGGCGTCTGGTGCTGGCATTCCAGCCGCATCGCTACACCCGTACCCGTGACCTGTTCGAGGATTTCGTCAAGGTATTGTCCGGCGTCGACGTGTTGTTGCTGGCCGAAGTGTATGCCGCGGGCGAAGCGCCGATTGTGGCGGCGGACGGGCGTGCGCTGGCGCGTGCGCTGCGCGTGGCGGGCAAGACCGAGCCGGTGTTTGTCGAGCACATCAATGAAATGCCGCGCACCGTGCTGGATACGGTACAGGACGGCGACGTGGTGCTGTGCATGGGCGCGGGTTCCATCGGCCAGACACCGGCACAGATTGTGGAGGCGGCCAGTGCGATGTAACGAAGAACTGAGTCATAGTGCCTCGGGCGGGGCGGTCAGCAGCCGGTCTGCTGCGCGTGGCGAAGTTCGCCTGCATGAGCCGATGGCCAGGCACGTGAGCTGGCGTGCCGGGGGCAGTGCCGAGCGCGTGTATATCCCGGCTGACGTCAATGACCTGGCTGAATACCTGCGCGGCTTGCCGGCTGACCTGCCGGTGCTGTTCGCCGGGCTGGGCAGCAATCTTCTGGTGCGCGATGGCGGCGTACAGGGCGTGGTGGTTCTGTTGCACGGCGCATTGAAGCGCATTGCGCTGGAGTCGCGGCTCAAAGGCACGAGCTGGGAAAACAAGCCAGTCGAGGGATACGGCGTGGTGTATGCCGAGGCTGGTGTGGCGACACCCAAGCTGGCCCGTTTTGCCGCCAGCCATGACCTGGTCGGCGCCGAATTCATGGCCGGGATTCCCGGCACCGTGGGCGGTGCGCTGGCGATGAATGCGGGCTGTTACGGCACGGAAACCTGGGATGTGGCGGCGCAAGTGCTGACCCTGGATCGTCAGGGACATTTCACCGAGCGTAGCGCAGCCGACTACACCCTGGGTTACCGCCATGTGGCATTGAACAGCGGCGCAGAAGAATGGTTCGTCGGCGGCTGGTTCCGTCTGGCGTGCGGCGATGGCGCAGCATCGCGGCTGCGCATCAAGGAGCTGTTGAGCCGGCGCATCGCCAGCCAGCCGCTGAATCTGCCCAATGCGGGCTCGGTATTCCGCAATCCGCCGGGCGATTTCGCTGCGCGCCTGATCGAGTCATGCGGCCTGAAAGGAATGCGCATTGGCGGCGCCCAGGTGTCGGAAAAGCACGCCAATTTCATCGTCAACACCGGCGCAGCGACTGCAGCAGATATTGAAGACCTGATCGACGAAGTGGAATACGTGGTGAGCAAGCGCACCGGGGTGAGGCTGGTGCGCGAAGTGCGCATCATCGGGACAAGATTGTGAGCAGTGTAATGAAAGCATTTGGAAAAGTCGGGGTGCTGCTGGGCGGACGCTCAGCCGAGCGCGAAGTGTCGCTGAAAAGCGGTGGTGCAGTGCTGGCCGCATTGTTGCGCCAGGGAGTGGATGCGCACGCGTTTGACCCTGCCGAACGCGATTTGTCGGAGCTGGCGCGTGAGCATTTTGACCGCGTCATCATTGCGCTGCATGGCCGTTATGGCGAGGACGGCACGATCCAGGGCGCGCTGGAATTGCTGGGCATCCCTTACACCGGCAGCGGCGTGATGGCGTCGGCACTGGCGATGGACAAGTGGCGCACCAAGCTGCTGTGGCAGGCTGCTGGCGTGCCCACGCCGGAGTATGCGCTGCTCGATGCCGAAACGGATTTCGCGGCGGTGGTGCACAAGCTGGGTCTGCCGATTTTCGTCAAACCAGCGCGTGAAGGCTCCAGTATCGGCATGAGCAAGGTGACTGCGGCAGCCGATCTGAAACCGGCGTGGGAAAAGGCGGCAAAGTTTGATGCGCTGGTGCTGGCGGAGCGCTTCATTGGCGGGGGTGAATACACCTGCGCGATTCTCGGTGACAGGGCATTGCCGATGATCGGCTTGGTGCCGAAAAAGGATTTCTACGATTTTGAAGCCAAATATCTGCGTGATGACACCGAGTACCGCGTGCCCTGCGGTTTGCCCGCAGCCGAGGAGCAAGCCATCCAGGCGCTGGCGCTCAAGGCATTCGAAGTGCTGGGATGCAGCGGCTGGGCGCGTCTGGATGTGATGCTGGATGGCGCAGGAAAGCCGTATTTCCTGGAGGCCAATACCTCGCCGGGAATGACCGACCACAGCCTGGTGCCGATGGCGGCGCGCGCGGCAGGCATGGATTTTGACATGCTGGTGCTGAAAATTCTGGAGTCGGCCCGTGTGGGATGACGAAGCCGCGCTGGCGCGCCTGACCCGCTGGAGCCTGTGGGCAACCGCGCTTATCGTGCTGTGGGCCTTGCTGGTGCTGGCCTCGCGCCTGCCATGGTTCGATCTGCGTCAGATCAAGGTGAACGGCGCCCAGCATGTCACGCGCGAGCAGGTGGGGCTGGTGGTGTACCAGCACCTGCGCGGCAATTTTTTCTCGGCGGATCTGGAAGCGGCACGCGTCGCTTTCACCAAGCTGCCGTGGGTGCGTAGCGCCAGCGTGCGACGGCACTGGCCGGATGCGCTGGAGGTGACACTGGAAGAACACAAGCCGCTGGCGCGCTGGGGCGACGATGCGCTGCTGAACACCTACGGCGAGATATTCCAGGCAGCGACCGCGCAACCCCTGCCGTTGCTGTCCGGTCCACCCGGCAGCGAGAAGGAAGTGGCGCAGCGCTATGCCGATTTCAGCCGCATCCTGCTGCCGCTGCACCACCGGCCGGTGGAAGTGGCGCTGAGCGCGCGTCGCGCATGGAGCATCCGCCTGGATGATGGCATGAACATCGCGCTGGGACGCGAACACATGGATACGCGGCTGGTCAGTTTTGTGGCGCTGTATCCACGCACGCTGGCCAACGTGGCTACGCCGGTGACCTATGTGGATTTGCGTTACCCCAATGGCTTTGCGGTGCGCGTGCCGGTCGCCGCCGTCAAACATGTTGCATTACACCACGACGAATCAAGTCAACATCAATTACATACTGCCCGCTTGGCAACGGGGCAAGGAAAGCAGGGATGAGCAGATACAAGGACACACGCGAGCTGATAGTCGGCCTCGACATTGGTACATCGAAGATTCTGGCGATTGTTGCGGAAGTGCTGCCGGAGGGCGGGCTGGAGGTCATCGGCATGGGCAGCCATCCATCGCGCGGCTTGAAAAAGGGCGTGGTGGTGAATATCGAATCCACCGTGGGCGCCATCCAGCGCGCGCTGGAGGAAGCCGAGTTGATGGCCGACTGCAAGATCCGCGAGGTTTACACCGGCATTGCCGGCAGCCACATCAAGAGCTTCAACTCGCACGGCATGGTGCCGATCCGGGACAAGGAAGTGACCCAGCTCGATGTGGACCGGGTGATCGAGACGGCACGCGCGGTGAATATTCCCACTGATCAGCAAATCCTGCACATCCTGCCGCAGGAGTACCTGGTGGACGGCCAGGAGGATGTGCGCGAACCGCTCGGCATGAGCGGCGTGCGCCTGGAGGTGAAGGTGCACATCGTCACCGGCGCGGTCTCCGCTGCGCAGAACATCATCAAGTGCGTGCGCCGCTGCGGGCTGGAAGTGCGCGATCTGGTATTGCAGCCGCTGGCCTCGGCGCTGGCGGTGCTGACCGAGGACGAAAAAGACCTGGGCGTGGCGCTGGTGGATATCGGCGGCGGCACCACCGATATCGCGGTATTTACCCAGGGCGCGATTCGCCACACCGCAGTGATACCGATTGCCGGCGACCAGATCACCAACGACATCGCGCTGGCGTTACGCACGCCGTTGAAGGATGCGGAAGACATCAAGATCGCGCATGGCTGCGCGCTGCGTCAACTGGCCGGCGCGCACGACATGGTGGAAGTGCCCGGCGTCGGCGAACGCGGGCCGCGCCAGCTGTCGCGCCAGACCCTGGCCGAGGTGATCGAACCGCGCGTGCTGGAACTCTACGAACTGGTCCAGGCCGAGTTGCGGCGCAGCGGCTTCGAGGAGCTGATGCGCTCCGGCATCGTGATAACCGGCGGCTCTGCGGCCATGCAGGGCATGGTGGATCTGGGCGAGGAGGTATTTCACATGCCGGTGCGGCTGGGGCTGCCGCAATACACCGGCGGCCTGTCGGAAATGATGCGCAACGCGCGCTATGCAACGGGCGTGGGTTTGTTGCTGGCAGGCATGGATCAACAGGAGCGGCATCAGCCGATGAAGTTGTCGGGGAGTTCGGTAAAACAGATATTCGAGCGGATGAAGGGCTGGTTCAAGAATTTTTGATGGGTTGGCAGCAGCGGGTTGAGCAGTTTCGGGTAAGTTTTGATTGGTTAGATAAAGGAGATGGCAATGTTTGAAATCGTGGATACACAGACGCAGGATGCAGTTATCAAAGTCATTGGCGTGGGCGGTTGCGGCGGCAACGCGGTTGACCACATGATCGATTTTGGCGTGCAGGGCGTGGAGTTCATCAGCATCAATACCGACGCGCAGGCACTGCAGCGCAACAAGGCAAAAATCCAGTTGCAACTGGGCACGGGCGTGACGCGCGGGCTGGGCGCAGGCGCCAATCCCGAAATCGGGCGTGAAGCCGCGCTGGAAGACCGCGAGCGTATTGCCGAGTTGATCGAAGGCGCGGACATGCTGTTCATCACCGCCGGCATGGGCGGCGGTACCGGGACCGGCGCTGCGCCGGTGGTTGCCGAAGTTGCCAAGGAAATGGGTATTCTTACCGTGGCCGTGGTCACCAAGCCGTTCATGTTCGAAGGCAAGCGCGTACGCCTGGCGAATTCCGGCATCGAGGCGCTGTCGCGGCATGTGGATTCGCTGATCATCATCCCGAACGAAAAACTGATGCAGGTGCTGGGTGAGGACGTCTCCATGCTGGATGCATTCAAGGCGGCCAACAATGTGCTGCATGGTGCGGTGGCGGGTATTGCCGAAGTGATCAATTGCCCGGGGCTGGTCAACGTCGATTTTGCCGACGTGAAAACCGTGATGTCGGAAATGGGCATGGCGATGATGGGTTCGGCCGTGGCAAGCGGTGCCGAGCGTGCGCGTCAGGCCGCCCAGCAAGCCGTGGCCAGTCCGCTGCTCGAAGACGTCAATCTGGCAGGTGCGCGTGGTGTGCTGGTGAACATAACTGCCAGCGCCCATCTCAAGATGCGCGAAATTCACGAGGTGATGAACACCATCAAGAGTTTCACAGCCGATGAAGCGACCGTGATCGTGGGCGCGGTGGTGGACGAAAACATGGGCGAAGAACTGCGTGTGACCATGGTCGCAACCGGTCTTGGCAGCCCGGTGGCGCGCAGCCAGCCGAAACCGGTGATTGTTAAAACCGGTACGGATAATTTCACTGCCAGCTCGGCGGATTATCAAAGTACGGAAGCCGAGCCCGCCGTGTTCCGCAACAATCGCCGTGAAGCGCAAGTCGAGGCGATGAAGCAGTCGGGCATGGAGCTGCTGGATATTCCGGCATTCCTGCGCAAACAGGCCGACTGAACCCTGGCTGGCTGATTCAGCCGGCCAGGGTGCTGGAATCCGCGCTATAATAGGCTGATTCATCTAGGATATTTGCAATGATCCGGCAACGCACACTGAAAAACGTGATTCGCGCCTCAGGCGTGGGTCTGCACACGGGTGAAAAAGTCCTGATGACACTGCGCCCGGCAGCGCCCAATACCGGCGTGGTGTTTCGCCGCGTCGATCTGGCCAGTCCGGTCGATATCCCGGTTTCCGCCGAATTGGTGGGCGATACCCGGCTGTGCTCCACGCTGGACAATGGTCGTGCCAGCGTGGCCACGGTCGAGCATCTGATGTCAGCGCTGGCGGGCCTGGGCGTGGATAACGTGTATGTGGATATGGACGGCCCGGAAGTGCCGATCATGGATGGCTCGGCATCGTCGTTTGTGTTTCTGCTGCAATCGGCAGGGATAGAGGTGCAGAATGCCGCGAAGAAATTCGTGCGCATCAAAAAAACCGTCGAGGTGGTGGAAGGCGACAAGCGGGTGCGCTTCGAGCCTTTCGACGGATTCAAGATCAGCTTCACCATTGATTTCAAGCATCCGGTGTTCGAAAAATCCGGTCAGGAAATCACCCTCGATTTTGCCAACACCTCCTACATCAAGGAAGTCAGTCGCGCGCGTACTTTCGGCTTCATGCAGGAAGTTGAATGGTTGCGCGCCAACGGCCTGGCGCTGGGCGGCAGCCTGGACAACGCCATTGTCATGGACGAGTTCCGTGTACTCAACAACGACGGCCTGCGTTACGAGGACGAGTTCGTCAAACACAAGGTGCTTGATGCCATCGGCGACCTGTATATTCTCGGACATCCCATCATAGGCGCGTTTTACGCGCACAAGTCCGGCCACGCGCTCAACAACCGCCTGCTGCGTACCCTGCTGCAGGACCAGGGCGCCTGGGAATACGTCAGTTTTGACGATGAAGCGCTTGCGCCTGCCGGAATTCGTCAATTGAATGCCTTGTCAGCCTGATCCGTGATTATCATCCGCCTGCTGTTCGTCCTGACGTTGCTGGCCCTGGCGGTTTCCGGAGGCCTGTACCTGTTCACCGGCAACCGGCGCTATGTTCAGTTCGTCTGGAATGTACTCAAGTTCGGCGTGGTGCTGCTGCTGATTTTCGCTGCGCTGGTGGTGGCTGAACGGCTTGTGCTGCTCTGATTGCAGCGCCCTATCTGCCGGCACTAAACTACTGATTCCTCTGTATTTCATGGCGAGCATATCGAAAATATTCCAGTACATGGAATATTTCTCCCGCCCGCCCCGTCTATCTCTGCGGAGCGGGCCGATTTGTTTATCGGCCTGCCTTCGACATTAATTACAACCAGATACCAGAACGCAAGGAGATAACATGAAATCAAGCCTTATCGGCAGTTTAGTGATGGCTGCTGCCATGCTCGCAGCAGGCGCATCTTTCACCGCAACCGCTGCCGGCACTCAGCCGGTCAACGCATCGTCTGCCGAAATGCAGGGTCTGGCCAAGCAGAAAGTCGTGTTCCAGGTCAGCGACGCCGACCCTAAAAAATGGAATCTGACACTGAATAACGTGAAGAATATTCAGCACGATCTGGGCGTGGGCAACACGGATATCGAAGTCGTTGCCTTTGGTCCCGGCATTGGCATGCTGAAACTGGATTCGGAGGTCGGCACGCGTGTGGCCGAGGCGCTGGGCTCGGGTGTGCATGTCGTTGCCTGCGGCAATACCATGCACAACCTGAAGCTCAGCAAAGACGATATGTTGCCGAATATCGGATACGCCAAGGCCGGCGTGGTGGAACTGATGAAAAAACAACAGGAAGGCTACGCTTACATCCGCTCGTAGTCACTGCTGGTAATAACAAGATATACACCGCCTAAATCATACAGCCACCGCTTTTGTCGGTGGCTGTGGTTTTTTGATAGGCAGCCAAGACGAGAGATGTTCTCCTCGTAACCTGTGTTCAGCAGAAATAACCATTTATCTCCCATATCATGCCGCTTGTCGGCCAGGAGTAGACCCACTCCAGGCAATGGGTTCTGATACCAGCGACTCGGGTTATTTAAGCTTGCGACTAGCCCGGGCGGACAGGATCATTACCTAACAGGAGAAGCTCATGTTTACTAAAACCTCTATTGCCGCAGCACTGGGCGCAGCACTTTTGATCGGCGGCAGCAATCTTGTATTGGCTGCGGATACGACCACGACCACAGTTTCCGGTGGGACTACAGGCACCACCAGCACAACGACCGCGACACCCAAGCAACCACTCAGCCAGGCATTGACCAGTGTTGGCAAAAATCTTGACAAAAATCCGGACAACCGAGGGTTGAAAAATGCCCAAGAGCGGCTGGAGCGTAATCAAGCGCGCATTGAAAAAACCGAAAAGCAAGAAAAAGTGGAGCGAGTCGAGAAAGCTGAGCGTGTGGAAAAGGCGGAGCGTCCGGAGAAAGTTGAGCGTCCAGAAAGAGTCGAACGTCCCGAGAGAGTCGAACGTCCCGAGAGAGTCGAACGTCCCGAGAGAGTCGAACGTCCCGAGAGAGTCGAACGTCCCGAGAGAGTCGAGCGTCCCGAGCAGGTCGAACGTCCAGAACATTCGTAATATTCTCGCGTATCTAAGGTATAGCAATGAAAAACACCACACAAAGTGCGATTCTGGCTGGCGCCCTCGCTGCCATGATTATTGTTTCATCCCAAGCGGTCGCTGGAGACTCCGGCCTTAGCCTCACCACCGGCCTGGACTACAGTTCGGGCAAGTACGGTGGTACGCAATCCACCGACATCCTGTATGTCCCTCTCACCGGCAAGTACGAAACCGGGCGCTGGGTTTTCCAGCTGACTGTTCCCTATGTCCGGATTACTGGCCCAGGCAACGTGATTCAGGGGGGTATTGTGCTGGGATCTGCCAAGGCTGCCCGCACCACCGAAGCGGGTCTGGGCGATGTCGTGGCGGGTGCCACCTATAACGTTTATGGCGAAACTGGGACGGATCCATTGCTGATCGACCTGACCGGCAAAGTGAAGTTTGGAACGGCAGACGAGAAAAAAGGACTGGGCACCGGAGCGAATGACTATTCTGCGCAAGTGGATATGTACAAAGCCGTTGGCCTGTTCACCGCCTTGGGCACGGTAGGTTACAGGGTGATGGGCAACGCGCCCGGATTTCAGTTGAAGAACGTGTTCTACGGCTCGGTGGGTGGGGTATACAAAATCTCGCAACAAACCAGTGGCGGCCTGATACTGAATCTGCGTCAGAAGGTTACCTCTACAGGCGCGTCGCAGAGCGATGTTACGGCGTTTATCAGCCATAAGATCAACCAGGACTGGAAGACCCAGATCTATGCAGTGGATGGTTTTTCGAACGCCAGTCCAGACTGGGGCGCGGGTGCAATGCTCACGCGGTTATTCTGACCCCGCGCCATTGCTAGTCAATCTCTCCGGAACACCGCAAGATCGCAGAGCGGGAAGCCTCAGTCTCGTTGTTGCGGTGTTCGGGCAAGCTCTTGGTTGACGCTAATCCGGGCGGTGCCTGGCAAGCAAATGGTCCAGCGCAGTCTTGAGTTCGCCGGTCTCCAGTTGATCGCTCAGCCGCGCGATATTGTCCAGCCCGACGCGGCTGATTTCCCGTTTGGGCGCCGCACGCATTGGCACCGGCAGGGTCTGGGCGCGGACTTTCACTTGCAGGGTTGCTGTCGCCACGCCTTTGCCGCGCAATGCTTCTGCCAGCGTGGGTAATAGCTGACGCAGCTTGGCGGCAACGGCGCCGTTGTCGCAATAAATCGTTGTCTCACCGGTATCGTTTTTGCCGATATGGGATACCCCAGCCAGGCTGGCTGGAACCACCGTCTCCCAGATGCGTTGCAAGGCGAGCAGCGCCTGAACCTGTGTAGACAGCAGCCGCAATTTGTCGTCTTCGGCAAGAAAGGCGTGAGCCTGGCGGGCGGGTAAGGTGGGGCGCATGGGCTGTCTTCGGAATGCAATCCTGAATATGGTAACATTGCCTGATTTTCTCGCAACGCGTCAAGGATTTACCCCTTAACCATGATCTCTTCCCTGCTGAAAAAAGTGTTTGGCAGCCGCAATGAGCGGCTGGTCAAGCAGTATATGGCCAAAGTCAAGGCCATCAATGCACTCGAACCCGCCATCCAGAAGCTCTCCGACGCCGAGTTGCGCGCCAGGACGGATGAATTCAAGACCCGCGTGGAAAAAGGTGAAACCCTCGATCAGCTACTCCCGGAAGCGTTTGCGGTGGTACGCGAGGCGGCCCATCGCGTGCTGGATCAGCGCCATTACGATGTGCAGCTGATCGGCGGCATGGTACTGCACGACGGCAACATCGCCGAAATGCGCACTGGCGAGGGCAAGACCCTGATGGCGACCCTGCCGTCCTATCTCAATGCCCTGTCGGGCAAGGGTGTGCACATCGTTACCGTGAACGATTATCTGGCCAGCCGTGATGCCGCACAGATGGGCCGCATCCATAATTTCCTCGGTCTCAGCGTCGGGGTGAACCTGTCGCAGATGCCGCACGACGAAAAGCAGGTTGCCTACGCTGCCGACATTACCTACGGCACCAACAACGAATTCGGCTTTGACTACCTGCGCGACAACATGGTCTACCAGGTCTACGAAAAAGTGCAGCGCAGCCTGAATTTCGCCATCGTGGACGAGGTCGATTCGATCCTGATCGACGAGGCGCGCACGCCGCTGATTATTTCCGGACAGGCAGAAAACAGCACCGAGCTGTATCTGGCGGTGAACAAGGTCATCCCCAGTCTTACCCGCCAGGAAAAAGAAGACGGCGAAGGCGATTACTGGGTAGACGAGAAAGCCCACACCGTGCTGCTGTCCGAGGCCGGGCACGAGCGTGCCGAGCAGTTGCTGACCGACGCAGGGCTGTTGCCGCCGGGTTCCAGCCTGTATGAGGCAGCCAACATCGGGCTGATGCACCACATCTATGCCGGGCTGCGCGCTCATGCGCTATACCACCTCGATCAGCACTACGTGGTGCAGGATGACGAAGTGGTGATCGTGGATGAATTCACCGGGCGGCTGATGTCCGGGCGGCGCTGGTCGGAAGGTTTGCATCAGGCGGTGGAGGCCAAGGAAGGCGTGGCCATCCAGAAAGAAAACCAGACGCTGGCTTCGATCACCTTCCAGAACTATTTCCGCATGTACAACAAACTGTCCGGGATGACCGGTACGGCAGATACCGAAGCCTACGAATTCCAGCAGATTTACGGGCTGGAAACCGTGGTCATCCCGACCCATCGTCCGATGATCCGCATCGACAAGATGGATCAGGTATTTCGTACCGCGGGCGAGAAATACCAGGCCATCATCAACGACATTAAGGACTGCTACGAGCGCGGCCAGCCGGTGCTGGTAGGCACCACCTCGATCGAAAACAACGAATTCCTGTCCGCGCTGCTGAAAAAAGCCAGGCTGCCGCACGAAGTGCTCAACGCCAAACAGCACGCCCGCGAGGCCGAGATCATTGCCCAGGCGGGCAAGCCCAAAGCCATTACCATCGCCACCAACATGGCAGGTCGCGGTACCGACATCGTGCTCGGCGGCAGCATCGAGAAGGAACTCGAAGCCATCCGCCTGGACGAGAGTCTGGCGGAGGACATCAAGCAGGTGCGCACCGACGCGCTCAAGGCGGATTGGCTGCCCGTCCATGAGGTCGTGCTGGCCGCCGGTGGTCTGCACATCATCGGTACCGAGCGCCATGAATCGCGGCGCGTGGACAACCAGTTGCGTGGCCGTTCCGGACGCCAGGGCGATGCCGGTTCCAGCCGTTTTTACCTGTCGCTGGAAGACCCGCTGTTGCGTATCTTTGCTTCCGACCGCGTGGCGTCGATCATGAACCGCCTGAAAATGCCCGAAGGCGAAGCCATCGAGCATATCTGGGTCACGCGCGCCATTGAAAATGCCCAGCGCAAAGTGGAGGCGCGCAACTTCGACATGCGCAAGCAGTTGCTCGAATACGACGATGTGTCCAACGATCAGCGCCGTGTGATCTATCAGCAGCGCAATGAATTGCTGGAATCGGATGATATTTCCGAAACCATCCATGCCATGCGCGCGGACGTGTTGAATAACGTGGCGGGTGAATACATCCAGTCCGGCAGCATGGCCGAGCAGTGGGACGTGGCTGGGCTGGAACGCGCGCTGGCAGGGGAATTCCAGCTGCAACTGCCGTTGCAGGAATGGCTGGAACAGGACAGCAAGCTCGACGAAGACGGCCTGCGCGAGCGCATCGTGGCCGAGGCCAACGCGCGCTATCAGGATAAAGTCACGCAGGTGGGCGAACCGGTGATGCGCCATTTCGAGCGTGCGGTAATGCTGCAAAATGTGGACAGCCACTGGCGCGAACATCTGGCGGCGCTTGACCACCTGCGTCAGGGCATCCACCTGCGCGGTTACGCGCAGAAGAACCCCAAGCAGGAATACAAGCGCGAGGCTTTCGAGCTGTTCTCCACGCTACTCGAAACCATCAAGCGCGAAGTCACGCAAACCACGCTTACCGTGCAGGTACGTTCGGAACAGGATGTCGAGGCGGTCGAGACGGTCAGCCCGCTGGCCAATGTGGAATTCCATCATGCCGATTTTGACGAGGTATTGGCGGGCAACCCCGATGCCGCCGATGTTGGTGCAGCGGCGCTGCCGGTACGCAACGAGGACAAGGTGGGGCGCAACGATCCGTGCCCGTGCGGATCGGGCAAAAAATACAAGCATTGCCACGGCAAATTGAACTGACGCGCTTTGGGGTGACGCCTTCCCGCGCTCCCCAACCAACACGAACAATCCTGATGAAACGACCCCGTCTTCCCCGCACACCGCGCTTGAGTCGCGACGCCACACAGCTGCTACGCCTGGCTATCGCGCTCAGCGTATCGGCCAGCCGTATGGAAGACCGCTTGTGGGCGCGCCAGCTGGATGCGCAGATTGACAGCGTGCTCGACAAGGGCCAGGAAGACACGCTGGAATCCGCCCTGGATCAACTCTGGACAGCCAACCCGCCGGCCTACGATGCACTGGCGCAGGCCATCGAGTCGCGCAGCAGCGGTCTGGTCGGTGCCGATGGGCAGGAGGTTTTGCTGATTGCCGTGCCGGTACAGGCATGGTCGCGCTACAGCATTGCGGCGGGCGCGATTGTACCCGCACGCATGATGGAACTGCGCGCCCAGTTGCACGGCCATGTATTGGCGGCAGGTGCGCGCCTGGCGCTGGCGGATGTGCTGTTCAGCCCGGATCAGTTGCCGCGTGGGTTTGCTGCCACGCGCACGTTTGCGCGCAGCCTGGCGGATGCCGCTGCGCATCAACAGGACATGCATGTTGACCCGGCCAGCCTGGCACAGGTTATTCCGTTCGTTGCCGATGTGCGCTACGTGGTGGGCGCGGTGATGGTTGCGCCGGGTACAGCGGTGTTTCGCTGGCAGGAAGCGCAGCACAGCCGCGAGCAGGTGTTGCGCGACTGGCAGGCACATGGAGGCGCAGTGCTGCAAACCATGCTGCCTGGATGCGCCATCGAAGTGCTGCTGCCCAATGCGTATTTCAGTGCCTGGCGCGAGTCCGACCTGGCCGGACGCGGCTGGGGGCTGCGTGCCGCGATGGACTATCTGCATGCCATGCTGGCATTACCCGCAGCCAGCCTGCGCGCCGTGGTCGCACCATTCTATGACCATGTGCTGGAAGAATATCGTATCGGTTTTACCGAGATGGGCTCGAACGACGTGCTGCATGGCGTGGTGTGGCCGCTGATCGGCAATGAAGACGAAAACACCGAAGTGACCAGCGAAATCGAGACCATCGTGCGTGCGGCCGGGATAGGCGAAGTGCTGCTGCTGAATGAACGCATGCCGCTGGAATATTGTGACGACTGCGGCGCGCCGCTGTTTCCCAATCCCGAAGGCGAGCTGGTGCACGCACAAATCCCGGAATCAGCAGAACCTGCGCCGCATCTGCATTGAACAAAATCTGAAAATCCCGCCGCTGTCAGCGCCAGGAAATCAGCAATATCTTTGAGAATTCGACACCTGGCGTCGTGTGCCGATAATTGATGACACCGATACCTCCCTGGTTTTATTGAGTTTGCTGCAATCGCGTGTGGATTGCCCGCAGTCCACATAAATCGGCACAGGAATTGCTCCTCTTCATACACGATCGAGGGGCATACCATGTTTACCAAAAAGAGAATTATCCTGGCGCTTGCACTGATGCTGATGAGCATCTTGCTGGCGCAGGGGATGCGCAGTTATTTTCATGACAAGGCTGCGACACGCGCGCAGCATGCACACAACAAGCCTGGCGACCGCCATCACCCTGTATTCGTGGCTGACCTGGATGCGGCGGGAAATTTGCAATCGCCCGATAACAAGCTGGCCGCAGACAAGTTGCAACAGCTGGCGGACGCCATGCAGCGCGATCATGTTGGCTGGATCGCCGGTCAGGCGGAAGGTGGACCTGTGCCGGATGGTTGCGCCATTCCTTGCACCGGCGGCAATTTCATTGCGCTCGACGACCATGCCGGTTTCTTTATCCCCGGCCCGGGATCCAATGCCGGTCATGCGCCGGCGGGCAACGGAATGCCGGATCCGGATAAGCAAAATGGTGCAGCAGAACCGGGTGGTATTGGACAGCCAGGCCCAGGCACAGGCGGCAGCAACCCTCCGCGTGGTGGTGACGCGCCAGTGGGCGGCGGGGGCGGTATGCCGCCGGCCGGTAGCAATCCAGGACCGAGCACGAATCCTGGTGCAGGCCCAACTCCACCCGGTGGACAGCCGCAACCCGAACGTCAGGCTGATAATTCGCCCGTTGCAGGCAATCCGCCCCTGGGCCCGTTTATGCCACTCAATGACCCGCCTGTAACCCCGCCCGACTCGCACGGCGCGGTAACGCCACTCACCACCCATACTGACCGGGTTACGCCCACTTCGGTGCCGGAACCGGCGTCGCTGGCCTTGATTGCTGTCGGCTTGCTGGGTATGGCCTGGCTTAGAAAAAAAGCCTGAACGACACCAGCTCCTACAGGCGCACTACAATTTGCGCTGCTGATCGCCTTGGGTAAAACCCAGCAAGGTGGTGTCCAGCCCCTTGCACAAGGCGATCACTTTGAACAGCTCTCCCATTTCGGCGGGGCTCATCAGTTTTTGCAGTGCGCTGGCCTGGGGCAGATACGCGCCGACATCACCCGCCGGGGTGAGCGCCAGCAGATCGGTTATGCCGCAGTTGATGAGAAACTGTGCCTGGCTGGCATAACCTCCCAGGCGCATCCCCGCTTCGATGCCGGACACGGCAATCGCGGTGAAATCCACGTGGGCGGTGATGTCCTGCAGACCGCGCAAATAGAACGGATCGGCGTGTGCATGATGGCGGTAGTGGCACATCAGCGTGCCCTGGTTGCGTTGCGGGTGATAGTACTCGCGCTCGCCAAAACCATAGTCAATGAACACCAGCGCGCCGCGTTGCAGGCACTGCGCCAGACTCCTGATGAATGCGCTTGCCGCCAGATTGATTTCGCTGACATAGTCAGCGGGTACGTCTATTGCTCGCGCAGCATCATACAAACGCCCGGAGGTGATGGCCTGGTCGCGCCAAACGAAGGTGTTATCCGCCCACGCCACGCCGCGCTCGAACACGGCATCCGGCGTCCAGTGCAGAAGGTTCACCGGCATGGCGTCGAGCACCTCGTTGCCCACCACGCAACCGGTGAAGGTTTCTGGCAATGTATCCAGCCACTGCACGCGCGCAAGCATTTGTGGCGCCTGTTGCTGGATGGTCGTTTGCTGGCGTTCGCGTAGGTCTGCGCTCACTTCGAGGATGTAATAGCATTGCGGCAGGCAGTCCAGCAGCGCCAGTTCGTTGAGCAGATCGCATGCCAGCCGCCCGCTTCCGGCACCGGCTTCCAGCACGTCGCCGCCGCAGGTTTGCAGCACTTGCGCCACCTGCCGTGCCAGGCTGCGGCCAAACAACGGGGAAATTTCCGGCGCGGTGACAAAATCGCCCGCCGCGCCGAATTTGGCCGCACCGCCGCTGTAATAGCCCAAGCCCGGAGCGTACAGTGCCAGTTCCATGTAGCGGGCGAAGCTGATCCAGCCGCCGGCCTGATGAATGGCATCCGCGATATGATGGGAGAGCGCGGTACTATGGGCGAGGGCTTCAGGGCTGGGTGTGGGCAAAGACATATGGGTACCTCTATAAACTCAAAATCCTAAGCGAGACAAGGCGCGCAAGAGATTTTAGCGCGCAGCATATGGTCGATATGTAAGCGTTAAAATATCTTGCGTAACGCAGTATAGCGACGGAGTTTGAGTTTATAGATGTGCCCATCGTGCTTGATTGATAATCGGCAAAGCCGAGAGCATAAGGAATAAAGCAATGCAAGGCAAAACGGTATTGATTACGGGCGGGGCAAAACGGGTGGGCGCGGCGATCTGCCGCCTGCTGCATCGCGAGGGTGCCAATCTGATGGTGCATTACCATACCTCGGTGCAGCAGGCGCGCGCACTGCAGGACGAGCTCAATACCATCCGCGCGGATTCGGTGACCCTGATCCAGGGTGACTTGCTCAAAACCGAAGTGTTCCCGAACATGGTCGCGACCACGGTAGAAACCTTTGGCAGCCTGGACGTGTTGATCAACAATGCCTCCAGTTTTTACTCCACGCCGGTAGGCGAAATCAACGAAGCCAACTGGGACGACCTGATCGGCACCAACCTGAAAGCGCCGCTGTTTCTGTCGCAAGCCGCGGCCAATGAGCTGCGCCGCCGCCACGGCTGCATCGTCAATATCGCCGATATCCACGCCGAGCGGCCAATGAAAAGCTACGCGGTATACAGCATCGCCAAGGCCGGCGTGGTCGGGCTGACGCGCTCGCTGGCCAGGGAACTGGGGCCGGAAGTGCGCGTCAACGCAGTTGCACCGGGACCGGTTTTATGGCCTGAAGACGACGCCATATTCGACGAGTTATCACGCCAGCGCATCATCTCCCACACCATACTCAAACAGGCCGGCGAACCAGAGGATATCGCGCGTGCGGTGCGCTATCTGGTGTCCGATGCCGGCTATGTGACCGGACAGGTGCTGACGGTGGATGGCGGACGCAGCGTGCGCTTGTAGCAATAGCTGCCCAATAGCAGTTGTCGGGTTCATGTAAAATACATGCGGCAAAGCAATCGATAAAGCGAATAGCTGAATAATGCGACTCTCCCAGAAAACACAGAAAATTATCCGCGATACCGCCCATGAGGTTTTCGGTATCGAGGCGAATGTGAAGCTGTTCGGATCGAGGATTAACGACGATGCACGGGGCGGCGATATTGATCTGCTCATAGAACTGCCATCGATCACAGCGGAGCTGGAGCGCAAAACCATGCAATTGGTCGCAAGGCTTCAGTTACGCATCGGCGACCAGCCTATCGATGTTCTGGTGCTAGACCCGTCAACACCACGAAAACCGATACACGAGCAAGCCGCCAGTACAGGGATAAACCTATGAGACCAACCACTGGCTTGCCGATAGCACGTTTTTTGCAAACCCTGGAAATAGTCGCACGCGAAGGAAAGCATCTATAGCTGGAACAGCCTGTTCAGTCAGACGATTGATGCGGAGTGGGTGCGCAATCTGGAGCATGCGCCGGAAATAGCCGAGCGACTCGAAGCCTTCGTGTCCCGTTTTGGCAGAACGCAGGATACGATGGCGGATAAGTTATTCCCGCGTTGGCTGCTTGCGCTTGCCGAGACGCCGGGCAGTCAAATCGAAACCTCAATCGCGCCGAGCGGTTGGGCGTATTAACCAGCACGGAACAGTGGCTTGAAGCGCGCAATCTGCGTAATCGTCTGGTTCATGAATACATTACCGAACCTGAAAAGTTTGCCGAAGACCTGGCGCTGGCCAAAGAATGAATATAGCCTGATGCTGCTGGATACCTTCAACCGTTTGCGCCGGGATGCAATCGCGCGAATGGGGCATAAAGCGGAAAGCTTGCCTGAAGCGTTGGCTCTGCCGCGACCGTGGAGGGCTGGATAGGTGATCCGCCACTAACCTAACCATTACAATTATTAGCCAACCGCTACCTCAGCGGCCCGCACCATGGTGATGTCTTACCAACTCCCCATACAAATCCACATACGACTTCACCATCTGCTCAGCCGTAAAGTGTTTCCAATACCGCTCTTCGGCACGTTTGCCCATATCTGCAGCCTCTTCAGGGTGTTCCCACAGATAACGCATTGCCTGCCGTAGTGCCAGTGGATCGCTGGGTGGCACAACCAGACCGGTTTCATCCGCAATATTGATGAAGGTCGTGCCGGTACCAATCTCGCTGGAGATCAGCGGCTTGCCGTACATCGCGCCTTCCAGCAGCGAGACGCCAAAAGCCTCAGAGCGCAAATGCGATGGGAAAACAACCCCATAGCACAGCGTTAGCAACGCGACCTTATCCTCATCCGGCAGGTGTCCCAGAAAGTGGATATTGCGTAAGCCGAGTTGCGCTGCCTGTGTTTTCAATTCCTGCTCAATCGGGCCGGCGCCAACAATCACGATGGGGTAGTCGGTCCCTTGCGCGGCCTCTATCAAAATGTGCAGCCCCTTGTAGTAACGGATGAGCCCAACAAACAAGAAAAACTTTGGGCCGAGTTTCTCTCGCCAGAACTGTAGCCGATCCGGCATCGGCTGGGGATAGGTGGCCTTATCCAGGCCTATCGGAATCACGCTGACCTTGTCGGAGAACTTCTCCAACACATCGCTGGTCGCCAGGTAGTTCGGCGAGGTGGCCACAATGCGATCCACGCTCGACAGAAATTTTCGCATCAATGGATTGTAAAGCTTGAGCAGAGTTTTTTGGCGGATGATGTCCGAGTGATAGGTCACCACCGTCGGCTTGTTCACCCGGGTGGCAAAGTGCACCACATCCATGAATGGCCATGGGAAGTGGTAGTGAATAACATCTGCCTTCTTTGCCAACCGTGAGAAACGCCAAAAAGCGGAGGCAGAAAAACCCGTCGAAGCAATCTGCAAGTCGAGTCTGGCGCGATGCGCCAGGTAGCCATCGATTTCGACAGTGCGTGCTGCACGGTCTGGCGTGAGCGAGAGCACATCGGTTTTGACGCCCAGCTTATTGGCACCTCTGGCAATCTGATTGATAACCTGCTCAATGCCTCCCATCGTATCCGGGAAGGATGTCCTGTAGAAATGTAGAACCCTCATGCAATCCTGTACCGATCAACCTGCTATTGATTTAAACCACACTGCGTAAGGCTGAGCCAGCCACCATTTCAACGGCACTCGTCCGTAGTATTTGCGAACGACCCTCATAGCTTCCTGGTAATGCCGGCGACGCTGGGTTTTGGTCTTGGTATCTTCGTGCTCGCGATTCACTGCAACGAAGTCATCGACAAAATGCAGCGGGCCTACTGACTTGAACAGTCGCCACCACAAGTCATAGTCCATGGCCATGTGTAGTTTTGCATCAACGCCACCAACGGCCTCCCAGGCAGAACGCCGGATCAAGGTCGCAGGCTGTGAAATAATGCAGCGCAACGCCAAGCGGCGTTCATTGAAAGGCTCTACCCAGACCGGATATCGCTTTCCGGATTTCTCCACCACATTCCACGAACGTCCGTAAACGGCGGGCGTATCTGGGCATTTTTCCAACTCACCAAGCAGTTTTGCCAAACCACCCGGCAAAAACCAGTCATCGCTATTCAGCCAGCACACATAAGATGCCCGGCCCTGAGCAATGCCTTCGTTAATTGCTGCTGCCTGTCCGTCATCGGTATGACTGCGCCAGCCAGCCAGTCGGTGTTCCCACTTGCGAATAACCTCCACGGAGTTATCCGACGACCCACCGTCCAGCACAAATACTTCAACAGGTATTTCCTGTTGAAAAATAGAGGCTAACGCATCATCCAGAAATCGTCCCTGATTGAAAGATGGGACGGCAATCGTTACCAACGGCTCTACCATGCCTTACGCAGCCACTTTAGTCAGAAAATCCGCGTAAGCCTTGGCAATCCCGTCGCGTAACGCTGTTTGTGACTGCCAGCCCAGTTTACGCATCCGATCAACATTCAACAGCTTGCGCGGCGTGCCGTCAGGTTTACTGTCGTCAAATTCAATCCGGCCGTGAAAACCAACAACGCTCATCACCGTCTCCGCCAACTCGCGTATCGTTACATCTTCGCCCGTACCAACGTTGAATAACCCTTCGCTGACTCCTCGCTCCATCAAGAAGACGCAGGCATCTGCCATATCGTCGACATATAAAAACTCTCGCATGGGTTTTCCAGACCCCCAAACCACCAATACCTCATCCCCTCGAATCTTGGCTTCGTGAGCCTTGCGAATCAACGCTGGCAACACGTGACTATTGTTCAGATCATAACTGTCATTCGGGCCGTAAAGATTGGTCGGCATCACGGAAATGTACTGTGTTCCGTATTGGCGGTTATAGCTCTCACAGAGTTTGACGCCTGCAATTTTGGAAAGCGCGTATGGCTCGTTCGTCTGTTCCAGTGGGCCGCTCAGGAGATAGTCCTCCTTGATCGGCTGAGGGCAATCCCGAGGATAAATACAACTGGAGCCAAGGAACAGCAATCGCTGAATACCGGCCTGCCAGGCCGCATGCACGATGTTTGCCTCGATCATCAGGTTTTGGTAAATAAATTCAGCTCGATAGGTATTGTTGGCATTAATACCGCCAACTTTCCCGGCCGCCAAAAAGATGTAATCAGGCTTCTCATGTTGGATAAACTGTGTAACCGCGGCCTGGTTGGTCAGATCCAGTTCCGCATGAGCACGAGATACCAGATTGGCATAACCGGCGCTGGAAAGTCGGCGTTCAATTGCCGATCCGACCATACCCTGATGGCCAGCAATATAAATCTTGATGTTCTTATCCATCAGCTTACTCGTGATAGTTATACGTAGAGTAGCCGTGCTTTTTCACCAGTTCATCGCGTTCTGCCGCCTTCAGGTCTTCGCGCACCATCTCGGCAACCAATTCATGGAAAGTGATTTTCGGAGTCCATCCGAGTTTGGTTTTTGCTTTTGTGGGATCGCCGAGCAAGGTTTCCACTTCAGTGGGGCGGAAGTAACGAGGATCAACGGACACAATGCATTTGCCATTGCTGTCGTAGCCTTTTTCGTCAACCCCAGCAGCTTCCCAGCGAACCTTCATCCCAAGTTCCTCGGCGGCAGCATTCACAAAGTCGCGCACGCTGTACTGCACGCCAGTGGCGATCACAAAGTCCTCAGCCTTATCCTGTTGCAGCATCAGCCACTGCATCTCCACATAATCCTTGGCATGACCCCAGTCGCGCTTGGCATCCAGATTGCCCAGGTAAAGGCATTCCTGCAAGCCCAGCTTGATGCGCGCCAGCGCGCGCGTGATCTTACGGGTCACAAAGGTTTCGCCGCGAACTGGCGACTCATGATTGAACAAAATCCCGTTGCATGCATACATGCCATAAGCCTCGCGGTAATTCACCGTGATCCAATAGGCGTAGAGCTTGGCCACAGCATAAGGACTGCGCGGGTAAAAAGGCGTAGTTTCCTTCTGCGGCGTTTCCTGAACCAAGCCATAAAGCTCGGAAGTGGAAGCCTGATAAAAACGGGTTTTCTTCTCCAACCCAAGAATCCGAATAGCTTCCAAAATGCGAAGTGCGCCTAATGCATCCGAGTTCGCCGTGTATTCTGGCTCTTCAAACGACACCGCAACATGGCTTTGAGCCGCCAGGTTGTAAAGCTCGTCCGGTTGTATTTGTTGAATGATTCGGATCAAGCTGGAAGAGTCCGTCATGTCGCCATAGTGCAGGATGAAGTTGCGGTTGGAGACGTGCGGATCTTGGTACAGATGATCAATTCGGTCGGTGTTGAAAAGCGAGGCGCGACGTTTGATGCCATGGACCTCATAGCCCTTCTTAAGAAGGAATTCGGCGAGATAGGCGCCGTCTTGCCCGGTGACGCCAGTGATAAGTGCTTTTTTCATATACCTCACTTTGATGTAAATTGATGTGGCAAACGCTTTGGCGAGTGACCCACATATTTTTTGAAAGAGTTTGTAATTTTACGGCATATCAGTCTTGATAATACCTAACTTTTAGTGCCCCCCATTCGGCGGTTTGATCCGTGGGGCCTCGCTAAATTTCAGGCGCCGAGCTGGGCGCTCGACCAGAATCAGCGTGGCCGTTGCCATCAGGATTGATACGAGCGCGAAGACGAAACCATTGGGAGTCACAACTGAGCCAACGGTTTGGATAATGATGAAGTGATTGATGTAGACCGGATAGGACAAATCTCCTGCGAACCGATCTAATTTGTTGGAGGCTGTCTTGGTGAACAGTAGCGGCACAACAATGGTCAGTGCGGCAAACAACCACCATGGGAACGTCTGTAATGGAAAGAGAATTGGACTACGCCAAGCTACGTAGGCATACATCACCAACAACAAAGTCAGTGGTTGCCAAAAATTCTTGCGTACTGGTGCTTTTGCATGCAGAAAGACATGCGCAAGCATTGAGCCGATCATAAACATCCAAAGAAATTTTGGTGCCTGAAGGTAGATTAGCGCGGGTGAGAGATTGGCCCATCTCCCCACGCCAATCCAAGCCTGCTCCAAGTAACCGCTGGCGCTGAGATAGAACAGCAGGGCGATACGCAAAAAGTTTTTCGTTACCAGTGGTGCAAGCGCATAAAAGAAAAGTTCAACGCCAATACTCCAGAACTGGCCAATGAACATGAAGCCCATGGCCCATATGGGCGCATTCTGCCGGGGATTGGCGGTCAATGTTCCGCTTGCTTTGTTAAAGCCAAGGTAAAGTAGCGCTTCAGACAGAAAGCCGGTGATATTCGCAAGGGTAGTAACCACTAGCGTACCAACCGATGCACCATGTGCATGGTCGGCCCAGAAACCACTTGCCTGTACTGAACCGTCAACTACAAATCTCTGGTACGTCAGGAATGCGTCCGGAATCAAGAGGTACGCAGCAAGCGTCAAAGCAAGCCATACCCAGTATGCTGGGTAAAGGCGAATCACACGGTTCCAGTAGAAGTGAGCCAAATGCCATTTGCCAACTGCATACTTGTTGTTGAGCGCAACCGTGATGAGGAAACCAGAAATCGCAAAGAAGGTCCAAACAGCTCCCGCGCCGTCGAACAGGCGTACGCCGAGAAATGTCGTGAGCCCGTGGCTCATCACGACGCTCAAGGCCAGTACGAGACGCAACACTCCCAATTTATTGGCTCCAGAAGGGTGCTTGCATAGCACGGTGCCGTAAGGGTGGATGTAGCGAACTCACCGTAATGGAACCGTACAGCTGACATTGCCAAACCAGGCGTTGCCGTCCTGCACCAGGGCGAACTGGGCGACGAGAGGGCCGCTGCCCCCGAGTTTGGCACTCGGGGGCAAGGTATTGATTGGTAGTCGAATGGTGCGACTATCACCCCGCCTAATGTAGGCATCCGTGGGTACACGGAAGCCGTCGTCCCAGCGCAGAAGCTTGCCGTCTGCCTGGTTAATGTGAACGCCGATCCGGATCGGGAACGGGCCGTCGCCCAGCTTCCAGTCGAAGTGGCTTTGATTTTCGACGGTTAGAAGGAGCATATCGGATGCACCGTCGGCCTCTGGGCCCGCTTCGACTTTGCAATCCATTTGGCCGCGCATATCGGAGATCGGAACGATGGGGGTTTGCCCGAGGCCGCGCGTGATCGTCGAACCATCCACGAATATGTCGGGATGCTCGGCCTTCCTGATCACGTAGTTGGCTTTACTTGCCTCGTGGATGACAAAGCGCCTGAGCGCTTTGTCATTGATGAGTTCGGGAAAATCGCTTTGCGCAAGCAGACGGACGGGGTCTGTCACCACGATATGATCCGCCTCCCGATAGGTGGGGTCATAAACCAGCTTGAACCCCGGATCCTGGAGTCGCACAAAGGTGAGCTTGCTTGGGGCATCTTCCAGCATTTCATAGCCCCTGCTGGTAAAGGTCTGGCGCATGCTCTGATATTCGATCGAGTTGACCACAGTATGGTCGATGACGAAACCGCTGAAACCCACGGCTTCGACCTCGGCGATGAGCTTGTCCAAAGGCAGTTGCGATATGCGGAAATTCCAGTCGTCTGCAGGGCTGTTTTTGTCGCCGCCGTTGTTCCAGCGCAGGTCGTGAGAGTGCAGATAGAGTCTTACTCCGGCGAACGAACCCCATCCGTAATATTTGCTGTCGCGCAGGTACTGAGAGTAGGGAAATTGATAAACCATGGCATCGGGCGGCAAGACCGCTTCCACCTTTTGTACGAAGCGGCCCTCGGCGAGAAATTGCGTCTTAATTGCCGCACTTCCCTTTTTGGCGTCGCGGGGAATCTGGTCGTACAGCGCGCCGGCTGTCACCAGAAACAGGAAGACGGCCCATGCAAGCCGACCCGGACCGCTCGCGTCGCGCAACCTTTGCGTCATGAACCACGCACCGCCGAGGAACAGCACGAAGATTAGGAAAATCGGGAACCGCTCATAATCCCTAATAGTTGGAAACACTAAGGCTACGAGCGAACCGATCCCTCCGAAAGTGGAACAGAGAAAGATAAACAGTGTGAGGGACAGTAAGGTGTCCGGTAGAGAGTTTGAAGCAGCCGTCGGGTCTTGACGCCCATTGGTTGACGTTGTTCGCTGCAATATTGCTCTTCTTGCGGCTGGAATGGCGAGTAGGACCAAGGCCACGGTAAGGAGCAATGAACCAAGTGTGCCGAGGGGAACCGCTGCCCGGCCATGTTTGAAGATGAGTGCTGCATCGCTGGTTCCTATTACCAATTTACCAAGGGCAGCCATAGAAGAGATTCTGTGCTCGGAAATAGGGGCTATGAGCATCTTTAGGCTTGACGAATAAACCTCAGCCTCGAAGGGGTGCTTAAACAGAGCTGGATCCTTGACGCCGTTCGGATAGAACTCGCTGTGGTGCGTTTCTTTGTACTGATGCAGAGGCCATTGCAGAGCGAGTGCTGCCCCCAGCAAGGCGACGATGAAAACGCCAGCTGGTATTAGCACAAGAGGCCGACGCCAGTCGCCGATCACGGCTCTGGAAAATGCTGCGAAGCCGAGTAACAGAAGGGTAAAAAACGCATAATACCCATCGGTCACGGCCGTTAGCAGCACGAAAACGAGTCCGAGTATGAATTCGCGCGAGCGCAGGACACGCCTTAGTCTTTCCCACCGCCCAGCGGAAACATCTGACTCGTCAAATAGCATGGCGAACCGCCCATTCAGGATCCAGATGACCGGTACTAGGGCGAGAGGCACTATGAAGTAGTTGGAGAGAAACGAGTACAGGATATTGTCGAAACGGAACGTTGTGAAGGCATACAGCAGCCCGGTGGCAAAGGCCGGTAGGCGAGCGATGCCCAGTAGCCTGCATGCAACAAATGAGGTCAGGCAGATCAGCGGGAAATTGAGCAGGTAATAGGTTTGCTGCAGTCGCACCGCATCGTGGATGAAAGGTGACAGTGCCAGCATTAGCAAAGAGTGCAATGCACTGGTCTGCGCTGCAGCGTTGATATACCAATGGGCTACCCCAGGTGCGCCGAGGTAAGGATTGTTCAGTATCCAACCGGTGTCAAGAAGCGTTTTGGTGAGATTGAGCTGCCATGTGGCATCCCCGTGGTTGTAACCCAGCGGAATGGACAGGTTCCAGTTACTCAGACCCAGCACCTGGTATGCTAGGATCACTGGGATACCGATCAGGAGTACAGTCCATAGTGTGGCCCGAAGCATTTGGGTACGGGAGCGTGGAAGAAGGATCATCGTAGTCGTGTCAGGTGGAGGTCTGAGAGGCGGCATGTCTCGGCCCGAAGACGAACCAGCGGCATCCGAAGAACATGCAGACCGTGTAGATGCCCACGCCCACCAATTGCGCCAGGTAGGGGTTGGCCGACAAATATGACGTGCATGTCACGACAGCGCCCAGATTCAGCAGGTAGCTGGCGGCGGCCGTTAGCAGGTATTTGGGCATCACATGAATAACGGGCTGGGTATTGTTGAAGGTCCATGCCCGGTTCAATGCAAAACTGACGGTCAACCCGATAGCGTAGCCTACCACGTTGGCAAGGGCGGGGTCTGCACTGAAAAAGAACATGAGCGCATAGATGGCAGTGAGGCCGATGGCCGTGTTGACCAGGCCGACCGCGCCAAAGCGCAGCGACTGACGCACTAGCCCCATCATGCCGGGCAGCGCGCCGCCATGCGGTATTGCGCTCCGAGCCCGAGCCAGCCCAGGTGCTGCTCAAGTGGACGCAATGACTTTAGCATGGATGGGAAAAACAGCCTGTAGTCCACCGTGGCGTCTTCCCATCCGCTGGAGGTGGCACGTTGGCGCATGGCGCCACCTCTGATCAACCGGGCATTGACGTCGAGAGGGCAGGTATTCACCGCGCGCACCGTCAGCGGGTTCAACGGGTTATGCTCATAGATCGCCAACAGGCCGCCGGGCCGCGTGACGCGGCGCAATTCGGCCAGCCAGTGTCGGTGCTCCTCATGCGGAATGTGGTGAAACACGCAGGCGGAAAACACGATGTCCTGGCTGTGCGTCGGCAACGGAATCTCCTTGCTAATGAGCACGTACTGCTCCTGGCCCGGGAAGCGGGTCTGTGCAATCTCGATGCTGCGCGCCGAGACATCGCCGCAGTGCAGTTCGCTCTGCCCAAAGTATTTGCGGAAGTAGGGCACGGAGTTGCCGATGCCGCTGCCGAAGTCCAGAATATGTCCCGCGGCGAGGCCCTTTGCTCGGACCAGGGCCGCGAGGTCGGCAATCTTGTATTCGGCGAAATACGCGGGCCCTTCGCCCGTAATGGCCACATTGGCCGCATGCTGCTCGTGGTACTCGTCGGCCAGCAGGTCGAATTCGGCGCGCAGGCGCTGATCGCCGGTTTCCCCGGTCGGAGCTTCGTTGTTCATTTGGCGGTCACTTTCTCAGGCGTATCCACGCTGGTAGACAATTCGGGTGAGGAAACGATCTCCTGGATGATGAAAAGCGGACGGCCTTTTGATTCAACATAGAGCCGACCCAGATACTCGCCCATCACACCAGCCACGAGGAGCTGCGCGCTGCCCAGCAGGAGCACGATGACGGCCAGCGAAGTCCAGCCTTCGACACTGTAGCCGGTGAAATAGTGGACCAGCACATATATCAGCAGCAACAGGGTGGCGATGCCGGAGAAGATGCCGATATAGGAGGCGATGCGCAGCGGACGCACCGAGAAGCCGGTGATCGCGTCGATGGCGAAGCGGATCATCTTGGACAGCGGATACTTGGTTTCCCCCGCGAAGCGCGCGGCGCGCTCATAGAGCAGCGCCTCCTGGCGCAGCCCGATCCAGCTCACCATGCCCCGGATGAAGCGATGGTGTTCGGGCATGCTGTTGAGGATGTCGACGGCACGGCGGCTCATGAGCCGAAAGTCACCCGTATCCGGCGGAATGTCGATGTCGACCATGCGGTCGAGCAGCCGGTAAAAAGCATAGGCCGAGGCTTTCTTGAACAGGGTTTCACCTTCGCGTTTGATGCGTTGGCCGAATACCACGTCGCAGCCATCGTCCATGCGTGCCATCATCTGAGGCAGCAGTTCGGGAGGATCCTGAAGGTCGGCGTCCAGCACAAAAACCCGTTCGCCCCGGCACATCTGAAGCCCGGCGGAAAGGGCGAGCTGGTGGCCGTGGTTGCGCGACAGGTTGATGGCCACCACGTGTTTGTCGGCGCGGGAGATCTCGCCCATGATCTTCCACGTGGCGTCCCTCGAGCCATCATTCACAAGTACCAGTTCGTAAGAGTCACCGATGCTAGCCTGGCAAACGGCGCTGACGCGGCGATGCAGTTCGTGCACCCCCTCCTCCTCGTTGTAACAGGGAATCACAACGGACAATTTCAACCCCGCCATTTCATATTCCTCTCGACAAATCGCTGCATCAAATCAAATTATCCCACATGGCGCCAGCCGACTACCTGCCCAACCGTCTCAAGAACCTGCCTCACACTGTAGCCCGAACTATTCCCAAGGTTCAGTTTCTGCGAGTCGCCGCCGGACACCGTATCTGCAAAGCCGGAGCCGAGGTCGTCCGGCACGATGTGACTCAGTTTGCGGTACTGCCGCAGCTTGTCCATGTGGGATCTGATCTAGGCAGCGTCACCGACGACCCATACCTTAAGGTCGTCCATAATTCATTTCCGGTAAGCCCCGGTTGGCGCTCGTTAGTTGGTATATGTGGCGCATGCATGGGACGGCCCGGCTAGACCGCTTGCCACGTTTCGTCGGGCGTGAGCCAGAAGTCTTCGCTCAGCCTCGAAAAAATGGGATGGCTGTTGAATGCGTCGACAGCCGTCAGCGACGAAAGCTTGCCGACGGCTACATCGGACCGGACGAAGAACGCATTGAAACCGCATGAACCGACAGCGCATAAGGTGTAGCCGCGTGCGCCCAGCAGCTTTTCCCAGGCTGGCAGGCTCGCGCTGCCGGATTGCTGCCAGCGCTGGCTGAAGTTCGCACGGTCGATCTGGACCACGCTGTAGCGTTCCCTGAACCTCTTCTCGAACTCGACGACCAGCACCCTCGGCTTCACAGCTTCCAGATTTTGTATCACTGCGTAGTCACCGCCGTCGATGTCGATGACCATCAGGTCCGGTTCTGGCTCATTGTTCGCCTTGATGAGGACTTGGTTGATGTTTTCGGGACTGACAGCCTGCTGGATGATGAGGGGGGAAAAGTAGGTGTTCTCGCCGTCCCGAGCCCAGTGGAAGTGGCGGGTTGCGTGGTCACGCGCGAAGAAGAAGCGCATTCTGTCGCACTCCGTCGGGTCCATTTCAAAGACCGAGCCGTGCCAGCCGTGGTTGACGATCAGGTTGGCGGAGAGGTTTTCAGGAATACCAACGTCCGAGCCGCTGCAATTGCTGCCGATTTCGATGACATAACGGTTGGTGTGCCCGATGTGGGTGAACAGCCGTAGCAGAATGCCGTCTTCGTCGTTCTGCGAGAACACCCGAAAAGCGCTCTCGACGAGTTCGGAGTGGCTCAATACGCCCGGTGCGCGCAACCGCCACGTTGCCACGAGATTTTTCTGCACCGCCGAATCGTCGTTGGGTAGGAAGTTGCGATGGAAGTGGGGATTCAGTGCCGCCATCTCGGCGGGCGTCAGAAATTTCTGGGCCAGCATGGCCTCGAGGTGTCGCAGCGCCTCTTCGATGCGCTGCTGGCTATCCGCCAGCACGAGGGGGGCGTTCAGTAGCGCTTCAAGCCAGGTTTTAAATGGGGAAAAAAATTTAAACATGGCCTTGTTCCAGAATATCTACGGACGCGGTTGGTTTCATGTTGAAGACGCCTCCATAGAAGGGGGCGGTCGACGACTCGACTACTTGTAATTGTTCGACGTCGTGCATCAGAAGGCTAAACTCCTCGAACTCGCTACGAGCGAATCCCCTGTTCGCGACGCCAATGGAAAACGAGTACTGCCCGGCCCTGAGGTTGAAATTGAAAAGGAACCGCACCACCACCTGCGTGCCCCCTGCGATGGGTGTCTCAGCCATGCGCATACCGTAGGTACTGGTCTCGAAGATGGATCGGCCAATGCGGTCGCGCACGATCAACCCGAAGGCTGGCCGGTCGAAGTCCTTGTGCAACTTCACCACGTACTGCACAGTCAGCGGGGTTTCGCTCTCCAGGTGCGTGATCGGCTGGGCGTTCGCTCCCAATAGTTTAAAATCGATTAGCTCAGCCTCGTCATTGGTCGTCACTGTCGTGGCTTTCAGCCGCGAAGTAGGCGTCGGTGCATTCTGTGTAACGACGATTTCGCGCTGGCTCATGTCGGTTTTTTGTGCGACAAGGCCCTGGTACAGATCGATGACATCGCGGGGCACACCGTGGCTTACGGCTCGGCCATCGTTGATTAGCAGCGCTTTATTGCACAGGTGTTTTACTGTGTTCGCGTCGTGCGAAACGAAAAGCATGGTGCCGCCGCCGCCCTTGAACTTCTCGAGTCTCTGGAAGCATTTTTGCTGGAAGTACGCATCGCCTACGGCAAGCGCTTCGTCGATGATGAGGATGTCGGGCTCGAATGAGGTGGCCACTGCAAATGCAACCCGCATCTGCATGCCGCTGGAATAGGTCGCCAGCGGCTGGTCGAAGTGGTCGCCAATGTCCGCGAAGGCTTGGATGTCATCGAGTCTCTCGGTCACTTGCTGCCGGCTGAAGCCGATAAGTGCGCCGTTCATGTAGACATTTTCCCGGCCAGTGAATTCGGGATTGAAGCCGGAGCCCAGTTCGAGCAAGGCCGCAATGCGGCCTTGCGTCGAGACTCGGCCCTGGGTTGGAGTCAGAGTGCCGGTAATGATCTGGAGCAGCGTGCTCTTGCCGCTGCCATTCAGACCGACGATGCCGCAAGACTCGCCTTTGAGCACTTCGAGCGACACGTCGCGTAGCGCCCAGAATTCCCTGAAATACTGGCGCTCGGGCCGTCCTGCCAACCGTCTGAGTCGCGGTAGCACGAACTGCTTGAGTTGGTCCCTGGGATGGGCGTACAGCTCGAAGCGTTTGGACACGTCCTCCACTCGGATGGCGAAGTCGTCAGAGGACATTCGCGAATCCTTTCCGTGTTTTCTGGAACCAGGCATAGCCAACCCATGCAACCGCTAGTGAGATGAGTGAGTAGATCAGCAAGCCGATAGCGTGGGGGGGCTGGCCATAGATCAGCACGGCGCGCGCCTGTTCGATGATGAACGTCAACGGGTTCAGCATCAGCCAGGGTCGCACGCTTTCAGGTAAGGCCGACAAGGGATAGAACACTGGCGATGCAAAAAGCAGGATGGTCATCGCCAAGCCAATGGGTTGGGCAACGTCGCGCAGGAAAACGCCGAGGGACGCGAGTGCCCAGGCGATGCCGAGAGCAAGTACGATCAGTGGCAGCAGTACGAGAGGAAGGAACACCGCCGTCCACGGGATAAAGCCGTTGAGTAACACAAGGGCGCCCGCTAAGACCAGCACGCTAACCATGGCATGGAAGACTGAGGCACCCATGGCCACGACGGGAAGGATTTCGAGGGGAAAGACGATTTTCTTGACGTAGCTGACGTTGGCTAATATGAGGCTGGGTGCGCGAATCAGCGTCTCCGAAAAGAGGCTGTGAACGATCATCCCCATGAACAACAGGATTGCGAACTGCGTCCTGCTTTCGGGTTCGCCTGTACCCCAACGCGCCTTGAACACCACCGAAAATACCAAGGTGTACATAGTCAGCAGCAGGATCGGGTTCGCGAACGACCACATGAGACCCATGATCGACCCTTTGTAGCGTCCGATCACGTCTCGCTTCGTCATCTGGAGAATAAGCTCGCGGCGACCCCACAGGCTGCGGGCGAGCGAAGCCAGGGAGACGGGGGCGGGGGCGTGCGGGTTCACAAGCCCAGCTTCCGTTTGAACACCTGCATCCGCGCGGGCAGACCCTGTTTGCGGATGGCCTGGATCTGCGCCTTGATCCAGTGGCGATTGAGTAACCGGCGGACGAACTGCAGCTTGGTGGTGGTCACAGGTAGTCCGGTGAGGGGGCGTGGCCCGAACCCGGTCGCCAGTTTGAATGCACGGGGACAATAGTCGTAAATGACTTCATTCTCAGCTGCTTCATCCCAAGTGCGTGGTGGGAATTCGGTCTGCACGTCGATGCAGATCGAAGCGGGCAACTGCTGGTCAATCGGATTGCCACCTGCCAGCACTGCCAAGGGTCGGCCATCCAGGTAAGGCAGCGCAATGTCGATGTCCTGCGGGATGGCGGCGGTCCGGAAGATGAAGCGGCCGAAGCCGGGCGGGGCCGCGGGGTCGACGTGGCCAAAGTCGATGAGTTCATGAACGCTGTGGACTGGCACATCGCCGTCCAGTAGCACCGCCGCCGTGGCGGCGCAGTGAACGTCGTGGGCGCGTTGAAGGGCGCCCGCCAGCACGGCGAGGTGGTTTGAAAAAAGTCTTTCGTTCGGCGCCACTATCATGAAGGCATCCGCTCCAGCGGTTGCTCCGAGTAACTGCTGGACGATCTCGCCCAAGCGCCGCCGACATTTGATTTCTGGATGTAGGCCGTAGCTGAAGTAATCGACTTCTATCAGTCCGATTCCGATGGGAGAAGTTGCTAATGCAGCCTCGATCTCACGGCGAAATGCAACGGCGACGCGTGTATCCACGACGAGGACCGGCGAGAAATTCCGGTATTCCTGTACACGGATGCTGTCGATATGCGCTTGCAGGACGGCTTCGGAATACTCAGGCATCAGCAGGTTGAGCCGAACCTTCACGGGGGGAGATGTTGGTGGATTCTGTCGGATGAGCAATGCGTGTTTGCGCTCCGCAAGCCCGTTGTATAGATCGCTGAGATTGCGGATGAGTGTAAATTTCTGGCTGAAGACACCCTGAGCTTTCGCGATCATTGCCAGCGCGAGGTCAGGGTGCGTTTTTGCCCAGTCGAGATGGCGGGTGATATCTGTGAATATTTGCTCTATCGGAGACCGGCTATCGATATATAGCAGTGAATCGCCAAAGAATTTCTTCGCGAAAGGATTCTCGTCGCAGATGACCAATGCGCCGGCGGCCACGCTTTCGAAGAGCCGGTTCGACATCAGTTCTGAGTCTTTATGCGCCTGCGACGAGAGGACCAAGGCCACACCAGCCTTCGAGATTTCGTCGATCATCGATATGCCGTCGAAGGGAATTTCACGCACGTAGCTGTCGTAGCCAGCCCACACCCTGACGCCCTGGAAAAGGGTGGGGCCGTAGATCCGAAGCAGGCCAGTCTTGTCCAGGCGTTTGAGTACCTCTTGGTGGCGCGACTTGCCGCCGCTGATAGCTTCCCAATTGATGCCGGCATAAAACAGTTTGCCTTCGCCCAAGGACGGCGGATGGATCACGTCGGCCGTCGAGTGGTAGAGATGGAAGCGTTTAGGAAGATGGGTGTATGTCGTACGCACCATTCGCGCCACGTGGTTGTCGGCCGCATCAGAGCTGCAACTGATGAAATCGTCGTGGGTCGTTAGGTTGCGTGAGCAGCGGCGGTAGCCCCACTCGTGATAAAACTTAAGCGGATTCCACAGCGCGACGAAAGAAAAAGCGTCGTAGCGTTTGGGCGTGTCATAGTGCAAGTGGATTACGAAATCCACATTGTTCTTCGACACCTTGACCTGCGGCGCGGAAAACAAGCTGCCGTCGGCATGGATTTCGACGCACTCGACACCCAGCGCCTGTGCTGCGAGCTTCAGGCGCGCGATGCATTCGTCTTCGGCTGTCTTGATTTCGGGCCACAGCTTGACCACGGCAAAACGGCCAATGGCGTCCTTTGGCAAAGAAAAATCTGCAGGCATTCTTTCTGTTCCGTTTTGTTTGCTGGTAGGCGAGTAACCGCTTTAGACCGTGAATGGCTTGCGGATATGCCGCGGGAAATATCGATCCCTAGCCGATGCGTGCCCTTGCCTCAGGCGTCCGCAGAAGATGTAAGAAATCTTCATAGGCGCTTTGCAGACCGGATTTTTCCTCGATTTTTGGTTTCCAGCCCAGAGAGCGGATGCGGCTGCTATCTAGCAGTTTGCACATGGTACCGTTGGGTTTGGAGGTATCGTAGACGATTTTCCCCTCAAAGCCGATCACTTTCGCGATGATGGCGGCGAGCTCAGATATGGCAAGGTCGTGACCGCATCCGACATTGTAAAGGTCGTGTGTTGTCGGAGCCAGCATGATGTATTTCATGGCGTCCGCCAGGTCATCGACGTGTAGCAGTTCGCGGCGAGGTGTACCGTCCCCCCAAACAACGAATTCAGACTTCCCGTCTACCTTGGCTTCGTGTGTGCGGCGTAATATCCCGGCGACTACGTGGCTGTGCTGGGGGTGGTAATTGTCGCCGGGTCCATAAAGGTTAGGTGGAATTACTGAAATGAAATTGCAGCCATACTGCTTGCGGTACGCCCGGCACAATTCTATCCCGGCGATCTTGCCCACGGCGTAGGCGCGGATGCTCTCATCGAGCGGTCCGGTAAGGAGGGCGTCTTCGGATATGGGCTGTTGCGCTTTAGTGGGATAGGTACAGTTGGAAGCAACGAACACCAGCTTTTGTACACCCACGCGGTGCGCACCATTAATGACGTTAGACTGTATCATCAGGTTGTCGCGCAGGAAGTCCGCGGGCAGTGTTGCATTTGCGTGGATACCACCGACCTTGGCACCGACGTGAAAGATCAGTTCCGGGCGATTTGCTTCCATCCATGCTAATACGGCAGCTTGGTCAGTCAGGTCCAGTTCTGCATGCGAAGTCAGTAGTAGCGTGGCACCTTCATCCGCAAAGCTGCGGACAATGGCGGAACCTAGCATACCTTTATGTCCGGTAATCCAGACTTTTTTTCCAGCGAAGGAGGCGACGGAGCCTTCGGTCGACGCCATCGTGTTTGTCTCAGACATTTCGCGATCCTAAAAATATAAAAAATAAAAAACGCCGCGAAGCGTATGCCCATTGAGCGCGCGGCGCTCATGTCCGCCCGTAGATATAGGCTAGGTGGGGCATTCCCGTCAAGCGCTCACCTAGCGCTGCCACGAACGTCATAAGCCCATTCCGTCTTCACCCAAATACACGCCATTTTGAGCTTCAATCATGACCTGGCTGAGCAAACCAGAATTTTCCAGGCGGTGCTAGTGCCCAGCAGGAGTGTAAGTGGATTCACAAGTGTTCACAAAAATTACGTGATCACCATTGTGACCTTGGCCATGTCACTCGCCACGATTCAGTGTCGCTGCGGTGGTTGTGTATTTGCAGATATTTTGTGCGATGCGATCGATCTTGAAGTCATGGCCTTCTTCCAGCATGGTTACATGGAGTTTGTGTGTTTCGCGGCTTTAGCCTTCAACTCGACGTAAATATGTAATATAAGGAAGCAGAAAGTTGCGATAGCTCAATGGCTTATGGATTATGGCTTATGAAAAAGTTTGTAATTGTACCTCTCGGGGAGGATGGCTGGGCAAAACTTTTATGGCAGATGAGAGCCAGTCGATATGGTTCGTGGCAAATTTGATGCTCGCAAAACGCAAAAAAGCTCCCGATCCCACCTGAAAGCGGTGAAATCTGAATTTAGGTTATTGTCATTACTCATAAGCCAGAAATATGGGCTACAGAAGATCCCGATCAACGGACTTCAAAGCTATCCACGGTTTCGACGAAAAGGGGGGTGTTCTGAATTTTGTGTAAACGGGATTTTGTTTAACGTTGTGGCATCCGGTCATCGAACTGGATAGTAAACCGGTTTAGCGCAGCCTTCCAATCCCGGATCGGCATGGTCCACTTCTGGCT